>Ga0209489_100247_pt1 | contig 91732 bp, 35 predicted proteins | sample SiratrowhiteBW_FD_187527 | JGI IMG/M metagenome (GOLD analysis project Ga0209489, IMG submission 187527) | Root nodule microbial communities of legume samples collected from California, USA - Siratro white BW (SPAdes) (version 2) | ecosystem: Host-associated > Plants > Roots > Nodule | place...
AAAAAATTAAAAAAAAAAAAAAAAAAAAAAAAAAAAAAAAAAAAAAAAAAAACGATGTAAAATTATATGAAAATCGAAAAAATTTAGCTTCTGAAACTTTCCGCCCTTATTATAAAGAAAGGGTAAAGAAAAATTATTTTTTTAATTATCTTTTATAAATAATTATATATTAATTTATTACATAATATATATTAATTATATATACATATTAATTAATTATATATATATATTAATTTATTACATTATATAATAATAAATAATATTTAAAAATAAATATTATATATATTTTTATAACAAAAAAGTTATATAATATTATTAGTAAAATAATTAAAAATAATATAAATATAGTTGTAATTTAATTAAAAAGATAAATATTTAAAATGAAAAAAATTTATATGATAATAATTTTCTTTTATTATGTAATAATAATTAAATTTAAATTTATTATTAAAATTATTTAAAAATTCTAGTTTTATATTTTAAAATATTAATATTTTTAATAAATAAATTAATATATTTTATAATAAATTAAATTTATTTTAAAAATTTATAAAATTAATGTTTTCATAAATTTTTTAAAATATTAATAATTAAATTAAATAAATTAATTAAATTTTATTTTTAATTTTAAGAAATAAATTTATAATTTCATAATTGATTATATTAAAATATTATTATATCTACGACATCATTCACAAATTTTCCATTCAAATCTTATCATCTTTCCCTTAATCTAAACAACAAAATTTTTCATCCACTTTTATCTCAAATCCACACCCTCAAATCCACTCACCAATCCAAATACACCCTTAATGAAATAAGGAAATCTTTGCTGCATCATATTCCTTTACTTAATATGCAAATTTAATCATAGTTATGCAGTGACCTCTAATTTTTATACATATATGTCATTCATAGATTTTATATATAAATCACTAAAATATCGTTAAAATAAATTAAATTTATGAATATCAAAACTATTTAAATAAGTTAAACCAATAATATTCAACACGATGATGATACCTTTTATCTTATTTTGTTTTGCATCAAAATTCATAAAAGCATAAATTATTTCGGGATAATAGTTTAAGAAAACAAATCAGACCAAGTTCCACTCATCTAATCATTCTTAAATATAATTAATAAGAGGGATAAGAGGATAAGATACAACTCTTATAAAAACCTCAAACCATTCAGCACTTACAAAATTATGAGAATTTAACAAAAAGTTGTTATTTACTTACTTTCGATTATAAATCTGCTCAGCAAATTTACACCATTTCATTGAATTAAGATCCATTGAGAAAGTTAAGATACACTAAATGTATTCAAGACCGAGAGTAATGTTAACTCTCATAATGAAATTCATTGAACAAAATTTCCATCATTAAGCAAAATTATGCAGAACTTTTCATTTTTCGAAATTTTCAAAATCAATTCCAAACTTCAACCACTCCTTTCTTTAAAAAAATAAAAATAAAATTCCAACCAATTTCAAATATCTAACTTTAAGCATCTACATATTCATACTAATCTAACCATTTTAACCATACTTAACTAATTGTTCAATTTCAAGTGTTATTGCACGGCCGGCTAGTCTAGATGATCAATGAGTCTTTGGTCAACTCCAGACTTTTCAAACTTAAGATATTGCCTTCCTTCACTCTTGATTCAGTTCTCCGGAGGGATCTTTGTAAGTATTTCGATGTTCAAGTTAATCAACAGTTTGAGTATTATAGGGTGTTTAGGATTAGAGTAAAGTACTTTGTGTCCCAGGATCATCTTCTTATTTATACGATTCTGGGTGGGCTCTGGAAAGTTAGGCTAAAGGCCCAAATTGTTACGGATCTTTTGTCTGCTTCCTTTTGTGTGTCCTAATTGACAATCATCATGTCTTTGTTTGTCAGTGACACTTGTTCAGGGGAGTTCTCTGTATCTATCGAGATGTAGGTATCTCAATCGACTTGTGAGGCCATATTGTTTAGTTGTTGTCGTGATATTCTCGGTCGATACCTTTACAGAACAATTATAAATTGAATCGATCAGTCGGTCGGTCCTATAATACACTAAGCAAATTCAAAAATAGAAAAAATTTATATCAATCTTAACCATTCTTAATTTCCTCAACCAAATTACATTATCCATCTTTAAGAGAATTATTGAAATAAATCTTTTACACTTACTTGCTCATGCAAAAATCAAAGTGCAATTCAAAACCAATTCAAGACTATTAAAAAAACTTATCAAAAACACTTTATATGTTATCATGATATGCATTGATCAACTTAAAATACATGTCATCTTAAAATTTCATCCAATTTAATATTAAAAAACTACTCATTGCATACACCATATTTAACCTTAATTTCAATATAGGTTTAACATAAGCAAATTTAAAAAAAAAAAAGAAATAGATTCTCTTGGCTAAAAATCTAGCTACTCCAAAATTCTTTGATTCGCACAAAAAGCTCAAACATGTCTATAAAAAAAATATCACTACAACCCTAGACTAGTATTAATTCATTTTTGTCTATAAAAGACTACACATAAAAATACATAAAATAGTCATATAACTACTCTTTATGCAACAAAACAGAAAAAAATAGAGAAAGAGAAATTTATTCTAAATAAAAATCTTATCAGTGTAGCTTCTTCTCCTTTTTAGTAGTTTTATCAAGATTGGTTGATATCTTGAAAAAAATATACAAATAATTCAAAAATAAGACAGAAAAATTATTTAGAGAAATATTGATTTTCGTAAAATGAATTTTAAATAGTTAATTTCTTATTTATAATTTTTTAAACTTAATTCTTATATTATGTATTGTTGCTTAATGATGGCTTGTTATTATTTTTATTATATAATTTGAAGTTTTAGTTTTTTTAAAATTTGATATTTTTTAACTTGTCGGAAAGGAATCAATATGTTTTGCTTTTTTATAATTATAACTTTTGGGAATGTGTAAATTGATTTCCAAACGGACCACATTTATCCTCATATTTAAAAGAACTACAATCTTTATTTTATGGGTTTCTTATGCATTTTAAAATAACAAACTACTATTTTATAATATGTGTAACCTTAGTCTTCTTAATATAAACTTTATTTTTAAAATTATATAATACCTAAAGAACTATGAAAAAATTAGATGTATTAAAAATATAATTTACATGCAATGTCATAAATATTTTTCTCTTATTTTTTAATTAAATTTAAAGTTTCATTTCAATAATATGTGTAAATAATTTCATTAAATACATCTCATATTATTAAGATAAAATATATGTATACATTAGAACAACTCACTTTAAAAGAGATTAAATAAAGCTTAGATTTTTTTTTATATATAATTAGACTAGACCTTCTAATGAATAACGAGAACAAACAATACAAATAGATTTTATACTTGTTTATCCAAACACACAGACTACATTCATTTATTTCTTAAATAGATAATTTAAAAGGTTTCACTCTGATTACAAATAAATATATCTACTATTCTGAGTTACAAGCGAGTAAACAAACAATTTCTCACCAATATACAAATATTTTTAGTTTTATCGTCTAAATCTTTTCTTAAGATTAAGACTTCTAAAAAAAATAACACTTTAAAAAAAATAGAAATTAAGCTTATTGGATAGGCTTCACGAACAAATATTAATATAATATTAAAAGAATTATATATTATAATTATGTATACTTGGTCTTCAAATTAAATAATAGTGTTAGAAGATGAATATTGAAATTCTTTATTAGAACTTCATCTTTAATAAGAATTTTCACCTACATATAACCTAAAAGCTCAATGTAAATATTTAAAAAAGTCTACTTCTAATTGTTTGTTAAAAAAAACAATTTAAACAAGATTTATACATATTGACAGTTAATTAAAATTCAACATAAACACATAGATTGTTTGTTTTCCCTTAAATAGATAATTATGAGATCGTTTATAATAAAATATTTTCATTCATAAATAATATAGACGTTGAAAATAAAGTTTTAAGCACTTTTACTTATAAATCGTTACGACTTTATTATTATTTAAGTATACATCTATTAGAAAATCTATTAGAAGCACTATGTGGTCCTATGAATTGTTTAGCTATCACAAAACATATTAAAAAGTTCAGATAATGTATTCAAATTTAAACATGTAGGGGGTTTGATATTATTAAAATTTATAGATAATCTACTAATGTTATAGCGTGTAATTGATGTTAGAAGATTAAGAAGTTTAGGATTTCAACTTCTTTTACCAACTTGAGGGAGTTGTGAATTTTTTGGTGTGAAAGTGGAGAATAACTCGTTTTTGAGTTGAATCAATTATCAACACTCTTTCAATATCCTGTTTAGGAGTTTGATATGACAAATGACTACTGTAATTTAAAAATGTTGAGGACTTTATCCATTAATCAATATTTATAGCTTTTATGTGTCACACCGAATCCATGGACCTATATGACATAAAATTTGAGTCTGCTTGGAGTAATTTGGAGGTGTCCTTATACAGTCTACGAGGAAAAGGATCTAAAAATTGTTAATTTTGATATTTTGTTAGAAATTATTTTTAATACAAAGTTCATTTTTATTATGTTAAATTAAAATTTTCATATAAGGAACTCCTGATTTATTATTTTTAAAAATTAAGTTTTAAATTTAAAATAAAAATTTATGGATTTACATGTCAAAATTAAATTTTATAAATATAATTTTTTCATTATTTTATTATGGAACAACAAAATGTCAAAACTGATATCAGATAAAATATAAACTTTAATCGATGAACAAAATCAGGTTAATCTTACTCATTTGTGTAAAAAGAAATACAAAGCACATATATTTTAATAATCTTTTAGTACACTCTTTAGGAGAAGTTTATTGAAAATATTATGGATATCACTTTTTATACGGTGATTTTATAGTTTTAAATGGGAGTAACTGAGAAGACTACATGGTTAAAATATTTTAATTAGAAACCGACAGCTCTTTTAATTTATTTTGGAGATGATTCATGGAATTTCAATTCAGATTGAAATATGTGCCGTGCAAGTTATATAGTTTATAAGCAGCAAAAATCTACACGAAAGTCCCCGTCAATTATCAGCCACTCTTAATATAAAAACGGCTAATTGGTACATAATTTTTCTTATTAGTATGAATATTTTTATTAGTAATTAGTACATATTATTGAACCCAAAAAATGTGCTGGAAATTTGGAAAAGAAAATATGATCTATAGAATGGGATCACCAATTTAACCAAAAAGAATATTACATAGGAAAGTAAAGAAAATTCGAACCATCAAGTGTTTATGTTGTTCCTAAGTCAATTTGAGGACTTGACTCGCACCAACCTCTGGAACATAAAGGAAAAGGTAAAAAGAGAAAAGAGAATAAAACTCAATATCATACTAAAAAAAATGCATTTGCTTCGAGTTTCGGTGGAAATTTTGGCTGATTCCAACGTTGCGTAAAACATGGTACACTGTAAGAACAAATTGTCAGAAATCTAAGGTCAAAGGCGAAAAGCATAATGGTCTATGAACAACGTAGAACAATGCAGAGTCGGTGAACATAATCAATACACGAGAGGCTGAATTCTCTATTAAAATTGCTTGCAAAAATTGTTTGCAATAGATGGCATGACCAGCGAATCACATAGATTATATGAATTTTTCCTTGACAAATTTAATATATAATACTTAAAAACCACATATTTTATAATATATTTAAGCACTAGTTTATCTTATATAAATTTATATTTATGTTTATCAGGATAAGAGACTCGGTTTCACGAGGATGTTTATAACATATCATTGAAAGAAAAACCGTAAATATCAAATATAATATAAAATATGACTATTAAAACTATAATGGTTAAAAGTAAATTTTTAATATTTTTTATTTCAACATATTTATTTTTAAAATTTTTATTGGGTTTCTCAAAATATTTTAAATTAAACTGATTAAAGATTCCTTTAACATTCGCTCTTCTTCCCATAAATTATTTTTAAAGTCTATGATACATATATTTTTTTGAAATCGATATGTATTCTTTTTTTTAAATAAAGATAAATATAAAATATTGTAAAAACAGGTTAATATATAAAAAAAGAGTTATGTTATAACATAGTTAAAAGTCTTAATACTTCCGGAAGATGAATACAAAATCTACAAGAACTTAATTATTTGTGGTTGAAGTTGTGTTATTTTAAGGTAATTAATGTCTATTTCCAAATTACTTTTTTGTGTTTGGTAATATTTTTATGCATGTAAAACTTGTAGGAAGTTCACTCAACAGTTTCATATGAAAATGAACAAAAGTTGGGAAATGATGTTAGAACTTAAGCATGACAAGAAAAAAAATCATGAATTATAATATATATATATATATATATATATATATATATTAGATATTCAAGAACAAGATAGAGTTATATATATATATATATATATATTAGATATTCAAGAACAAGATAAAGCAACTCTACACCATTATATGATGTCACATGTGACATTCTTAATGAAGGAAATCAATATAATAGTCATTTCAATCAAATAGTTTATACTCAGGTAAACACAACCCACAATTTTATATTAAGAACAAAACACCACAATTGCAAATGGTTTGAGAGGTATAAATTTAATGATATTAATGGAAAAGTAGCATATGACGAATGAAAAACAAATTCTTCACCTAGAATGTCAAGTTCCATAAATCAAAGAATGTCAACTTTAACTTCATCATGCCATACTACAACTGCCATAAAACAAGCAAGATTAGATGTGAAAAACCACCAATCAACAATGAAAATGATTTAAAGTTATTAAAATTCTAAAACTTCTTAACAAAATTGACTTTTAAATTAATTATTATGCATTATATTGATATGATATTTATTTTCAATATTGTTAAACTTAAATTCAAATATTGATTTAACATATTCATATTTATTAATATAAATTTAGATTCATGAAATAGTCTCAAACAAGGTACAATAAATATAATTTTATTTGGTTATAATAGTTCTAAACCATATTATTTATAGATTATTTATTTATTGTTATTTAATAATTATACAACATATATTGATATTGCAAATTCAATTATACAATGTTAATATTGTCAAGTATATATGTGAGAGGATGTATAAATATAGACATACTGTAATTCCTAAGTTCCATTTATTTAAGGTGATGGAAAAATTCAAATGCTCTTACTCAAAAACTACCTAATGTACTTGAATATCTTTTATTCTACACCAACTTTATTAATAACGAGAATTTTTGGTAAAATATTTGACTATATGACATGATGCTTGTATTCACATCACTTAGAGATAAAGTCAACAACTTAATCCATAATGATAGAGGACCCCTAGGCCAATTATGCCATAAAATTGAAAATCTAACTTTTTATGTTAGATCAAACTCTAAAGTTTGTTCAACTTTACATTTATGATATTGACAATGAAATGCAAAATAGAATTCATTTTGTTAAGTAAATGAACAAAATTTAATTAAAGAAAAATCATGAATAGATATCAATATCAACTTTTGTAAATCTTTACATTTGATTTGTTGATTTTTTATTAATTGTTTATAGTTGTCCATTATATGAGTGCTTGATGAATATAATATAAATGTGAATTCATTTTGAATGGTAGGAGATAGATTCAAAGGTGAACACATGCAAAATCTAAGGCTAAGGTTAGTATCAAATAAAAAGATAAATGATCAAATCTACAACTTATCCATTATACCTGAAGTTGTTGCTCTTATTGTTAAAGATGTTGAAACAACTTTACCAAGAGATATCATTATGGCAACACAAATGTGATCAACTCCAAAACATTGATTAATTACATACTAGTTATTTGGGATTTCAATATCCATTGATATTTCTTTAATTTGAGGATGATTATAGACATGGTGTCCTTTATATATCTACAAATGTTTCTCTAAGTAGCAAAAGAAATTGCTTCACTATTAGAGAATGACTCTGTTCTAAACTTCAAAGTAGACCGAATGAGGTTCATACTTTACTACGATTGAGAAAACTATTTCAACAAATTGTGGTGGTGTTAACATGATTTGTATGACAAGTGTATTAGTTTCACAATAACAAGTAGTAAGTAATTATCACTCTTCCAAAGAATTTATGCTATACAAACCAATAATTACAATTGATTACTAATTTAGACAAAAGACTATTTTCATAAATTATGTTGATGTTTAAAGGAATTAAAACTATACAAATACAACTAAAAATATTTTTGAGATTTTGTTATTATCAGGGTTAAGCTTCACCAAACCTCATTCTCGTGTAGATAATCACTCAATTTCTTTATAATTTAATGTTAAAGTTAACCCATAAGTTTACTCGAACCTTACTTACTTAGTAGAATGAGCTTAAGTTTTCTTGTTAAGAATTAATTTCTTAAGCACTTAAGAAGCAAACTTGTTTACACAACAAGAGTTTAAGATAACTGACGAGTCAAGATACAAGCTTTATTTGTATTTTTTTTTTCAATTCTTAATTATAAAAGATATTATCCAACACCCAATAAATCAAATATCAAGTCATACATGATCAAACTACAACAAGTATTAAGCATAGAAACAAAATACTAACATTGAATGGAAAGCCATACATAAATATAAAAAATACTAATTACATGAGAGTTTAGTCGGTTATATCTAATCCAACAAAATTCCTTCATGGTTTGGTCATCCAATCAAGGTCCAGTGAAGGCCTAAGTCTAGCCCACTTTGTTGTGAGTGACATCAATTATCCATGGCAAAGTCAGGCCAGCCAAGTCACAATTGAATTATGGTGTTAGGGTTGCTACGCTCTTAAGTACAAAGAGTTGTGCCCTAACTATTGGCCATAACTTTTTTCCTACTGTTTAAGTGTTCGATCCAACAATTTGTATCAGAGTCAAGGTCACGAGTTCGATTCCCATCAGGACAATTGCTAAGGGGGAAATTGCTACGGGTGGCATCAATTGTCCCATGGCAGAGGTCATGTGAGTCAAGTCACAATTGAATCATGACACTTGGGCTGCTACGCTCTTAAGTAAAAAGAGTTGTGTCAAACTATTGATTATATTTTTTTACCTAGTGGTAATTGCTTGATCCAACACATTTATGTCTCTACAAAATCTTATAATTACAAGAAGAAAATGTACGTCTATATAATTAATACAAGGCTAAGAAAAAAAGAAAAAATCCTAGTAATCTACACTCTAAAGCAGTAGTATTTTTGTGTGAGACTTCTTTTTCTATCTTCTTAGTTATGAACCTTGTTAAGTGCTCATTGTGTTCTTTTATAGATAGTCCTCCGCCAAATCCTCCGTCTTGAAAAGTCTTTGTTCTCATATCATCCTTAGAATAAGAAACCCCTGTAAAAGGAGATAAATCATAAATGTTAAAAGTGAGGCTAACTTTATACTCTGGTGGAAGATGTAATCAATTGATGAATTAGAATAAACCATCTCTTCTTGGACTAAGTTTTGACTGCCTTGATGGAAACCTTTCATTCCTCAGATGTAGCCAAACTTAGTCTCCTTCCTCTAAAGTAAGTTTATTTCCCCCTTTGTTGTTATATTTATCATATTTTTGAGTTAGTTTTTTAATATGGTCTTTCACGTTCTCATGGTATTTCTCGATAAACTTAGATTTAGACACTCATTCTTTATGTAAAAAACTTGTATCCAAGAGTAAATCAAGATGAGTGAAAACCATAAACAACCTTAAAATGAGAAAGATTAATAGTCTTGTGAACTACTCAGTTATAATCAAATTCTATGTGAGGAAGATATTCATCTTAAGACTTCTTGTTGTCTTTTAAAATTACCCTCAACAAAGTAGATGACACCTATTCTCTACTTCAGTTTGCCCGTCAGTTTGAGGGTAACATGTAACAAAGAACAAAAGTTTTAGTTCTAAGTCTTTTCTAAATAATTCTTCATAAATGACTTAGGAACTTAACATCTCTATCAGACACTATAGTCTTGGATAGACCATGCAAATTGACAACTTCTTTAAATAAGAGTCTTAAGATGTAACTTGCATAATCTACTTTGTGGCATGGTATAAAATGAGTCATTGTACAGAAATGATTCACTACCACAAAGATAGAATCAAAACCCCTTTGGGTTCTTGGAAAACCAAGCACAAAATACATACTAATGTCAACCTAAAGGATGTTAGCTATAAGGATGGGTGTGTAAAGTTCATTTATGTGCAATCAATAAAAATTATTTTTCAATAAAATAAGAGTTTTATCACGACTTTCTTTTACAAGAAGTTTCCTTATAAATTCTTAGGATATACAAAGCTTTCCCAAATTACAAAGATACCCCTCATAAATTTATCAAGAGGTTTCTTATACAACATGCACATTGTGCATGATTGAGAGTCTATGTCATATGCTTATACAATTTATTTATGTTATCAAAACCTAAAAAACTACATTACTCTTCTTTTTCTTATACTTAATAACATAAGAGAATTGTTCCAAAAATTCTACCCAATTGACATGTCTTTTGTTTAACTTACCTTGTATTCGGAGATACTTAAGTGACTCGTGATCACTATATGATAAATTCCTTAGTCACTAAGTAGTTTTCCATGTTCATAGGGCTATTATGAGAACATAAAGCTCCTTGTCAGGATAGTTCAAGGTGGTTCCATGAAAATTTTCACTAAAGTAAGAATGAGATGACAACCTTGAAGTAACACAACACATATGTCTACCCAGAGTTATCACACTCTAGCTCAAAACTACTTTGAGAAAAGTTTGGAGGAGACATAATGGATGCATGAGTTAACTTATCTTTTAAATCTTTAAAATATTTTTCCTGTTTTCACCGTATGGTTTTCCTTGTTTTGTGATTGTGTCTTGGATTCTATATCAGAACATCATCTCAATCTGGTTTTTGTGCTTACTGTTTTACAGTAAATTGATTAGGGTTGCTGTATCTTTTGCTGGAGTATATTTCTGGGCTTTGGTTTATTAAAATTATCTGCTGTGTTGACAAATCTGCATATCTGAGCTTACTGTCATTCAACTTGCTTTGCTACTGGTTCTGTTAGTACATTCATATAATTCTTAAAACTGTAATGTTGTGATAGCTATTTCAATTTGGCCTGAATATCTTTAGTGATTAACATTCTCTGTGATAGATTGCTTGCTGCATCAGTGTAAATAATTCTGAGTAATCTGTTTATCATAACAGCTATATTGAACCTGCTTTTTCAATTCTAAGTGGTCTAAATTTTGGCAAACACATTGGTGAAGTATTTCATTACTTAGTAAATTAGATTTTATGAAATTGAGTTGAAGACAGTCACTTCGATTGCGAACATTCATGAAACATCTCTTGCACTTAATTTTAATCACTTAAAAAAGATGAAAATTTATATACAAACAAAATCCGTATGTAACTCTTTTATATACATATTATTATTATTGTTATTGTGATTATGATTTTTATAATTAATGATAATAATATTAGCAATTGTAATATCAATAATAATAATAATAATAGTAGTAGTAATATTAGTAATAGTAATAAGTTATAACTGATGTAATAAGTCTCCTGTTAACAAACTTAACTAACATTAATACATATTTTTGTTTTTGTTTTGCTATCTGAAATGCCTTTTTAAATTGGTTTGTATTTAAATTATATGTAATATTTATATATTTTACATTGATTTTGAAAATGATGTAAAATGCAATGCACCTTTCTATATGGTTGGCACTACATCGATAAGGGAACCAATGTGAAAACTCTCCCATAATTGATTATAATGTTATAATGTATTTTTTCTAACAATGAAGTGAATAAAAAAAATTACAAAAGTTTGTGATTGATATGATAGGTGTGATTCATATTTTAATTTTAAGAGATAAAATTGTAAGATTATAAATTTATCCTTATAATTAAAAATAATTTAAATTAAAATATAACTAATTTGTTGGATGTGAGTAATAAATTTTTATTTTTAAATTGTTAAAAACATATAATTACAAAATGTGAAATAGTTACAATTAAATATGATTAATTTGTTGGATATCATTTATTAGTGTTTTCTAATTTATGAAAAGAATAGATATTTTCTCTCATGATTAAAATTAATTCCATAAATTATGATTAATTAGATATATATCACGATAAGTACATAAGTGAAAAAATAGAATTTAAATACATTTTTAATACATACAAATTTATTCAAATTATGACTTAAAAAAATCAATAATAAAAATATTTATAAAAGATTTAAACAAACTTGTAAATTTCATAAAAACTTATAATAATATTCTTAAATTATTTAAAATTCTATATAGATAAAAAAATTTCAATTATTCAACATTTTAGAAATATGAAATAAATAACTTTCATAATTATTCAAAATTCAAAACAAAAAAAAAATATAACTATTCAAACCAAAAACAAAATAGAAATCTAAAGTAAATGACATTTATAATATATTCAAAATTCTTAATAAATAGAAATCTTAAACTATTTAAATTCTTACTTAAATAAAAATATGAAATAATATTTTTAAATTATTCAAAATCTTAAATAAATAAAAACTTAAAACTAAATAAATTATTCAAAATTTTAAATAAATAAAAAATATTAAATTATTCAAATCTTATTATATGGGAATATGAAATAAATAATATTTTAAAACTTTTTCAAAATCTTTAAATAAATAAAACTTTGAAATTAATAACAGTATTAAATTAGTCAAAATTTTAAATAAATAAAACTTTGAAATAAAGGATGTTTCTAAATTATTTAAATATTTTAAATAAAAATATTAAATTATTCACAGATTTACTTAAATAAAATTTTTAAATAAATATGATGGTTAAATTACTCAAAATTTCAAGTAAATAAAAAAATTAAAATAAAGAATGTTTTTAAATTATTTAAATATTTTAAATACAAATATTAGTTTATTCAAAACGATACTTAAATAAAAATTTTAAATAAATAAGATTTTTTAATTAGTCAAAATCCTAAATAAGTAAAAATTTGCAATAAAGAATGCTTTGAAATTATTTAAATATTTTAAATAAAACATTAAATTATTCACAATGTTACTTAAAGAAAATTTTGAAATAAATAAGATTGTTAAATTAGTTAAAATTTTAAATAAATAAAAATTTGCAATAAAGAATGTTTCTAAATTATTTAAACATTTTAACTAAAAACATTAAATTATTCACAATGTTACTTAAATAAAGTTTTGAAAAAAATAAATTTGTTAAATTAGTCATAATCCTGTGTAAATAAAAATTTAAAATAAATAACGTTTCTAAATTATTTATTTATTTTAAATAAAAAATATTAAATTAATTTGAACATATTTAAATAAAATTTTAAAATAAATAAGATTGTTAAATTAATAAAAATTATAAGTAAATGAAAATTTATAATAAAGAACGGTTCTAAATTATTATTTGAAACGTCACTTAAATACAATTATCAAATAAATAAAATTATTTAGTTGGTCAAAATGTTAAATAAATTAAAAATTGAAAAAAAAAGAACATTTCTAAACTATTTAAATATTTTAAGTCAAATTATTAATTTATTTAAAACGTTACTTAAATAAAATTTTGAAATAAATAAAATTTTGAAATAAATAAAATTGTTAAATTAGTCAAAATTCTAAGTAAATAAAAATTTAAAATAAATAACATTTCTATATTTATTTATAAAAATTTAAATAAATTAAAATTTTAACTTATTCAATATTTATATAGAAATATCAAATAAATAATACTTTTAAAATTTTGACTAAATCTTAAATAAATAAAAATTTGAAATGAGTAGTATTATTAAATTAGTCAAAAGTTTTAAATAAAAAACTGTTCTAAATTATTATTCAGAACGTTACTTAAATAAATTTTTAAAATAAATAAAATTATTAAGTTGGTTAAAATCTTAAAAATTGAAAAAAAAAAGAACGTTTCGAAATTATTTAAATATTTTAAATAAAAATATAATTTTATTTAAAATGTTACTTAAATAAAATTTTTAAATAAATAAAATTGCTAAATTAGTCAAAATACTAAGTAAATAAAAAATTAAAATAAATAACATTTCTATCTTTATTTATAATTTAAATAAATTAAAATTTTAAGTTATTCAAATTTTATTTATATGGGATTATGAAATAAATAATATTTCTAAGATTTTTCAAAAACTTAAATAAATAAAAATTTAAAATCAATATTATTAAATTATTTAAAATCTTACTTAAATAAAAATAAAAATAAATAATATTCTTAAATTATTCATAATCTTAAATAAATAAAATTATAAAATAAATATAATATATAAGCTTTAAAAACTCATAATATATATGTGGACAGTATATATAGGTGTCTTTACATAAGTTTGCATAAAATACTCAAACTTTATACTAATAATTTGAACAATTGAGAGCAATAATGGTTTCAATCTTCAACACTACAACATTAGTTTGTTTGTTCTTAACAATATTTTTTGGTGGTAGGCATTTAAAGTGCGGTGTGAGTGGTTCTCTTCTTGTTGTTGTTCCCACCAAAGTAACCGTGAAAATTACAAATCGTTTGACCGATAGATATTTGGCAATTCATTGTAAAGACAAAAATAATGATTTTGGACTACACTCCTAACTTTGTATTTCCGTCCACTTTGTACTTTTGTGATTTTACATGGTTGGAAGGATTTCATTATTTTGACATATATGTACAACATCGAGATCAATATTGTAATAAGTTTAAGTGTTCTTGGGACATAGTTGCCACCGGACCATGTAAGACCACTGATCCAAGTCGAAACTGCTTTCCGTGGAATAAACCTTCTGCTGGAAAAAGATTGTTTGTACAACAAAATAATAACACTTTACCTGTGTAACCTTCTCACCTCTCCTCAACATTTGTGGAGATTCAATAATAATTGTTCACTCCACTGAATTAATTTACTTCATCTCATCAATTACTATAAATTATATAAACAAATCATATACTTTTGTAGATCATAAAGTTTGTTCGTCTCTTTTATATACATATTGTTATTATTGTTATTGTGATAATGATTTCTATAATTAATAATAATAATATTAAAATAATAATAATAATAAGTTACAACTAATGTAATAAGTCTTTTACTAACAAACTTAATTAACAGTTATACATACTTTTGTTTTTTGTCTTGCTATTTGCAATGCTCTTTTAAATTGGTTAGTATTTAAATCATATGTAATATTTGTATATTTTACATCAGAGTGTTGGAACTTATGTAAAATGCAATGCCCCTTTCTACATTGTTGGCACTACATCTACGAGGAAATTAATGTGAAAGCTATTATATAATTGATTAGAATGCATTCTTTCCACCATTAAAGTGAAAAAAAAATTGTAAAAGTTTGTGGGTGATATAATAGGTATGATTGATATTTAAATTTTTTTCAAGAGATAAAATTATAAGATTATAAATTTATCCTTATAATTAAAAATAAATTTAAAATCAAATATAATTAATCAGTTGGGTGTGAGTGATAAATTTTTATTTTTAAATTGTTAAAATGTGCAATTTCAAAATTTGTGAACGAAATAAAATTAATTTACAATTAAATATTATTAATTTATTGAATATCATTGATTAATTTTTTTAATTTGTTAAAAGATTACATCGTTCCTCATATGACTAAAATTAATTTCATAAAATTTTATTAATTAGATGTATATCACACTTGCATCTTGTTAAAAATTTACTTGAAAATTACTTCTTCTTAGTTTGAATACATACAAATTTATTCAAATTATAATTTAAAAAAATAACAAAAGAAATTGTAAAATATTTAAACGAATTTATAAATTTCGTAAAATTTTATAATAATATTATTAAATTAATTAAAATTCTACATAGATAAAAATTTTAAATTATTCAAAATCTTACATAAGTAGAAATATGGAATATATAACATTCTTAATTATTCAAAATTCAAAATAAATAAAAATATAACTTATTCAAAATAAATAGAAAATAAAAATTGAAAATAAATTCCCTTTATAAATTATTCAAAATTCTAAATATATACATAAACTATTTCAATTCTTACTTAAATAAAAATCTAAAATAAATAATATTTCTAAATTATTCAAAATCTTAAATAAATAAAAAACTGAAATAAATAATATTTTTAAATTATGAAACTTCTAAATAAATAACAATTTTACATTATTCCAATCTTACTTATATAGAAATATGAAATAAATAATATTCCTAAAATTTTCAAAATCTTTAATAAATGAAAATTATAAATAGATAGCATTATTAAATTAGTCAAAATCTTAAATAAAAAAATTCACATAAGAAAACATTCCTAATTTATTAAAATATTCTAAACAAAAATATTAAATTACTCAAAATATTACTTAACTAAAATTTTGAAATAAATAAGATTGTTAAATTAGTCTATATTCTAAATAAATAAAAATATAAAATAAATAAAATTCCTAAATTATTGAAAATTTTAAATAGATAAAAGTATTAAATTATTCAAAATCTTACTTATGTAGAAATGTGGAATACATAGCATTGCTAAATTATTTAATAAATACATTGTTAAATTAGTCAAAATCTTAAATATTTAAAAATATTAAATTATTGAAAATATTATTTAATAAAAAATTGAAATAAATAAAATTATTAAATTAGTCAAAATTATAAGTAAATAAAAATATGAAATTAATATATTTCTTAATAATAAGTTACTATTAATGTAATAAGTGTCTTACTAATAAACTTAACTAAAACTGATACATATTTTTGTTTTGTTTTACTATTTGAAATGTTCTTTTTAATTTGATTAGTATTTAAATCATATGTAATATTTGAATATCTTACATCATTTTTGGAATTGATGTAAAATGCAATACACCTTTCTACATAGTTGGTAGTACATCGATGAGGGAATCGATGTGAAAACTCTTATCTAATTGATTACGTATTATTCTTTTCACGAGTGAAATGACGGAAAAATTTATAAAAATTTGTGAGTAATATGGTATATGTGATTAATATTTTAAATTTTTTAAGAGATAAAATTGTAAGATTATAAATTTATCTTTATGATTAAAAATAATTTAAAATAAAATACGATTTATTTGTTGGATGTGAGTGATAAATTTTCATTTTTAAATTGTTAAAATAATATATAATTACAAAATCTGTGAGGAGTTAAAATTAATTTACAATTAAATATAATTAATTTGTTGGATGTTATTGATTAGTGTTTCTTAATTTATGAAAAGATTAGATCATTTCTCTTGGGGTTAAAAGTAATTTCATAAAATGTTATTAATTAAATTTATATCACGCTTGTCTCTTATTAAAAATTATTTACTTGACAAAGTACTTCTTTTAGACATTTTGAATACATAAAAATTTATTCAAATTATAATTTAAAATAAAAAGCAATAACAGAAATAGTTGTAAAAGATTTAAAAAAACTTGTAATTTTTTTAAAATATTATAATAATATTCTTAAATTATTTAAAATTCTACATAGATAAAAATTCTAAATTATTCAAAATAAATATAAATAAATTTATTTAAATTCTTAATTAAATAAAAATCTAAAATATATAACTTTTCTGTATTATTCAAAGTCTTAAATAAATAAAAATATAAAATAAAGAATATTTATAAATTATTTAAAATCTTAAATACATAAAAATATTAAATCATTTAAATTTCAACATAAATAAAAATATGAAATAAATAATATTCCTAAATTATTTAAAATCCTAAATAAATAAAAATCTGAAATAAATAAGATTCTAAAATTATTAAAAATTTTAAATAAATAAAAAATTTAATTTATTCAAAATCTTTCTTAAATAAAAATCTAAAATAAATAGTATTATTAAATTATTTAAAATCTTAAATAAATAAAAGTATAAAATAAATATAATTTATAAATTTTAAAAATTCATAATATATATGTAAGCAGTATATATATAACTATTATAAAAATAAATATATATAAGAAATATATATATATATATATATATATATATATATATATATATATTTACATGAGTTTGCATAAAAAAAACATAAACTTCATAATATGGTATCAGAACACTGATTTCAAAACTTTGACTATTATATTTACTTATGTTTGAAATTGTTAATCTTTCACGAGATCCATTGTTATTAATATTAACCATTTGGACTATTTTTCAATCATAGTCTAACTTTTTTAGGTCATTCGACGTGAGCCATGGGAGCATATCAAAGATGAGGATATAAAGAGGAATGCTTTGTCCTTTGTTGGGGAAATTTGGCAAGTTCTTCCTATTATCACCATCATGGTTCATTTCTGAAGCAGTTTTGCACTGGAAACTTTTACTTTTCAAAAGACTTGGTTTGAATTCACCAAGTCTAATATTAAATATTTCGAATGAAGTCGATGTTTTAATTTTAGTATGAAGCATTCAGTTGGTCATTCTTAATATCGTGACATAATTTTAATCGGTCTAGTGGTGCATCCATTATTTACGTTTATGTGGAGATTCTAGTTTACATATCTTCTTCTTTTTTTCGAATTTTCAATTCTTTTTTACAAATATATTGTAACTGTAACTAAATATTGACTTTGGTTGTGTCTTTTCACCTTTAACATGGAGCTCTTCAAAGTCCTAGGATGATAGTTTTTCTTTATAAATTTAGGATGATAGATATTAGGGTTTAGGGTTTAATTTGCTGCTTTATTTAGTTGTGAAAATGTTGATATGTTCTTTTCAATGATAGCTATAACAAGTGTTCAACCTTGTTATTAATATCTATCTAAATAAGTATTTAACAATATTATCTTTTTGATACTTATGGTAACCGGGGTCATAGTTCTCTTTTAGAAGTTAATTAGAAATAAATATATATATATTTTTTAGATGAATTTTGTCTATCGGACGAAATTAGGTGTTGACAATATTTTAGGTTGATAATTCGATGACATATTAATCATAAACTATATTATTTAATTTCTTGAAAAAGAATTAGAAGATCAAATGTTCTATTAAACTTTGTAGATAAAAATTGTACATTCAAGCAAGAACATTACTCCAATCGCCAAACACATCTGGTGATGAAATATATTCTTTTCGGTTATAAATATAACATAAAAATGTTTTGGATGTTGATCTTAAGTATAAATTAACATCATTGACTTTATCATATTTAATTAGATTATCTTTAAAATGCTCTTAATTTAATTGGAGTTTAATTTTCAAAATCTCTTTATTCTAAAGAAGGATAGTTAAGAAACCTTTTGCATTTTTAAAGTAAAGTCAATATAGTTAGATGTTAATGAAAATTTTTAATTAGTGCGAATTATTTTTTTGGAACATGATGATATAATAGAATTTTAGTGAAATATTATGAAAAGAATAAGTTGTTATTCAATAAATATAAAAATCTCATCTCATTTAAAATCCCAGTTCACTCTTCTAAACGAAAACTATTTGGATAAAGTCTACTATTAATCAGAGTACTAAGTGAATACTTTTGACAAAAGTATGCATGTTTAACTTGTTAAAACCTTAAAAATTAAGCTTTTAATAATCAATATATAATTATACTGTTAGGAGTGTTAACTTATCTTTGAAAGACAAATTACTTATAATTGTTAGGAGTGTTAACTTATCTTTAAAAGACAAAATTACTTATAATTGTTATTAAACCTGATAATGACCATTTTTTTTAAATAATTTAAACTCATCTTCAATATAAGATCATATTATGATGTCTTGTTTTATTTTATGAGTCTTTAATGAGTTACACAATTTGTAAGACATTTTACTAACTTTTGTCATAATGTAAAGGTTTTATAAGACTTCCTCTAATAATTTTTTATTAATAATTTTTTTATTGATACTTTAACTTTTCAGAGTTTAAATAATTTTTTTATTCTCATCATTCAAAGATTAAAATTGAGAATATATACTAAATTTTATGTGAGGTCAATATGTTTAAATGAAAAATTCATTGAAAGTCAAAAGCAATTTATTTATTAGAAATCGATTTCAAAGTCACTTTTAGCACGATAGAGATGAATCAATCGAATTAATCATTTTATCTAAAAAGAAAAAATTATGATTATTAAAATTAAGTGTAAATTTAAGTCATTAATAATATTTATTATTATAGACCTGATGAATAGTGAACTGTCTCCATATCATTTTTATAACTCATAGATATGGTTAGATTATATATTTTTTCTTATATTTTAAATTGCGCAATCTGAAATACAAATTTTGTATTCTAAATATTTATATTTTAGATTGGATAATCTAAAATACAAAACAAAAATTGTATTCTAAATTGAAAATCCAAAATATAATTTTTAATTTATAAATTGTAAAATTTTAAAAAAATATAAAAATTTATTTTACATTGTACAGTCAAAATATAAAAAGAATTAAAAAAAATGAAACTGAGAAGATACAAAGGATAAAAATAGTATTTTTACTCCCTCTATAGAGGTGGAGCGGGAAGAAAAAATGAAACTACTCTCTTTCATATACATATATATATATATATATATATATATATATATATATATATATATATATATATATATATATATATATATATGGAAATATAACAAAATGTTGTATTTAAATCTCAAAAAAGTGGAATTATTTGTCATTCAAAATCTGATCCGGCTTTTTAAAATCCAAAATTAAATTCATCTAAATATTCACATTATTTATTATTATTATTATTATTATTATTATTATTTTATATATATTTTTTTTAAAATGAAAATTACGACAAAAATAATAATATATTACATTTATATTATCATAATATTACACACCTTATATTTAGCTTTTAAGACATTATATAATTAATAAAATATTTACAAAATTTAGTGTTAGAAAAATATCACAATAAATAATAATAAAATATAATAAAATATTTATATTTAATTTTATTACATATTTTTTTAGATATTTATTTTACCTAATTTACCTTTTGTTAGAGATTTTATATTAATTAAAGATAAGATTAATTTATTATAAATAAGTGAATAAAAATCAGTTTTGTAAAATTAAATTAAAATTTAACTTTTATATATGATATGAGACTATATCCTAATAGACAGGTGTATTATTGTATATAAATAAATATAAATCTTATGTCAATTTTATAAAATTAAATTAAATTTAAAATTTACTTTTTAATATAATATAGAATGCAAGCTAGTTACATAGGAAACGAAAGAGAATTCAAACACTCAAGTAATTATGTTGTTGTTACTAAGTCAATTTGAGGACTTGACTTGCACCAACCTCGGGGAAACAAAAGGAAAAAGTAAAAAGAGGAAAGAGAATGAAACTCATTATGATACTAAAAATGCATTTGCTTCAAGTGTCGATGGAATTTTTGGTTTCTTGTGCGTTGCGTAAAGCATGGTACACTTCGACAAAAAATTCTTAGAAATCTGAGGTCAAAGAGGAAAAACTGAATGGTCTAAGAATCATGCAGAACAATGCAGAGTCGGTGAATATAGTTAATAATATGAAAAGGCAAATTCTCCCAATCGTAATATATAAAAATGTGCTAAGAAAGGTGAAATATTTTAAAAAAATCTTCGTATTTTAAAAAACTTTAATTTTAACTAAAAAATACATTTATATTCAATTTTTGATAAAATAAGTCAAACCAGATTAATGATCACGTTCAAGTAAAATTTACTTTCACAATTTGTCAGGCTTCACATTTAAAATATATAAAAAAAAAGGCCTTTTAATATTAAAGCAAATATTTTATACATCAATTAAGAAAAAAAAAAAAAACATCTTTTAACATTGAAGATTTACCCAAACACCCCTATCGGAGTAGGTCTCTCATAAGGAAACCGAAAGTTTATAAAATATGGAAGTGAAATAAAGAGCAATCTTTTGTTATTATGAGCAATCTAGTAAATAAGCAGAATATTTGGCTTTGTCATAAAAATGAAACGAACCTTTCTTCAAATACCTTGAATTTGAACCATCAAGAATTTTCCGTGAACCTTCCTCTAACATTTTATTACTTGCATAGTCAATGAGTTCATACCCTTTTGAATAAAATAAAATCAGCATTGAAACCTCCCGTGGGATTCTCTGTCTCGTGCAGATGACATTTTGCAAAAAATGTCTTTGAAGAAGAGACAGCATTTATTCAATTTAAAGGAACAGTTATATCCAATAAACACCATAGTTTTCTTATGTGATTAAAAGGTGGAATATTGGGAAGTATATTTCAAAAGATGACGTAGGATGTAAGACTTTGTTACCTGACAATTATTTAAGACTTGAGTAGTTTTGTGGGACGGTTAACCTACTTAATTGTTGATTTAATTATGTTGTAATTTCATACGAAAGTTATATATTTGAAATACAATGATTTCAATCACTCTTCTTTACTTCTACGCAGATTCTTTGTTTTTACGAGCTTATTTATTAGTTTTGAATTTTTTAATTTTACATTAATAGTTTTTGTTATATTTGGGAGGATTTACACAATTCACTGTGAACAAATCCTTAAGATCATTCATATTATGGAAAATTCTTCTTAGTTATGTTTATGTTCTTAGTCATATTTTATAATAATCTTAAAGACTTATAATTCAAGTCATAAAAATCAACAATAATCCTATATTAGAAAAGTCACACAATGTTATCGCAACAAAAATCATATTTACAAAATCATTTCTAGATGTTTCAAAAATTAAAGTTTTGACACTAAAAACCTTGTGACCTTAGTAAGAGTGTGTGTATAATTATTAAATAAGTATAGAGTTGTTTTTGTTCTTAGAACTTCCAAACTTCACTCTAGCACTCTTACAAAACAAATTAAAGATTTGACTTATGTGAGTAAGGTATGTTGTCACACTTTGCTTAACACATTTTGTGATGATTTGTTCAATGTGTATTCCTCATACAAGGAAACAAAAGATATTTGAGATTCTCTTATTCTTAAATATATTGTCAAAGATGTTGTTAGACAAAGGTTCATTATCATATACTATCGTAGGAGATGATCAAAGACAAGGACATCAAGATTCAGATCAACAAATACCACAAGTTGCTTAAAGATGTTAAAGTAAAGAACACAATCTTATCTGATGAATTCATTTCAGACTTGTGATTGAAAAACTTATGCAATCTTTGACTGATTACAAACAACAACTAAAGCACAGACACAAACAAAAGTTACTACAAGATCTTATCACTCATATCATCATTGAAGACAATAACAAAAAGATATGTTGCAAGGGCTAAGGCTTTATCTGCTAAGGCAAATATGGTAGAAGACAAACCAATTCCAAAAAGGTACGAGAAAAAGAATAAATTTAATTTTTTCCGTCCTAATGGATCTAACCCCACTTTCAAGAAAAAAAGGGTTATTGTTTTTTCTGTGAAAGGCCAAGTCATCATGCACCTTAGTACATACATAGGGTCAAGGACGAAAATCCTCATAAGGTAAGTATAGCCTAAGGGGAAGACACAATTGTTGCAGCCATTTCACAAATAAACCTTGTGACCAATGTGAGCAAATGAGTGGTAGACTCTGGGGCTACCAGGCACATCTATGCAACTGTCCTAGGAAAAGGAAAAGTTCTTCTAGAACTCACATCTAGAAAGACTATGACTTTAAGCAATGTGCTACAGATGTCATTTATTATAGTTAATTTAATCTTTATAGCATTTTTGGGAAATGGGGTTAAAGTGTCATTTGAATTTAACAAGATTGTTATGACAAAAAAGAATAATATGTTTGTAGAGAAGGGATATATTTGTCAAGGTGTCTTTGTACTTAACATTTCTAAAATTATCAATGAATATAGATTTGAGTCTTTTACTTATATTATTGATTTTTATGATGTGTGGCATGCTAGATTGTGACATTTAAATTCTTGTATGTTATTAAATTGTAACAACTAGGATTAATTAACATGCATGACAAACAAAAGTAGAAATTTCATATATGTGTAAAATCTAAAATAACAAAGAAAGTATGTCATTTTATAGAATATTATATTGAGCTTCTAGTTTTAATTCATATTGATCTTGCTAACTTAAAACAAACCATAACTAGAGGTGGTAAAAATTATTTTGTAATCTTTATAGATGATTATTCTAGATACACCAAAATGTGTTTAATCAAACATAAGGGTGAAGCTTTGACACATTTCTAACTTATAAGATCATATAGAGGTGATGGATATTTTTTTAAGGATTATTGTTAAAGAAGGTATTATTCATTAAATAACCCCATCATATTCACTTGAATATAGTCGAGTGGCTGAAAGGAAAAATAAGAATCTTAAAAAAATGATATATGTTATACTTATTACTTCCAGTGCTCCTGATAATCTTTGGGAGAAGCACTTCTTACAACATGTTTTTTTTAAAAAAAAAAAATAGGATACCACACAAGAAAACTGGTAGAACGTCCTATGATTTGTAGAATGGTTATCAATCTAATCTTAAATACCAAAGAATGTGGGGTTGCTAGTTAAAGTCATGTTAACTGATCCTAAGAAAATGAAAATAGGTTCTAAAACTTTTGATCGTATGTTTTTAGGCTATGCAGAACATAATGTTGCCTATGGATTTCTTTGTTGTTGTTAATAGTGATATAATTAAACGTAATACTATAGTAGAGACAAAAAATATTGAGTTCTTTGAACATATTTTTTCCTTAAAGATTAATGGTACATCTGAACAATCTAGAGATATTGCTAGTGATACCAATGTGTGAGGATTTGAAAAGTAAAAGGCAAAGAACAAAAAAATTCCTTTAGAGATGACTTTTCCACTTATCTAGTTGAATGATCAGTTTTTTGCAAGCTACTAGTGTTGTTGATACAAAACATTGAGATGAGGTCATTAAGACTGAAATTGATTCAACTAATAAAAATAATACTTAGACTTTAGTATATTTTCCTAAAGGAGAAAAACTCATTGATTGTAAGTGGATCTTTAAGAAAAAAGTATCTTTATGATAGATCCATAGAAAAATATAAGACAATATTAGTAGTGAAAGGTTTCACTCAAAAAACCTAACATATATTGCTTTGATATTTTTGCCCTAATTACTATGATGTCCTCTATTTAGGTATTATTATCTCTAACATCTATCCATAAGTTAGTTATTCATCAAATGTATGTTAGGACAATTTTTTTGAATAGTGAACTAGAGGAAGAAAGTTATATGACTCAACCTAAGGGATGCGTAGTTCCTGGTCAAGAGAAAAAAAGTATGCAAAATTTTAAAATTCTTATATAGACTAAAACAGACACCAAAACAATGACATGAAAATTTTGATAATGTTTCACTTTCTGATGTCTTTTTTACTAATGATATTGATAAATATATGTATACTAATTTTAAAATGGTGAATGTGTCATTATATGTTTATATGTGGATGACATGATATTTTTGGTACATGTGACGATATAGTTTCTAAAAGAATTTTTTTCTTGGATTTAACTTTGAAATGAAAAACATGGATGAAGCAAGTATGATTCTAAGAGTTAGAGCCAGAAGGAAGGGAAATAGTGTATTCTTAAGAAGTTTAACTATTATGACTTTAAATGAATAAGCACTCCTTATGATGCTAACTCTAAAATAAAGAAAAACATAGGAGAATTTATTTCTCAGTCTCAGTGTACCCAGATGATTAGGAGCTTATTGTATGTAATGTGCTTTCTAGATCAAGCATATGCAATAAGTAGATTGAATAGGTACACTTAATGCCCTAATTAGATCATTAGAATGCACTTGCAAGACTCATAAAATACTTAAGAGGTACAATAGATTATACCATCAAATATAGTGGTTTTTCCACTGTACTAGAAGGGTATAGTGATGCTCAATGTATCTTTGATTCATATAAGACAAAGTCCACTAGTGGTTATGTGTTTATATTTGAGGGTGTTACAGTTACATGTAGATCAGTCAAGTAAACAATTATTATAATATCAATAATTAAATAAAGCTTTGTTGCTCATGATATAGCTGGAAGTGAAGCTAAGTGGTTGAAAAACTTCTTAGCAAACATTTCGTTAGGAATGAAACCAATATCATCTATATTGTTAAAACAGAGAGGGAAAAAGAGAGATCTTTTGGATGAAAAAACTGCACACTTCTGCACACTTTATTAATGTAACTTTAGTTTTTAAATACATAAAAAAAAAGACTAGTAAACTCTTACTTAATAGCCACTCTCAAAATGGTTTTAAAACTTTAAAATAAAATAAAATAAAAATAGCTATGTCACTATGAACGTAAATAACAGCTAGCAAAAAATTAGGAATTAAATGTTGACAAAGTCTTGTGCTGAAAAAACAATAAATAAAGTGACCGAAATGCCACTCTTCTAGCACTTCTCCTTGGCATTTTGATGACAAACACCAATCCTTTGCTTCAAATCTTCAAACTTTTTCTTGGATAATGACTTGGTGAAAATGTCAACAAGCTGATCCTCAAATGTACAATGATCAAACAACACTTCTTTCAATTGTTGAATTTCTCTAAAAAAATGGAACTTAATCTTGATGTGCTTAGTGCGACAGTGAAACACTCATTTTTTGAGATTGAAACCGTTTGACTATTATCACACATAATCTTTATAGTTTCTATTTGTTTATACCTAAAGTTTTCCAACATCTTCCTTGGTCAAATAGCTTGATGTTGGAGCTAGTGAAGGTCATCCTAAAGTGCTAATTTGATAAAGAAATCACTTGAAGACACTAGATTTTAGGTTTGGGGTAATTCTTACTTGGATTAGGACTTTCACGCATTAGTTTGTGTCAATCTATCAAGTACTAGCATTGCTCTTACTCATGGTGAAGTGAAAATAGCATTTCAAAAACGTTTTAGAAAAACTAGTGCTGCAGACCCAAATTTAACATGTTAAATTTCAAAATCAACATATTAAATTTTTGACAGTTTAAGCTGTCACGTGTTTAAAAGGGTGTTGCGCGCGTTTTGTCACACTTCTTTGATTTCAAAAAAGGTTTTAACGAGTTTTCAAGAGAGTTTCTTGGAGGGAAAACCAATTGTGAGAACAAAATGCTTTGATTTCGAAACTCATCATGATTTCAAAAACTTGAAGAAGAGCTTTGCTTGGATTTGATTCAATTGGCATGACAGCAGCTTTCTTGTGAAGATAAGTGTTCTTTCTTGAGCTTTTGATTGTGCTTGGTTGCTGCTTAATTGAATTTTCGAGTTGTATTGAATTCTTGAATAGTTTCTTGGTTGATTTGTGCTTAACAGGCGATTTTAAGCATTGTTATTGAGAGAATTGTAAAATTGAATTGTTGTATTGGTGTTGCATTCAAATCTGTAGTGGTGTACTGCTTTGACACTGTGGGTGTTCATCTTGTGCGGTGGGGGCTGCACAAGAGTGTAAAAGGCCTTCTTGTAGGGTTCAAGAAGGACTCTTGTGTGATTTGATTGTAAACTTTGTTTGAATTAGTGGAAATCCTTGCAAGTGGTTGCAAGGGACTGGACGTAGCCCAAGTGGTTGGGTGAACCAATATAAAAACATCTGTGCAATCTTCTTTTCCCTTTCTCTTTTAAATTTTTTTAATTGGATTTGTGTATTGTTCAATTCTACAATCAAGAACAACCTTGTTAAAATTGAAGAACAACCTGTTAAAATTTTAGTAGATTTCAATACACATATCAGTAACGTTTTCTTAATCTGGTCATTGGTTTTAATTCTGGTTTGTTATAAAATTAAACTGCTAATTCAGTTTGTGAATTCTTAATCTGCTCTCATAGGTCTGAAATTTGTAACTTGAATTCCATATTAGTAAATCATCTAAATTAGATTTATTGTGGTTTCTATTTTACACAAACTTGATTTGAATTGATGTAAAATTGTTGGTGCATACTTCAGTTCTTTGGTTCTGGACTTAATATCATTCATTTTCCTTATTGCCGGAGTTAATTGAACAGCTATAAAAATCTTAAATCAACAAGGAAGTGGATTCAGTTTTAATTTGAACAGTGCACCTATTGTGAATAACCTTTTGAGTAATAGACTGCCTGCTGCAACAGTTCTCATAATTCTGAAAAATTCTTAACACCTATAGTGAATCTGTTTTTGCGTTCCTAGGCAGTTTTGTTCTAGTGAAATTGGTGATATTTTGATACTAGTGTGATAAATAATTGGTTGATTATATTGATTTGAAGCATTCTTGACTTGTGTAAAATTCGTTTTGAACATTCTGTTTTCTGTCTTTAAATTCACTAAACTAAAATTGTAACCTGTTAAAATTTGTTTTAACATGTTTTTCTGATACTGGGTGAAAATATACTAAGTACTGAATAGAATTTTGACAAGTTGTTTCTGATTTTAACAAGTTGTTTTTGTCAATTTTACATACTTAGTCATCTTTTAACAAGCTGTTTGTGAATTCAACTTGTTGTTTTTTGTGGCATTACCATTGTTATCAAAGATTCAGGAAAGATCTCACTCAAACTTTCAAGTTTTGAAAAAGAGTAAATTGTTCAATTCACCCCCCCCCCCCCTCCTCTTGAACATTGGCCATCTTATTTTCCAACACTTGACTCATAATGGAGGCAGATGCAATATACTCAACCTCTACAGTTGATTGAGCTGTAGTTTCTTGATTTTTTGAACACTAACTAAAAAAACACGTTCCTGGAGAAAATATATATCCAGAGGTGGTTTTTAAATCATCTACACAGCCAACCCAATCACTGTTAGTGGGCCAACCAGCTTCAAAGTCTCTTTTGCAGATTTTGGTAAGAAAATCCCAAAGTGTGTTGGTCCCCTTTATGTATCTCAACACTCTTTTAGCAGCTGCGAAATGAGTTTCTCTATAAGCATGCATGAACCTAGATAATGAACTTACAGCAAATAAAATGTCAGGTTTGCTTGAGGTGAGGTATAGAAAGTTGTCAACCAAGATTTTTTACATGCTCTCATCTACTTTTTCAAAGGATTCATCCTTGCCAAGCTTAAAACTTGTGGAGATTGGAGTGTTGGCATATTTGAAGTCTTACATTTTTAACCTATTTAAAATGTTTGAAATATAATTTTGCTGTCATACAAAAATTCCATCATCTGACTGCAACACTTCCATGCCAAAAAAGTATTTCATAACTCTAAGATCAGTAATCTCAAACACTTTTTCTATCTCACCTTTGAACTTTTGGATTAGTTAAATATTACTTCCTATCACAAGCATGTCATCAACATAAATTGAAACAATTAAGATTTCACCATAGTGATTTTCATATACAAAGTTGTTTTACTTTGACTTTTATTGAAACCAAGTTGGATGAGATGATTGTCCATTCTTTCATACCAAACCCTTAAAGTTTGTTTTAAACCATACAAGACCTTCTTCAGGAAATAGACTTTATCTTCTTTACCAGGAACTAGAAAACCATCAGACTGGTCTATATAAATCTCTTCAACAAGTAAACCATTCAAAAATGCTAATTTTACATCAAGTTGATGAATTTTCCAAGAATTATAAGTAGCAAATGCAAGAAGAAGCTTAATTGTATCATACCTTGCTACAGAAGCAAAAGTTTCATGGTAGTCCAAAATGTGCATAGCCTTTGACCACCATTTTAGCTTTGTATTTGCAGATTGAGCTATCTGGATTGAGCTTTGTCTTGAAGACCCATTTTACACTAATCACCTTGCGATTCATAGGCCTATCAACAAGTTGCCATGCTCCATTCTTGTAGATCATGTCTAATTCAGCTTGCATGGTTTTCTTCCATTCTCGAGAATCTTGAGCTTCAACATAACTTATTGTTAAAAAATAAGCAAGCTACATCTTTGATAGATGTCTTTCAAGGATTTGGTACTCCTTAGTAGTTTGTCATCCACATGTTCGTCTTCTGCAAGTTGAGGTTGTTCTTTGCAGAAACAATCAGAATAATAAACATTTTCTTATTTTTTCTAATTTCAAGTTGTTGTTTCATCAACCTTCACTTCTCTGCTTAAGATTATATTTTCTATTTTTAAACAGAAATCCTATAGCCTTTAGACAATGAACTATAGTCCATGAAAATACCTTTCTGAGTCTTATTATCCAACTTACTCCTCTTTGATTGTGGCATCTGTAAAAAGAATATACATCCAAAGATTTTGAGATGATGTACTGATGGTTTGATATCATTCCAACCTTCATAGGAGGTTTTGTCTTACATGGATTTTGTGAGGAGTCTATTTAGCAAATATATAGAGGTATTAACAACCTCCACCCAAAACTGATTTAGTCATCTCCATAACAGTCCTGTTTTTGCTCCCAAACTCGTCATTTTGTTGTGATGAGTAGCAGGGTAGAGTTAGTTGATGTTTAATGCTTGCACTCTTACAAAACTCAACAAATTGACCAAGAGTGTATTCTCCTCCATTGTCAGACCTTAAAGCTTTAGTTTTGAGGTTACATTGATTCTCAACTAAAGCTTTAAATTGTCTAAAAACAGCAAAAGCTTCACTCTAGTTTAATGAAATATATCCAACATATCCTCTGGTACAATCATCAATAAAAATGAAAAATATTTGTTACCATTCAAGGATTTTGTTTCTATAGGGCCACATACATCGGTGCGAATAAGTTGAAGTTTTTGGTCGAGACTCCAAGGTTGATTCTTTGGAAATGATAGTTTTGTTTGCTTTCCTTGTTGGCATATCTCACAAATTTTAGATTCATGAAAAATTTTAGGTAAATCTTCCACCAAATCCTTCTCATTCATCTTACAATGCTTCTCTGATTGAAGTGGCCAAGTCTTTTGTGCCACAATTTGTAACTATCTCTGAAGTACTTGAATAAGCCTGCTCAATCGCTTTCTCCCAATCAGTTGTGAAAATTTTGTTATTCATTTTGACATAGAATAATTCTACATCATAGGAATAAAAAAATGGTGCACTTGTGATCTTTAAGCAGTAATGAATAACCCTTCTCAATCTGTCCAACACTTAACAAATTTTGGTTGATATCAAGAATATATAAAACATTAAGAATAAATTTGTACCTAAGGTTGTTGATACAATGACAGAACCTTTGCCTTTGACATCTAGAACTCACAATTTTCAACCTTCACCCTGTTTTTGTGTGAAACATCCAGGCTTTTGAACATGTCAACATCTTTGTCAACTAGCCCAAGTACTAGAAGAGTCATTTGTTGAGAAGAAAGAGACTTAAAAAAGTTAATCCTCATGTGTATCAGCAGCTTCAGTCAATTGTGCTTGCTTGTAAGCTTTTTTTTTTATTTTCAAACTTTGAATATATGTCCCAATTGTTTGCAATCGCCACACACAGCATCTGACTTCTACCAACAATACTGTTAGGAATCCAAGTGTGGGTCTAAGTCTCACATTGAATAAAAATGAGAAAGTTAAGCAATATATAAGAAAGAAGACCCATAAACCTACTGTCTTAAGGTTTTGGATTAAAGGTGGTGTCATTCCCTTATGTATGTTTAGCCTATTTTTCCTTCTTGTGAGATCTTCCCGGTTATGCCCCTTCGGATTCTCCCAACAACCACAATAAATACTTTTCCAAGTGTATTGTCTTCTTACAGTGCTTGCAAGGTGACCCTTATTCATTTAGCTAAAGTGTTGTTTTCCTTTACCAAAATTGTTCCTTTTTTTCACATAAAAAACTCCTTCAGTGACCTTTTCCTGCTTTATAGATCTTCTCTGTTCTTATGCTCTAAGAGCACTCATCAACTCTCCCAAGGAGATAGTGTTTAAAACCTTTGATTCTTCAAGAGAGAAGATTTTGGATTCAAACCTCTCAGGAAGAGTAACAAGAACTTTCTTTACAATCTTTTATCTCAAAAATCATCACCAAGCAGTCTAATATTATTAACAATTGAGGAGATCCGATCAGTATACTTATCAATTGTTTCATCCTCTTGCATATGTAGAGATTCAAATTCTCTTTTCAGATTCAGCACCTGTATTTGGTGTGTTTTATCACTACCTTCATACTCTTCTTTCAATATGTTTCATGCCTCCTTTGCTATTTTACAGGTCATGATCGTGTAGAACACACAATCTGTCACACAGTTTTGTATCAGTAACTTGGCCTTGGGTTGTTTTGCCTTTTCTTCATTGTGGGATTTGATCTGGACTATGTAGGATTGGTTGGTAATGGAGTTATTGATATGATGTAGATGAGACCTAGGATTTATCTTCTCTCCTTCTTCTTTTACCTTTTGCAATATGTGAGAGATTTGTTGCAAAAACATAGTATTGCAAGAAGGAATGTGTCTGATCCGCTATGGGCCTTTTTTTTTTCGGCCAACTCTAGGTCTACGATGTAGATCTTGAAGCAAAACTCCTTGGAGGCAAGCATTCTTTTCTGAAAAACAAGATCCACACTCAAACTTGAGATCTTCTACTCAAATCACTGGTTCCTCCACAAGTCACGAACATGTCTTGACCAGATCCTCCTCCATCTTTGTTCCTATCTTCCCTACTTCTCTATAACAACCTTTGACCAAAGATCTGCTTCCACTTACCATGGGATCTATGGACATGTTTCCCTCCTATAAATAGGGCTCCTACTCTTCTCCAAAACATACTTTACTTGCTCTTCTCTCTTCTACTTTTCTAGTTTTGTGTTTTTTCCTCTTACAAGTTTATTTGTTTGCTAGTTTTGAGTTCCTTAGTTTTACTTGAAAAGTTTTTATTGTATTTTGAGAAACTTGCACAACACATCATGAATTAGTTATTAAGAACAATAATCATCTACGTCTCAAAACATCTATCTTGTTCTTATTTGTGTTCTTAACCTTATTTTACAAAAATAATTATGCATTTCTGTATATAGAAATATTCTTAAGAATTTCAAGTAGGTAGAGATTGTTGTGATTCTTATTTTCTTTTATTGAAGTTTGGATTATCATTTTGATTTGACTTATTAAACTCAAAAACGAATTTTCTTAGACAAATCCATTTCATGTGACCGAGGTAATTAATTTGGCACAACGATTTGAAGGGAAAAACTAATTAAAATGAAGTTAGCGTAGTAGAAGAAATGTTATGACGTAAGAAAAAAAAAATTCAGGAATAAGGAAGGTGTTGGGAAGAACATGAAACTTAGAATGAAATTTTTCATGATTGACAAGTGTTAACTAAAGTAGTGAAAACATATTTCCACTACAATGTTCAATAAAAAATTTATTCAATATAAAATTTTCACTCAACCTCATTGAGTTTGAAGTTCAATGAAAAAATTATCTCACTTTTTCTCAATATTTCAAATCTAATATCACTTACGGAAATATTTTGTATGATAAAAATATAGAAATAGTAAAATTTGTATAGAAGATTGAGAGATCAAAAATGGAAAAAAAATAACCATTTAAATTCATAAATTAAAATGTCTATGTATAACGCTACTACTAATTTAAAATCCTAAAATATATAACAGATTTTCTTGAAATTTAATATAACTAACCCAAATAAAAATTAAAAATAAAGATAAAATCTTTAACCATAACAAAATTACTATATAAAATATTTAAAATTTAAAACTCAAGTAAGGCATACTTCTACCACTCTGTACAAGTTAAGATCTAATAAGGCTTAAATTGTATCTCGTAACTTCTGCTTGACTTTTTATGGAGATCCTTATTCATTATGGAAAATGAATCTCTTGATCTTTATCATTGCAACTTTAGCTCTTTGAGGATAGATGAAATTTTATGATTGGAGTTATTTGATGCATAACTTTGTATTATATGTTTTTTTATAATTTTTATTGTATAAATATAAGATTCACGTTAAATTAAATAGTAGTTAAAAAAATTGAATAACAAATAAGAAAAAAACCCATAAACTTTATTTTAACTGCAACAAATAAATCTTAATATTTTAAATTGAAAATGATGATAATCTCTTATTTGGATTTTATCATGTCTCATTGTTGAATAATATCTTGAGCAAATTATTCTATATTAAAATGTTTTAAAAAGTGAACTTTAAATGAAAGTCAACCTTGTATAATCATTATATAATCAGTTTCTAAAATAAATTTTATATCTATTTAATATATTATGACTTTATTTTTAATTGACGTGAAATCTCTTACAAAATATATAAAATTTAAACATTAAAATTCAACAAAGTTCTTGAATACAAAACTCAGCTATAATATCAATATCAAATATCATAAAAAAATCAAATCTGAGTATAAACTTATAACAAGTCTTAAAATTCAGTTGTCAAATGAATTGTACATCTTAATATCGAGTACGAGACGGAAATCAAAAATGTTAGTTGTAAACGAAAGAGCACAATCAATTGTTTATGATGAGAACCAAGCCCGTGGATTTTAACAAACCCAATGTTGAAGAATTTCCTTTCACCATTGAATTTTAATACGCCAGACAAAGAATTATATTAATAATGCTAGGTTATAGAAAAAAAACAATGTTACAAAATACTTCTTAATGTGACCGCATAACTTGAAAATATTGATACTTTAGAAAAGAAATGACTCGTGAATAAAAAATATGATTTAGAAACAATATTTTAAAAAATAAGTAAATAAAGTGACCCGTAAGTATGCAATGACAATTTTCAGTTTATTTGTTTTGTATCAAACATTACTATATCTTTGTTGTACTAAAACTTTCAAGTTTCGTTACCGAACTGAACTTGATTTTTATACAAGCCCACAAATAAAATTAAATCGCAAAATACCCCTACCCACTAAAAATAAAACAGTTCCCCGGAGATCATGTACGATCAAGGGTATGTGGTTATAATTTTAATGGTTATAATTTGAATCAGTAAGTTACAATTAGAAAATAATGCAGCTTTAAACAAATAATAGTTAAAGCACTCTTGTATTGGATATGACACTACAATTAGGAAATGAATGAGATGTAATTAAAACTCATGAGTTTGTAACACAAGACAGAATATGCACGTCCATAAACTGGAAGAGTTAAGCACCAGGCATAGGACGACATGAAATGCCAGAACTATAGTCGATTCACTTCGCTTTGCAGAACGATGAATGATAACTGCCATGAGACTCTACGAATATAACATGTCTGGAAATTATACAACAAAAAACCGAAAAGCTGTGGATCCCTTCGATCACACCAAAAGGGTACTATAGAATACCTTTGTCAGGCTTACAAAATGAAAGAGCCACGAAAGACTGTATTTTCATAAATCTTCATTTTGATTTCTCAAGCCTATTGCATCATCAGTCACAAACATTTCTATCCTTTGCCCTGTATCATTCTTTTTTTCTGTTTACTACCCTCGTTTAACATTTCTGCTCTACAAGGTTTTTATGCATTCTCTCTCCCATTTCACAGCAGGTGAACCGGGCCATCATTTCTTCCTCAGACATCCTAAGCATTATCTGATGTCTCATTAGCTTCGGTCTTTATCTGAAGGAGGTCTAAAGGAGTAGCGGCTGGATCCAACTCTCGACAACCCTTTGGAGCATTCTGAGCTTCTTGACCAGTTAACAAGTAATTAGGAACCTGATGAGAGAATCGAAACATTTCCTCTTTAAGAATCCTCCTCTCCTGAACACGATCCTCATGCCTTTGAAACACAGTCCTAAAACCAGCAACCTTAATAAGAGGGGTAACCAAGATGCCCTGTTCTTCATTGAAATCTTCGAGCACCTCCACCATATCATACTTGTGTATCACTTCATCTGGGGTATGTTCATTCCAATCAGGAGACCAGTTCCTGTAAAGAGCCCAGACTTCCCCCTTTCCAGGAAAGATGCGAACAACACCTCTCGTGCCTTTTGTCCAACTAACCTTGTGAGAGAAAGAATTTAATGATTCAGATATTTCATGCTTGCCAGTTCTGAAATCCCCACAAGTCTTATAAAAACCAGAGCCCACCCAATCTATTGGGCCCAATTCGCTGTTGCTTCGAGAATTAAGCCAACTGATCCGCATTTTAAATGGCTTTATGGAGATCACCTTGTGAATTCTAGCATAATATCGAGGCATTCCATCATCATCATCATACGCAGCCCACACCTGGTCTTCCGCAAAGGAATTTTCATCTCTGTCCAAATCAAAGTTATGAAAATCAGGGTCTGGAACATTGATGGTAACATAAGCTTGGTTCTTCTGAAGTGTATCATCACTTCTGACAGGGAAAGAATCAACGTTTGGATGCCTGTTACCATTGACAGCAGGCTCTCTCAGCTTTTCTGAACCAGTTGTTTTGCCATTAAATGCGCTTTTCTGTCTCTTATTCTCTTTAGCTTCAGCCATTGATTTCCATTCTTGAAGTTTCTTACGAATTTCATTGCGTGACTTGTCCATCAACATGCTTCGTATTTCAAACATTGACAATTCCTTTGTGCTGTAATGCTTGCCAGGCAGACCTGAAAAACCATGATTCCTTTCTGCTTCCAAGTTAGCCTTTCCTGATTCAGAAAAGCTGCCCAAACCAGCTGCTCCGTGTCCCCCAGTCATATGATTAGCCATGTATCCTTGATAGCCATTAATGCGAATATCATCTGTCCTTCTTTTTTTCATAGGTTTTTCAGCTTTGTGAAAAGAACCCTCTCTCCTTACTTTCTCACTTGCCTGCTGCACAACACTCGCAGCTTGAGCTGCAACAGATGTTGTTGATCCGTCTGAGCTACCAAAACTAGCCATTCTATTGTGAGAACCCCACTGAAAGTTTGTATTATTACTTCCAGCATGGTGTTGAGAATTTTGATGCCGTTGTTGATGAGAAGACCAATTTGGTGGCTTAAAAACGTTTGGTGGTGGACCCCTCTCTACAGCAACAAAAGCTTCATTACAGTTTGGACATAAAAGGGTGTGATTCAAATAAATCCTGAGATATTCGTAATGTGTCCTGCACCGATTGCAGATAGTCCAAAAGGTATCAGCTTTTTTATGTGAAGGAGGAACTGCAGTTGAAGGTGCCCGACCATTATTATTTCCAGTCCTGACATTTGAAGTTACGTTCTTCTTTAAATTGTAAAAACCATTTGAACTAGGTGCATCTGATTTAGATCCAACATGGTTCGAAGTGTTGTGCTGGAATCCTTTCAAACTTCTCTTCTGGTTATATTCGAGTCTCTTGGTCTTATCTGATAACAAACTCCATGCCTCTGAAACCAGCTTAAATGCACCCTCTGCACCCAAAGACTTGTTTTTGTCAGGGTGAAGAGTGAGAGCCAGCTTCCTGTATTGCTTCCTGACAGTCTCCTCGTCAGCAAAGGGGCTCACTCCAAGTATACCATACCAATCCATTTCTCCGCTAACTTTATTCTCAGCAGATATATAAATATCAATTGTTGTCAAAAGCTGGGTAATATCCTCCAAATCAGGATACAGATTTTGAGCCTTGAGAGCAAATTTCTTTGCACCAACATATTCCCTTTCTGAAAATTTCCTCTCAGCTATTTCTTTGGCCCTAACTGCCTCATCTTTGTTGCACTCCATCATTACCCAGTAGTCTTATTATCGGTGAGTTACTTCCTCAGCCAATTAAGAGGCAGAGAAATTTGACCACGACTGCTGGATTTTATATCAGGCCTCCTTTTCTTGAGGAAGCCCCTCAACCATGTACCTGAACCAAGAGAGAAGTTGAATCACGATCACTAAGTTTCTTAAGATTTTGGCGTGTGTGGTGCAACAATTACAAGTAAACAAACTCTTGAAAGTAAGGATGAATAATAAATATTCAAAACTATTAATTACAAAAGTTGAAGTTTATGACATAGTGTGAACATTTTATAAAGAGTCTTCATTTGAAATAATTACATGTGGGATCAGTTACATTGCATTACATAGGAAACCTCTATCATCACCTGTATGGAACAACATATGCGTCAATAAGGTCTATGGAAAATTATAAGATTATTTAGTAAGTCAACAGAAATTCAAATGAAGAAAAAATTAACAGAAGAATGATAAGATACGTCTCTTTCATGTAACCTTAAATCCTAATATTCCAGGGGTTATGGACATATTCACTGATCAGGCCTAGTGACTATACACGTCAATATTACAGTGTGATTTGATGGATGGAAACAAATGCTAGTAACATTTGCCAATGTCACATTTGTTTACTATCGGGCAGTCCTGGGTAACTTTGGGCGGAACTTGATATAAAGAGACTGGATAATTGCCTTTTCCTCACTTGCAACATTAAGTGGGGATATCATAAAACTTACATGGAAGTGACTGATACATTTACAAAGCCTGATTAAATCATCAAATAGCCTTTATTGAAGAGCAGAAAAGGTAATGTGTTACACAAACAGAGGAAAATATGATAGGAGGTTGCTTACAGGTAGTTTGACCACAAGCAGAGATCACTAGAGATGAGGAGTGTAAAATGCATGATTTATAATCGCATGAGAATGGGAAGAGGGAGACGACAAAGAACATCGGAGGAAGTTGTTAAAAGGAATCTCATGGTGAAAACATATCAGAGGATCGGGTCTTGAATTGAGCCATATGGTGTCACGCAACTCATGTAACCGATTTCAGCTACTGAGATAAGGCATTTTTTTATTTTATACAGCAATAAGACAACCCACAAAAAAAAAAAAGTTCCAACTCAAACACTTAAAATAGAATCCGTCCATGTATAATCAACAAATAAATTTCCGAAACTTGGTTTTCCTGCATCCTAAGTTATTCACTGACAGTGGAAGTCAGACCGTGTGTGTTCAACACACTCCAAAGCAGGTCTTCCTTTACAATATTCTAAATAGTTTTTTTTGGTGAGGACAGATCTACACGAAAGCGAACTACAGACGGCCACAAATCGTGTAAAACATTACTTGCAAACCCAACCAAAAGCTAAACCAGCAATTGCCGTTCCAGTTCCGGCCCCCATCACACCTACAAGAGGAAGGTCAATCCCTTCCACCGCTCAGTCATTCATTTGTAAACTCAGCGCAACACAACGAATAACCCATAATTACCTTGTCTGATTTGCCCCTTTGAATAAAGACAGGGCAAACCAATACCGCGTTTCATAACTACCATACCCAGCACGACGCAATTAAAAATTAAAACTCCTGAGTGAAAAATTGGAAGCATCGAGTCCATCCGAAAGCCCCCGAGAAATGGAATTAAAAAGAATTAAAAAGAGTATGCGATGGAACTCGAGAAAACAGGGAAAATTTGAGAACGGAAGATTCCGCAAGGAGTTATGAAGTGGAACAGGTGAAAGGAGGAGATAGAAGGAGATAGGGGGAAATGGTGGGAGACGAACCTGTGTGTATATTTTGGGAGAAGGAAATTCAAAGTGAAGCGAATCCCGCCACGGATCTACAGGAGCAGCGCATTTGAATGGAAGAGGCAACGGTCGAAATTGACGGAGGGGAAAATCTGGAATTGGAGGTGGAAACCCTAGAAGGAAGGTCGGGGTGGCGAATCTAGGGAATTGAAAAGCGGAGAGAAAAGCGGTGGCGAAGTGAGGAAGAAGAGGAGTGAGGTGTGAGTGAAATTACCTGATTGGCGATGTGAGGAGAGAGGAGAGGGGAGTGACGTTTCAGGAATTTGAATCTGAGAAGACCGTCACCATGTACAATGACCCATCTGTCAAAGCCCTCAACAACTGTGAAGAATCTAATTTCCCCCAATTTACTACTCAGAAAATGGAACCCCCGTGTTTAGCTGGTTAATACTTTTTTTTCCGTTTTTTTTCTCCTTTTATTCTTGATCCATATACACTTTTTTTATAATACACTGGGACCCACATAACTTAACCAGGGTTAGTTTTTAACTCATGGTGTGGACTTGGATTTGCAACTTACACCAAGAGGATTATCATTAGATTATTCTTTTTCTGAATATTTGGAGTTTTTTTTATCTTTTTTGGGTATGTGATTGGTATGAATGAAGTATGAAAGCAGTGTTTGAGATTTACTTATTTAGTACACAACATGTTCAAAATTCAACCTATATAGAATGCAATTAGATATATTATTATCTAATTATAAGTTAAACATAATTTAAAATTATTGAATTCTATAACAATTAGTTATAAAATAGTTAAGGAAAGATGAAATACGAAATGGAAAATGTTTATGTTTAAAAATCAAGTATAAAAAATAATTTTTAGGAAGATGATACCTAGTACTTTAAGATGATGACAAAATTAGGTTATTATGAAAAGATATTGAGGAAAAAGAAATCAATGAAAATCTTATAAATATTTATGTGGTCTTGTAATCTTTAAAGATTGTCTAGGCTTACTAAAAATGGAGTTGTTTAAATGGTTTATAGGTAAAAAGAAAAAAATTTATTTGAGATTATTGTTTTGTAAAGATGGTATAATATTATTTAGAATTTTTTTTATTCAAGAATACATGAGAATTATCGAAGTATTCTCAACAAGAAATCTAATATGGTTAATTATTTCATAATAAAATGGGAAGATAAGTTCAAAAAAGTGCATTATTTTTATCTAATGATATACTTCTTATCCTTTATTCTAGAAACAAAACACAAATTACCAAAACTTTTAAATATCTAGTAGAGCATTGTATACAAATTTAAAATGAAGAACATTTTTGTTGTATAAACTTTGTAGATAAATTATTAATGATGTGGACATTATGATTAAGAGCATGTGCTTAATAACATTGTTGCAATTTTACCTCGAATCCCATAATCTTAGTAACACTAAGAAGGTAATGGTGTTTTTGTTCCACCATATTATTTTGTTACATGATACTAACACATTTAGCATTTAGTTTAGTGTATGATTCCTTTAACCTATGAGTATAAATTACATTCATTGTTGAATCTAATACATCTTATTTTTGACATTTAAATTGAGTTTCAATCATACAAAAATTATTAAAGAATTTTAGATTTCATATTTTAGTTTTATGAGATAAATTTAAGTTATAAACTTTGATATTAGCAAAAAATAAAACATATTAATGTTGTCAAACAAAAACTTTGTTTGATATAACAATGTTTAGTCTTATTGAATAAATAGTGTATTAGTCTTTTTTAAATTTATAGGATTTCTCATAAAATCCTCTAAATGCATTTATAATATATATTTTTCCAATTACAATTAATATCATTCGAACAAACACATTATTTTATCTCATGTAATGTTATTTGTGCTTTAAACAAAAGAGTAAAACTTAATCAAAATATCATCAAAATTCAAAATGTGTATCATGAACGTAAAAGTGAGATACCTTAGGAAAAAGTTTTGCAATACATCATATTAATCATAAATAGTAAATTTTACTACCAACTTCACTATGATAAAAAGATATTTTTTATCTTATAAAGTTAGCAAAATTATATCATGATGATTTTCTCTTTCTAACACCAGAGGAGCCTTAAAAATTTGTACAAGATATCTCTAATATTTGTTTAACAACTACAATTCTCAAAGAACTTATAATTATTTGTTTTTTCATTAAAAATATAAAAGAACCATATAATGTGTTAAACATGCAAAAATTAATATTTTCTTTATCGTGTTATCTAATATTTTTGAACTTTTTATTTCAAAAAAAAAATTAAAAACTTAGATTGAGGCAAAATATCTTGTATTCGTTTTATATAAGACGTTGTAAAAGTCCAATTTTTTTAATAACATGTAAAGAGTTTCATGAGACTTATCTAGAATAAGACTTAAGATATTGATTGGAGAAAAAAATTAAAATAATATTTTGGATAAGACAATAGTGTTTGAAAAAAGAATACTTGTAAAATATTGTGTTAGTGGCCAAGAACTAGAAGTAGTATTAGTGATAAAGACAAAATAAGTATAAAAATTTATGAGTATTTTCTTTTCGCTTCTTTTCAAACTTTTTTTGAAAATGTTTTTAAATGATAACATTAGAATGAATTTTTTTTAAAGTTGCAACAAGTTTTAAAATGCAATTTAACCTTTCTTTTTTTGTATTTTTACAACCAATCCAAGTAAATTTGTGTTTGCTAATAACAAAATGAAAGAAAAAAAAGAGAGAGGAAAGAATATCATAAATCTTTGTCCACAACATTAAAACAAGTTATAAAAAATGTATATATCCACCAAAAGAAAAGGAAGGATTTTATCACATCCATTCATATATTTAATATCTTTGATGAAAGGAAAATCTTTATTCATTTGAAAAAGTTTTTCATAAGAAGATATCCAAACCTTAAATTTCAAAATATACATGATTATAAAAGTTTGAACAATGTGTGAGAAATGACACAATGAATGAAAGATAGGTTGAGTGTGAACTATTGAACTATTTGACAATTTCATTACGATGATTTTAATTCTTGTTAGGCAACGAATATGAGATTTGGGGTTACAAACATGGTCTATTGTTACAGTATCAAGAGAGTCTATGTTATTAGTTTATTGAGATTTGAAATAGAATAAGTTTTACCTATATATCTAACTTAACCTGGTAGAGGTATTAACATCAATGATGTTTTGAGTAAATACTAGGAAAGCCTTGTGATGATCAAGTGTAAAGACCAATCTGTCCATATTCTAACATTTCTTCTTACAAGAGTTAGATACTTCTTTCTCTTCCTTTTTATCACTTTCAATAGTATAGTTGTTATTTTTCACTTTTTTAAGTATGAAGGATTCCATGCTACTTATAGCATGTGTATGTGGTACGAATTTCCTTTTATTATATTATGTCCAAACCTTCTCTCATTAAGTCATATCTTTTACTTAATTTGTCACTAAATTCAATCATTACTTTTATTTTGTAGTTATTTAGCAATCAAACCCTAATTTGATGGTTATTTTGGTCACAATTAGCAATCATTTTTTTTGGTAGTTAAAATTGGTGTCTAAATAACTTGTTTCCATAGTGATATGATACATTGAGAAATTTATGAATCATTCAAGTATTAATATAATATAGGACCATTGTATGCAATAATCCTAAGTTAACCACCTATTGTCTGACAATACTAGTATTGGTAATATCTCATGCTATATAAATTTTACCTTATTTTTTCTTATTACAAGGTGATCATCATATATCTAAATCAGAAATGATATTGTTGTTACCTTGCAATGAAGGTGAGATAAGAAAAATTCTAAAATTATTAATTATATGCATGTACAAGGTACGATCGAACCATGTATACGCATATAATTAGAAAGTTTTTTGTTTTGCTTGTGAAATATTTGTGTTGTATCTAAGTAGGGATTTTAGAGCAAGTATATTTTCATTATATTTGTTTGAATTGTATAAGAGTTGGACTACCGCAAAAGTAATTCATTTATTTTATTAATTGTTGGCTGTTAAAAAAAATATACATGTACAAGATCATTATCATATATCTAAACTAAAACCAAAAATGAAATTGTTGTTATCTTGCAATGGAGGTAAGACAAGAACAATTCTAAGATTATTAATTATAGCATTTATGTCCTATTTTATTTGAAACCATAACAAAATCTCAAAAATAAAGTAAAAAACTAAAGTAGTAAGAATTCAATATGCCAAAATCTAAGATTAATATTTAACATCTTATTATATTTCCTAACTTGTTTGATTTTGATTTGGGGTTTAATTATTACATGTAATATAATTAAAGTTGGTTTAAAATTATTTTCCAATATCGAAGTTTCATAAAAGTTAAAATTTAAAATTAAGTTCAAATTCTATTTTTACAAATCTATATGTGTTGTGTTTGGATAGAAAGAATAAATTAGAAGTGACAAATTAGTTATGATAATATAAAGTGGTGACAAGAATAAAAAAAAATGAGAGGATTGATAATAGTAGTAATGACATTTTTTTTTAAATTGAGAGAATTGATAATATTAGTAATGACATTTTTTTTTATTGTGAGAGAGTAACTAATAATTAAATAACATTAATTCTTTTTCTTTTAACCTTCTCTTCTCACTTATATATTCTTATTTTTTGTGAGTTTAATTAAGATTATTTTTAAGAGATTTTAAAAGAAATAAATAAATGTATAATTATTTTTCAATAAAAATTAGATTAATTATTTTTTTCATCACAATAAATTAAATTCAACAATAAATTGTGTTAAAAAAATAATACTAAATTCGTAAAAGTTTAAATGGATATCCAACAAAGGCTAATATATGGAATATTGATAAATAAAAAATATAAAAATATTTCATATGTAAATTGTGTTAAATAATATAATAGTACTAATTTCACAAAATTTTACATGGATATCAAACATCTTGCCGTTGTATATCAAACATCTTGTCATTGTTGAAAATTTTGGTGTTATTATAGAATAACATGATTTGGTGTTTTGTTGTTATTATACACTTTAATGAGAGATAAGTCATACATATTTATACTTTATTAATTATCTAAAAAAAGGAAATAGAGAAATATTATAATAAGAAGAATAATGTCATCTATGCACTATAAGCATGATTAATCACCATAAGCACGATTAATAATATGTATGATGATGTTGGTATTTTATTTAAATAACATTTAACATTTATATTGAAAGAATATAATTTATTTGAAGAATATTGTGAAATTCATTCATATATCATTTACACCTAAACCCTAAATTTTATGGGAAGAGAAAAAAAGTTGTACTAGCATTAATCCTAAATATATTCTACTTCACCCATATAAAAAAAATTCAAAAGTTATACAAAAGAAATCAACATTTCCTAATAAATTGTTAGACATTTCTTAACTCTAAATACGTACCATTTCACTCATATCAAGAATTCATTTATCCGTTACTCACATATTTATAAAAGTAAATGATATAGGTATAATTTGTAAGATAGAAATTTTCTTTTCCTTTTTTTTCTCTATGGTGTGATATTGAATACCTTTTAAAATTATTAAAAAATAATTTACAGTTGGCAATTTTTGTATTTTTGTTGTGAGTGAGTAACTTAATATTAATTCTAATTTTTATAATATTTTTTAACCTCCTCTTCTCACTTCTACTTTTTATTCTCTTAATGAATATAATTAAATTGATTTTTATGAGATTTTAAACAATTAAATAAATTTATAATTATTTTTCAAGGAAAATTATTAATTAATCTATTGTTATTATAATAAATTAAATTCAACACTAAATTATGTTAAACGAGATAATATACTAAATTCATAAAACTTTAAATGTCAAATAAACTCTAATATATGAAATATTGACAAATAAGAATATAAAAATAATTCAATGGTTAAAAATATAATAATACTAAATTCATAAAAATTTTAAATGGATATGAAACATCTTGAGTAATTTACTGTTTAATGGTTATAATATAATAATATGATTTTTCTGATGAAAAATAAGTGATGTGTTTATACTTTATAGACTAACTAGAAATGAGAATACAGAAATATCACTGCAAGAAAAATAATATCTTCTATTTTGCACCATAAGAATTATTAACAATATATACGATGTTGGTGCTTCATCCAAACATTTTAAAAGTTATATTGAGAGGATAAAATTCATTTGAAGAATAAAAATTAGTCTTCTATAAGAGACATAATTTTAGAGTCAAATAAAAAAGAAGATTAAAAATGAATAAAAATATAAAAATTATAATTAATGTTTTTTAGTTATAAACTCTCTTATATAATAAATATATAAAAATCAAAGTTGAAAAACAACTTAATAATTGTTAAAATGTGTTGTTTAGCCACACTAGAAAAACGGATTTTCTTTTCACTTCTCATTTCTGAAATGTTTTTTTTACTCTTTTTTTTTTCACAAACTATTATATAGTCTACACTTTCCCTGCATATTCTCTTCATATCTTTAACTTCATACCTTTAACATGTATTATATTTTCCCGAGAAATTAATTCAATGATTTGTGACCGTGGAAGTTGTTTACTTTCAGAACAGAATAATGCATTGAAATTCTGTACTTGTAATTCCAATTATAAAATTTCTTACACGTTATTATTAATTCCAAAGCAATAATAGCCTAATTTTGATGATAATAAATTTGAAGTCTTAAAAGAAAATGGACTAAATCTAAAAGAAATAATGAATAGTAGCTAAACATGACAGTACCTTTTCTTCTATTTTCATCCAACCATTGAACCAATGAAGATTGAGAGAAATGTTCTTAGTCAACTCTTCATCAGTTATTATCGTTCCTTGCAGCATATTCTTTTGCTTTTGAAAGACCCATTTATTTTTGCCAAAAACAAATGTTATCCCCATATCCAACATCCCACCAGCCCATTATGGTTACACTGCTTTCATTCCACGCCAAATCAGTTTCGTAGCCACAAACGAGTATCCACAATTCATAACAATACTTCAGCCACAACTTCATACTTAAATGGAAGTGAAACATTTATTTTACTTATATACATTATGAATAATTTCAAATGTTATTTTAAAGTATAAAAATGATAATAATATAGTTAATTGCACTGTAAAAATATTTAAATGATTGATATTAAAATAATTTAACAAAGGGTAATCTAAATTATAACACTTTATAGCTTAAGGGTATTGTTACCTAAAAAAACCTTTATGACCAAAAGATTGAACAAATATGAAGAATCAATCTGTTTTGAATGCTATAGGAATAGCTTTATTTCATCCAATAATCACCATTTAATTTGGGAGCCGAAACTTTTATTAGTTAGTTTAATATCACCAAATCAAATCAAAGGCTGACAAAAAGGGAAACATGACCAAATCAAAGTGAAACTATGCGAATCGTTCATGTATTCGAAACAGGAATCTGAGTCTGCAGTCGAACAGGTAATTTCCTATTCTATTCAAACTTCTTTTTTTCTTACTCCACTAATTTAAACTAGGTAGCACTTACTATAAAGAGCAATTTAACATTCTCTACTCAATGTAAAGAGATCATAAACCCACAACCATAATAAACTTAGAATAAGGTCCAAATTGCAAAAACATTTTCAAATCCTAAAACGTTATATAGCATACTTCTAGGACCTAGCAACAGATAAAATAACCTGAAAAATCTTCTACAACCAGTCAATCAACCTGCACTGAAGCTACTTTCACTAATATATGCGTCTTTCTTATAGATATTTGATGTGAAAACTGAAGAATCCATGCAGTCCCCAAAACACACTAACTCACTTATGCATCATTCATGTGGCCACTCTTTTGAATAGAACAAAGAGAGATACCTCATTGTAAATAACCCATAACCACAGATTACAATATCTCATTTTAGGTAAATTCTACAGAGCAAGGCCATTCAGTCTTAACGTTAGCATTACCAGTGACTTAGCACATGAATTAAGTACAATACCAGAAAATGAAATACGAACAACGCTACAAGCCGACATGTGTATGGTGGCAGCTACTAGGTGAAGGTGCATGAATGGTTTAGTTATATGGTACATTTTTTAAAACATCTCTTATAAACCTCAGAACTTTGTACGAAGAATGGGTTGTCATTAGTTACATGGGCAATTGCCACCTATTCACTTTGTTATACGACATGACATACGAACCAATGCTACCAGCTGTTTCCCTCAGCACCAAAAGGGGTCACAGACAGCAGCTTGCTTGTACTTTCCCAAAGCTCACGTGCTAATTTGGCGTTGTGTGAAAGTGCCGAAGGGTTGATAGTCCTACCTTTGCCCCCAAAGAAATAAGCCCCTGATGTTCCCTGAAAATGTAAGTCATTTAACATCATGAACTCAATTGTCGACGATTTTCTGCTGCTACAAAATACGGGAAATTGGGAAACAGAATATTTATAGATTGTGATGAAAACATTTGTGCTAAAAGAAATTAACACTGACAATCTATAAATATTTATAAATTGATCAAGCTAATATCTTAGATATACGTAGCTATGCCCCGAAATAGCACCTAATCATTTTATGAGTCGTACTCACGTTGTGTAAAAATTCAAAGAATAAGTTGTTGAGTACTCAGGTGTACCTAACGTGTACAAGGGTTTAGTAGTACAAGAGTAACATAAGGGAAACCGTATATCGTTGTGAGCATACATCTTAATTTCCTAATTTCAGAGAAGTTTTATTTCATAAGAGAGTATTGCAGAGTTACTCGAACTGAAAATTGAGAGAAACCTATTATAAATGAAAGTGTTTATTAGTATGCGTAATGTGTAATTACTAATTAGATCTTCTCATGTGTGTAAAAGCGTTCATTTGTGAGATATAATGGAGAGAAACCTATTTTACCTGAAAGCGCCCATTTGTGTATGTGTTTTATAATGTGTATTTGGATGCTCTAATGTATGTCAAAGTTTGTTGAGATAATTGACGAATATATAGTTTCCTAGCCAGAGTTCAAGATGCCTTTGCATCACAGCGAGGATAAAATAAAGGCATGACATAAAGCAATTGAGAGTTCATTGCGTGGTGATGGAACAATATGTAAGTGAATTGGTGAAGTGGTTATAAATGGCATGTTGTAAAAAAAGTTATCAACAGTAAGTACCACTGAAGTTCTTACCGGTGGAGCTAGGGCAGCATCAACAATAGAGTTAACCCCAGACTCGGGGAATTGCAACAGCCGCAGAAATTTCAACACACGAAATGCCAAACAAGATAGGATGGTAGGAACTTCTCGCATGAGGTTTGTCTGCACAACTCCAGGATCCGCAACACTAATGTGCAACAATACAAAAATTGAAAGTTAAAGGTCAAGTAGAATCCATGATGAACAAGAACAAAGCTTCATATAGAATGTTTAATACATTTAGCATCGCCTTGTCATTTTATTTCCGTGCCAATTTCTGCTTCCTGTCTTATTTTTTATTCATGTTCCTTCTCTTCTACCCAGAAGATTGGATCATCTAACCTAGCAACCCAAAATTCACTCCAATAAAACCATAACAAAAACCATTTTTCCTATCCAACATATTGCATGATTACGCAGTTATACTTTAGTTGAAAGCAAGAGAGGAGATAGAACCTCGTGGCTTTTCTTAGATGGGCAGGGAAGGGGGTATTTGGAAACTAGGGAGGAAGGCAGCTAGGGTGCAGAAACCTCACAATGAGGAACTGATTCTGGTTGGAAGCCGAAGATTTGTGACAATAACACCATTATATCCCAACACAACACAGGCTTATAATAAATCTCATCCTTTAATTGAAAATTCAAAACACAAGAAAACTACAGGTTTGTCAAACATACATGATGAATGTCATCCAAGGCATATGATCGGCAGATAAGCCACTGATGGATAGACAGCTTAAACAAACTTGATATTTTTTTATCAAACGCTACCTTAGTCATAAACTTCATTTAAAACTTATTTCAAAAATAAAAGAACATATTTAAATAAAAATTTCACAATGTAGCTTATTGCCTTACTGAAATTGGCAAAATAGAGCTTATAGAAAAGTCATCAATCATTTCTGTTCTAGTCATGGAAGTTTTTAATCGCTCTCTAGACTAGTCCAAATAGAAGATGTCGTCATTACTGAAAACCATCTTGTTTTATAATATCATCATTATTCTAAACAACCACATTCCAGTACTGAATATTAACTAATTATAACTTAAAGGATGAGTACCCGACTAAATATTAGAATGTTAGTTATTTAATTTTACCTCCAAGTTGTTGTTTGTAATATTTGATATATATTTGGGGTTGATTTTAATAATAATAAGTAATTATGGTTATTGTTCCTGTAATGGGCTACTGGACAGTAAGGCTTGAATTAAACAAAAGGTCATTTGACTCATGTCACTTATGGTCCATTGAGGCTGAATACACATAGCCTCTATTTATACTCTCTTTTACGGCCTAAGAGAGAACAATTTCCATAAGCTCAAGTTAGTTTTTTCAAATGTCTCCCTGAAGCTTATTTTAATTCCCGAAGAATGGGCAAGAAATAGAAGTATCGCATGAACACATTCAAACAACAAAGTTGCAGCTATGCATTGATTAGTAAGCTGATAACATTAAAAGAAATCAATACTATAAAAGTACACAGCACCTGGAAACAAGACAGAATAGGAAATAAAAGTTAGATTAGTAATTACATACTTGACAAATATCTGGTGAGATTTTCCCATCAGGGTAAGCTGTCGGTGGAGTTCCTTCGAGAAGAGAATTAGGCATACTTCACCAAAATTAAATGCCTGTTAGGAATAAAGACACAAAAGTAATCTACATAACTTAATCCAAAGCTTGCAGTATACATTTAGAATACTCATATATGTGAGCATATGGATATAGTATAGATCTCAAAAATCTCTTCCCGGATACAGTTCCCTCATCAACCTGCACATCAGTAACTAGATAAAAGATTTTGATCAGTTTCTATATGAGAAGTGCTGATGTAGAGACATTAATAGGAATAAAATCAAACTGAAAGTGTTGGATTACCATACAACAATATAGACCAACAACTAATGATTATGATGATTATCCTTACCAGCTCGATGTGTAAAGGATGTTACATTCACAATTTTAGAAGATACAGGGCTGCTTTCAAGAAGTGGCAGTAGAAGTTTCGTTAAAGCAAATGCACCGATATAATTTGTACCAATCATCCTGGGAGTAAAGAGGTAAAACATTAATACATTTTAAATGTCAATACTAATTATAAAACTAAGGTATCAAACAAACTTGGAGCTAAAAAAGCAGTATTGGAAAGGTAAATATATGCAGTGTTACCCCTACAAGCCGAGAGGCGGTCTCCAAGAATTAAAACCATGAGGAAACAACCTTACTGTTGCACCAAGGTTCACCTTCATGGAGCAAACAAGGTACAGAAAAATATTTACATACCACTACCAACATTTCTTCTTGTGTTTTTGGGTTCCATAAAAATCATGTTAATCATGCTAATCAACATTTTCTAAAAAATGTAACAAACACTTATAAACCATCTACCTTAGCTTAAACAGATTATCAACAGTCTGAAAGTAATAATAAAATTTGAAAATATATGGCCTATGCAATGATTTTGTGTTACAAAGAGCATGCATAAGCACAGGAGTTATTCAATGATAAAGTGAAACTTCTTCAATACTATCAAAGGAGATATATAAAAAGTTGTATAACTGATCATAGCCCTCAGCTGTGGCTCTAGGTGATGTTGCAAGTATTCCAGCATTGTTTATCAGTATTTGTAGTGAGCAGTGCAAATCAGAATCCAAAAGCCACTGTCGCAAAGACGTTTTGAACTTTATGATTGATTCAATCGATGACAAGTCCACCTGAAAAGCTTTGAGGTGGGCATCTTCATTCAAATCTTGGATTTTTCTTATGGTCTATCAGACACAGGGAACAGGGAACACTGATAAGAGATTTATCAAGTGTGGAGTCGATCACCATTATTTTTAAAAGTGTTGAAGGAAAATACCTCTGACAATAGTTGTTGTGAACGTCCAACTGCATTCACAACTGGAATCTTAAGTATACATTGCATAGACCAAAAGAAAAATGCAACACAACATACTAAATTCAATATTTTTCCTTAAGAGAAATCTTGTGCAGATTCGACCAAATAACCTCTGACCCATTCTTGATTAGTGAAGCCAGCACGAGATTCCATTAAGGTTTTGATTTCCTCATGCTCTGCTTAGTATTCCTATTACAACCATTTTCCATTTTAATTTTCATAACATTTCTCACTTTCTTTCTTTTCCTTTTTTGTGTCCAATCAATATCTCTTATTTACTCCATTGTCACATCCATAGGGAGTGTAATACAAACATTACAATTTCACAGATAATAACGAAAAAGTTGAAAAGAGTGTCTTACAAGTCCTTCTTCCAACCAGATATATGAACTAGTTGGTTATTCTAGGATGATTAGCAGAGCAATACAAAAAACTAGAATCGAGAGTCAAATAAGAATAAGAATAAACACTTACCAATGACGACAACATATCCTTCCTTCGAAAGTTCATAAGCAGTAGCCAATCCCAGGCCAGAGGTTGCCTACACCAACACAAAAAAACCAAACCTCAGAATCAATTTGAAAAATCCCCATAATAAATAAATAAAAAAAAAAAACAAACAATAAACGGAACGAATATATAAATGAAGGACTTACACCAGTGACAACACAAACAGGCCTAAAATTACTTGTGAAAGGGGAGCACCTGGGATAGGAGACGAGTTTCTGAGAGAAGAAAGGACATTTCTCCAAAATTACAGGTTTGAAAAATAGCCACCGTGATAGGGAAGCCGTGAACAATTTGTAATAAGAAAAAAGAATAGAGAAAGACCACAACAACGCCATTCTCCAAAATTGTACTGAACAAAGGAAAAAGAAAGTCATCCATAACTCCTTTACCAACGAAATCAATCCCATTTTTGAAATTCGAAGCGGAAAAAAAAAACGATGAAGATAACAGTTTGCTTTCTGAAAGAGTGTAAGGAGGAGATTAAGGAAGCGATGAAGTTGGGCTTGGTTTTGACATCTTGCGCTTTGCGTTACGAGGTTTGTGTTCGCGTTCGCCTATGTCGTTCCCTAACTGTTCAGAGGAAAATGCTTCTTTGACATCGTTGAGGAAAAAACTTCCTCTTCACACGGCTGATGTGGCAAAGGGTATTTTGGTAAATGTAATCCAAACTTTGAAAATTTGGGGAACCGCTGTTTGGAAGGGTGTTACACGAAAATTGGGAATGGGTTTGAGAGAGAGGGGAAGGAGGGAGAGAACCTGTGAAAGAGTGTGAGAACTTGGGGATTGGAAGTGCGGAGGGAAAATCCGGTGGTTGGTGGCGGCGGTGTTGTAAGCGATCGGAGGTGTCTTGGTCGGAGTGTAAGCGGCGGCGATCATTTGGTGCAATTTTTGTGTGGTTTTAAGCGCCTAAAATTTTAATTTCATTTGTGTCTTTGGGAAAAAAATTTCTAATATTGCAGTTCCGCGGAAGATATATCTAATCTTACTTCCCTCCTCATCCTTATCTATAGACTCTGTCTTACTGGAAGAAAAGAAGTTCATAATGCCGTAGTGAGCAGCTTGCAAGATTTAGCAACATCTTTTTCAAGCTATGAAGATGAAGTACTGGTAAGGATGATTTTTATTTCACTTGTATCTATGGACAGAGGTATTGTTCAGTAGTAAATGCTTCCTCTGTTTTCTCCTCTCTTTGATTAATTATATTTTTGGTGTTTAGTTGTGACTTCGGAAATCAATGGTAAGGCTACTTTAGTTGTGACTTCACGAAATCTTTGAAGGTTGTTTGACGTGTAGATCATTCGATAATCAGTATATGAATTTGCACTGAACTTTAAATTTGAGAATGCACATTTTCCTTAACTAAGGTTGAGTTTTGGTTTTAAACATTTGAATTCTGAAATGAGGAAGCTAACTTTATTTTGTAAAAAAGATTAATAAAATAAATTATGTGCAAACATTCTACCTATAATAATGTACTAGTGATGTTATTAAGAACCTATATGGGAACTTGTCCTTTCTCCCAAACATGGTTATCCTTGTTAAATATCTGAATTTTTCTTTATGTAAATAGAGAAATATGTCATATTTCATTGCTAGAAGTTAGGGATTTCATCCATTGTTTGTTTCCTTCCTTGTAAATAAAGCACTGTATGGTATCATCACACATTTTCTGCAAGCCTAATAATATTGTTTCAGATCTTTGATTGCATTATCATTCTTATAATCAATTTTTTTTTCTTCCTGATATATTCAGTTTTAAACCATGATTTAATCTTACATTTAATATTATATTTTATAACTTATTAAAATGGAGAAAATGGGATTAAAATAATAATTTTATAACTTCAATTGTGGATTTTTAATATATCATAATTTAATGTAGAGAGAATAACAATCAACATGTAATATCATAATTTAAAAGGTGACCTGATTGTAAGTGTCAAATGAAAGTAATTAAAATTAAATGTAGTCCTCTGTAGACAACTCAGTAGATAGAGTTGAGACATTAAACTTTGAAATTTACCTTGCCCACCTTTTCCTTTCATTTCCATCTATCATCTCTCAGTGGGGCCTCCAATGGCTTCTCTTAAACTTGTTCTTTATGCATTCAATAAGATTATTATATGTTTACCTTGTTCATTAGGTGAAGCTGAGAGGAATTGCTTCAATTTGCACAAGGTGCCATCACTGGGTCGAAATCATTTCTGGTGTTGCAAGGTCAGTGTGAAGACATGGGTTTTCATTGTCATTTTCTTTGTACCTCTCTGATAGACACCTAAGTCTTCAGATTGGATCTTATGTTCAAATATCAAAATCTATAATTGTGTTGTCATGTTTCTGAAGATTTGGTCTTTAAATGAGCTAAATGACGTTTGGCAATTCATGTAGCTACCTCACCTAGTAGGATAGTTGTTGTGTAAATTGTGTTGTAATAAACTGATTATGAATTTGGTTATTAGCCTTTTTCTCTCAGTGATTAATATTTGTTGTTTTAGGTTATAATCCAATTTAATTAATGAAATAATTTATATGAGAATTTTTCTAATAAGGATAATGTTGCTCTATGGAACATCATGATCTGAATGCTTTGTAGCTCTGGTCTTGTATAGAGTCTGTATAATTTATAGGTAGGATTTTAACAGTAGTAACTTTGGGTGGAAAATCTGTTTTCTTATTGCAGTAGTGATGCTTGGTGTTGGTGGTGGGATAGTAATCTGGTAGCTCCCTCCAGCATCAGGGCTCCATTGTGTTTGATTTTGGAGAAAATGGTAATCTATCAAATGAAAAAAGCAGGGGTTTGTGGAATAGTATTTTTATTCTGTATAGTGGATGGAATTTAGTAAATAGATAAAAGTGATTCCAGAGCAAAACCCGCATCATCCCAAATAGAAAAGGATAGTAAAAAACAGTGAGCCTTCCGAGGTTAAAAGCTGCAATAAAGCTGTCAAAACCTTCTGCCCAGCACTCAAGGAGACTCAGAGGTTACAGCTTAAACACTATTGTATTCCATATTGTCATTTAGGCTAGGCAACTAGAACAGGGACAGAGCCACATTGATTTGAGAGGGAGCACAAATACTAAAAAAGTAAAATTTAGCCAAAATGATGACTGGATGAGTGGTTTTAGGTCGTTTACATTGAGAAATATATATTTATTGGCATTGACTAGGAGCATATTGTTCGAAGATTTCACAGCCTGAGACCTCTCTGTCTCCCCCTTGTCATTTGCTAACTTACAATTATTAACTTTATTTCATTATCCTTTATGTATGTCATGATGCTTTGGATTTATGTAGTAAGCATAATCAGGCACTACAGCTCTACAAAGTTAACTGACATATTCCTTTAACTAATATCAAAGAAAAATGAAATAAAATGGTAAGTCCACTTCTGTAGAAGATTAAATTCAATCATTTCTGTTGTTCCAGGCTTAAGCTTTGGCTATGTTGACCTATTTTTGGATGTATTCACTTTTAAATAGTTGATTATATCTTTATTATAGATCAATCATTTTATGTTAGTTAGAAAATACTGTTCCATTTTAAAGTTGCTTTTATTAATAATAACTGAAATAATCTTATGGAATGTCTAAATATTACACAGCAGGATTTGTTGTTGCTTTTGGATCAAGTTGAAATATTTCTCTTTGCTTGTGAATGTTTCATTTAGTGTATACTTTTCAGATATTAATTTAGTTATTCTCAGCAGATCCATGATACTGTTATAATATAATGTGAGAAAACTGCCTACAATCTACCTCAAGTCATGTCTCGTTTTGCTTATCGACTGCAGAATAGATGCTGAAGCCTCTACTCTTAAGAAAAAGGCTCACTGAGATAACAACTTCACAGGGGCCTGTAAACAAAGTTGATTTTAAAGCTACTGAGGAAACAACAGCAACTCTAGAGGTTTGTTTTTGTCATAACTTCCACACCGAAGCCTTTTGTTGCCATTAATGAATTTTTATAGTAACTAATATAGTGATAATATTATCGAACAAGCTTATCTGAAACATTTATTGAGTCAGCCTCCCATATGCCATGGAATAATATGTTTTATAGTCAAGGATGCTGCTCGCGTTCTTGCTTCTTGTTATATACTGTAAATTCTTTAGTTCTTTCTTGAGTCCCATGGGATATTTTTACTCCTCTCTCCATCACTCGGCACCCTTCAACAGGAACGTAACATTTATCAGACATCACGTTTTATCCTTTTAAATATTTAATGTTTTGGATTTTGAAGCTTTACCGTGCTTGATTCTTAATTGAACTGTGATGCTTTCATACTTAAGTATTTTTTCTTTTACTTACCAACTATCATGACAACGGAAGGAGAGCTATGTTGTGGTCAAATAGAGTGCATGCATTGAATGAGTGGGTGAAGTAGTGGAATATTCTTATAGATAAGTTTAGAAGTGCTCCTTCAATTCCATTCAATTTAACAATTCATGCTTATATGCATTTTCAATTTCTTTCATGTGAATTTGTGAAAGAGAAAAAAAAAAACGAATTATTGAATCTTGTAATTTGTATTGATACAAAATTGCATAGATTTGCTTCTTACTACACATGAATGAATCTAATTACTATGATATGATGAAGTGCGAGGTAACGTGGAAAAGTTTAAGATTCTAATTTGATGTAATGTAATATAGATTTATATATAATAATTTACTGTTTGTTTTATTTATGTAGACCTTTCTGTGTTAGAGTCGATTATAACCAACCAATCATTTTGCAGGCTTTGAAAATTGCCCTTGCTCAAATTAGAATCTGTTCCAGACTGGAAGCAGTATTGCTGAAGAAAAAAAAAATTAAGCAATGGAGACTCTCCCGAAGGTCATGCTCAAAAGGCACATTTCTTTCCTCTATTAGTTTCTTTGGGAAGGGTGGGAGAAAGGAAAACAAGAGGTAAAAATTATATTTCCTTGTATTAAAAACAAATTTTTTGGAGCAATTAAAATTGGAATTGTTTACATGGAGTCTACCAAAATAAAAATTGAATCACTCATAAAAAGTAGATAAACCGAAAAAAAATTATGAAGATTTTTATCATTTTTAATTGTCATAATCACCATTCTCCAATATGTCCATATCAAAAAAATGTTTACTAGAGCTACAAATTATATTTCCTTATATGAAAAACTGATTTTATGGCAATTAAAATTGGAATGGTTTACCTTGAGTTCACCAAAATAAAAATCACTCAGAAAAGAGAGAGAAACTGAAAAGAGAATTAGAAAGATTTGTAGCATTTCTGAATTTCATAATTACCCTTCTCTAGTTGTCAATCATATCAACAAAATGTTATGGGTAATTCTTAATTCTATTACATTTTATATTCTTTCCATTAACTTGACTTTATAAAAAAGTAAACATTATTGTTATCATCTTTAGTTTTAATTGGCTACATTTTGTTATCAGGTTGTATTCAAATTGCAAAACAATAAAACTACCAGGTGTCCTATAGTTTGGATCTAACTATTTTTTAGTGTGAATGAAATGGTAGAAGTAGAACTTACATTTGCGGTTATTCTGCTTTGAAATGTTCTCAGTCTTATTGGAATGTTCTGATTGAATATAGTTCCTTGGTATCTGGCGTTCTTACTATTATTTTTTTGGTAATATGTTTTTATTGTTTTCTATCCATGGCAATTCTTTTGTGTTTTTAAGTAGGTTGATAAGCTGAAGTTTTTGACGAAATCTCTTGCCAACTCTGTTGTAAAAGCTGAAAAGCGTATTTTAGATAACAGGTGTCCTATCAAATTGTTATAATCTCTAATATTCTTAGTCTCTATTTTTGTCATCTGATTCCATAGTTTTTATACACATCAGAGAAATAGGTTTTGTTGAAAGTATTTTTTATCAGAGTATATAAGACTAAATGCTGATGGATGAGTCCCATGAATCACACACCCAACAGATAGACACATAAAATTAAAAATTCTGGTGGTTAGGGTATTGCTCTAAGTAATGTTGTTCATCGTCTCGTCATCATTAGTGCGTTGTGGAATGTCCGGAGCAGTTATTAATCAGCTGGATGATTATATAGCAAAACTAAATGTCATTCTGTCTCAGAAGGCAGCTGGTATCATGCAGAGCTAATTTCCCTTTGTTATCGTAGAACATTGCTTGCAAATATGAGGAGCTTTTGATGATGAGTTCAAGAAGTAGCTGAGATACGTGAAAGATTCTTTATTTAACTTTTGTGTGATTCATTTGAAAAGTTTATTGTGAGACTCGGAGATGCAAGGATGAAGAGTGCAATAAAATGTTTAAAATTTTATGACTGGAGCAGAATGTATAAGTGGAGTTTGACTGAATTGTTGATAATATGATGTCATGTTGAAAATTTTGAGATAAAAATTGAGTGGTAGTCTCGAATGAGGGTCGTTTAACACTTTCTGAAATATACTTGAAACTTTTTATTTGATTAAATCTTGTGAAATGACGATGAGATTTTTATTATTTTCAAATTAGTAAGAATCAAATTTGGAGTAGGTCAGAGGTGCATATGCGTAATATTTTTATATTCTTGTTTGCAAATACGATTTATCCAATTAAATAATTTAAGTGTAAAATTACACCACTTGCCTAAAAAAAACCTGCATTTCACAGCAATCATATGTATTTCATAGTAAGATCATTCGAATATCTACAACAAATTAGTAGTTAGTAGTTTGGAATTGTGTCAAATTTATTCACTGTTATATATATATATATATATATATATATATATATATATATATTTTTTTTTTTGACTTCCAATTATTCTTATTCACTTAACCATGTTAGTATGGTATTACACTTGTCTTTTTGTTTTTAAATTCAAGCTCGTGTTTAGTTATTTATAAAAAAATTATTTTCTATTTATTCAAATAAGAAAAATTAACTAATGTTTATGTTAATTAGAAGATAATTAACGTCGTTTAAGTGTATTGATTATATTAAGAATAATGTTTTTTTTTTCTTAAAGTGTTTTTCATTGAAATTTATATTAAGAATAAAAAAATAGTGAATAAACTTAGAACTTTTCTGATGCATACAACATGCCCAAAGGGATATGCTTAGTGCATTTCATAAATGAAGAAAGGGTTTCATTACAAGTTGGGAGAATAAGTCAATAGAAGATGATGGAGACTTGATGGAGAACTTGAAAGTGAAAGGTTACAGAAAATAAGAGGGGTAAAGACTATCAAAATCAGATTTTTTTATGTATCCACCACATCTTTTATTGGTGATAATTCTCAAAATCTCTTCATTTTATGTATCACCAACAACCATTTTAATCACTGCTATGTTGTATAGGCTTCATTTGTTTCCAAAATAGGTGTTGAACAATTATCTAAGAAACACTAAATCATTAATCATGTGTGATATCTTAATGATGTAGTTGGTAAAAAGAATCACATGTGAGAGAAAATACATTCTTTATTCAATCATGAAGTTGGAATTGAATGAAATAGTTTTTTTTATAAACTTTAGTGATAATTACAATAGTTACCAAGTTGATCATATAATGTTTGTTTTATTGATTATATGTATTGAACATTGGAAAAAAAGTGTCAAATTAAACAAAAGGAACAATTTTGTTGAAATAATCATGACAAACCTATGATTATAATTGAAGTTATAATTATAATAAACTCTAATACAATTATAACCAAATATGATATCCTATAATTATAATTAACTATAATGATAAATTAATAAATATGATACGGTTTGTCTCTGAGAAAATTATAGACATTACAATAACATGAACATGATTAGAAAAGAAAAAGAAATAAAGATGTGAAGGGAAAAAATAAATTTTTTTCACTCTTAATAAAAATAATACTTTTTAAATGTTTATAAAAAATGTTTCAACTTCAAATCATACAAATTGTCCCCAAAAAGAAGTCTTAGAAGTTTAAATAAAAAATGTATTTTTAACTATCCTTAATATTGTTTTTTAAGTAATAAAAGACTTCTAGGTTTACCTAGAAAAACACAATAATATTTTCGAAAAGTATTTTACGAAATTGAAAAGACAAATACAATTTCCTTACTTGCACTGCTTCAAGATTGACTTATTTTCTTCGTAACATGAATTGAATAGGTTGCGCGTAAAATCGAGGTCAAACTATTGTTCTTGGATGATCAAATTGAATATTCAGGTCTAATGAAAATACAATAAGAATAATTTTTAATGTCTTGGCTTGAGAGAAAGGAAAGAGAATAGATTAAATAAAAAAGATAAATACACAATAGAGTTTATATTTTTATTTATTTATTTATTTATATAAGGGGGTTGGTATATAAAAGCAGAGAAAAAGAAAGAAAGGAGGAGTGTGCTTAACAAATATGGGAGTGTAAGTAACAACAGTAAGGGACTGTAAATAGCAAAAGCTCTTAGGTATCATTTTATTTATAATTAAAGTCAAATAGTTGCCATATCATGCAGGAAGCTGGAATATATTATTTGATCATGCGTATCTGTCTGCATATGAAAAATTAATTATTTAATTTTATAAACTTGAAATAGTCAACGTAATGATCAACCCAAAATCCAAATCTATCAACCTATCAACTTATTATTACTTAAAAAGTTAATGCACTGGACGGAAATAATTACCCAACCACAGTAACGGTTTTAATATAAATAAATATCTTAAATAAAAATGAAAAATTAAAATATATTTAGTTTTAATTATTTTATCTACTGTAGGATTTATCTTATGCACCTTTTGCATTGGTCAGAAAATAGAATAGAATTAACCTCAAACCAGTTGCCATATTTTAAGAGAATATCTTTATTATTTAATGTAGCTATCTGTTGACTTTATATATATTGAGTAAAATACTCAACTCTTATGCTATCTACTTCCACTCTTTTGTCATTTTACTGGAAAATTTTAAAGTGGTCTACTCAATGAAAGACAATTTAAGCTTTTTATTTTGAAAATTTCATTGGATATCGACCCATGAATTAATATAAGAAAAAATTAAATTAAAAATCACTTATAGTTTAAATACTTTCATATTATCATTTAGCCACAAATTATATTATATAACAAATTTGTTAATTTACAGTGACTATCTTATAGTTTATATTGAAAATAACTTGGAATTACATCAAATGTGATTACACTAGTGCCTATATTCTTTATTATCCATTGACTGTGAGTTTTCAAATTACAAATATAATTTGTTTCGTAAATTATCAAATTGGTTAAAAAAAGATTTATTTTATTATCTATTGACGGTGAGTTTTCAAATTATTTGCAATTAATAGTAAATGTAATTTCTTTCGTAAATTATTGAATAAAAAACTTTTTTATTATGTATTTAAATAGTGGTTAGGAGGAGGAATTTGTTAACACTATATATGATTTTACTATATACAATTTTAGTGACAGATAAATTTAGTATTAAAATTGTCACATGAGATAACATATTTAATATAAAAAATAAATAACTATTGTTGATGATGGAGACCTTAATAAGTGGAGTAATTGCTGATTTAGGACAAATAAACTATCTACGATAAATAATTATTAAAATTAACTTCTTACTTTTTACTATAGCTTTAAAATAAACATATGAACTAGACAATATTCATATTTTTTTTATAATTATATATATATATATATATATATATTAAAATCATAATTGAATATAATAATAAATTAAAAAATCATTTTAATAGAAAATCAAAACAATTAAAATATAAGTTTTCAATACTTACGGGAATTTTAGTTTAAAAAAATAACAGAAGTCGTCAACACTCACCATAACTTTAGAATCATAACTTCACTTCAATAAAATATTACACAAGTCCTCAAAGTTAATGATGATTTGAATTTAAAATATTATAATATTAATCGTCATAACTGATGATAATTTTAATGTAAAAAATCAAAATACAAATTATTCATACTAATAACGATTTCATTATTCAAAGTAACTACAATATCAGTTATTTCTTTTTTATACAAAATACTAAAAATGTTATCTCAAGTAAATTTAATAATAAAATTTGTTTTCCATTAAAGTCATATTAAGTGTTGTCGTAAAGTCATCACTCTTCTTAATAACTTACCTAAATATATAATAATTTTTTTATCCATTTTAGTAATTTACAAATATAATCATTTTGGAGGAATAGCGTGAGTTCGCTTGCATGTGAAATCTCACTTATTATTTATTATGCACTGAGAAAAGTTAAAAGTTGTCTATGTAAAAAGGTTAATATATATGGTTCCATATTTAAGGTATAATCTTCTCATAGAAAATTAACGTACATATGTCAAATAATGTAAATGATTTGTATTGCCTGAATAATTAAAATTTTTGGAAGATAATGGTGTTTGTCAAGTTTTACAAGGTAAGTTTTTGGAGTTTCAGATAAGGCAAAGTGTGCAGTGGAGGACAGGGTACAGGGCGTAGAAGTGTTGACCAGGCACACACTGTACCACTATTACCAACCGTAACTACCAATGACCATGGCCGAGAATTAATCATAATTAAGGTTAAAAAAACAAACATGAGAGAGTGAGTGGGTCCCGCGACAGACAAGACTCTCTTCCTTCCATCCTCGACACCAACTGTCTCTCTATCCATCGGTGTCTACAACACCATCACTCCTTTCCCGCTTTCCACGAACCTTCTTCTTCTTCTTCTTCTTCTCCTTCCTCTTCTTTCTTTCTCTCTCTCTCTCTCTCTCAGTTACAATCTCTTCTTTCCATTCCTTCTCACAATCAATCTTATGTTCACTGCAACTACTTGTAACGCTCTTCACTTCGTTACTCTCCTTTCGGTATTTTTCTTCACCATCTTCTCTCTCTCTCAACCACTCTCTATGCGTTTTTTCAATCCTATCTGACTTTCTTCTTGCTCACCAATTACTCCTCGGCTTTCTCTCTCTAATTATTCCTCCTTCTTCTGTTTCCACTTGGCTGCCAATTTCACAATTCACTTAATTAGGTTATTTAACTTCTACAAGGATAGGGGATTTCGCTCTTGTGGAATTATTATTATTGTTATTAATTGAGTGCTTGGAACTTTGTCCTGATTAATGATACACACTCCTGAACACACCGTAACCATCTATTTCATGATGTGGATTGGTGTGTGTGTGTATGTTCTGCTAAATTTGAGGGAAACTGTATTTCTGGCTATCATGCTGTTTTATTAGTTTGTGTGTTTGTTGTCTCCCTAAAGGCGTGTGTTTATTGCGCTTTTGGTTTTTGTGGTTTTCCTCGGATCAATATATGGCAAGGTGTTTGGGCGGCTATTTTGCCCTGTTGATGTTGCTATGGATGGGTTGATTTTTGTTTTGGTTTGTTGTTTTTATTATCTCAGGATAGGCTGTGAGATTTTGAGGTGGATGAAGAAGCTATTCGCTGTCCTGTGACACTTGCGCGACACTTATTTGTGGAATTCTACCTTGTTTTTGAACCAGGCTACAGTCATGAATTTTCAGCAAGACAAATTTGTTAGGTTAGTTTAGTGGTGCATACCGTTATTTATTCTCTGTGGTGCTGTTTGTGGTATTTCAGAAGCGTTGTAGTTGTCATTAAACTCAGTGCAAGTGTCCATTTCGTGGCATTATTGCCACTGCTTTGGACATCTTGTTTATGGGATGGTTAATCAGGAACTGAGTTTTATTGTTTCCATGATGTTCAGATTTCGTGATTGGAATTCAGACAAGGGTTCTGAGAGCAGCTCTCCTGCAATACATGTAGAACGCCAGGGGGGAATCAAGAATACACTAAATTCAGTTTCTGAGAAGTTTCAAAGGGGTTTGGAATCTAGTTCGGAGGGGATGAAGAGATTTAGAAAATCATTCAAATCTCTTCCCTATAACAGAGTTCTCTCTGGAAGTTTTAGTTCTAGAAAGAAAATTCTTGATCCCCAGGGTCCTTTCCTTCAAAAGTGGAATAAGATATTTGTATTATCATGTCTTATTGCTGTGTCACTTGATCCTTTGTTCTTCTATGTTCCTGTGATTGATGATAACAATAAATGTCTTTCTCTGGACAGAAAAATGGAAATTACAGCAACTGTTTTAAGATCTTTCTCTGATATTTTTTATATAATCCATATAATTTTCCAATTTCGTACTGGATTCATTGCTCCCTCTTCTCGAGTATTTGGGAGAGGTGTTTTGGTTGAAGATGCTTGGGTAATAGCAATGCGGTATCTATCATCATACTTCTTGATTGACATTCTTGCCGTTCTTCCCCTCCCACAGGTAAGGAAACTTTTTCCGCTTTTGGACTTTTTGACTTTCATCTTTTTTACATCCGCATCCAGCAACTGTTGAAGAACTATGGGTTGACCAGTTTGTGTATGAACATAATGCAACTTTTGTTTTCACCTGATCAATCTCTCTAGGAAGTTGAATTGATTTGCAGTCGTCGATGTACCAAATGATTACATTTATAAAGTAGAACGCAAAACATGTGGACTCACTCAGAAGATATATTGTAATTAGTGATTAAGTCAATCCCTCCAAGATTAATATGTTCGTAGTTTTTTGTGGGTCTAAATTAGAAAAAAACCTATTTCATTGACTTAATTCAATGTTTTTTGACTCAAAATTTGCTCCTATATTGCTAGGTGGCAATTCTTATTATCATTCCAAAGTTGAGGGGCTCTGAATCACTGAATACAAAGACCTTGCTGAAATTTATTGTGTTCTTCCAATATATCCCACGATTTTTGCGATTAATTCCATTATATAAAGAAGTTACTAGGACCTCTGGCATCCTCACTGAAACAGCTTGGGCTGGAGCTGCATTTAATCTCTTTCTTTATATGCTAGCAAGTCATGTACGTCTATGCTCAGTTTTTTTTTTTTTTTTTTTTTTTTTTTTTCGCTTTTTCTTGTATATATTACTGACAATATTTTTTTTTTTATATTGCTTTGTACTAAATTTATTATTTATTTTATTTTATGTATTTTGTTTCTGAGATCATTGGTCTTTTTTCTAAAGCCTGAATCTGTTTTAAGTGTTTCTGTTTGAATGTTTCGTGGATTTATTTTTCCCAATCACTAGATTATACAAGTAAAGTTTGATAGGCACAAATACTTGCCCTTGTGTTGAAGATCAACACCATTATCATTCCCGTGTGTGTATATTGTTCTAGTTACATAGATGTAGGCTGGCCAGGGGTAGTATGATTCTGTATTTTAGTGGGAAAACTTGATCTGCGTTTTAGTTATGTGCAGATTTGATACTTAAGATTTTTTTCTACCTTAAACAGAGCATGAGTTTGTACATGAATTATAATGTAACACATTTAGTTATGCAGATCTTCTAAGTACCTTGTTAATGTGGTTCAAGTTTATGTTCTGTAATCATGTGTTTCCATATTTTGTAAGAATTATAGTCTAATATCTAGTTAAGTATGGTTTAGTGCTTTATGTTTTGTAACAAATTTAATACGTCATGTTATGGCTAAAATCTACTGCTAACAAATTTAATGCATATACTATGTGATTTAATTTATGTATATGCATTCATACATACATATGTATACATATACGTATGTTTGTGTGCCTCTATATATTAAAAATGATCTATATTTAGTTGGCACTTAGATCATTTTCTATTTATAATTTCATATATTCTTTTATGTTGTTATTCGATTATAAATTATTTTATGTCATTGAAAGTATATAAAACAACAATTTAATTGAAGGTAATATTTAGTTATTTTCATTTATTAGTTTTGTTTTCATATATTAACTACTTCATTTATTAGTTGTCCTTTCATATTATAAAACTATTTTTTTGCATTCTTCAGACTCATTTTTTCTATGACTTTTATATCCTTGTTCTGTATCGGCAAACTTATATCATATGACTTGAACCTGGGATATTCCTTGAGTACAATTTTCATGAATATTTTTCTCTAAGAGTTGTTATTTTCTTGCGATATTTTCTAAATTTTACTATGATCTTGACAAAAATATGATTATTTCCTTAAATATATTGAAAAATTCATAGATTTTTTGTTTATGTGAATTCTTTTGCAAATTTTCTTTTATAAAAAGAACTTAATTCTTACCACCTTTTTACAAAAGAAGATGTATAGATAAATTCTTCAATCATAAGAGGAAATTAATTAAAAAAAAGTTGATATTTAAATAGTATTATCAAATCCTTAAAATCATCAATAAGTATTTTCAAAACAATTACATTTAATTTATACATTATAAACTTTGGCCTTCTAGTTTTTTTTCTCAAGCTCCACCGTTTGTTGTTGTCATCCACTGCTGTCTAGATCTCAGTCAGCACTGTCTCCCCACCAGCTTCCTGTTTTCATGGCTGTTTTACTTTATTTGTTCTTTTACTGTCAAATGGCTCTCTTTTCCGTTGCTTTCTAGCATCACAATGATGGCGAGAAAGGTGGCCATAGTTTAGTCCTGCTGACCTAAAATTGCAAAAGGCCCTAGCCCCAACTTTTGTCCCAAACAGGATATACTCCGATTTGATTACTATCCACTTCAAGCCATATTGTGATTGTCATCATGATGTCTTTCCACTGATGGTCATTTTGTGCTCATCAATGAGTCATACTATATGAATTGGCTGTTATTCATAGTGTGTTAGCATCCTCCCATTGTGACTCGTACCAATTGTGATTTCTCCCATTTTCACTGGTGGTTTATGAGGATATTAATGTTGATGGCCATCCCAGCCATTCTACCAAGTTGTCCTTCCATCAATGCTATCTCTCTAGTGTCTCCAGTATCCTTGAGTTGCCTTTCCATTCCTTGTACGTGGATTGCATATTATATTTCCACATTTAAAAAGGTTTAGTTGTTACAAGCTTAAGCTTAGTATACTGTAATTTAGACGCAATTGGTGTGATCAAGTATTGGTTGGTATGAATAAGGATAGTGCTTTTATGTTTTGTAACACATCATTTGATATAATTATCAACTTAATATCAATATCAGACTATTTAGTCTCTATTATCTCATTTCTTCCCTCTATACCCATACCCCTATAATTTCAATACCTTGTTGGACACACTCATACCAGTGTTTGATACTTGTAGCAACACTGCCTAATTTTTCTGTGTCCTTCTATTGATGCTGTGCCTTGTGTCCGTGGTTTTTAGGTCTATGTGTGATGTTCAAAAAAAAAAAAAAAATGGTCTATGTGTTGTTTCAAACTCGCAGGTCCATACCTTTTTATTTTGGTTCCCAATGTGGCATATTTCGATTTCTTATCATTGTTGTTCTATTTTTGTGAAAATGATCTCACTAATAATGAAAACTAATGCTATCATCTGCCTCTTTGTGCTGATTTACTTGTTGCTCTTAGGTTATTGGTGCCTTTTGGTACTTGTTTTCTATTGAAAGAGAAACCACATGCTGGCAAGATGCGTGTCGAAGAAATAGCACATGTAACACAGAAGCTATGTATTGTGATAATCATCAAGTTTTGGGCACAATTTCAGTATTCCTGAATGCTTCTTGCCCAATACAGGATAATACAACACTCTTTAATTATGGAATATTTCTTGATGCCCTTAAATCTGGAGTTGTGGAATCAAGAGATTTCCCACAGAAGTTCTTTTATTGTTTCTGGTGGGGCCTACGAAATTTGAGGTGTGCTTTAGTAATTTTAATATTATGCAGCAGTCATACATTGCAATGTCTTCATGATTTACTTGAAAAAAAAATTAATTTGATGTCAGCTATTAGTGTGATGCTAGGTACCTGTAGCTGTGTTTGCACTCCATATGCCAGACATGCTCTTAGTGTAGAATTGTTTCTTATAGTTCTGTTTGCTGGCATCCCTTGGATCAAAGTATTCTACCTTTCAATGTGTGTGTATATTCGATAAAAGCATCTTTTGCCCAGGGGCTTTGTGTGTGTAAAATATGTGTTTTTGAGGGTTTGTGTTGGGGCACAAAATGTTTGTGGATAAAATTGAAGTATTGATGTTATCTGATTCAGCTTCTATTGTTCTGGTTATAAAAATGCCATTAATTTTCAAATGACAAAAATTGTATAATCTTAATCACGTAGATGTTGGATGACTTCTGATTTGGTGCTTAGAAGTGGAAAATGGTTTTATCTCCAGTTCTAAATTTGTTTAGGATTGTTAGAGTTGTTAGTCAACTATCAATTTCGAAGTTACACGTTAATATGGTTTGAATTTTTATTTTGTTGTGGAGCATATTCTTACGAAGTTATATGACATTCTGCTTATATTCCTCCGTTTACAGTTCTCTTGGTCAGAACCTTGCAACAAGTACCTATGTTTGGGAAATCTGCTTTGCAATTTTCATTTCAATTGCTGGTTTGGTATTATTTGCATTCCTCATTGGAAATATGCAGGTTCGTGTCAAATATCCTTTTTAATCAAGCGATACTGGCTAGCAGCTTTGTTGATTTTTGAATAAAATGGTTAGCAGTACCATATTTTACTCCTGTGATCTGTCTCCCTCCACTTTTTGTCAAAGCAGTTTTTTGGTGCTTTAAATTTTTTTGTTGTTAGTTAATTAAGATTTTCTCCTTGGTAGACTTCTTCATGAAACAGGACATCATATATCAATTTTTGCTATTATAAATTAGGGCACTTATAGTAATGTGCAGTATTAACTTCTGATGTATCTTTTGGGGAACATCAGCTCTTGTGGAATTCTAATTTCTGGTTTGTCCTGGTGTAGTAGAGGTTGTTATCAGTTCTATAACCTATGGTTGTGAAAAAATATTCTTCCCAGAGGAATAGAATAGAGTCTTGGTCTTATTTTTCAGTGGTTTTTAAGGAAACACATTGCATTTATAATTTCCAGTTTCTCAAGTGTTGCCTGAAAGAGGGTGAAAATTAAGTTATTATAGTACACTATAGGTAGGCATGGAAAAAAAAATCTGTGTATGCTCTCCCTCCAAAATTATCTAACTACCTCCAAAATTATCTAACTATGTTGTCTTATCGTATTTTAGATGTATCCTAAAACTCTGCTCGTTCGTTTTTTCATCTCTTTCTGGTTTGAAATTAGTTTTAACCCTGGACCAAATTTTCTTCTACATTTGACTCAATTATATATTTTTTGGAACAGACATATTTGCAGTCAACGACTACCAGATTGGAGGAAATGAGGGTGAAAAGGAGAGATGCTGAACAGTGGATGTCTCATCGATTACTCCCTGACAGCCTGAGAGAAAGAATCAGACGACATGAGCAGTACAAATGGCAAGAAACCAGAGGTGTTGATGAAGACAATTTGATCCGAGATCTTCCAAAGGATTTGAGAAGGGATATTAAGCGGCATCTTTGCTTGGCTTTGCTGATGAGGGTAAGTCTCTCCATATCTTGCTTTTCTTTTCATATCATGTTACTGTTGTTCTTTTACAGTGACTGATATTAGTTTTGTTTTCTATTCAAAAATGAAAATTTACTTGGTCTATTTTAGTACATCTATTGTTGCTTTTGGTTAGTGAGTACGTAGAAGAATATCCACAGTTAGGAAAGGTATGGTATTCTTAAAAATAAATATAACAGAAATACTGGTTTAATAAAATTCAGAAGTTTCTGAACTTTGCTTCTAGGTAGATTAAGTGAATAACATCCAGGTGCTTTATCATATATCTATACGCAAATTGTTCCTCTATTCCTGGTATTTTGTTTGAATATGTGTTGTGTGTACGTCTAAACTCTCTAAAGGAGTGTTGTGCATGTTTTCATTTGTAATTTTGGTTAATAAATGCCACTGAAAAAGCATGAACGTAGTTGTGGTAAAACTGTTTAGGTGTACTGGAGAAGGATCCATAATCCATTGGTAATTCAAAATATTTAGGTATATCAAGAGGGGCGATGGGATGGATTTTAAGACAATCCTTGAAAAGTAAACCAATATCATTTGTTATTGGAAGTTTGAAGGTCTAGTTGATTTTCCATGTAATATTTTAGCAATAACTAAACATTTCTCTTGCATGAACTTAAGGTGCCAATGTTTGAGAAAATGGATGAGCAACTTCTGGATGCAATGTGTGACAGACTGAAGCCAGTGCTGTACACAGAAGAAAGCTGCATTGTCCGGGAAGGAGATCCTGTTGATGAGATGCTCTTCATTATGCGGGGCAAGCTATTGACTGTGACCACTAATGGTGGAAGAACAGGCTTCTTCAACTCTGAATACCTCAAGGCTGGGGACTTTTGTGGAGAGGAACTTCTGACGTGGGCATTAGATCCTCACTCCTCATCCAACCTTCCCATATCAACTAGGACTGTCCAAACTCTTTCAGAAGTGGAAGCATTTGCTCTAAAAGCCGATGACTTGAAGTTTGTTGCATCACAGTTCCGGCGCCTTCATAGTAAGCAGCTTCGTCACACTTTCAGGTTTTATTCACAACAATGGCGTACATGGGCTGCATGTTTCATACAAGCAGCGTGGAGGCGTTACAGTAAAAAGAAGCTGGAAGAGTCTCTCAGGGAAGAAGAGAATAGGTTGCAAGATGCATTGGCCAAAGCAGGTGGCAGCTCACCTAGTTTAGGTGCCACAATATATGCTTCAAGGTTTGCAGCTAATGCACTCAGACTTTTACGTAGAAATAGCACAAGAAAGACCAGGCTGCCAGAAAGAATATCACCCATGCTGCTGCAGAAGCCTGCTGAGCCTGATTTTACTTCTGAAGAACAATAGTTGTGGACAAATTAATGCTTGTGGATGCCTGGTTCTGTAAGATAAAAGAAGGATCAAAGTGAAGCAAAAATTAACATCAAAATGACCTTTTTGATAGAGGGCCAAAATGGCATTTCGTTTATTTGTTTTATTTTGTAAGTTAGTGTAACATATAATGTCTATAAAATATGAACTATGAAGTTGTATATATATATATATACAAATATACGATTGTTGCAGAAGTCTTTTCATTGGTGAATGAAACAAAATCAACCATTTTTTCTCATCCTGATTTCTTCTTTATTTCTGCTTGCTGGTTGATGGGAGGTGCCTGATATTTCAAACATGAAACGGGAAAACCTTCGAACAAAATTATTTTTAAACTTGTCTCCAGTGTATTATTTGCATTTGGACAAGTTACTATTATTTTAAAAAATTGTTGGTAGTGAAAATCTCACTACATGTTAGTTCAATGTGGCTAAGAAGAACAACCTCTTCAATTTTATTAAGAATAATGTTATTTTAACATGGTGGAATGGATGCTACTGATCTCCCACGTTCTACTTGCTCTCGCCACTCATTATCGTGAAAAAGGGGGAGGGGGGGTTTTGCGAGCTTGAAGAGCAGCGCCGCTACCTTCGAGATTCTTCTTAGGTTTACTAAAGGAGGACGGATTCTTCCTTAAATAAAACATTGGGCTTGAACCCAATCACCATTCACTAAACACACCCCTTGTTTGCACCACTTTTTTTAGCTTTTTGCACTCTCATAGTTTAATATATATATATATATATATTATCTTTCTTTTTATAATAAATACAAATATTTGTTAGCTTTATTTTAAAATAATTTTCAAATGATCGCGCAAAATTTAATTTGAAGAAATTGTACCATTTCATTCAAGTATTCAAATGGCCACAGACGTTTATCAATATCTAATATGAATTCTTTTCTTTAAAACATTTTTAAAAATAATAAAAAATTATTAATTTTTTAAAAATTAAAAAATACAAATCATTTCTAAAAATACTAAAAAAATATCAAATTTTCAAAATTAAAAATACAAACACCATCAAACAAATTTTAAAACTAAAACTACGTGAATCCTATTTTCCGTTATGGAAATATGTAGGACTAAGATCAATCCTTGTCCGTCCTAAAGATAAAAAATATTTTCTTTTATTTTTATTTGTCTTTACTTGCATCTTTATTGTTAGTTTTGGGAAAAATAACATTTTATAAAATCACACTCATTTTTCTTATTACCATTTTTGTACGAGAGTTGTTGGGGTGCTAATATCTTCCCTACAGTAATCGACTTCTAGACTCTAAATCTGATTTGTGAACTATTTTCTTATTTTTAATTTTTCTGTAGTTTTTCATAATAAACTATGATGACGACTTCATCTCTATTTAATATTTTTATAATTTTAAAACAAATTTTATCGTCGTTTTCCATCACGATCTCAGTTGCGACAACCTTGTTAGAGTCATTGAGGATGACCCCTTAATACCTTTAGTTGGGGGCATTTGACAATTGCTCTCATAGCAATCTAATTTCTTATACATGTGCAACCATGCGCCTAACATTGGACTAAATTTTATCTTTAGTGATACGTTGTTCTGCTACAAGTTTTTTCCATTTATCGGAGTTTGAACATTATCACCCTCTATGGACTTTGGAGTTAAGGGACATACACAATGAAGTGCATTGCGTACAATATCCACACTCTCCTCCTCTTCCTTCAGACTCCAATCCCAATATCTATATAAGTATAACACAATTGTTGTCACCAAATCAAAAACATAATATAATCATAATGTACAAAATTCATAAAAGACTGGCGACTACCTCACTTTTTAAGAATGATAATTCAATCTTTGACAACCTCACATTTTTTTCAAGCCCAATCAAGAAAATGTAGGAACAAGCAACCACGTCCATTCTCACGTGCTGCACAACTTACACCTTTTCAAACAAAAAAACATGTCAAATATCATATCTTCAATTCCAAAATTCACACAACATTCTACATCATTAAATTTAACACAAATTTGCAACACAACAACACAAGCAGCCAATTGTATGCTCGCAGTGTTTTTCTCCCCAATTCCACAAATTTAAGCTGTCTAAACTATCTAATAAACTAAAAGGGAAAAAATTAATGTCCTAGAGGTGTGCGCAAAATAAAAAAAAAAAATTGCAAATACAATATATGCAGTACAATAGTTATGTACACTATCTTCCTCATTCATTCTACCTTCACCTAATTTCAAAACAATCCTCCTAATTCTTATGTCCTCATCATCAAACAAATCATTAACCAACCCAGCAGTACAATCATCAAACCTAACAGGTTCCCGAATAACACCCAAGTTCAATACAATACAATACAAACATCAAAAACATTAAAGGAAACTAAGTGCTCTCTAATCCTAAAACTCTTACTTTGGTTGTGTCATTTGCTAACTAACTTACGCAAGATGGAACTTAAAACTTGTATTGGCTCTTGCAAATGCAAAATCCATCTAAACGGGGACCTCTCCAATTGTTGTCGTTGAAATGGACCCATTGTACGGTCTAATTGCACAATAGGGTTGGTGTTAACTTTATGCCTCAGCCTAAGCTGCAAATTAATACAACATACATGTTACTATCTTCAAATATCACACATTTGAATAACAAAAGCAATCTTCAAAATAAGTTACCTTAGATTGTGCAACATCTAAGCACAAAAACCAATTCATGTCAACCTCTAAGGACCATGAAAATAATCCACGTTATCACAAAACATTTCCACAAAAACCCAACCCACCCATTTCTGCACTTACTAAACCAAAAACAAAGCCAAAATACATTCATCAAACATTCAGAACTAAAAGGTTAAACAAAACCCTAAACCCTTCCTCTCACCAAAAGGCTTTCGTCCTTCTCCATCACACATTTAGAACCAAAACCAAAAAACTACATACCATCTCCACTTATTTCTGCAACAAAAACCAGACCAAACACACCAAACCTTAAACCTTTCCTGTCACCACAGAAATGATACCACCATTGCTACCATTCAAAGGCCCAAAGATACATTCAAAACGAAAACACAATCTACCCTTATCGTCACCATACACTCAAGCCTCCAAAAGATAACAAAAAATGCAAACATTAAAACCCTAAACCCCTCGTGCAAATCATTTGCCAACAAAAAATTAAACAATAAAGCAACCAAAAAAGCTTCATTTTTTATCACAAATCCATAAAAGACAAGCTTTTAGTTGACAATGTACAAACACTGTATCGCTAAATAAAAAACATTATCAAATACACCTAACCCCCACCAAAACGAACTTTAACACTAACAAACGAGAATGACATACCTCAACAAGATGAAGAACAAGAACCACGATAATTACCACACTAAAAAAGAGAACCGTATAATGTTGAAATGAATGTCAAGCTCTCTTTTTTTTCACATTTGCACTATATATAATAAAAAGTAATAAATACAATTTAAACTGAATTAATATAATGTATTATAATTTTTGTTCAAATAAATAAGTTATTGTAAAATATTTTAAATGATCGAAAACTTATTTCTTTAAAATATTTTTGTTTACTTATTTACAAAGTAATTTTTGATATAAATGCAGAATAGTAATACTAGAGGTACATTTTATTTAAAGCTAGCATTATTGTTTTGGCCCATGATCAACAACCACATGAAAACCAATTAGATGCAAACACCGACGTTACAGTGAATGACAGGCACCACCATAAAGTAAATCTATGTACAACCTCTATTCCGTTGAATGCTATTCAGTCTGGGATCGAGCCCAACTATTATAATTATAGTTATAGCTTTCTTCTAACAGAGATTCATTCGCAAGAACAGATGCCTGTACTGCTTTTATTTGTTAAAATATTCTGCATTAATCAAAATATTGTTTTATATCATAAATGTGTAAATTCCATTCAAATACTATCAAAGTAATTTTTATTACTTGGAAAAAAGACAATTCTAGAAAAGGTCGAAGTATATAACTATGTTTCGCTCCTGATATATAATAATAGCTTCGAATTGTAATATGATCTAATGATTCTAAATTTTATAATTTTATTATATAAATATACTAATTAATAAAAAAAATTAAATGACGCAAGTTTGTCGAAATAAATAATAAAATAAATATATAAAAATCAACCATTTATAAAAAAAGTATAAAAATTAGACAAGTTACATAAAAAAACTAAAAGCTCACAAAAAAGTATAAAGAAACCTTGATTACATAAATATAAATATAAGAGTTAAGGAGCAAAAATGTAATTATGATATTTTGTAATTTAATATTAATCAGTGAAACCAAGTTAAATTTTATTATATAATCCTTCGAACATAACATTAAAAATATCATAACATAATATTAAAATATGTCAACAAAATATTAAAAACAAAACATAATTTTAAATTGTTTAAATATAAGATATAATTAAATAATATTATAATTATATTGTCTAACATTAGTCTTAAATTTAAATTATAAAAAATAATGGTTTACACAAGTAATAAGGAATAAGAAATGCATTTATTAGGAGATCATACGGTGATCCTTAAATTTGGTTAGTGAAGGAGCATTCGTTACCATACAAATATTATGCAAGATATTCCGCCGAGGATAATTAAGAACCCAAAACATTCTTTGAAACTTTCTTTTCTAAGGACCTACTACAAAAATATATTTTAAGCATAACATGAAACAAAATTTTAGTCACAGATTATTAAAACATGATAGTGTTTTTTTTATCACTTTTTATATAAGAATTTCTGTTATATGGAAGAAGTCACAAAAGGCTGATTGCTAATTAATAAAAATAAGGAACTTACAATGTCATTTTTTTTTTCTAAATAATTGAATGTGATATACTGAGGAAAGTTGTTTTCTACAATTTTTCAAAAAAGGCTGGAATTTTGGCAACGAGTTTTAAAATGCACAGTAGAATCATTGAACTAATTATTAATTCAATTCGTTATGAATAATTTACAATCCATTAATTTTTTTATATTTCATATGTAGTAAATAATAAACTTTAAATATATTCTCTTTTATTCTCCTATCCATATTCTATTAAGTTTATGTCTGAAAACCACCCTTGCATCGCAAATTATTTGCATGTATTTTATTTAGTAATTGATAATTCACGTCTTACAAGCATGTGACTACAGAATAGTTGTAAACTACTAGATAAGAGACAGCCGTCGCAGAGGACTAAAAGCTAATAACCCTAAACATAATCACACCACATTCCTAATTTTCTCCCACACTCGTCAATCACAAACAAGTCAAAATTGCTTATTTTAGGGGTTCAATAAGCAATCAGACATTACTGAGGTGAGGGATGATCACGGAGCAGACTCACTTCTCTCTTCAGGAAAACCGGCAAAGCAAAAGCAGCTGAGTGCATCTGCAAAAACCATATATCAACACCAATTACCATTTCAAGTGTGCTTCAACTAAACAACTTCAATAATAAAATATTTAACCAACTCTAGATATCAATTCTTTCACATCGTCCGTAACATCACAGTATTGACAATTTTCTATACCAATATTTACCTCTGAATTGTAGAATCGAAGTTCTCTTTTGTGCTCATTAGCACCTTCCAACTTTTCAATGGGATTGATAGGGTTTACAAAATCAACCGGTGGTCCTTTCGTTGCACAGAGAAGAAAGCCTATCACACCACTGCATGCCAAGGAAAGGTCATGTAACATACAATCACCAAGTTTAGATAAACCAAAATGTATATTGAATTTCTCAAAACTAAGTTGAAGAGCTCACTCTCACAACAGGTGCAAGCAAAACATTTAATAAAAAAAATTATGAAAGAAACATGATAGGAACTTCAATGCAGAACAGAAATATATTAACTTAACAGCACATGTTAAAGTGTACAACCTTGGATATGTTGGAACACTCGCCCATGCGTAACGTACAGAACCTTTGAATGTTTCTCGACAAATAGAGATCATATCTTGAATAAGGTGTGTATGAAGCCACATACTCTCTGCCATGTTACAAAGGACTCCGCCAGGCCTTAATGCCCTTGCTATTGTATCAAAAAAAGGCTTCTCAACAAGTTCCTGAGCAGGACCTAAATTGCAGAAGTGATTCAGTAATACTTCTTAATAATAACCAAAAACTGAGGAAACTATATTCTTAAATTTTTTTTCTGTTTGATTAGTGTCTGGCTCTTGGGATGATGGATAATTCAAGATAAATAATATGCCGAGAAAACTTCTGATAAAACTACTAAGAAACTAAAATTTTTCAAAATAATTTTAACCGTTGAACGTAAGGTAGATGCAGATAATTGATCAATAGTTTATTATACCAGCTAACAAAGCAATCCAAAAACTTGTTGATAAAAATTCCTCATAAATGAAAGCCAAATTCCAAAGCCGTACAGAATAGACTTAGTATGTAATCACCTAATTCAGTATCAAATGCAATTAGAAGAGTTCAGGTCAACATCATCCAGTTAAGCAAAACTACATGGCTCTACGAAATATGGTAGATGAATCATTTTAAATTAAAATGACATACCCACTGGATCGGAGGAATCAACAATTATTGCATCATACCTCCCTTCAGGAGCACTTTTAAGAAATTCAACAGCTGTCAAAAATTGGATTAAAAAAATCCAGTGAATAACCCAACAAATTATAATCAGTAAATATAAAGCCACGTAAAAGACAACAAACACATTTGAAACAAGACCAGCAGACAAATATATACCATCACCAACGTGTAGATGTACACGAGAATCGTCAAACCCAACAGCTAAATCCGGGAAAAACTTCCTGGAAACCTGCATAATAGCCATAATATTTTTCTCTCAATATGGAAGTAGTTATATATTAATGATCAAAATATGGCTTTACTCACGTCAATAACCATCTGATCTATCTCACAGATATCAATATGTTCTACAGAACTGTGGCGGGACACTTCCCTAAGCACTCCACCATCTCCACCACCAACAACTAAAACCTGAATGAACAAAAAAGTCATTACATGGATCATGAAAAATGAGAGAAAGGAAAAGAAAAACATGAAAAATTAGAGTAAATTCAATCAGAATAATTTTTTTAATATACATCAAGAATTTCTTCAGACAAGTGAGAGCAAAAAAAATGAACAAAGATCACAGCAAGGTCATCAAGATTATAATGTTATTGTGAGAAAGTCATGATATGCTCGGAACCAAAATCATCAGAACAAATGACTTTACCGTTTTAGGGGACTGAATTGAACAGAGGGGAAGATGAGTAATCATCTCCTGATAAGCACATTCATCCTTCTCAGTCAATTGAACAATTCCATCAAGTACTAGTACTTTCCCGTATGTTGTTGACTGCAAGAACAAATGGATTAGTGTTGATCCCTTCAACGTAAAATTTGGAGTACATAAGAAGCTGAAGAGGCCAAACCTTAAAAACCAAGACCTCTTGGTAATCTGACTTTCCCCTGTACAAGATCTCTTCAACTTTAATTGAATGGGCTTCTCCTAATTATACACACTAAAGCCATCAGCAGCAAAAATTTCATACGCAATACACAAACAATACTAAACAATCAAAGTGAACATAACTGTTAAATAGGGACATTCGTTACCAGGATTTTCAGTTCAAAAAAAACGAGGATAACAGTGGCAAATGTTCAATACAATACCATCAAACATTTAGGTCAGTCCCTTTAGTCATAAGTAACTTTCAATGTCAGACCAGATTATCTTTTCAATTCAGTCTTTCCTATGAAGATTCAATGGTATCTAAAGTCTACAATCTGTGTAAGCTATCAAAATAAGAATGTGGTTGATTTTCAAAAGCAAGGTTTGAAATTAAGGCTATCAAACATCATAAAGGAGGAAAAACTGTCGCTGCAATGAAGCACATGTGCACCAACTGTGCAGAATTGCAGGTTAGTAAGTAACACCCACCTGGCCACATCGGGTTGTTGAAATAATCTGCTTTTACAGCTTTCCCTGTAAACACAAAAGATAAAGTAGAAGAACCTCAGGTCTTATTCAGAAACCAGGCCTTATTCTTATAAGTGAAACCATATCAGATAATAACCTGAGCAAGTTTGAGAAGCTGAAAACCACCCAGAAACAACAGTGGAATGACACTTTGCCTCTGACTCAGGGGCAGAAGCTTTAGCCTTCAAACAACAAGAAGGAATTTCCTTCTCTATCCCATTCTCATTACTCGCCTTCCCATCCATAGTCTTCGGGCATTCCAAACCTCTTCCTGCGCCGGCCTCCATATATTATTCTTTTCTTCTCCGGCTCCAGTCTCTGTACAAAAAACACACAAGTTGTCAAAAAACAAAAAAAATCTACTCTCTCTAAATTCATATTACATAAAAAGAAATCACAGCACTTACAAAACGAGGCTACATGTAACACAATGCCAAAAAGAACCTCACTTTATAAGAATGACCACCACAACAAATACTGGAAAAATTTTTCTTTCCTATTTTGTTTAGTTATACAAATTAGGCTTGAACTTGTGATAACCGACAAATAAAGGGAAAGCGTGATCAAGAAATAACCCACCAGAAAAAGACATATCAAAATTAAAATTACAATTCTACTTTGAGCATAATTTAAATAAGAGGTATAGATATAGATAATAAGTTAATTAAGTATAAGCAGAAAGAAAACAAAAAAAGCTTGATAGAAGCTTCATAAAAACAGCAATATAATATAATATTTTACAGAATCAAATAACCACCATTCAGACTACTAAACAGACGACACAATCAAATCTCTCTCTGACAAAATAACGTGCCCAAATAATTTATTTAATTAATTTCATATTTAAGCCCGGCAGCCTCTGATTATCCGCCCTTAAACAGGAAACAAATCATGTCTCGAAAATCTGCTTCTCCTCTCATTTCCAGGTTTGTTCAAAAAATGAAACAATCAAATAAAATAAAATAAAGTAATTAATAAATAAATAAACACGCGAACAAAGAACAACCGATCCGCAAAAAAGCTCCACACGCGTGCTTAACAACAGAGCGGCAAATAAAAAAGAAAATGCAGCGTAGAAAAGAAAAGGAGGTGAAACGCTAGGGTTGAGAATTGGAAAAATAGGAAATAGAAAGAAAGAAAAGGCGAGAAGATAAAGTGGAATGAAAGGGAAGGTAAGAAGTTAGGGTAAAAAAAGGTGATTATGAGAGTGAAATGAGGGTGTTGCCTGATGAGTGATGCGAATGGAAGAGAGTGAAGCAGAACCTAAGCGACGAAGGAAGATGGGTAGCAACTAACACTGTAACACCCTATCCACCTTTTCTCTCTCTCTTAATCTCCTTTTTGCAGAGCTTGTTTGGGAAGAAAATGGAGGTTCTGGTGCCTTTATTTATAGGACATTTTTAGAGGTGCACGCTTTCGATTCTGGCTTCCACGTTTACCTTTCTTTTTCTTCTTTTTCTTTTTCTTTTTTCTTTCTCGGAAAAAGCTGTTTTCGCCTTTTTCTGCTTAACCCTCAGTCACAAATATTAAATGGGTTGGACCATGTCCCTCAAACATCATTACATTATTTTTGTTCTGTCATGTGTTTGGTACAATATTTCTCACATGCCAAACTCATTTTCACCCATTTATTACATTTCTAGATTTTAAATCAGTGTTTTATTTTTTTTTCTTTCACCTTTTTCTTTCTTTTTGCAGTACTATGTTTTTGCAAAAGGAGTTGAAAAACTAGCTTTAACTGTTGGAAAATGTAAGGTGGATTTATTGAATCATAAGTACTAGATAAAATTATATACTACTTTGGTTTTAATTATTTTTAAACCTTATGTTTCATTTGTTAGATAAATTGTTTTAATTTTAATAGTTATTTTTCGTATCTTCTATTATTTATTAACTTTATACCGTAATACTGTATATTAGAAAATTTAGTCAAACTTAAAACAAAAGTAAACGTAGCATGTAACCTAGTATAAAGTCCATTGTCAAAATTGGATCGGAGGAGTTGATTCAGTTGAACGTTTGATCTATTAGAATAATCGACCGACCTCAAAATTAAATTAATTTAAAAGTCAATGAAATAGTAAAAAGAAAAATGATTGGTTAAGAATATTTTTTTCCTTAAAATAAAAATGTATAAAGTATTTTTCATTTTCTTTTTAAAGAAACTTGTTTCTTTTAAAGAATATTATTATGAGTTGTTGAAGCTCAAATCTAAATATTATGATGTATTTTATTTTTATGTATATTTGGAATGTCAGTGACTTATAAATTATGTTATTTTTTATATTATTAAATTATGATATTATATTTCTTTAGTGTTATTTTATATATTATTTCATTATTTATATTATTTATTAGTATTGGTTCAATCGCAATTCAATTACGGGTTCGATTAGTGAGTCTTCAATTCATATCTTTATCGATTAGTTAGGTTACAAAACATACCTATAAACCATATTTTTATCAAGTTAATTAATATAGTAATTGAAAATCTTCAAATATAATATAATAAATAATTTAATTAATGGATATAATATAATTTCCCATTAATATACGTAATATACTCAATATATATCACAAATAAAAAATATAAATATATATAAATAAATTAAACATGTAATAATCAATTTCAAAATAACTAATACTATAAGTTCTACATATTTAAAGTACAAAATATGTGATATTGCAACAAAATTGGCATAAATATCTTATAATGATAGAGTCCTTTACTTGTAATATTAGATACCCCACAATAGTACACCATTTATTACAAGTATAAATATACAAAGCTAGAACGATGTGACAGTGAAATTTTAAATATTACATCACGTTTATCACATTTCTCAATCTCATTTAAAATATAATTTATATCATACATTAAAATTAAATCTATTAGATATTCCAAATGAGAAGATTTTGAACATATTTTTAATCAATATCTTAGTGAGAAGTTAAAAAGTTAGCAAAATGTCATAAATTGTTGCTCATATTTGAAAAAAAAAAGATAAAAAAAGGATTTAGAAAAAAAAAATGTATAGAGAAACAAGAAAAAGAAAAAAAAAACTCAGACAAAAAGAGGAAAGCTATTTTTAAGAGAAGGTGAGGTAAATAAAGAAAAAAAAAACAACCACTTTTCTAAATAATTTAGTGATTGTTGAAGAAAAATCTCTGAAGATTCAAAATTTCATTTCTTCTATTATTTCAAACTTTAAATCTATTTCTTTTGAATTTATGAATTATTGAATCATATTATTTTGTTGTGAAGTGAAGAAATGTATATTAAAGAACAATAACATAACGAAATTGAAGAAAAAAGGAAGAAAGTAAAAGAATTAAACATAGATGGAGATGTTTTTTTATATGTTATTCTTTGTATATGATAATATGAATTTATATGAATGTTTTACTATGTGTGCTAAGTTAAATGTGCAAGTTGCATATTATGAGTTTCACAAAGTTACAAATTCTTTGTTTAGATTGTTTTTTCATAATATTTCTAATGGAAAACTTCTATTTGAAAAAATTTATAAATTTAAAAAACTTTTGAAAAAGATTTCATAATTTGAAAATACATTAATATGTATTTGATGTAAAAGGAAAAGTAAACAAATATGTAAATATTGATAATAATTTTCTTTCTTCAGAAATCATACTTTTATTTCTTTTTGTAGGTTTTATCGTTTTACAATTTGAGACCAAATTCTCTTGATAAGAGATGAAGGATGTGTACATAAAAAGAATATTAAAGAAAAGAAATGGTGAAGACTTTTGAATAAAGGATGACAAGAAGAAAGTTAAAAGAGTTTATAAATAAAAATAAAAAGCGTAAAATGATTTGTAAATTTTAAAAAACATGTTGAAAATAATTTCAAATTCTCTATAAGATTCTAAAAGCTTCAAGAAAATTATAAAGGTTTCTAAAATATTATAATAAAAAATAATGAAGTGAAAATATATATGAATTCTCGCTATCACCTTATTAATAAAAAAAACACCAATAAGGAAGTTATGCAAGTTCATGAATTAACCACCTCATAAAGAGGTTTTAACTTCTTCCTCACATCATCATCATCAAATTTTGTGTATACAAGGTTTTAGTACTGGTTTGCTTTGCTTCTTTAAACTCTTTTTTGGATGTTTTTTGAACCATTTTTCCACACATAAACAAAGGGTCACCTTTTGTGTATTAGATATAGGACATCCCAATTTCTTAGTCTTTAAATTAAGTACGGATTAATTTTTGTAGTGTAATAATCAATATTTATAGTGTAGGGATTAAGTTATTGATTATAAAGTTAAGCAAATGACTTTTCCTTACAAAGTAAAAAATGATGACTTTGATCTACTAATTGAAATAATAAACATAAATGGGTTGAGAGTCTTCACCTTGACTCATGCACTTATATCAAACCTTAATTAGTGAAAACAACTTAGAAATGTCAAAATCACAATGGAATCCATGTAAAAACTTAGAAGTTGACTTTTGGTCAAATGTTTGACTTAGACTATAATTAAGCAGATTAAGACATATGGTTAGGTGGTGTAACTTAGGATTCCTGGAGGTTTTGGAACATTACCAATTCTTTCTTTCATTTTGGGATTTCTTTCATTTTGGGATTGTTGTTGCTTGAAAAACAAGTAACTGTCAAATAAGGAGACTAATTGAAAAAACAAATATTGATTGCTTTCTTAATAGTCATATGAAATACCAATTGGTTATTAAGATTAAATTGAGCAAATACTAAGATTAAATGTGAATTGTCCAATAAGTGTGTTTGTTGTTGGTTTAGATGTTCTAAACTATACTTTGATCTGTAAAACAAACCATGGTTATGATTGCAACAATATGTCAAATTTGATGTGTTAGTACTTTCACAAGACTAATGATTTGATGAAGTCGTGCAAGACAAGCCCAATAAGATAAAGCAAGCAAGCAATTGGATGTGGTTTAGGTCTTGATCTGATGTGAGTGGATTTAGGCTTGATTAACAAAGAACCTATGCGTAGTCGAGGAGAAGTCCAACAATACAATGGTCTAAAAGTGTTTAAAAATCTAAACTAAAAGAGTTAACTAAGTTTTGGTTCAAACTAGTTTTTAAATACTGTACTGGGCAAAAATAAAGTGATTCCCGTATTCATGAAATCGAGTTATTCGATGCCTGACAGAACTGAATTAACTATTTTTTAAAATAGAATTGACACTTTTTCTTCTATAAAAACAACAAGGTTTCTAACTTGCGCCATACACTGAAAAACGAAAATTGAGAATCAATACAATAGAATATTGTGAAAAACATTTTTGGCCAACTGAGAGTTTATTGGGAAAAATCAATTGAGGCTTTTTGTTAAAGAGTAACGTTTGACCAACACTGTGCTATTGGAGTTCTTCAACACTGTACAAAGGCCTCTTCTGCGTGCCAAATCAGGGAGTCTTTTCTTTACCATTCTTGATCCCTTTCTGTATCAAGATTTGTGTAAATTGATTGTAAATTTGTGAAACATTTGAAATAGTGTATTGTTGTAGGCTATAAGTCTTAGCCTGTGTGTGATTGCTGATTTGAGTGGAAACTAAAGGGAGTAGGTGCTCAATTCAGTGGGTGTTTGATTCTTAAGTGGAGTAAGAATTGTGTAATTTTTTGTGTTTGAACAACTGATTAAAGTTAGTGAAAATTTCTTTGCTTGAGGGGCAAAGGAGACTGGACGTAGCCCTTGAGAAAGAGTAAACCAGTATAATTGACTATGTTCTACTGTTCTTGACCCTTCTCTTTCAATTCTGTATTGTTCTTGCACTGCACATTGAGTTTAATTGAAAGTTGAATTAATTCGTGGTAATCTTGATAAAACTAGTTTACGTTCTTTGCTGAAAATTGAATTTGTTCCTTATATCTTGAACTTGTTGTTGGTTCTGACAAATCTGCTGTAGTTGCCAAATAAGTTTTGCTTACCAGATTGGTTCTTTTCAAATTTCGTATTACATATAAAGTTCTGGATCTATGATTTTCCAAAGAATTGAAACTCTGGTTGAATTGGTGTAGTACTGTAGAATTTGTGTTCTTGTTCTGAGTTCTTAGTATAACTGGACAATTGAATCTGCATTCTGAACAATTCTCATGTCTGTATTAACTATTGGTTTTAGGATACTTTATCAGATATGTTAATATTGACTGAAATTAACATAGAGCTTTGTTAAGTATTTCAAACTGGTATTTTGTAATTTTGTTCTTCCTTGCTTTTAATCAAATGTGTAACTTTGTGTGATTCATTTAGTGTGGTATTGCTCTAGGAACTGTATGAATTTGATCTGCTTAAGGTGCTGCTGTGAATCTGTTGTGTGATTGTGAATCTGATGTGTGTGCTGTTTGAAATTTTCTCTCTGTAAAACAAATTGATTCATTTGTGACTTGAATCAATTTATTTCTTCACTGCACCTTATATCTTTAGCATCGAGATTCATTAAAGTTTTTCAAATTGTGAAAACTATTTTCAGAGGTCTAAATTGAAGAAAAATCTTTTTAAGTTCAATTCACCCCTCCTCTTGAACTCAGCCTAAAACGTTTTCATGATGTTTAGAACATGTTAGAATGAATAGGAGTTACTCAAAGGGATTGAGAATTAGTTTTTATTATATGCATATTGCTTTAGGGCTAGTTAGTCACTTGACGATGCTCAAGTGGTAGCATTCATGACAATTATATAATATTATAGCTCAATTATGCATTTAGTTGCTCAAGCAATATAGTTCCTCGGTCAAATTATGATTTAAGAGTTAAGCGATAAAGAAACTACATTAATTATCTCTTTTGAACCTCTTGTCACTCAAATGATCACTCAAGAAATGTATTATCACTAAAGTAATGACGAGTTTAGGATTTGAGGTGGATTTTAAAAATTAGCAAGTTGATGCATTGAGTCATGTCACTTAAACAATGATATAGTGCTTGAGCAATATAAAGTTTTATTTTTTTCTCCACTATAATCTTGAACTTGCAAATGTTAGTTGGCCATTCAAGTAAGGAAGAGATTATATTATCACTTAATCGTTGAGATGACGCCTAAGTGAGGATGTAGTCACTTTTGTATCAGGTTGAGTATTGTTGAAGGTGTAGATGTTTTTTGTTTGGGTTGGAATATTTGGGCTGATTTTGGAGGATCGAAATGAGGGGGTTGGTCGGGTTTCTCTCCCCCCATTATGAGCAGAAATGGGTTGAAATGTAGATAATTACATATTTGCTCTTTAATTTGTGAATTAAATTATGTCTTTCTTCTTGAAATTGTAATTTAATTTCAAGAAATTGTGAGAAAATCATGACATTAATGTATAATATTGTGAGTGGTAAATTGAACTATTGGCAGTAATTTATTGGTTTGAATAATATTTTTTAATTGTGTGTGTAAATAATAAATAAAATTTGATAACAAAGAGAAATTAATGTTGGGTAAAATGAGGAGTCTTGTGAATATAAAGTAAGGGGATAATCAATTATGTCATTAGGTATGATCGATTACCACACTACTTTATTTTACTAGTGTGTTCAATTGAGATTCCTAATTAAACCCATATAAGTCTGGCCCTACACATGTTAACGTAAAAGTATGAGTCTTTCATTTTCCATGCCTAAAATTAAATTGTAAATTAGGATAGTGTAGTGAGAGAGGATTGTAGATTGAGCACATTTTAAATATAGTAAGGAAAGAAAGGTCCAAAGTTAACATAATGTTATCATAGGAACATACAAATGTCTTTGCCATTCATGTAGAATAGTTTGGTGGGTAAATGATGGTCTTTGCCTCAAGATTCTTCTTTATGGCATTGCAGAAAAAGTTTTATACACAACACAATGTAATGTTCATTTTTTATTACCGTGATAAGAAGTAAAAAAACTATAGCTTAACAAAAGTCTAGGTCTTTAGTCTTCCAAAGTATTATTATGTTGTAGAAGCACTACAATGCATGTAGTGAGCTCCTTAAAGGTGCCACTGTGGTTAGTTTGAGTTAGACCCGTGTTTTACCAAGGATGGGGAGTTGGTGGCAAACGTTAAGTAACACCTCATAAATCTTTAGTCATATATTGTGAGGATTGAGGTTAAGAAGGAGGCTTTCATGTAACATATGAAATGTTAAACAATTGGTGGATGATAAATAAGGTATTGAGGGACATCAGGCAATCCTTGCATGTTCATGATAAAGTTATAGTAAGTTACTTTAATTTTTGTTGTTTCTGTTTGGGTGGTTTGAATCATGTGTAAATAAATGTTGTTTTAACATTGGGTAGTGAGTGAATAACAATATTAGGAGGTACAAAATTTACAACAAATAACGAAGGTGGTCTTCAAAGCAGTGTTTAAGGTCCACCAAGGATTATCTCCATAACAATCGTTCAAGTGAGTTAGGTTTTATTTTTGTTTCCAATGTTTTATTGATGCATATTTAGGTGACAATTTTTATTATAGTAACAAATTTTCAATATTTGAAGTGTGCATGAAAAATTAATATAGGCATTTGGCATTGTTTTTTTAAGTGTGGGTACTGTGCTGATGAAGAAAAAGTATGTGTATTGGATTCTGCTCTAGGTTATAATCAATTATCCCTTAGCACATAATCGACTATGTGTGGGCACATGACCAATCATGTTGGGAGGCATAGTCAATTATGTTGGAAGGCATAATCGATTATGCCATATAGTATAATCCATCTATATTTCCCTTGTTACATCATCAGGGATATGATTTGTAAAATGTTAGAATTATAATTTCAAACATAATCCATTGTTAGGCACGAGTTTTAATGCATATAATATTGGGACATTAATAAGTTGTGGTTGAAATATAAACTACTTGCACATGAACAATTATAAACTATTGGCAATATTTTATTGATTAATCTCATTGATAATTTTTTTATAAAAAAAGTATATTTTATTCATGATTGTAAACAAACATTATAAAATGGTATCAGGAAATACATATGCTATCCAAGAAAATTAGAACTAGAAAGATCTTAAGTTTAGAAGAGGTTAATAACAAACATTTCTTTTGCAGTCATTTAAGAAGAAGAAGAAAAAGAAAGGGATGAACATGAAATTATGTACACATGGTAAGGACCCCATATAGAGGTATATAGAAGTAGGATATGTAAGCATTTATATACTATTGTACATGGGTTAAATTTGTTATGTGTAATCTGTACAAATTCTACAAATGCTAGGTTGTTATTTCCTTAAAAGGGTTGATGATGGTGTGAGTTGATGTTGTATCTTGTCCATACGAAGCGATGTCGAGATATTTATTTGCATGGGTTTTGAGAGATTCATACATTTATATCAACGATTATGAAGAATTTGTATGATCAAATATGTGTATAGATTGATAGTTGAGCAAGTGGCTAAATTTTTTCATATTTTAGGTCATAACGTTAAGAATCAAACATTGTCTTCTTTTTTTTTCATCGATCGGGTGATATGGTTAGTCGTCATTCCGTAACATTTTGAATGCTATCATTGAATTGGAACATGAATTCTTGGGGTAACCATCAGAAACGAAGGTGGAATCGAATATAGTAAACAATCATATATTTTACCCTTTCTTCAAGGATTTGTTTGGGAGCCACTGATAGAATTATAGAACACATGTTATGGTTAAGGTTTCACAATTGAGATGCTCCATTGTTTTTTTTCATGATTTAATTAATTTCTTTATGGTAATAGTTAAATGAATATTAACTTTTTTTTATGCATGTTTGACTTTTGCTATTACATTAATTGAGTTCCAATCTTACAATTTTATTTTTAAATAAAATTTAATAATTGTAACATTTGTTATGCTTTTAAAATAATTATATTCATATCAATAATTAAAATTCAACTTCATTTCCAATTATATACATACTGGTAATTCCATAATTGTAATAAATATTTGTAAATATTTTTTTTTTCAATTCTTATTATCATTTATTTATTAACTATTCAAATAAAATTTATACATATTCTTAATAAAAACAATCAAAATGCAGTTAAGCTATTTTTAATATGATACATTTTTTTATTAGTTACATCAATCATATTTACTAAAAAAAATTATTTTATTTTTCATTCAAATATATTCACCTTTTTTTAATCCAAACAACTTCATTTATCAATCTCTTCTATTTTTCATTTTTTTTCATTTTCAGCTCTATTCTAATACAAAGTCTTAAGTTAGAGAAATTATTACTCAAACGACCTACTCACAACTCAAGTGATATTTCCCTATTTATTCTCAAAATAAATATTTGAAACTAATTTTACATTATTAAATTATTTAAATTCAATATTTATAGTTCCATTATTCCATTATTTATATTTATGATGTAAATTATAATTATTGAGGTGTAATCACCAAGATGGAAAAATAATGTATAAAATTTATGATGTATTGGATGTAATATGTTACTTAAGTACTATTAAGTTGACATCAAGTTGAGAGTGAAGAGTCATCATTACTCTAGAAGACATGAAAAAATTATAATATGAGGTTGTTAGATGTAACTATATTTAGGCTTATCAGGTATTATTATTAAGTGAATAACTCTTTATAAGCTTTGGAATTATACTTGTATGAATGTTTATTATTATATGTGTAATTAAATAGTTAACTTATACTTACACTTTTGTATGTGTTTTGTGATTAAGTTATGATCTCATTTCATAAGCAAGTGATTCTACACGTGAATCTGGGAAGGAGTGTGTAGAGTTGTACTTATACATTTTTTTATATTTCGTTATTTTAATTTTAGTAGTATATATGTAAGCTATTTGATATCCTCAATATATCGTGAAATAAATTATTATATTTTTTTATAAACTTATAACTACTTGTTTTTTGAGTGTTACATGTGCAATCACAGGAAACTAATAACATATGTAAGGAAATAAAAAAAATTAACTAAACAAATAGGAAACTCAAAATTATATCTAATCCAACTGTTCTTTTCCTCATTATCTTTCATTATACACCAATTATTATTAGTAAAGTTGAGAAGCTAAAGAGAAGATGAAGTGATTTAAAATTAGAGAAACAAAATTATTTGATAAATAAAAAATAAATTTGTTTTAAAATTATCTATATTTAAAAAGTACTTTTACTCTTCATTTAATTTATCTTATGTCTCTTGAATTTGATAAATTCTTCTTACTTGCCCGAAGATGCAAATGATCAATTCCAGAATTATTTCCTGTAACAAATAAAAAAAAATGGAATCTGATGCCATTTTGTGGATAACCATGGCAAAGTTGAAGATGCTAAATTTCCTAATACATTAATTAATCATCAATGGGAGAAAAAGAAAGGAGGAAGGAGCATCTCTTGCTCTCATTCATTAATAATATACATGCATCATTATTATTTTATTTTTTTGTCATTAAAGTAAATGCATGATTCTTATGCTGTCTGCAGCTATTTTTTTTAACACTTCGAATAAACGTTTTTCTATTAATTATATAAGCATGTGATACCATCCGAATGAAAGAAAGATAAACCATTATCACATAGGAGAACCAACGTTATTTGATTTTTATGATTGAACAAATTTTACTTCTTATTCCTATATTTAAAATTATTAATTTTATTGCATAGGTACCATTCCAGAAGGAATAACAAAGAAAAATGTTTTTGGTGGATGTTTAAAGTGTTTTGTAGTCTTAGAATTGCTAATATGTATGAGTTTCTATTTTTTAATTTTTGTGTATTGTTGTAACACATTTTGTCTACCATTATTATGTTCAAAGAATCATTTCAACATTTCTAATTAATAATATATTTTAAAATATTTTAAATATATATTAATACAAAATTAATAATTCTACAGTTTTAATTTAAAATATTAATTTAATAACTTGAATGAATAGTAATAATTTTATTATTGTATTGAAATTAATAAACTTGTCATAAATTTAATTAATACTTTAGATTTATTATTATTATTATTAATTTTAATTAATAAATTTATTATTACTATTCATTTAAATTATACTATTGAAAATTGACATAAATATTAATAATTTTAAATTAAACTGATAAATATATTATTATCTGAGAAATAAATATTGTGATGATTAAGTTAATAAAATGTATTTTTTCATACATTATGTTAGGTATTCAAGTGTGAGTCTAAGTCTCACATTGGGTAAGAATGAGAAAATTGAGCAATATATAGAAAGAAGACCCACAAACCTAATTCCTTAAGGTTTTGGGTTGAAGGTGGTATCATTCCCTTATATGTTGGCTCAGTTCTCATTCTTGTCCGCTCGGAGAGAGAGTGTATTAATGTGAAGGAGAGACTCTCTAAGTCTCACATTGGGTAGGAATGAGAAAGTTAAAGTTGAGCTCTTTGAGATCTCCCGGTTTCTCTCCTCGGATTTTCCTAACAAGTGGTCTTAGAGCCGTTGGTTTACGGCTTGGGCGAGTACAGTTTGATCCTGTATCGAAAGTCTTATTGATGGAGGTTTCAGGCAAGCGTGTCCCGTATAAGTGTGTGAACGGCGGTACAAGTGAGCCAAAGGAAATGACACCACCTTTAACCCAAAACTTTAAGACATTAGGTTTGTGGGTCTTCTTTCTTATATGTTGCTCAACTTTTTCATTCTTATCCAATATGAGACTTAAACTCACACTTCAATACCTAACACATCATTTCAAACATTTTTTTAATTTAAGTTATATTAAATTAGTTAATTAAAAAGACTTTTTGAACTCTTTTTTATAAGTAGTGTATATATATTTTTTTACCTTAGTTTCGTATCGAAATATTTATGTTATTATGATATGATGTTTTCATTTATGGGGCTATAATATTAGTGGATAAGTTTATAAATAGTGTTTTAAAATTGAAATAAATAAGGTTTTATGAAATAAGATTTGATTTAATTATTGATTTTCAATCCAAAATCTTATTCAAATCACTTTATTGAGAAAAAGTAGATTCAAAATATCCAAACAAAAAAAATAAATTTTGATCAATTTTTTACTTTATTTTATCAATTTACCATCATCATCATCATCATCATCATCATCATCATCATCATCATCATCATCATCATCATCATCATCATCATCATCATCATCATCATCATCATCATCATCATCATCATCATCATCATCATCATCATCAT
>Ga0209489_100248_pt1 | contig 91576 bp, 50 predicted proteins | sample SiratrowhiteBW_FD_187527 | JGI IMG/M metagenome (GOLD analysis project Ga0209489, IMG submission 187527) | Root nodule microbial communities of legume samples collected from California, USA - Siratro white BW (SPAdes) (version 2) | ecosystem: Host-associated > Plants > Roots > Nodule | place...
TTTTTTTTTTTTTTTTTTGAAGTTTTAAATAACCCGATTCAAATATTCTAGTTGACATATTTGTATATTTTTATATAAAATTAAAAACTATAATATATATCACACTAAATGGAACTTATAACTATATAAAATGAGACTAAGTTAAAAAGATAAAATCTGATTGTCAAGACACTGAACTTGATCGTAGTATCTTGTCTTAAAGTCTCAAGTCTCCTATTATCTTTTGATCCTGTCCTTTGGTAAGTCTTTAAATATAATTTATAAATTCTAAATTCTCTTCCTTGAATCTGCACAAATTATTTTAAGATTAATTAAACAATAATAAAAAATAAAAAAATTGAGATCAATTCATCAATATGATATTATGTTTACCTAATATTTATCCACTCAAAAGGAACAAAAGTTAACACAAACTTTTCCTCAATCAATCCATCACTCCAAGTCTCTAAGTAAAGATACACGCATAAATGTACAATATAGAATGATGAAATAAATTTGAAATTGAAAAAAAATTGAAATAATATTATAGAAGAACAAAGAGCCAAAGGAAGGAAGAAAGGAGATAAGTGAAGTAAAAAAGTGGAAGAGTTAGATAAAAGGACATATAAAAAAAATGATGTCAATTTGTTGGAATATAAGAAAGAGATAAAAAAAAATTAGAAAGTTTTGATAGGTAGGATTCCTTCACGGTTCAAATTCTTTTTAAAAAAATATTATTTATTTATTATAACAAAATTTCAAGAATATTATTCATTAAATAATATTTATAATATCAATATAGATTTAAAGTCATTAAAGAATATTTATAACATCTATGAAAACTTAAAGTCAGGTAAGATATTTTAAACTTTTAATTACAATTTTTTTAGTATAATTTTAAAATTAAATATATTTCTTTTATAATAATTTTTAGTATAATTTTTTGAGGCCTTGAGGTCTAAAGCAATTGCTTTACCTGCTTGGACCTTAAGCCAATCATGTTGCTTAGTATGAAAAATAAGTATTTAAATAGTCTAATTTGATTATAAACTTAAAATGAGAACTTTATGATTAAATAAAAGTATGAAATGCACGTTTAATTTAGATAAAGTTTTTATGTGAAATGTAATAAAGATTTAAATGTAGTTTCTAAGTTTAGGACTTAATATATTTAAAGTGCTAAATATATATTTTTATGAGATGAAAATTTATAAGATGCAAAACAAAGATATTCACAAAATGATTTAGTTAAAGACCTAGAAGATACAAGACACACTCTTCTTTACACACACTATACAAGAGTTTAACTCATGATACATTATGTAAAACATCTAAAATGAATATATTCAAAGGATGTTTTTAAAACAATACACTTACCAACAGAGCTTGATAGACCACTTAGAGTAAACTCATCTTTTTAAATCATTCAATAAATGAAGTTAAATCACTAGAAGCAATGAATGTTTATTTGTAAAAGTTTTCTTGTAAAAACAAAATTTATTATTGTATAACCTATAGAGGCATTACATACTTGGTTTTGAAAGATATTTGTACTCGATGTTTAACCTCAAGGAGAGATTTGGAAGATAGTTTGAAAGACTTTATGTACTCTTCTAAGCTAAAAGTGATACAGAACCATAATTTTAATCATTCGTGATTATTGGAACCCTTTGCAAGTTGCAAAGGAAAACTAGTCATAACCTAGATTGGGATAATCTAATATAACTTAAATGTTCACTTCCTTTTCTATTGTTTGAGTGATCTCTTTTGGCTGTTGTCTTAAAAGGTTTACAAAAGTGATTGTAAACTAGTTTTAAAACCACTTGACGACTGCATTAACGTCCTATTGATTGGCTTGCAAAAGTTTTCAAATGTTTTTAAAAGTTTTATCCAAAACCCTCTTTGTAAAGCAAATAATATTTTTAAAATAGTATCAGAACTAACATGTTGTGGTTGTTTTTTTGTAAGACTAGATGAGGAAAAAATCCTATATGTCATTGGAAACAAAGGACAAGCTAAAAATATACCTTCTTTGTTTAAGAAAGATAAATTTGATTATTGGAAGCAATGTATGATCTCATTATTCAAATTATACAAGATAGATATAATGAATATGATAGAGAACGACAAGTACATACATGTAGACTAAGAAAACAATTTATTCCAAGACCTCTTTAGACAAATGATCAAAAGCTTATATTCATTCTAAATTCAAAAGCTCATAGCTCCATGATGTGTGCCTTCCCAAAGGAAAAGTACTCTAAATTACACTCATTCAAAGGTGCTAAGTAAATGTGGGATTGTTGTTATATAGTTTTTATTTTTATTGATATTGAAAGTTGAGACAAAATCATAACAAAAAAGATAGAGTTTCTAAGAGGATCCTAAAATTCGTTGTTGATTTGATACATTAAGTTGACCTTAAGAACAACAACAACCACTACAAAAAAAAAACAAAAATTACCGACGAGACAAATTCATCGAAAACACCAAAAATCTGTTGGTAAATTAATTATATGTAAAGTTACCGACAAATTTCTGATCCAAGGGATTTTGAGTAAATATGTCGGTAAATTCGTCGGTAATTATCGACAGACTCAGAAATTCATCGATAAAATCGTCGATAATGATATTTTACTGATGGATAAAGTTTCGTCATTAAAATTTCATCGGTAATTTAAATTTTTCTTGTAGTGAACCAAAATCATGATGGTAAAAGGCATAATCAAGCCTCATTTGAATAACTACATTTAACGCTTGTAGAGGATTAGAGAGAAAATAAAAAATGAAAAGTGAAAAAATAATTTGATCATGATATTAAGCTTAATTTAGCAATAAAGAGTGATTGAAAAAATGACTCTCAATAGGTGTTGGAGAAGTCAATAACCCATGGAAAACAATGTAAGGCTTGCAAAATTAAAACCATGGAAGCTACCAAAAAAGATTCGAAGAGAAAAAAAAAAGTTGTTAAGGAAAATGGAGAATGGGTTAAGAAAAGAAGTATAAGGAAAACACCACCTGCGTAATGGAATCCCAAAAGATTAGTTCAAAGAGGATTCACGACTTCAAAAATCTCTTCAGGATAAGAATCAAAACAAAGTAGAGCACTCTCAAGACATTCAAAGGTTGTTTTACAATGTGTTTACAATATAATTTTCTCCAAGGCTCTATAAGATGAGTTTCAAGCAATGTGAAAACAAGAAAACAAATCCTAGTGTGAATACAAAAGTATGATGACACCTAGTATGAACACAAGCCTAATTAAGTTAATGATTACACTTATGTCTCATTAATTGTATGATTAACACAAAGTTATTTTCTTTTGTTTAGCACATGGATGACCCATGAAAGATGGAGAGGGACTTCCTTTTCTTTGATCGAAAATAAAGAATTGAATTTAAGAGGGGTAAAAGAGGTTACCCAACCTATGTACAAAAAGTCTTAAGGCTGCCAAAAAATAAACAAGCAGTCACTGCCCCACCAAAGGCGCAACACTACTAAACTTTCCCTATCCATAGAACATAGCTATTGTTCTGTCAAGAACTACACCATTAACTCACAAAACCAGGGAGCCCCAATTGAAAGATAACCCCCCCATAACCAAAATACATTCCAGCAGATAACAATACATATTAAAACACAATACATATAAAAACAGACACAATAATAGGCCACCTGTATAGTTGAATCCGAGCCAGCACAAAATTGATCCATGATCAGCCTCCTATCTAGTGTGTCTATACTGCTCTTGAACCCAAGATAAATATAAACTAAGGTGTACAACCTTCCAATTAAAATTTGTAGTTCTTTAGCAAAATGTTTCATCCCCTCTCTAAGCACCACTGCAACATTTAACACACACAGTTCTACTGCTATTAGGCATGAAAATAATGATAAGCACTTTATCCTATAATAAACAATTTTCAGCAAGACCACTCTACCCAGCAAATTCAATGAATCATTGACATGCACATAATGGGATCTAAGCACCAATAAGAGTAAGAAAAACATATTGAGTTGAACTTTGCTCTAATCACAATCCAAGTATTTACTTGTATTAAAGCACAGGTCTCAAGTATGTCGTATTTCCTATTATTGAAAATAATTTCATTTCTATGCTTCCACACATTCCAGATTGTAGTTAGCCAGACAATACTCCTCACCGAAATCCCTTTCCCGTTAACCCTATTCAGATAAAAACCTAAAAAATGCTCTTTTGCTAGATGGTGATGCACAATGCTTACTCCAAACCAAATATCACACATATTCCAATTTGGTTGGTTGCCTTACATGAGAAAAACAAGTAACATACACTCTCAGGGTAGGAATTACAGAAAACACACTCTGAACTCACAATTGGGATTCCAACCCTAAGTAGTCTATCTCTATTTGGCGACTTATTATGGAGCAATCTCCACCACACATTAGAGATGTAGGTGAACTCTTAGTTTTCCATAGCTTACAGAAAACCTCCTCATGGCCACTAGAATCGACATTGATTATTTTACTATATGCATCCTTCACTGTGTATTCCTTCAGATACCTTCCTGCCCACTTCCACACATCATCCTTTATAGTACTCAATTGTCGCTGATGTATAACAGCCATGAAATCCTCCCCCATCTCTTTTACCCACTTAAACCAGGGCCTTTCCAGTAAAGCTGCCACATTCAAACCTGATCATTCCATAACCCACACTCTTCTAATGTTCTATCCTTTTGAGTAGAGTTAGAATATATCCTAGGGTATATATCCTTAAGTGGCACTTCGCCTACCCAACGATCATCCCAAAACTGAATTATATTACCTTTTCCAACTCTTCACCTAATGTTTTCATGAAACCGTCCTCTACCCTCACCCATACTGCTTATGGTGCTAAGATCCTTCCACCACTTGGATACTCTATTATTGCATCCTATAGTACTCAGATTTCTCCAGGAACCATATTTAGAACCAATAATGTCCCTCCACAGTCCTATTTCATTCGTACCCAGTCTCCACGCCCACTTCCCAAGAAGAGCCATATTAAAACTTTCAATATCATTGATTCCTAAACCACCACTCTCTCTAGACATACAAACCATTTTTCATTTCACCCATGCTATTTTTTCTATCATGACTCCAACTCCATAAAAACTGTTGTTGAATTTTTTTAAACTCGAAACACACAAATTAAGGAACCTTGAACAACGATAAAAAGTACAGTGACATAAAAGACAATATAACCTTAATCAATGTAACTCTCCTAGCCATTGATATAAACTTACCTTTTCACCTAGACAACTTCCTCCTAACCTTTTCTAACATGCCATTCCAAAACAACACTTTATTTTGTTTACCACGAATGGGGACTCCTAAATATGTAAACAAATTTTTCATGATATTACAGTTAAGCATAGCCATATACCTTTGTATATTTAGCAAATCTACACCGATCCCACCTATGAAACTCTTTTTAAGGTTTACTCTAAGCCCATAAGTTACCTCAAAACACCTCAGAATGCTCTTGAATGTAACTATATTTTGAACATTATTATTACACAAAAACATTGTATCATCAGCATATTGAAGCAAATTGATATTAACCTCATTCTTGCCAATTTTTAAGCCCTCTAGTAAGCACTTCTTATCAGCTTGCCTCACAGCCCCTGAGAGCCCTTCAACCGTAATAAAAAACATAAACGGGGTTAAAGGATCCCTTGCCTAAAACCCTTCTCAAGCTGAAACTCCAACGTATGGCTGCCATTATCCAATACAGACATTATTGAAGAAATAATACATCCCCTAATCCATTTGATCCTTTTGGAGTTGAACCCTAGCCTCCTCATCATGGAGAAGGACTTCCTTAATTCAAGGAAAAGACATTTGAAGTGGTTACAACCTTTGTATGCACTTGAAAACAACACGTGCAAGTAGTCATACAAACACAAGACCTTAAAAGTGACATGTTTAAGGTGAAAACTCTTCATGTGCCCTTTCCTCTTCTTAATTTCATCTAAGACACTTGGAAGGGCCTATGATGTAGGTAAAACCATCACATGTACTTAGAGGGACATGTGACATAGTCACAACTATCACATACACTTGAAAGTGACATGTGAAGTTAGTAACAACCATCACATGTGCTTGAAAGTGACATGTTTAAGGAAGTTATTCTTGAACATGTGTCTATTCATGTCTCTACTTTTAATTTTAGAGTATTATAGAACATTCTTTATCTTAGATTATTCAATAATTTATAAATTTAAAATTATCTTATTTATTATTTCTTTTGCAAAACTCTTTTGAAACTTCTTCTTTTGATTATTTTTTTTTGTTCTTTTCTTTGTCATACTTCTTGTATTTATTCTTGAAATTTATTTTATCATTCTTTATTATATTCCTCTCTAATCCTATTTGCATCATACATACATTTATACAAGAGTCATTCTCTTAGACGTATCTATTATGACAAGAGAAATTAACTTGATGAATAATGTTTAATGTAAAGATGTGAAGTAAAATTAAGATAACCTAGATGATGATATATGTATCGAGAGAAAATGAAAAGGTTAATGTTATGAATTAGCTTGACCTATATAATTAGTAAACTATTCCATTAATGTTGTTATAGAATTTTAAGTTTTCAACAACATTAACTCAAAGATTTCTTCCATTGAGCATGAATTTAATCTATAAGATTGTATAAGTGTGGAGGTTAACATCTATGAGAGAGTGAAGATGAAACAAACAAAGGAAGACAATCAACAACTCAAGAACACAACATAAAAGGTGGTGGGAAATGAAAGAACAATAGAAGAACATAAGCACAATATAAGAATTGAAAAGAAGGAGAATGCCACTTGAAGACGATGAAGTCTTCATCTCCATGAGAAGTTTCAATGGTGAATCATCACCTGAATCCTTAGAGAACAAGATATGATTCTAAAGCAAAAGATCACTTTCACAAGTGTTTTAGAATCTCATTAACTTCATTGCTGAACCAAAGTAAAATTACAAAGAATGATGATGATTATTTATAGCATGGTGCATTAAATTTCCAAGGTTAAATTAGCCTCAAATGTTTCTTTAATTAAATATACACATAACCTTCCAAAATCAATCCCAAAATTTAAACATAAAAGAGGGAAAATTGAAAATTTGAAATAACAAAATAATATCCTAAGTAATTATTCGTTGGCTGAAAATTCGTCCATGTGTTTCCTGTCTTGTCATGCTTTCCTTGCCATTTCATAGTGATGTGTTTCTTGCCTTGAGTTCCCCCCCTTTGGTCTAGAGTTATAAGAAGAATATGGGCTCTCCAATTAGGCTTTCAATATTGGTTTGTTCAAGTTTTCATGCCTCTTTTAGATGCTTTCTAATATTGGTTTGTTCAAGTTTTCATGCCTCTTTTAGATGCTTTCTTCGATGGTGATTTTAGGCTTCTCAAGTCCATTTATTATTTACTATTTATATCACACATACACACAAATTTTCTAATTACATTTCTAGGAAATGCTAAACAAAGAAAATAACTATGTTTGGTTATAAGACCATTTTGTTTAGGCATTCTTCTTGGAATGATATGCTCTTACTTTTATTCTTCATTCATGGACTCATTTGACATGTTATATATTGGTGAGCTTAGAAGAATAATGTTACTAAAACTTGAATGATGAAGATAAAGATAATTATTCCAGTGTAATATATTATTGGACTCATAGAGAAGACTCAGGCCTCTAGTGAATATGTTTTAATGATAATGTTTGAAGATGAAGTGATTAGATTTAAGTGATTTCAATATTTTCTTAAATTACATAATTGAAATCTTGTATAATTAATTAACTTCCTTTTTTTTGTATTAAATACGAAGAAAATTTAATTAATTAACATGTTCCATAATTGATTAAAACAAAAAGAGTTATAACTTTTTTTTTTCAAACTTTAGCAAGAATAATCGATTAAATGCTTTGAATAATTGATTAAATAACTTTGAACTTTCTTTAAATTATTATTTTTTGTATATTATAAATAGAGCCTTTGTTTTCTAATTGATATTTTTTACTAGGATCATCTGTTTTCATGCCATCAATAAATATATTTTGCCAAACAATGACAATGGTGGAAAGTGGAATGCCACCACTTTGGCAAAGATGCATGTAGCATAAGAGGTAAAGTTGACTCTGAATGGGATTCCTAAGTATAACCATGTACTTCCCTTTCAGTTTGAGCAATAAGAAATGCATCCATCTACTTTAGTACCATTTGCACATGAACCATGACAACAACCTCTTACCCAAAACTACCTTAGACTACCCTTTGAGACCCAACCTAAAGCATCGCTTTGCAAAAGAAACATAGTCAAATGCAAACCAACACCTTCCACAACTCAAACCTCTAAGAAACCTAAACCCTCATCATTTGAGCCAACATTTGATGAGAAAGACATGATGGTGACCAAGGCTCTCATTTTCTTTGAGAAAGACGCCGCTGAAATGATAAGGCAGGAAAGAAATTCATCATATGCATATGAAAGTGTAGATATATCTAGATTTGGAAGAAGCCAAGTTGAATAGTCTAAAAGTTTGTGCTTCTGATTAGTTTGAAGAGACTAGTCATACATATCACTCCCTTTTAGAAAAAGGCACTTGTAGATGCTAGTGAGTCCTCTTCGGCTAGACTTCACAATTAGACAAAAGCAATTGTAACTGTCAGAGGCTTTATGTGTCTTGAAACTCATTAAGTTTTTGTCTTTACCCTCATAGATAACCTTATCCACACCAAACTTCTTCCTAATCCTCCTTTTGTACACCTTTTACAAATCAAGATTGATTAAAATATTCTTGATGTACTCTTTCTTCAACCTATATATGAACTTAAACGTTCCTTATGCTTTTATGGAGTGAAGTTGTGTCTATATCTTCGTCTGATGACGATAGTTCGACTAATGTAATTGATGTGATCTCTAATTAATCATTGATGCACAATTGCTGCCCATTTTGGATCATGCTGATGATGACGATGAAGAAATGGTTGATGTATAGATGATGTTCATTACTTCAGTTGTTCATGTTTCTGCATATGTTTTCGACGATGGTGAAAATTTTGTTATTGTTGATTCTTCTTCTTAGGATGAAGATTATGAAGAATCCATATGGCCTCATCTTTTACAAAGAGAGTTACTTGAGGAATCACTGTTGAAGATTTCACAATCCAAAACATGTCTTCATTGATGAGTCTTTGTGGATTGTTCCTCACTAGGTATTGCTTAATAGACTAGTTTCGTCTGTTCTTGAGATGACTGAGAGTGAAGGTTTCCTCAAACCTCGGCCAAAACCCATGGATGATAGTAAGAGACCATACTCTAGTGATGATGGATTGTAGCAACATTGAGTATAGTTTATCCAATGTCAGCCTTGTGAAGCTAATTGGTATAGGAATCAAGGGTTTTACCTCTTTTTCATCTTTTTTAAATCCAAACTTAGTTCCTCATTCTGCTTGTGCTAATTCAAATCCATCATATATTTTGATCATGGTGCACTCTCCATCCATCATGAGTACCTTCCTATCTAATACTGATGTATGGGAACTAGATGTAATCACCAATGATGATATCCCTTTTGTAGTTCCAGTGAATCTGATGAAGATTATTGCAGTAGGCATGGAGACTGGCTTGTTTTATGGGTTTGTGAGTCAAAACAACTCACGTATGAGCTTGATCCTGTCCATCTAGAAGAAAGTGAAGACATTTCAAGTAGATGTTTTTTAGATGATTCTCAACATGTTACTACAAGAGTGCCACAAATGCTACAACATGATTAAGTTGTATTCGCAATATGCTAAGAGCACCTTATTTTCACTTGGGTCATCTCTAAACATGCTTGCCTTTCAATATGTGTAAAGGTAAAGAAGTTGTTCAAGTTGATGAAGACGACTCTTCACAACATTCTAAAGATTCCCTATTAGACCGTCATGGTTGAGGATGAAAACTCTTATGGAGAAAGATCTAGATAAGTGGTCATCAAATGACTTACAATTGTTCACCATATTTTTCACCATATTTAAGGTTTCTTTTGCACACACAAGTAGTCTTTTGTCTAAATAGAGAAGTCTTATACAATGGTTAGGAGGGTCCCCTTCATAGATATCTCATTTCCCCCTTTAAAGAAAGGTTTAGTGCAATATGTAAGATGTATTTGTTCCATTCTCACATTGATTTTGTATTTACAGAAGTCTTGCCCTTCTATACGTTAGTTTTTTTTATCATATCCTCAATTTTAAGCTTTCATTCTTTAGAGGGAGGATGATTGTTAGAAGGCCATTTTGGATGTTGTTGGTCCTCTTCTTGAACTAACCCTTTAAGAACGTGACAAAGTATTTCGAGAAGCTACTCGACAGAAAGCAATGTAATGGAAAACACCTTCTTCTGAGCAAGTTCCTCTTCCAAAAGGATCATAACTTAGGAGAAGATTACTCCCATGTACGACCTTAAGAACAAGATGAAGTTATAAAAAGCATTTCAATTCTCATTCAAAGGCGAGTGCTATAAGAGGCAAGGGGTCTTATTTATAGATGCTTAGCCCCTTTGCACTAAATGAAATAAGGGATGTGAGAGTAAAGACAAGCAAAAGTGACGTCCCAAGAGCTGAACAAGGGAAGATTTTTGACACCTTAATTTGGCCTAAAAGTGGCCTCTCCCAAGCATAAAGGAAATCTACACCTATACAATTTTTACAAGACTAAGAAGAATGAAGAGAAATCCTAATAGTTTACACTCCAAAGTAGGAGAGATTTCTTCTTTAAGATTTTTTCTTCAATCCTCGTAGACATGGACCTTGTCAAAGGCCTAGTGTGTTGATTCTCATACGGTCTTTCATCACAATAACTAGATTCTTCCTTGATTTTAGATTAAAGCCTCTCTTGCCAACATCTTCATTTGTGTCAATTGTCTTATCCTTTGATGATGAAGAGACAAAAGAGGTCGACTAAATCTCTTTGATTTGGTCTGTCACCCCTTGTTGTTTTTTTAGAAAGGGGGAGAGAATAGTATAAGGAAGTTAAGGAGGGTTTTCATCATAGGAAGATGCACAAGCTAAAGGTGAACACTTTAGCTAATGAATTGAAGATTTTGTGTTTTTTGTTTTGCTTTGAATATGTAATAGATTGTGTTATAAAGTGATTTTATGCTGAATTTTTTTTCAACTCTTCAAACACTTTAAATTGTACTCATATTGTTAAGGATTGTATCTCGCTGATATAGTCTAACTAATGAAATTCAATGTTATTGAAAAGTTTGACAACCCATCAAACTTATGGTTTACTTTATATATCTACAAGTTTGATGGCGATGATTTTTTTTTTTTTTTACAAAACTTGATCTACTGATATCTTTTATGAAAACTTGTAAACTTGATTGTTTTAGGAACCATAACAAATGGAGAGATTGTTAGAATAAAGTCCAATAACCCTTAGTTTTGATTAAGTGTTTGTCACAACAAAGTGTAAAACATGAATATGCTTCATCTCTAAGGTGCTGTATTTGAAAAGTAGCAAATTATGTAAGATGCAAGTGCTTCGTCTAATAGACAATACAACACACAACCTTTAAGCTTATGTTGTATTTTATTAAAAATATTCTTGAAACTTTTGATGTGTTGCAACTATCTATCAAGATTATCTATGCTAGCCAAGTCAACATCAAGATCTCTTGGGATATGATCTAAAGTTATTTTATTTCAACAATCAACCTGATACAAGCCTATGTCAACTCTGGTCTAGCTATCTTCCTTGTACAAGTAAAAAGCTCTTTGACCTAGTGTTTATAAATATTGTCATCTATCGAGAAGTTTCTTGAATAAGATATTAACATTTGATGTTGCATAGAATCCGTTTAATGCATCATTATGTTCACATTTGACAGATACTTGAAGATGAGTTATCTGAGTTCAAGCTCTCAACAACTAAAAGGATTTGCAATAACTCCTTTTTCCAAACTTTATATAAAATTATCCTTTGAAGAAGAATATGCAAGTGATAACAATTGTTAAGTGTTGAAATGCTGCTAAAATATTATTTTGTTAAAATAAGCTTTGTATAAAACACTATTATTTTTGTTTAGCAACCTAGTAAAGTGTTTATAATTTGTATATCTCATGAGACGCTAATCGTCTCTAGTGAGGAAATCCTATGATCTTTAAGATCAGTTTTTTTTTTTAATATAAATATTGTTAGTTTAGCCAGGAGTGGTTTTTGTCCAAATAATGCTTTGTCATAGTTAAGAGTAAATGTGTTCCAAACATGGATTAGCCAGGAGTGGCTAAGTTTTAAAAAATATTCAGAGATTTTAGTCAGGAGTGGTTACATGTCCAAATAATACTTGGATTTTTAACCAGGAGTGACTGAGCAAAAGAATGAGAACTTTACAAATCAATCTTTAAAAAAGAATTTTAACAAATCGTTTGTTAAGTAAAACTATCATCTAATTATGTATCATTAGATGATACATTGCTAAAATTGTACAAAGTTTAAAAACAAAATTCAACATTCCTTTCTTTTACTTTTAGTTTGTTTCCACACATATAAAATAAAATATTAGGTGATCCATCTTTTAACTCTTAATATATTATAAGCAACAATAAACAATATTATATATAATATATAATCAACATATATGATAAAATATGTAATCAAAACTCAACCAAAACATTTAAATAGTGTCTAATGAACTTATCTTTCTATATAAAAGTCTATTAATTTGAACAACAATTATATATAATCAATATATAAAGGATTAATATACAATTAAAGTCAATCGCATATGCATATTGCATAATTTTTTCTTTATGTTGCATAATCTTTTCTTTATATATACCTCAAGTTAAGAAAGGAAATATGATCTTCTATAAGAAAACGAAAACGCAATACACAATGAAGATTAAATTATTATAATTATCAAGACAATATCGCAAAAAGATTGATTAAATAATGTACATATTTGATAAGTTATATATGTTGAAAGACACTGAAAAATACCATACATACAATTATAATACATTTTTTTTTATCTTTAATGAAGCTTATACTTCCTTTTTGTCTATCAACTTTGTGAATAGTGAAAGTGTTAAATTTGTATTTTTCACTCTATTAGTAACCTTCTTTATAACGAAACCATACTTGGTTAGCTCTTCAGGAGAGTAACCTCCTTATAATAATATTTTTATGAAATAATTAATGCATTGGATGTTGATTTATGTATTTGGGAAATATACTTATTTATGATTTATTTATCAGTAAAATAAGAATGACAACGTTTAAATCATTTCTATTATTAACTTCTTATAGTCATTAGGCGAATCATAGGAGAAAGAGAAAAAAAGAGAGAAAATATATTAATTAAACGTGTATTATTTTAATGGTTAATAAAAATCATCTTTAAAAAGTATATATACCGAACTTTTAATGTTTAATCAATTGAAACCTAGTCATGTATATCAAAATCAAAATACATTACCTCCAATTCTAGACTTTCATAAACTAAATCGTGTGTCTTAATATTTTTTTAGCTTACAGTGTAAGTACACATTATGTTTTGAATAGAATACTTACAAAAGCTGGTTTAAAGGAACCCAATGTTAACTTTGGGAGAAAACCCAACATATTACATCTTTTAAGGTTTTTGAATGTAATTGTTTTCCATTGAATATATATTATGAAATAATTTGACAAATTTAATGCTAAAAAAACACTATACTTTTAGGCCACCCTCTAAGTAATAAAGCATGTATAGTAAGATTATCTTACTAGTAGAGGAACTTACCTCTCTTTTGATAAACTAATCTCCAAAAGGGGAAATGATGTTTGGATGGTATTGCATATGTACATGATAGTCTTTACATGAGTGAGAAGACTCAATGAGAAAAAAAATGAACCTCAAAAAGTTGACCAATACAACCAAATAGTTGTGTATATCATTATATAACACCATTATATTTAAAAGAATATGAATTTGAAATATTATTAGATTTTACAGTTTTATCTCTTAAGTGAAAACTAAATATGTTAAAAAGATATTAATTATTATATTAATAATGGTTATTAGTAACGGAAGATGAGCTAAATCAAAATAAATTATATTTTAAAACTCGTGCTTAAACTAAATTTTATATTATATTTTATACAAATAAGTGTTTTAAGAATAAATTTTTTCCGAGTCAAAAGTTATAGTTAATAATATGACAATGAGATTAAATTTTCTTTTATCTTATTAAATAGGAAGTAAAATGAGATGTTTTACCTATTTACAAATACAAACTCAAATACTTCAAGGTGTATAATTAAAATCTTCAAAAAGAACCACATCAACCAAAAGCATCCATTATACACATCTATGTTGTAAACCATGAAAACATATATATAATATATCGCAACCATAAGCTATAGTAGCCTTATATCCAAACAAAATTATGAAATAAACTAAAGCACAGAAGTATAGTTTTACTGTCAAATGAATACCTACACTATAAGAAGAGTATGCTCCCAAGACTTAGATAACGTGAAACAAAATTTTATCATCCCTAAATCAAAAGATTGGTTTACTATCCTTAGACCAGAATGATAGTAACTTACAAGTTAGTCTACACTTACACACAAGAGGCTCCAAGACCATTACAACATGGGTTTATTCTTTTATTCCAATGTAAGGATAACAATAGATTAGATGGTTTAAACCAATTGTTAACAACAAGATTAGATGTTAAGAACTATATAGAGATAAACCTTATGCACACTTTTATTAAGTTTTGCATGATCATACTCAGAGGGTAGCAAGTCATATTATGAGGGAAATGGAATGTGCAAAATGCCATTGGAAGATTGATACATCTTTTGATAAAAATTAGGAGGGTAGTATTATATTATTACTAGTGGTGAAGCTATCAGTGGTAAGAGAATTTAGAAGCAGGTGGTGGGAGATGTTGTTGAATCCTGGTTTAGTTATGATGATTCTCCAGTAACTTTACCTTCTATACAATATTTTGTATTAAAGTATCTTAGTATTTCCTATAACCGATAGTTATATTTATTGGATTAAAAAATAATTTTTGTATTATTTATGTATTTTAAAGTTAAAGACATTTTTTCAATGTTTTTGTCAGAAAAAGTTATATATTTTTAATTTTTTAATTTATTAAAATTTATATTTTTTACTTAAGTTTAGATAATGTTCTTCTACTGTATTTCCAAAATATACTGAATTTGACATTTTAAAATATATTAAAGATTATGATATATTAAAATCCTGTATTTTAAAAAAATACAACAGAAAAACAAACCAAACACTAAACCGAAAATCGGGACCCGATTTATTGATTTTAAATACCCAAACTATATTCAAATTAATAACTTGAAAAAGAAAAATGGACCATATACTTTTCACAAAAAAAAGCTAATAATGGCACTATAATTGTTTACATTTATTTTGATATTATAGTATATATTTGGTGTCAACAATAAATCTCTATGCAAAAAGACTTTGCCAACATACAGGTGACTTTGAAATAATTTCTTCTTGGAATTGCAAGTTAAGCAATATGAGCATGAGACATTCTTTGGTGAATCCAAACCATGCAAATGAATCGGTGATCGAGATTTAGATTAGAAAGCTGCAACAAACCTACCATTCCCCTGTCCACGTTTTGCTTCCTTGTTTTGAACGAAAACGATAAACTAGTAGAAGTTCTCAAAGTGTAGAGACATGATATGATCTCTTTCACATAGTTTTAGTATTTATCTCATATCAAGTTAATTCTAAGGAATCTCATGATGCGTGTTGTAAAAAGAATTATGAAATATCTTAAGAGTAGTCGGGGGTACTATATTATTTAAATATTTTTTTTTGTTAAGAATAAGTTTTAAGTTTTTTTCCCTTTTTGTTTATATTTTGTATTATATGAATAGTTATTGTACATTTTAAAATATCCCATAATAATTTATGCAAAAATATGATACACTTTTTGTTAAAATAATTTCCAAATGTAGTTTTATTTTCATTAGACTATCTTCCGCATTTTGCAATGTTCGTTACTTTTTTTATAATATACTACATAAACTGGTCATCTTGTTGAGTTAAGGAAGATAATTTTATGCAGAAGGAAGTTTTCATTCTAAGTATTTAAGTAAAATTCCTACTCAATATTCAAACTTAAGACTAATAATAGGGAAATAACACTGCACTAATTACATTCTTAGTGGTATTTCTATTATTATGTAGTTTAAGTATCGTGTGGATAAACTTTTGTATACGTATTATGAACAAAGAAAATAAAAAATGAAATCTTTCTTTTATAAATTAAAATTAGTTTATATGTAAATTTGAAAACTCTTGGAGAAATTAATATAATGACTTTTACAAATTAAATACATCATTTAATTTTTATTTATAAATGATAATTTGAGAAGTTCAATACCAAAATGATCATAGTATGTTTTGTGATTACTTTAGGACAGTTGAAAACTAAGTTTATTTTTGTTATATTTTATTTATAATGGTATTTTAGGTTCATCAAAGGTTATGACATTACGTCAGGCATCTATACCTTTTTAAATCTCACTCTCACAAAAGAAATTTAAAGTCTATTATTTAGATGCAGAAAAGTTTAACTTCTTCAATAATATGTAATATTTCTTATGTTTTATAAATATTATATTATAAAAAATATTGTTACTCAGTTTTCATTTAAGTATTTTAAATCATTACGCACTCTCCTACTATCACAACGTAAAATCAATCCAAAATATACAAATAATATAAATAACACGAAATATATCTTTTATTGGTTTCAAACTAGTATCTACACAATTCTCTCACTGTAGAACTAATTATATATTATTATCGTTAATAATATCGGTTATATACCTTTTCTCCTTTTTGTAATTCATTACTATTAAACTTCACTATCTCATTGTTGAACATGACATACTATGTCATCCAATTTGCATAATTTGTGTTTGTATAGTAAAGATATGTTTATTAGAATTTATATTGAAATGTAAAATTTCCAAATAATTATATCAAACCTTTGGAATGCTTGAAAGAAAATGTGATTTATAAAAAAAGTATTCTACTTATCCTTCACTTAAAATATTCTTATCCTTAAATCATATCCAATTAAGCTCTACAAAATCTTCATTAATGGCATGGAGTACACTACCGGCAATGGAGAAATTGGTATCAATCACTAGTTTTTTTAACGAGTGTGAAATATTCATCAACAAAAACTAATATTTAAAACTATTTTTAGTAAGTTTTTCCTTTTAATAATGACATTGTTTTCACTAAAATAAGAACACATATAAAATAAAAAAATAGGTATGTTTATCATTAATGTTAAGAAAACTAGTTCTGCATATTAAAATTAATCATGATTTATTTTTTTTAATTTATTTATTTCTATTCTTTATCGTATAGCTAGAATTATTTAACTTAATCCAACATGATTAACTAATAAAAAGTTATTTTCTATTTCACTATTACCACATAAAAATTAATCTCAATTGTGATATTATAACTATAGCTGATCACACTTAGATTATATCTTGTACACAAATTATTTTTGCAATTTGTAGACACATTATGCTCACCATTAGATTATATAACACAAAATATTCAAATTTTTTAGGAATATGCATGATTGAATGTATAGCTGAATAATCAAGTGCATTAACGGAATCAATCAAATTATAGGGGGGAAGTTTATGTACCTGAAACCATTAAAATGGTTGTGAAATGACGTGAAATATGCAAAATAAATGAAAACTACGTTTTGGAACTTGTACTTCTTAAATATGCGATGTGTAGTTCTTCAGAGATCTGTTCTAGATGTAACTGGTTCATACAAGTATTTTTTTGTAAGATTAAAACATCATTTACGTGTTTCACATTTAATTCTTTTTTACTTATAAGAAAATCATTACATTAACCCATTTAGTTAATTATTTTTTTTATTTATATGATATAATTTAATCTTATCTATATCTCTTTTGAATAAAAGTCAAATTACTAATACAACCTCAAATCATGGATTAAACCATTAACTGATCTTATTATATTTTTTTTTCTTTTCCTTATTTGACGTTAAGGTTCACCTTATTTGTTGTGATTCCCACGGGGTAGTTTGGCTTTCTGGGTATCTCGATGGACATTTGAAAATGAATAAATGATATATACATTTGTATATGATTACATAACCAATATGATTACATCATGTGTTTCGGGGCATGCATTCAATTTTCTTGCCATGCATTTTGCTACAAGCAAAGGATCCATGGCAGTCTAGTTTGACTATATTTTGGATAATGGATATACTTTGACTATTAGAATTTCTAAAAGAGCTATATACATATAAGACAATGTAGAAGATTAAGATATTGAAATATTTATCATCAAAACTGATTTTTCTTAGTGCCGCCCTATATTCTTTTTTTTTTTTTTTTCCAATGTCATGTACTAGATGAACATTTATTATGATTATCTTCAAGCATTTGTAATATATGTACAACACATAGATACAAGAACTATAAACAACACGTGGACACATATCAATCACGTATGACTTAATTACAACTCTTATTTTATTATTTTGTTCTTTCTGTTTTTACTCTCTAGAGGTTTTTCTTCTTCTTCTTCTAAAGTATGAGAGATAATTCTATTTTATTATAAATAATAAAAAATTATTCTAGTATTTAACAAAGTTGCATACTAAAAATTTGAATTCTAAAGTATTGATTAACTTGGGCACAAATTGTAAAGTAGTAAAATTAATTTAACTAATTTATGGTGAGTGGTTTATGAAAACAAATGTTGTAGTTGGTCTTTGAATAATTAAACTAATGTATACCACATTATCTATACGGACTAAGTTGGATAGAAAGTAGGGATGACGTGTACTATGTTTATAAAGTCGTACACTAATTCAAATTCGTTTTCTCCTTTATCAATTTATGCCAAATAACATAGTATGACTTTAAAAATAAAATTTTGATGTTTTTTTTACGCTATATTAATTTAATTATTTTTTATGATAATAGCAAAGATCAACCTGTCAATATATAAATGTCAATATATAAATGTCAATATATAAAGTTAATGATGGAAGAATGTGAGAGAGAAATATTAGGAAGATCAAGTTAATGATGGAAGAATGTGAGAGAGAAATATTAGGAAGATCTTAAATAAAGAGAACTGAGCCAAACCAATATAAGGGAATGACGCCACATTCAATCCAAAACCTTAAAGCATTAGGTTGTGGGTCTTCTTTCTTATATATTGCCAACTTTCTCATTCCTACCCAACGTAAGACTTAGACTCACACTTGAATACCTAACAATCTCCCCCTCAAGTGAGAGTCTCTCATTCACATTGATACACTCTCTCTCGAGCAGAAGCATTCTCAAACTCGAGTACATTACTCATGACCCCTCACTTGTCACCGTTCACACACTTATATGGAACACGCTTGCCTGAAACCTCAGTCAGAAGACTTTTGATATAGGGTCAAATTGTACTCGCCAAGATGTAAACCAACGACTCTGATACCACTTGTTGGGAATACGAGGGGGAAACCTTAGGGAGACAAACAAGAATGAGAAATGAGCCAAACCACATAAGAGAATGACGCCACCTTCAACCCAAAACCTTAAGGCATTAGGTTTGTGGGTCTTCTTTCTTATATATTGCCAACTTTCTCATTCCTACCCAACGTGAGACTTAGACTCACACTTGAATACCTAACAATTTCAACCTCAAGTGAGAGTCCCTCCTTCACATTGATACACTCCTCCTCGAGCGGAAGCATTCTCAAACCCAGTACATTACTCATGACCCCTCACTTGTATCGCTGTTCACACACTTATACAGAACTTGAAACCTCCGTCAAGAAGACTTTCGATATAGGGTCAAACTGTACTCGCCCAAGCCGTAAACCAACGGCTCTAATACCACTTGATGGGAGAATCCCATGGGGAAACACCGGGAAGATCTCAAACAAAGAGAACTAAACCAAACCACATAAGGGAATGACGCCACCTTCAACCCGAAACCTTAAGGCATTAGGTTTGTGGGTCTTCTTTATTATATATTTCCAACTTTCTCATTCCTACCTAACGTGAAACTTAGACTCACACTTAAATACCTAACAGTTAAACAGGCTAATTTATTATTTTTTTTCATAATTACACATTTAGTTCATTTATTTTATATAAAACTCTCAAAAACTCATTTCCATTTAAATTTTGAAAACATTCAGTGCTTAAATATTTCAAAACCTTATTTCAAAAATTTACTGATAAAAGTATCAAATTTAGTCATAAATAAAATAAATACCCTAAATTTCCTTGTGTTCAAATCCTAATGTTAAATCTCACTAAATCCTCATATTTTTTTTTACACCTTCACACAATTCAGTAATAATAGCATCTGATTTATATTTTTGTCAATGTATATATTTGCTTAAAAAAACTCAATGTTTGACTTATGTATCAAAATAATTTTCCTTTTAAACTTGAACTCAAATTTCTTGGAAAAATGAAAAAAAATCACATAATATAAAAAAACATCAAACTTAAATATGCATCATTTAGCTATTTTTTATTATATATACATATTTATTCATTTATTTTTAATTTAGTATTTAACAAATCCTTTTACGTGATTTCTTAACAACTTTTGTATAAAAATATATAATTGATTTGTTTTCTTATAATAGATATAATATATATGATTTTAAAGAAAATTTTCTTGTAACTAAATTAATTATAATATAATCATGGAAATTTAATTTAATCTATGAAATAAAATAAGCAAGATAATAATTTTAAATAAATGTAATAAAATATTATCACTATATGTAGTATAATGTATATTACTTACTCGTTATTAGTCAAAGTTTGAAAAATACAATTGACAAAACATGTCTTGTATTCTTGTTATCAAAAGCATTTTGGAATGTTTTGAATTGTTGTTGAGATTAAAAATTATTTTCATAAAAGTAAAACTAGAAATGTAGGTGTTAGCTAAGATATATTGGGAAGATACTTCCAAATATTAAACTATAATATGATGTGAGTATCACTCAAGTACTTGAGACTTACAGTGGGGAGAAATGATAGGAGTAAATCTTTCTGGCAACTGGTTTTACAAAAGATTCAAAAGAGGTTAGCTAGATTGAAAAGTAGGCATTCAATCGACAATCACAACCTTACTTTTAGATTATCTTTTTTTCTTCAAAGCACTTGCAAGTGTATGTTATGAAATAATAAAAATGCAAAGAAATTTTTTATAATGATGGGGATCACAAGAAAAGAAAATTGCTTAGGTTAAACGGAAAAGCTTATGTAAGTCTAAGGAGGACGGAGCTTAGGAATTAGGGATATAAAAATGTTCAATGCAGCATTGCTGGCAAAATGGAAATGACAAATACTAATAAAGAATTTGGGTCTGTGGAAGGAGCTCGTACAGTCTAGGTATGGAAGATAGAGGAATATGATAATTAGAAGAGAATCCAAATAAGAGCTATGGTGGTGGAAAGATTTAAAAAAAGAGTGAGGGAAGTGAAAAAGGAAAATTGGTTTAATAATAACATTGAACGAAAAATGGGTCTAAAGAGAAAAATCTTGTTTTGGGAAGATAAATGGATTGAGAAAGTACCACTATTGCATAGATTTCCAAGGCTATATGTAAATGTAATGCAAAAAATTCTAACAATAATAGAGTTAAGAAGGTTGCAAGAGGAACAATAAGAGTGGAGATTTTAGTGGATGAGACAATGGTTTGAGTGGAAATATATCAAGTTAGTGAATTCATGGAGTGTGAAAGAGGAACTAATTTTAAAATGGATGAAGAGGATGAATGGAAAGTGGAAAGATGGTGAAATGTGTATATATAATGTAAAACCATCATACAAAAAGTGGAAAATACTATCATAGGTGAAAATGCAGATATTTTTAGGTTATTTTGGAAGATAAAAGCCTTGCCCTCTGCGTAATCTTTTGCTTGAAGAGTGTTACTAAATAGAGTGGTAACAAAGGACAATTTGATAAAAAGGGGAATAAGGTACAAAAATAGTATATGTTTCTTATGTGGTTTGCAAGAGGAATCAGTATGTTATGTGTTTTTTCCTGCATTGTGATTGGCAAAGTTTTGGATAAATGTAGCAGGTGAATTAGGGTCAACATAGTTAATCATAATCAGGTTATAAAGCACTTTTAATAGTTTCACACTCTTGAGTTGAATGGGAAAGGAAATAGGATATGGAAATGTTTATGGATAACCATCATATGGAGTATATGAAAATAAAGGAACATAGTTATTTTTGCAAATAAAAATAAAGATATGCATGAGGTTTTCGTTGTTGATAATGACTGAAAATGTGAACATAATCAATTTTTCGAGGTGTGAATGATCATTGTCCTTAAGGACTTATCTGCGGTGTATTGCGAAAGTCCTCCATCATACAACAAGAACTTCTCAAGTGGTACCGAAGATTTCAGAACTAGCAAGCAGGCTCTCTCATGAGTAAAAATACCTAGGACAGTGGAAAGAAGAGATTAGAAAAGACAAAAGAGAAATACTTCAATTAGTATGTTTTGGAGAAGTGAGGGGAGTCTCTATTTATACGTGAGCACCTCCTAGCTGTTACAAAAAGGTATTGAAGGTGAGAGAAGAATTTGGTCACACATCCCATCTAGGTGCAAACATTCAAAACAAATTTTAATAGGTTTTAAAAGGGTTTAATGGGTGTTAATAATTTTGCAATACCCCTAATTACAATATTTTTTACCAGGCACAACTAAACTCACCGACTTGATTAAGACATAGGTATACAAGAGTATATTTTCGTTTCAAGAAAGCTACCAATGTCCAATAATGTGTTTAAAACCTTGTTTCATGGGAGTACGGAAGGGGAAAATATGGAACGAGGGATAACAATGCCTCTCATAGAGTATTGGGGAAATGTAGAAACTGGTCTAGGACTAATTATGTTAACTAACATGGTTAGAAGATACCAGGTGTTGTGTTTATAGTTTGTGTTGTAAGGATAGTGTGAATCAGGAGAGGTCAACATTTGCAGGAAAGGCTGCTAATGGGTTATGTTATGAAACAACAATCGAGAGGATATGAGAAGAAAGATTCAACTTATTTTATGATCAACATTAGAGTTGTAAGATTGTAAATAAGGAAGATGTGGGCTTACAATTAGAAGAAATAATTGAGTAAACTGCAGAAGGTAGCAAGAATGAGTCAAAATTGTGGGCTGCATATTAGGAAACTACAGGAAATCAACTTATGTACATAAGAGTAGGGCTTAAGGATTGTTTAATGCAGAAGAGACCCTGCATCAGTATGTTGCTCCCCAAAATTCTACCAGTTTAGTTTCTCAAAAAAGGATAATGCATCTGATTTAAAAGGAGGGGTAGTAAATGATCCAAATGACCATCACTTAATTGTTATATTATGTAAGACGGGGTCTCTGGATTAAATTTATATCTCTCATTTGGGCACTGGTCATAACAAATAGATTAAACATTGTTAATGCTTCTTCAATGTATCTCTAACACTTTTATTTCATAGTTTTGAATTGTTTCTTTTATCATGCAATGTAGGGAGTTGAACTATAGTTATATGCAAGGTTGTAAGATATGTAGAAAAGATTATAGGTAGCTGTTTTAGTAGAAACACCCTGGACTTTCAACTTGGTGTACATGAATTAAAACACCCCTTTGTGCTTCTTATTTATTCTATTCTTTTTTGTCAATAAAAAAGATCTCGAATTTACTAGATTAATTAGTATTAATATAATCATGTAATTAAGTGATAATATAGAATTAAGACAAATGTGCCTGCATAATTTAGTTCAATCTGTGTAAAGAGTCTATGAGAATACTATAAAATTACGACATTATCACAAATTTATTATCTCACTTATGGTTGTTAACTTGAGGGATGGAGTACATTTTAGAGCCACCCTATCTCATTGGATATAGAATAAGTATGAGGAGTTCATGGTGAGAAGGACTGAAGAATCTCAATTGAAGATATTAAGAAAAAGAGCAGGAGTAGGTCTTGTAAGGTCTATTCAGTCTTAACAAGAATATTTAGTGCCCACCATGGGGTGAAGTTGATTTCTCAAGACTACATAAGGAGCATGGCAAACAAAGACAGGGGGAACTTAGGAAAATCACACTTATTAGACAGAATTGTTGTTGACATTACAAAAAAATTGGCGGACCTAAAGAGGAGTTACAAGGAAATGAAAGCACTGTGAAAGAGGAATGCAAACATGGGGAAAAAGGTTGAAGGAGGCTTAGGCATGTATCAAGCCTGAGGAAGGGCCTCTTGATGGAGGAAAGGAATGCTCGAGTACTCCAGTGCCTCCTCCATACCCAAGATGAGCAAAGGTTGACAATAGTTACACCCCAGTGCATACATCAATGATAGTGGGAAGATATGTAGGACTTAAAGAATAAAGTCAACTCATGTTTCCTAAAAGGCCTAAGAAAAGTTGGTTTAAATGATGATGTTAGTGTTTTCAGAAGTAAATATCCTATTATATTTATGTATAATCAATTATTTGTGCTTCGAATTTGGTATTTCATCGATTTAATAAATTTTTAGAAATAAGAACTAGGTACTATCGCTCTTGAAATTTTTCATTATTGTTTCAATTGATTACTAGAGATAATAATCAATTATCTGGGTCTGATTGCATGTGTTCTAAAACAAAGAACAATTTAATCGATTACCATTAAACTTTAATTGATTAAAATTACCATTGTCACTATTACACTTCATAATAACGACTATTTTCATAAAATTTAATTTGATTGATCGAGGGAACTTCATTTTAATCATTCAATCGACTATATTTTTGCGCATAAATACAATTCCAAATGATTAGTTATACTTTCACTATTTGCTTGATTAAAATAAATTTTTTTCTATACTATTCAACTCCTTTCCACTCTCCTTTCTTTCCTTCTGAAAACCCATTATCAGTAGTTTTCCTTCTGAAATGCTAATTCTTATTTTCCTAATATAATGTATATTCACTCCTCGATGAATCTGATTCCTAGGAGATCTCTCAATTTCACAAATCTCTCTTCTACCAAGGGTTTTGTGAGTATATTTGCTAGTTGATCCTCTATGGAAATAAACTGCAAATCAATTATTCCCTTTTACACGTTGTCTCTTATGAAATGGTATTTGATTTCCATATGTTTAGCCCTAGAATGAAAAATAGGATTCTTGGATAGAATAATTACAACATTATTATCACAAATTACTTGGATGTGAGTCTCATGGAGGTTGCAATCCTCAATTTGATTCTTAATTGATAGTAGTTAGAGAGTAACACTGTGCAACTGAAACATATTCAACTTTTGCTTTGGACAAGGCAATCATTGCTTGTTTCTTACTGTTCAAGAGATCAACTTACCTCCTACAAAATGACATCCTCTACTCATGTTCTTCCCTTCCACTTTGTCTCCAATGTAATCAACATCAAAGTAACCCTACAAACTAAAATTTTCTCTAGTCTTATAGCATAGACCTAGATTACTAACACCCTTGAGATATCTAAATGTTGTTTTGACAATAGTTAGATGCACTTCTCTTGGGCTTGAGAGAAATCTAGCACGTAAGCAAACACTAAACATCTCTGGTCTAGATGTAATTAAGTATAGTATTGATCTAATCATTTGCTTGTATTTTGTGATATCTATTGATTTGGACTTTTTTTTTCTAGATTCAAAGGCGTAGAAAGATGTATGGGAGTGCACATAGTCTTCGATTCATCTAATCCAAATTCCCTTAAAAATTCCTTCACATACTATGTTTGATGCACAAAAATTTAAGTGGTTTTTTTTTGAAGGCCTAAAGAGAATTTTAAGTCACCTATCATACTTGTTTCAAATTTAGTTTGCATGAGTTTAGAAAATTCTTTGCATAATGTCTCGTCTGTAACCTCAAATATGATATTATCTATATAAACTTGAACTAAGCTGAAATGATCCCTAGGAAACATAGTAGTATCTACACTTCCTATTTTGAAATTATTTTCTAATAAAAAGTTGCTCAAACGTTTATACCAAGCTTCAGGAGCTTGTTTTAAAACCAAACTGAGTTTTGTTAAGTTTGAAAACATGGTTAGGCAAGTTTGAGTTTTCAAAACTAGGGCATTGATTAACATACACTTCTTCCTTAATAAATCCATTTAGAAAAGCACTCTTAACATCCACTTGATGTAATTTTGTTCTACTGAATGCAAAAAATGATACTAAAAGATAACTTGCATCTAATCAAGCTATAGGAGAATACGTTTCAATTTATTCAATACCCTTTTTATTGTGAGTAGCCTTTGGCAACAAGTCTGGCCATGTTTTTGAGAACCTTACCTTGTTCTTCTAGTTTATTCCTGAACATCCACTTGGCTCCTAAGATCCCCTTTCTAGATGGTGGTTCTACGAGTGTCCCTACTTCATTTTTTTGGAATTGGTCTAGCTTCTCTTCCATGGCCTTGACCGAGCTTTCATCTTCTAGTGCTTATTTTACACTCTTGGACTTGATTTGATAAATCATAGCCATTTGATCTCTAATTTTTGACCTTGTTGAAACACCTTTATTGGGATCTTCAATAATTGCTTCTCGTGGATGGTTGTTTCGTCTGCTCCTATGTGTATATCTTCTGGTGTCTCCTATTGATCATTTGATGAATTCTTTGATTCGTTTAGAGCTTCAAATTCATCATTTTCCTTCGATAAATTATCTTTTAATTCCTGGATATTGAAAATGGGTGTATCCTCTTGCTCTTATAATTTCTTATCAGGCTTGTAGTCATTAAATCTTACATGGTTTGCTTCTTCAACTTCTTAAGTTCTAGAGTTATAGACTCAAGCCTTAAATGTTTCAGAATATCGAAGTAAAATTCTTCATCATTTTTAGAGTCAAATTTTCTAAGATTTTCCTTGATATTCAAAATAAAGCATTGTACTCTAAATGAATGGAAGTAGGATATGTTGTGCTTTTAGTTCTTCCACAATTGGTAAGGAGTCTTTTTAGTCAATGGTCTTAAGTAAATTTTGTTTTTTAAATAACATACTATGCTTATTGCTTCTATAAGGAGTGAAGTTTGCATTTAACATAATTTGAGCATTTCTTGTAAAGATCTATTTTTCCTCTCACCATTTTGTTGTGGTATCCTTGGAGTAGAAAAAGTTATGGTTTATACTGTAGTTTTTGCAAAATGCTGGAAAGATTTCATTTTCAAATTTACCACCATGGTCACTCCCAATGGCTACAACAGACATGCCTTTTTCATTTTGAATTTGCGTCAAAATTTTATGTAAGACTTTGACAGACTCATCCTCGTGTTTAAGAATCTGACCCATGTCCATCTAGAGAAGTCATCTAGATCATATCTTATACCTCCAATAGATTAGGTTTTGGTAGGTCCAAAAAGATCTAAATGTATAAGTTCAAGGGGTATTTTAGTGGAAATGTTATGTTTACTCCTCAATGAGATTTTAACTTGCTTTCCCTTTACACATGCTTCACAAAGATGATTGGTATAACCAGATGTTTCTCTTAATAACTCAATCTTAGCCCAAGGGTAAGATGTATCATAAGTTGTCATCTCTACAAGTTAAAATCAAGTGAAACCCATTAAAAGCAAAGTGAAACCCAGAAAAAGTGACATGAAACCTAGAAAAATGATAACCTCTGAAAACCTAGCAATATATAAGAATCCAATAGAGAGACAAATGGAACATAAGAGCAAAGATAACTGAATGGTAGAACAACAAGGAGTGAGCAAAGAAAGCGATAAGTTTGGGCATACTTGAAAAAGAAAATCGACAAATCACGAATCACAAAAGAAGATTTTGTTAGAAACAAAGGCTCCTGTTGAGCAATTTGAAACAATGCAAGATGGAAGTTGGACTAGGAAATGTAATCTCTAAGATGATAAGCTAACCTTGCTTAGCCATGTCGAAAGGTACCTAATAGGACATGATAGTTTGAGGAGTTTCCATATGAAACGAGATGACACTTGATAGCTCCAATAGAAGTTTCTATAAGTGTCACTTGTTATGCCTTTTCACCTAGTTTGATTTATGGTGTGTATCATCATGGGGAACTCAAGAGTTCTTTATGCCTAACATGTAAGGACATATGTGTTGCTATATGAAGTCATTCTGGTAGATTGAATGAAATATGACCCATTCACGGTTCAACCTGATTAAGGCTCAGTTCTCGCAACTTTTCTTAAAACATGAGATCCATATTATAGAGGACAAACCATCTTATAATTGAATTTTTGATCACCTTTAGATCGATCTATAAGTATCCATAAATAGACTACAAAAATTTCGAGAAGATATTCTATTACCAAAGTTATAAGATCAACAGAATCAAACAAAGGTATCAATTGTCTAATACTTTACATTTTTTTCTCAAGCAGGAAAATTGTTGTTCTAAGAACTCTGAAGATGATGTCATTATAAATATGAGATTAGTCTTCTCTAAGGAAAAACACCTAAGATGCTATGAGGTCTCCTAAATTCTCAACCAAAACAGTTACTTTTTACCTACTTCAATATTTTAATAATATTTTTGTTTAATTTATTTTTAGGATTGAAGCTCACATCCAACACTTATTGTCATTTTTGAAGACTAGTTTTTGTTTAAAATTTATGTGATGTTAGTTGTTTTATTATTGTATAACGTTTTGGATTTAGATCATTCTTAGAATTATTGTGTTTTAATTTCTATTACTTATGAATTTTTTGTATTTTAATATATTATAATTATTTGACTGTTTTAGTTGTATTCATTTTAACATTTTAAAAGTATCATGTATTATGACATTTAAAAATAATTAGTCCCAAATTTTTTTTTTTAAAAGTAAATAGTGATCAAACTAATTGGCTGTGCCACAAATTTTTCACACTAATGTCATTGACTATAAAATCTAAATGCAACCATTAAATTATACCCACGGTCTAATATATTTGTGAATATTTCAATTTATCACTTTTAAATATAAATATCATTGACATATACTTTTATTACAATAAATATTATTTTTTTTGTGACTTTTGAAAACGTCGTTACTAATTTAATAGTGACTCAGAAATTAATGACCATTGATGAATAATTAAATTTTTGTCATTATCTGTGTACAGTGACCACCTTTTTTATTTTTAGTGACGATTCGTCCTCCTGAAAGATAAATTTCTTGTATGTTTGGGAGGAGACAGAGAATCTGCTGGAAATCAGTAACAAAGCCAAGGCAGACCCAATAGAATTGTGGAGTCAGTAGTTATTATAGTTGAATGGATACAACAAAATGAAAAGGACGTGTGATTCTGGAGATAACTCATGTTGAATGAAGAATCATGTGAACCAAAATTTCTGATCCCATTGAGTGGATTACTATACATGCCCAATAAAAAGAGAGAAAAAAAAAATGTTACTAACCTATTTTATAAACAACAAAAAATTAGTTACAGCTAAGGGTTATACTAGGTTAAAAGAAAAGATGGGGCCGTATATATTGAAGTTCACAAAATCCTAATATGTTTGAGGTGTTTATGCATAGGTTTTTTCGGCAGGACAAGTTTACCCATAAGTATTTTTAAAAAATAAACACAGGAGAAAAAGTAAAATAAGTTTTTCTATAAATTAAAATTAGTGTTTGCAAAGTTAAAAATAAGAATTCAGTTGAGAAAAAGTTTTTAATTAATTATCTTAAATATAGATAAACTAATTTTAGCTTTTATATAAAAGTGAATTATCCAAACATATACAAACATATCATATATCTATTTCTTATAAAGTTTTCAGCCAATTTGTTTTTGACAGAAATTAAATTATTCAAAAGGAGTTGAAATAAAAAATAAATAGAATCTTGAAATTTACTCGCTCGCACGTTTCATAAAAGAAGAGATACATTAATGATTAATTATTTTTTTAATAAAAGAGACAAACATGTAAAACAGTATATAAAAACGGTAAGACCTACCATTTCAGTAGCGACAAAAATTTAAATAAATAAAAGATAGAAAGCTTATAAATCAATTAGAGGTGTTATTTTATTTTATAAGACAATTTATCTTTTTAAAATTATATTTTCTCTAAAGTTCTATTATCTCTAATTTGTTTTAGAATTTTAAAATTATTTGTTTCACGGGCATATAATAACTTTGAGGAATTAATAATGTGAAGATCAAGTTGAACTTATTAAATTCTTGATCTAAGTAGTTTATTTTCTATTAATAATTCAATTCCTTTTTTCTTATATTTTTGGGTTTTGTTTAAAGGGAGTTATTGTTAGTGTAAAGTTTGATATTTTGAGATTACCAAAAGTTTTGTGACGATGTTTAGGAATGAATAGAGAAATCTTTGCTTATAGGAATATTACTTAAAACTACTTACGATATGGTAGAGCAGAAGTCTAATATCATATGATCTTGATTAAGTGGTGAAAACAATAAAGTTATAAGACAAGATCATGCATCATATATAAGGTGAAAGTTTTTCAACAGATCATGCAAAGATATAGATGTTTCTTCTATCAAACGAAATAACATTGTGCAATCTTCATTTAAATATGATAAAGCATCTATATGCTCAGACAACACGTGCATAGTCTAAGTTAATATCATATTGTGAAGAACATATATATGCTTATTCTACGATTCCAAGAAATGTTTATTACTTCTATCTGATCAAAGAGTTTCGCTCAAAGAGCATATATATATATTTCATGATTGCACAACTTACAGGACAACTTGGTGAAGAAAGCTATGTTACCTAGAGAGATGAGTACTGCCAGCGAATCAAGGATATTGTGTACAAAATAAGAAGAGTAAGTAAACTTGCATGAAGTGAATTTAATGCAATGTCTATATTCAAGCTTAGGATATCAACAACAATCCTTCCTGAAGTGTTTTAGATGTTGTTACTCCTTATCAATTTTCAACCTACAAACCTTTTTGTATTCATTTTTAGATAAGGCATAGGTACCTTGCTATGTTGTTGAACATGAAGTTAAACTTTTCTTCTCTCAGTCTTCTTTTGCAAATTCAATCTTGATATCTCTTATGGTGATGATATGCCATAGTTGATAATGTGTGAACTCGACGTACATCTCCATATGATCTTTCCGATATGGAAAGTCTTCTCCAAAAAGGTTGGAAGGAAATCATAGGTTCTTCTCTCCATTAGAATAATAAGTTGCTATACTCATTACTAAACTTGTTGAAGAGATAAAATTGAACCAAGATCTATTTTTTTGATCAGACGTTGAATCAATCAATAAAAAAATAATTAGGCCAAAAATTAAAATACATTTTTGGGAGAATAAAACTTCCATCAAAGAGAAGCAATTCCATTTTTACAAACTACTCACAAGTTGCATAACTTTGGGTCCACTACCCCAACCTTGTAAGGGATGCTCCTTCTGCTATCAACTAATATTCCATGTCTGCCATTACTTGGATCTTTCCTCTAATCGTTGTGAGATGTTTAACCCTTTAGAGGTTGAGCTCTAATACAAACTATGGAAAACAAGTCAAAATATAAGAAGGGAACATTGAATTGTGTTTTATAACTTTTTGAAAATTTTCCAATTTATCATTTGGTATCAAGTAGTTAGATGATGGTTTTAGGTTGACAGATGATCTATCAAAAATATTTTTTAGAATTTGATTTGAAATTCTCTCCTTTTTTTTGTTAATGCAATACAATAATATACAATGAACAAGAGTAAAGAAGAAATTACTTTGATATGGTTCAATTTTTAGAGCAAACTGCGTCTAGTTCTTAATCAATTGATTGAGTTTAACTGTACAAACTATTGTTGCAAGTTACAAACTAAGTATTATTTGGAAAATAGCTACTCTTGGCTACAATCCAAGTATTATTTAAACACTCGGCTACTCTTGGGTAAAAACCTTGAGTATTGTTTGGAATGCAACCATTCCTGGTTAAAAATTAAGTATTGTTTAGACCTCATCACACTTAGTTAACCCATTGAGTATTGTTTGGATAGCCACCAATCCTGCCTAAACATAGAGAGTGTTAGCATGTTACGACGTATAGAAATATGTGCACTCTTTTCTAATTTGCTAATTTGCTAAGTTGTGGTAAGATTTTGACAATATTTTGACACTTTGCACTTGATCACACCTCTTGTCTTCTTCTTCTTCTTCTTCTTCTTCTTCTTCTTCAAAAGATAGCTTTATATAGAGATTGGAAGAAGGAGTGTTGCAAATATAATTTTTATCTTTGTGAGCTTTTGAACTTCAATAGCTTTATCGTCATCGTTTGTCGATAATGAATGTAGAGGTACACTAGATATGCTCCATGGAACATTAATTATCATTCTCCTCTTTAAGAAATATCCTGATAGCTAGCGGTACTTATCACTGGTAGGTCAGATGAGCTTTTACACAAAACAAAGTAAAAGCAGAGATCGTAGAAGGCAAATAGTTGGGTTAAAGTTGACGTAAATTTGTGTTAGGATTTTGTTAAGACAAACTTGACTTAGCTTGTATCTTAAGAAATCTTGATGTAGGTTTGTGCTTTGAGGAAATCACCTTGGTAGATAGAAGATGAAGACATTCCTTGCAATACAATAATAAGTTTAAAGAATATTTTCATTAGGTATAATGTAAACTTAAAGTTTGTGTGTTTTTATCATTTGATGAATGTTTCACTTTTCAAATGAAGTAAAAGCTGCAAGGTACCATATTATCTAAATGAAACACTTATATCTTACATGATTTGCTCGCTTTCATACTTCAATGTATTTAAGACGATTCTTCATGTTTCTTACTTTGTTGTGAAAAGCACTTAATAAAAATTGTAAGCCTATTGAACTTTTGCTTTAACATTTGAGATATGGATGTATCTAATTGGGTCATATTTGAAGATTTTGAAAGAATCCGTGAAGAATCAACATCGTCCAAAAACATCTATTGGGAAAAAGACGTTGTAGAAGAAGCCATTGAATTTGTTTTAAAGTGAATTTAAAAAGAATATCCTATAGGAATTCCTACCGAATATTGACACTCTGAACAATCGACAAGTAAGTGCTCACAAGGTATATATATCATAACTAAATATTGGTAATAAGTTCTTTAGGCACATTCGTATGTAGTAAGTAACCTAGACAAAATAATACCCTACTTATCTACATACAGAGGCATTGTGAAAGAGAAGAATCTAGAACAATCCAAGAAGTGGTTATTCATGTAGCATAACAAAACTTTCATGACATAGTTTAAACAACAAATCATGAATTACTTTATAACATCTGAAATAATATCATGGCTTGCAAATGGACTCAAGTTTGATATCTTAGGTTTTTCTAGATAAAAAATCTATAGTTGTTAGTCCCAGATGACAAAAGTATAGTACAAAGTAGTGTGGTTACTCTGAAGGTTGAGTAAATGTAGTTCTTTACTTCAAAATATCAAAACCCAATTGTTGGATGAATGTCATACTATGGTGTTATTGAAGAGATATAGAAGATTGGTAATACCAAGATTTTTTTACTTGTTTTCAAATGAAAGTGGGTTGAAAATATAAGAGTAGTATGAAAATTGATTAATCAAGAATGACATTGGTTGACTTTTGGAAAATAAGATATCATGACAAATCTTTTACAATGGTACATCAGACTTCACAAGTGTTTTATGTCAAAGACCCTACATGAGAAAAATAATTTGTTATTTTCATGTGAGAAAATAATATTTACTTATGATGATCAATAGTCTAATCTTGACTTTTGTGACACTAAATCGTTTACAACACTATCGCTTGTTGGAAATCTCACAAATTTAGTATTTGGTGAAGAAGACCTTATGTTAGTCTAGTGTATGTGTATGGTTGGAAGTTGACGAGTTCATGTGCAAAGATCAAGAAACAATCAAGAAATCATAACAAAGTTAATTGAAACTTTTTTTGAAAAACATATTTTAAAAAATTATATTTTATTAAAATAAATTGGTTTAACAATATGTTAAATCGATTTATTCGTACCTAATAACAATTTATTTTTAATAGACTTTTCAGTTTGTTTTAAAACGAAATTGTATCTATTTTAAATAAGTCAGTTTTGTGTAGATTTTAATAGCGTGTGAAAAAGAATACAGAGCAAAATACAAGATCCAAAAAGATTTGTGTTTGAATATACGTGTGTGAATTTCATTTTTCAAGAATGAAGAATTGAAAAACAATGTATCTTTAATTTAGAAGGATTTTTAAGAGTTGATGCTATTGGTTTTCTGAAGAGCTATGCATTATTCACATCATTTGCAAAAAGATGGAATTTTACTTTTGATCCATTTTGTTTCAACTCCAGAAACATTTAAGTTTGTAAAATTTGTAAACTTTGGTGTTGTTTTGTATTGGTATAGTGGAATATAGCATGGTTGGTGTGAGTGTTGGATATCTGAAATTGCAGGGTGCAAGGTTGAAGATACAAGACTTTTGTGATTCATGCAGGGTGCAAGATATTTTCTTGATTATAGGTTGTACATTTGAGTAAAAATTAGTGAAATGTTCTTGCTGGGTTGCAACAAAGACTGAATGTAGCCCTTAGGAAGGGTGAATCAATATAACTTCTGCGTGTTCAAGCTCGCTCACTCTTTGTTCTTGATTCACACTTTGTTTTGTTGCATATTCAGATTTATGCTTAAAACAAATAAATTATTTTTGAAATAAATCATTTTATTACTACGTATTCAAGTGACTATGAACTAGTTATTAATTCTGGAAATTGTGCTTAATTTTTTTTTTTTGCTTAATCAGTACCTTCTGATTTCATTTAGTCTCTGTACTGCATGAAGTGTATGTTACCAAATCAGGTTAATTCAATAATATTCTTGTTCATTCTCATTAATTCAGTTGATTAATTCTGTATTTTCAACTGATTGATTCTTTTATGTGAGAATCAACATATTTCACTGTCATAGTTTTGCTTGTTACATGGATTGATAAATATTTTCAATTGGATGAAAAATTGAATTGAGAAATCTTGAAATTAATTCAATGGTTTGTTCTGAAATTCAATTGATTGATATGTTCTTACTTGTACTACTGAGTGAAATTTAAATCGATTGTTTTCTTATTGAAATTGATTGTTTTTCTAAACTGCACTTGTAAACCATTGATTGAAGAAATTCTTGAAAACTATCATTTGTTTAAAATGATATTTTGGGATCAAAAAAGATAAATTTTTTAATAGTTCAATTCACCCCTCTTGAAGTCAGCCTAAAGTGTTTGAATTGGTATCAAGAGCCAAGTATTGAAAATTATTCAAGTTTCGATCCTATGGTTGAGGGAAAGCTGTTTTATGCAGAGGGTGCTTCTATAAACAGACCTACTTTATTCAATGAGGTTAATTATCCTTTTTGGAAAATCAGAATGAAAATGTTCATTCAATCTCTTAACAGTGGTGTGTGAGATGCGATTGTAAATGGACATTTTGTGCCTAAAACTGTGATTAATGGTGAAATTGTTGATAAGTCTTGGTCTGAATGGAATGATTTTGAGAGTAAGAAAGCTCAATTGATTGCATGGCAAAGAATATAATAACTTTAGCTTTGAATTTGGATGAGTTTTTGAGGGTTTCCCAATGTTCTTCAGCAAAGGAAATGTGGGATATTTTGGAAGTAACCCATGAAGAAACAAGTGATGTAAAGAGGGCAAGAAAATACTCTTATCCAAGAATATGAATTTTTTAGAATGCAAGCTGGAGAAACCATTACTGATATACAAAAAATATTCACACACATAGTGAATCATCTCATTGTGCTTGGAAAGACCTTTGATATAGATGAGCTAAACATAAAAATCTTGAAGTGTTTTGATAGGACATTACAGCCCAAAGTCACTGCAATATTAGAATCCAGAGATCTTACTACTCTGAGTTCAACTGCACTGTTTGGAAAACTTAGGGAACATCAGCTTGAAATGAACAGATTAAAAGAGCAAGAAAATGGAGACAAAAAAGCAAGGGGCATTGCACTCAAGACTGTTGCTTTAGGAGACGTAAGAGACACTGAATCTAGAGAGGGTAGTGAAATAGAAACATTGAACATTGTCACTAGAAAGTTTAGCAAATTTCTTAAGAAGAAAGGAAAAGAGAAAAATTAGCAATCAAAAAGGTATTCCAAAAAACTGATTCAAGTTCTGTTAATTTTACTTGTTTTGATTGTGGCAAACAGGGACATATAAAGATGGATTTTCCTAATTTGGTTAAAAAAGAAAAAGCTTTGGAAAAGAAAAAGTTTAGCAAAAATAGTAGTGGAAAAAAAACCTACATAGCATGGGATGAAAATGACTCTACAACAAGCCCTTCATCAAAAGAAGACAAGAATCTTTGTTTGATGGCCAAAGATCAATTTGAAGTGAGTAGTTCTAGATCAAGTATTTCTATGAATCTTGAAAACTATAGTACTCTGCTTCAAGCATTTTTAGAAACACATGATGAACCAAACAGATTGACACTTACAAACAATTGATTGAAAGTATTGAACAATTGGTTGGAAAAGAAAATCAACTCATTGGAAGAAGAACTTAAAATAGTGAATTATGATTTCAAACATCTAAACATGATCTTTCAGTCTTCTAACCCTGAGGATGAGCAGTAAGCCATCCAAGTGTGAAAATTGTGAGGTTTTGCAAGCTAAAGTGAAATATCTTGTGAAAACATCTTCTAAACTTGCTATGGGAACTACAAATTTAAATGTTGTTCTAGGATCCCAAAACTGTGTATTTGACAAAGCTAGAATTAGTTTTAAACCAGTTTTTTAAAAGAAAACCAGAAAATTCAGCAGCTTTTTTAAATATAGTGAAAAGCAAATATCACCCTTTCAAACATGTTTTTATTGCTTTCATAAATGTCATTTTGCTAGAAACTTTGATGTTCCAAATGGCTTAGTAAGGTGGGTACCAAAGGGTACTCTTAACAGTTTTGGACCCAAGGTTAATAGGGTACCAGGTTTTACAAATTAATCTGTTTTACTGAAGAAAGATGGAGCCAGGAACAAATTATGGTATCTAGACAGTGGATGCTCCAAACATATGACAGGAGATGCATCTTTGTTCACCAGTTTTGTTGAAAAGCATGGAGGTTTTGTCACCAATGGAGATAACAATAAAGGCATAATCATTGGCAGTGGAAACATAGGAGTCAAAGGCAATTTACTCATAAAGAATGTGTTGCTAGTAGAAGAATTAAAGCATAATTTATTAAGCATCAGTCAACTGTGTGATAAGGGACTGCATGTTACATTTCAACCAAAGATATGTCTAATATCTAGTGCAGATTGAAGGCAAACTCATATTTTTGGTAAAAGAATTAATAATGTGTACATGTTAGACATTGATTGCATCATTTTGTAAATTGATTGATTACTATCTAAAACTGATGAAACCTAGTTGTGGCATAGACTTATAGCTCATATTCACATGTATCATTTGAATAGGATTGTATCTAAAGATCTTGTGATTGATTTACCTAAACTTAGGTCTGAAAGGGACAAAATTTGTGAAGCATGTCAAAAGGTTAAGCAAACTAAAAATTCCTTCAAATAGAAAACTTTTGTTTCAACAACTAGACCTCTTAAACTACTTCACATGGACTTATTTGGATTCTCTAGAACTATGAGCATAGGTGGTAATTACTATGGTCTTGTCATAATAGATGTTTTCTCTAGATTTACATGGACACTATTCATTGTAACAAAGGATGAAACATTTAGTGCCTTTAAGAAACTTGCAAAGATTATTCAAAACGAGTAAAACTGCACCATTGTAGCCATTAAAACTGATCATGGGGGAGAATTTCAAAATTAAAGATTTGAAAAGTTTTGTGAAAAATTTGGTATTAAACTCAATTTTTTAGCTCCAAGAACTCCACAACAAAATAGGATTATAGAGAGGAAAAGTAGAGCATTAGAAGAGATTGTAAGAACTTTGTTAAATGAAACAAATCTTCCAAAATATTTACGGGCTGATGCAGTATTTAAATACTGCACGTTATGTGCTAAATATAGTATTGATAAGATCACTCTTAAAGAAAACCCCCTATGAGATTTTCAAATGAAGAAAACCAAATATTTCTCACTTCAGGATTTTTAGTTGTAAATGTTTTATTTTAAATAGTGGAAAGGATAATCTAGCCAAGTTTGATGCGAAGGTAGATGAAGCATCTTCTTAGGTTACTCATTGCATAGTCATGCATATAGAGCATACAATAAGCGAACTATGGTAATTGAAGAAATTGTTCATATTACTTTTGATGAGACTAACCAAAAGTTGCGGGAAGAACCAAAATTAGTAGTAGAAGATGAAGAAGGCATAATAGTAAGGAATAAGGCTAGGCTAGTAGCTAAAGGTTATAATCAAGAGGAAGGAATTGATTATGACGAAACTTATGCTTCTGTTGCTAGGCTTGAGGTTGTTAGACTATTACTTGCTTATGCTTGTCTAAATGGATTTAAACTGTTTCAAATGGATGTAAAAAGTGATTTTTTAAATGGATTCATTAATGAAGAGGTATATGTGTCAGAACCCACTGGTTTTGAAGATCATAAACAACCTAGACAAGTTTACAAGCTTAAGAATGCTCTCTATAGATTGAAGCAAGCTCCAAGACAGTGGTATGAAAGGGTAAGAAATTTTCTACTATCAAAAGGTTATCAAAGAGGCCAAGTAGATAAGACTCTCTTCGTCAAAATATCTGACAATGACATCATTGTTGTACAAGCTTATATTGATGATATAATTTTTGGATCAATTAATGAGCTACTTTGTCAAGAATTTGTTTCAGCTATGTAGGGAGAATTTGAAATGTCTATGATGGGTGAGCTAAATTATTTTCTAGGACTACAAATCAAAGAAATGAAGAATAGACATGTTTAAGTCAATCAATGTAGTGCAGAGATGTGTTGAAGAAGTTTAATATGGAAAATTACAAAGAAACTTCAACTCCAATTTCAACCAACTGCTATCTAGATGCTGATGATAAAGGAAATGTAGTAGATTAAACAAAATTTAGATTACTAATAGAATCTCTACTCTATCTCACAACCAACTAGCCACACATAATGTTCAGCGTGTGTTTGTATGTAGGATTGAACACAAAAGTATTGTTTTAAAGCTATACAAGGCAAAGATAAAATTGGGCAAAGTATTGTTCCTTGTAAAACAGTGGCTCTTTCTATTGTTCTTCTCTTCGAAACATGTCTTTAATAATCGTTGCATTCCATTTTCTATCCATTAAGTAGTTTTGAATGTCTTCCTCTCATTTGCCCAATCATATGATGTTGAGAGCATTAAATACATGACATGCAACATTAATTTCCCTTTTCTTATTCACGTTATCTCTGATAGCTAGCTGTACTATTTTAATTAACAACAAAACCTTTTACACTAAATAATGGTTGGAAGATCACATTGTACAAGACAGATAGTTGGGCCGGAGTTGAAAATGTGTTAGGAGAGTTGGTGGATGTTGTAGCTTTTGCTCGTAATGCATAAAATCTTGATTGTTGTCTTGGTTGGGGCGTGAACCTCCTCAGTGTTAGAAGTTGAAGACATTCTTTGTATCTTAGACTTAAGTTTCAAGAATATTGTTTGATCTTATGAAAACTTAGAGTCTATGTTAAGTTTATTGTCTGATCATCCTCAATCTTTCATCAAAACTATCGATTGGTCTTATATGAGCTTTTCATCTAATGTTTATCAACACCTATTAGACGAATAGAAAATTCTACATGGTGCTCTGTTGTGTGTCATATGAAGCGCTTAGCTTCATGCTTTATTGTTTTTAATCACCTAATAAAAAAAACATAAGGTGTTATATGTTTTTTGTTCTAACATGATTAAATCAACCCAAACTTCGTATTCTTTTTTATTGTCAAAATTATAGGTTGTCACAGGATTGATTGATAAGGATTAAACTTTTGTCTATCCATATATTAGATTTTTTGTGCCTTAATACTACTGAATCATGAAAACATTTCTATCTTAACCTATCTTGGGATCATGTTACTGAGTAGGAAAGGAGCATGATTTAGAAGGATGTTCTGGTAAAGCATGTATGCATATTTATGTTTATTTTCATCTTATGTACTTTATTTGTATGAACTAATGGATATATGACGCAATGTAGGTCAATTATATGAAGGCACATATTAATTGTATTCAACCTTTAATATTATTCCATTACAAATTAAATATGGGATTTAAGGATCAAAAATTTAATAAAGAGATTGACAATGTAAAACAAGAAGATAAAATGTTAATTCACATATTGAAGAACCAAACAATATCTCTTATAATAATTCTCTAAAGATTTAGATCCATGTTTAAACAATTAATTGATTCAATTAATTAATTTAATCAAACTAATGTTATTTAATTGGAAAAATACGAGTCAAATCAATAAACATGTCCACACATTTATAGATTTATTGTATACTTAAATACTTCCAATATGCTTTATTCTCAGTTTTTAAAATCATTATGTTTTATTCAATCCAATTTATTACTACTATTAAAACATAATGATTTTAAAATTTGATTAAAATCAAAGGAGTTGATGGACTTTTTCCAAAATTTACAGGAATTTATGATACAACTGAGCGAAATAGACCCATCACAAGCTATTCGTTGAGTGCATGTTATGACACTCAGTGAAATTAAGGAAGACAGTGATCCAATTGAGAGCTTCCAAGTGTTGACTGAAGCTAATTGCTGCTAAGTGAATTTAGTCCATTAAAGAAATCCTTTTGACCATAGAATCTGCTAAGCAAAACCTCAAAGTGTTGAGCACATCTATGGCGTGGTTGAGCACAGAGAAAACCTTCATGTGTAGAAACTCTATCCACTAAGCATCAGAATGTGAGGTTGAGTGCATGAACCACGTAGAAGACACTATCTCGGGTCTATAAATAGATTATAAATTGTAATTTAGGGGAATGGTCATGCTGGAGACATTTTAAGAGTTGCATTACTTAGATAGATTCTATACCACTTTCATTGTCATCATGAGTAACTAATCCTTATTTGGGATTGGATAACACTATAACTCTTCTATACATTCTTCTTTATATATTCTTTATATATGCATTTAACATGCTCTTACCTAATTAAGCTTTGTGCTTTAAGGTTTAATTTGTAGTTAATATTGTTAATGATCTAATGAACTGAATGATATTGAAAAATATGTTTTGTTTCTTTAACTAAATTTAATTAACCAAAGACTAGGAATAGAGGGTACTCTAATGATATATTGTTCTAAAAGTTGGTCTTTAATACAGGGAATAAGTAACATCAAGTCAATGAATTGATTGGCTACTATTTAATCCTTAGGTAACCATGATTAAAGAATTAACTTGGTTTAATTTTATAGAATAAAGACCACTTATACATTGCATATATGAATAAAGAATGCAAGCTTGTTTTAAGTCTTATTCAATCATAATGCTTGATCATACTAGAAACTCTAACACTTTCATTCATTTATTCAATTATTCACTTTACAATTATCGTATTCATTTACAGTTTAATGTGCAATTCAATACTTGTATTGTTATTCTTTAAAAAAGATACAAGAACTATTGAAAAGCTTCCTAATCCCTGAGGATATAACAACCCTCTTTCAATTGGACTATAGTTGACTTGGTCCACTTGTCGAGACAACACGCTTCATAAAGTCTTGGAACAACAAAGAATTGAAATTAGAAGCCTACAAAATGAGAGAAGAGAAAGGAGACATTCTAGATTTTTCTACTCACTTTGAGAGTGACATGGAAGATGTTTACCAGTAAAGAAGAGATAAAAAGGATAGAATACACCATAAAAAGTCTACACATGAAGATAAATTCTCTAGAAGTAATGTTAAATTTCTCAACTTTGTTAGGGAATCCGACCCAAATGTGTATGAAAAATGGGAAAGAAAGGTAGGCCAAATTGTCTTCTCTTATGATTTTCTTGAAATGGATACATTAAACTTGAAAGTTTAGAACTTGAGGGCTATGCCATATATTAGTGGAGTCAAGTTCAAAGTGACATAGAAAAAGGTAAAAGAATGCCCATAAGCACTTGGAATTAATTCAAAAGAAAATTGTTTGAGAAAAAAGATTTATAAGGGCTTGATCCTTCAACTTCAAAGATAAAGACAATGATACTATAAAGAGATGGAGATGTTCCTCCTCAAATGTGACTTGCATGAAGGCTTGCAGGCAAATATGACAAGATTCTTAAATAGCCTAAATCATGACATCATGGTGAAGTTACAACATCATGGTTCTTCGAAAGAGAATTTTCACCAATCTACAATGTATAAAAATAAATAAAAAGGAGAAATGTCTTCCAAAGGTACACCACATAGAACTCCTCACAAAAAAGAAACGAATGAAGAGGAAAAGTCACAACAAGGTAAGTATTCTAAAACTCTTCATTCTTCTTCTAAGGATTACGAAAACTATCCATCTTCTAAAGATTATAAAATTTATTTTTCTCATGCTAAGAATAATATCTCTTAATCCTCTTCACCAAAACCCAAAATTGAGGAAAAGAGAAGCAATATTAAATGTTTTAAGCGCCTGATGGAAAAAAAACTTTCAATTATCCAAATGAAAGGGTGATGGTGATGAGAAATGGAGAGATAGATTCCAAAAATTATTTTTCTTATACTTATTCCTCTTCTTCTACTTCTTTTGTAACCACTAGTAGAACCTCTTCTAACTATAGTGAATACAAATTTTCACTTGTGAAATGAGACTTGTTGGTGGTAAGAAAATATTTGGCAATGTCCATAAGGACTTGAATGATTCACAAAGAGAAAATATTTTTTATAAGATGACTTATTAACGACAAAGTTTTTATAATCATCAATGATGAAGGAACTTTTACTAACGTAGAAACTCAAAGGATGGTGGAAAAAACTTGAACTCCCCACCATTCCTCATCCAAAACCATACAAGCTATAATGGTTGAGTGAAGATGGAGAAATAAAAGTGACTAAGCAAGTTATTCTTCATTTATCCATTGGAAAATATAGAGATGAAGTGTTTTTTCATGTTGTACCAATGAAGGAAAGTCATGTATTGTTGGAAGAATTTATTTTCTTACACCTCTCCCCCAAAAGAAATTAGAAAAAAATAAATGGTGATGGGGGAATCAAGGGAAAGGGAAAAGTCACACTTCAAGGGTAAAGGAAAAGGAGACAAAGAGTCACTCATGGCTTCCCAACAAGGAAGTTAGAAAGGTAAGACTTCTTCATAAATGTTTGTTTTTTCTTTTACCTAATAATGTTTTCTCCATGTCTTCTATACTTTCCCCTTCACCTTCTTTAGGATAGGAAAAATTCTTAAAGGAACTTGAAGGGATTTTTCAAGATCCTCCTAAAGGGCTTTCGCCCTTAAGATCATTCTTGGATCTTCATTGCCTAATTGACCATCCTATAGGAACAATCTAGAGGAGACAAAGGATATCTAAAGACAAAAGTAGATGGACTTTTGGAAAAGTAATGGGTTCGTGAAAGCATGAGCCCATGTACCATGCTTGTAACATTAGTACATAAAAAGGCTCAGACTTATAGGATGTATATAGATTGTAAGTTTATAAACAAATATCAAGTATAAACAACCCGTCCCTTCCTGACTAGATGACATGATAGATGAACTTTAGAGTAGTGTTGTATTCACAAAATTGGACTTAAAGAGTGGTTACAACCAAATAAGAGTCAATGAACGTGATGAGTGGAAAACAACCTTCAAGACTAAGTTTGGTTTGTATGAATAGTTTTTGTCATGCCTTTTGGACTAATTAATGTGCCTAGTATATTCATGAAACCCATGCATCATATTCTTAGATTTTTCGTTGGTAAATTTTTTTCTAGTATATTTTGATGATATTCTTATCTACAGTGTGACCATGCATGAACATATGCATCATGTTAGGGTCATGTTTAAAACCTTAAGGAACACTACATTATTCATAAATAAGAAAAATATGTTTTTGAAATGAGTATTGTTAACTTCATAGGGTTTATAATAAGTGATAAAGGAGTGCAAGTGCATCAAGAGATGATAAAAGTTAAGAGATTGACCTATCCCTACAAACAGTAAGATCTTTCCTTGGGTTAGCTAGTTTCTATTGCCAATTTTAAAGGATTTTAGCACACCCTCCTTAGTGAAATTTTAAAGAAAAATGTGTTTTTTAAATGGAATAAAGAACAAAGAGAGACTTCTGAAAACTTGAAAAAACATTTGACACATGCACCTATCTTGGTACTTCCAAATTGTTCAAAATCTTTTGAAAAAGAATGTCATGTTTCAAATCTTTGCATATGAGCAATTTTAATACAAGAAGGACAGCCAATTGCCTATTTTAGTGAGAAGTTAAAAAGAAGTCATCTTAATTATTCTACCTATAATAAGAAACTTTATGCCTTAGTTAGGTCTTTGCAAAATTGGAAACACTATTTGTTACCAAAGGAATTTGTGATATATAGTGATCATGAGTCCTTTAAGCATTTAAAAAGTCAGTGTAAACATAACAAAAGGGGGGTGGAGTACATTAGGCAATTTCTTCAATAAACACAAGCAAAGACAAAAAAAAAAAAAAATATTATTGTCAATGCTTTGTCTAGAAGACACCTCACTTGTCAATTTAGAAATAAAAGTTTTGGGCTTTAATCATATAAAGGAGTTTTATGAAGATGATCGTGAATTTTTCAAAGTTTTTGAGGAATGTTCCAAGGGTTCTTGCAAAGGATTTTTCATTCATGAAGGCTCTCTTTTTAGAGGTAAAAACCTTTGCATACCCAAGGGCTCTTTAAGGAAAATTCTCATTAAAGAAGCGACAAGGTGGACTAATAGGACACTTTGGTGTAAACAAAATTTTAGAGATTTTAAAAGAACATTTTTAATGGCCTCACTTGCAAAAACAAGTTTCAAAGTTTTTTGAAAAACATAACATGTGCAAGAAGGTTAACTTTAAAATCTTACCCTATGACTTGTATACACTGCTCTCAATTCCTAACATTCCTTAACAAGATATTTCAATGGATTTTGTACTTGGATTGCCTAGATTAAGAAATGGACATTATTGCATCTTTGTGGTTGTGGATTAGTTTTTAAAAAATGACACATTTTATACCATGTCACAAAGTTGTTATTCATGTCTTATTGCAAATTTATTCTTCAAGGAAGTGATTAAACTACATGGACTCCCTAGGATTATTGTTACTGACTTGGAATCTAAAGTTCTTTAGTCACTTTTAGAAGACCTTGTGGGCTAAGCTTGACACTAAAAATCTTTTCTCAACTACTTACCTCCCCCAAATAGATCGTCAAATAAAAGAAATAGAGTTCATTCTACTACTTCCTCCTAATCACCTTTTGAGAATGTTTATGGGTTGAATCCTTAGACCCCCTTACTTTTGTTTCCTTCCTACTCCACAAGACAAGATGTGTAGTGATACAATGCAAGAGCCAAATTTACAAAAGAGCTACATCACAAGGTTGAAGATGAGATTGAGAGAAAGGTGGAGAAATATGCTAGGCAAGCAAATAAAGAAAGGAAAGTGGTTATCTTCCAACCTGGAGATTAGGTTTGGGTTCATTTAAGAAAATAAATATTTGAAAATCAAAGAAAATTTAAGCTCCGGGCTAGAGGAGATGGTCCTTTCTAAGTCCTTAAAAGAATAGACAATAATGCTTATGAGTTAGATCTTCCTTATGAATATAGTGTTAGTCATAGTCTCAGTGTATCTAATCTTTCTCTATGTGACGCAAGGTTTTTGAATTCATGGGTGAATTCCTTCTAATATGGGGAGGATGATATAAATAAAAACGAAGCAGTACCCAAGGAAGAAAGAGAATAAGAGCTTCAAAAAATTGAAACAAGAGGCATGACTAAAAAGAATAAGGAAGAGAAAATAAGGAGATATCAAGGAAGAATAACTAGAGGAAAGGTCGAAGTTTTAGAGGATGAGATTAGAGGATTAATCATGAGTAGTTCTTCAATTTAAGGAGAACTTGAGAGAAATGAAGTACTTGATGGTTACAACTTGAGTGACCATAGTCTAAAATATAGAAAGTTAGAAGTGACTCTTGGAACTTCTAAACTAGCTAATGACACTTACATATGGGTTAGTTGAAGTCTCCATTTGGCTCTTCAAGCTTTCAAGACACATTCATAACCTTTGGACCTTTCAAAGTTGGCGCAACATGTGCCTAACTTCTATGTCATTATTACTTTCCCATGTAATCATTAACTTCCCTAACTTTTAGGAAACTACTATCTGCCCTCCCTAATTTCAAGGGAATAGTATGCTAAATATAAAGTGAAGTTAACTCTTGATTAGCAAAATTAGCTCAATTTGATTTGTCACTTCCTCTCTTTGTTTAAACTTCTTATATATATATAGGAGTGTTCTCTCTTTGTAAAACACATCTTGAGTTGAATGAAAGGTCCTTTGTGATAATTTTGAGAGACTTAAAGTAGTCCTTTCTCACTCAAAGAAAAAAGTTATTTAGAGACAAATTTTTAGTTACCAAATGAAATGGTTGCTAATTGTAACCAAAATAGTCACCAGATTAAATTTTGGTTGCTAAATAACTACAAAATAGAAGTAATAATTAAATTTAGTGACTAATTAAGTTAAGATAATTGGTATCTAACACTGGCTACCAAAGTTTTAGAGACCTATGTCATTACATTCTAAATTGGTATCTATTTAAGTTAGAGACTAATTTAGAATCTAATGGTATAGGTCACTAAAACCTTAGTAGTTAATCATAGATACCAATTATCTTGACTTAATTGGTCATTAAATTCAATAATTACTTGTATTTTGCAATTATTTAACAATCAAAATCTAATTTGGTGACTATTTTGGTCACAATTAGCAATCATTTTATTTGATAGCTAAAATTTGGTCTCAAAATAGCTTTTTTTTTTTTTTGTAGTGTCTCTTATTCTTAGTTCTTATCTTAAGAAGCTTTCTCAAGTGGTGAATCCTACTTATCCTTGGAGCTTCATCTCCCAAGGGGTGTGTGATCTTCCAGATATCTCACTTTCAATCCATTTTTGTTTTCAATTCTTATTTAGTTCTTGTTTTCTTACTTGTTCTACACCTTTGCCAAATTGTTTTCTCTCCATAGCTTCCATGCATGCGTCAAATGGTTTTTTTTTCCTTCATCTCCTTTTAAGTTGATCAAGATCCTACTATCCACATCAAGTGGTAACAATTCTACATCATCATTGAATCTCGAAAAAGGTAACCATGACTCTTTCAAAAGAAATGATGATTCTTGGAGAAGTCACATGTTAGGTACTTATCTACTTTCTAATGGACACAATAAGAGTCTTGAAAGCTTGAAGGGTTAAGTGAAATAGTCAAACCATCCTATGTGAATTTGAAATAATATGTGATAGTTTAGAAGTTTCAAATGACACTTTTAACTTTAGAAATTCAAAATTTTTGTCTAAACTCTCTCAAGTTCAAAACATGAGGTTGTAACTTTGAATCTTCAAAAGATTGAGGCTTCCTCTTAACTTATTTTTTCTTTCTTTGACAAGTTTTTTTCTTACTTTTATCTATATCAATATTTATAATACTCTAAATTAGTATGGTTTTTATAAGGTTGGTGTTTTCAACTCTAGTAATTGTGCTTAAACATTTTTAGTTATTTATATATTAATTTAAAATGGTTTTAAACTTTACTTATACAATTAATTGAATATTTTTTAACTAAAAATAGCGATAAATTATTTCTTTGTAATTTGTATTTGTGATACAAATATTAAATTGTAATTAATTGTGTTATGAATGGTTTGTTAGATATGAAAATAAGACACATACAACCATCTCTCAAATGTAAACTAAATATTTAAAAAAAAAAAAAAAAGGAACACAACCATGATTCTACAAGAAACTGTTCACACGTTTAATTATGGTTATAAGGATCAGTTTGTGGAGTTAGAATGCGAATTCTAAACTGTTTTTGAAGTTTTTTTAATGACACGTATATCAACCATGGTTTGAAAACTATTCTAACTGTTGTTATAAAAACCATGGTTTTAATGACACGTATATTAACCATGGTTTTGAAAACTATTCTAATAATTAAAACTTGATCTTAATTCAGATATGAAATTGCAGCTGCAAATACTCTTTTGACCAAATTTTAAGCCGACTCTATGGGAAAGGGTTTTACTTCCTAATTAAAAAAAAAAATCAACACAATATGATAAAAAGTTAATAAACGAAAATCACGAGAGTTATTTTGATAAAAAAAAAAAATTGTACACTCAAGGGTGGGGAAGACCTAGTTGTCAATATCCAAGAAAAGGAAGCAACGTGTGTGATGGTGAGGCTTAAATGTGTGGTATGTTTTGTGGTTTCTTTTAGGGTGTATGCATAATTGGTGGGGTGCGTCACGTCAGATTCAGAAGCCTCTACCACGCGTACTAAACTTGTCAACTTATCTACACCCATAATTCGACACATACTCTAATCAATAGTATAATCAACCACCATTGATTCTAGATTAACAACTTTCTTCCTCTTAATTTCATAACTCAACCCTAAATTTAGGAACATTGGTTTTAGAAGAAATATTTACGTCCAAAAATGTCGTATGCAGTTGAAAGGAATGATAGTTTATAAACATCGTTTCTATATAAAATTTACTTCGACAAGTTTTTCTATAAGCTTTCTTAGAAGAAAAAAAAAACAAGAAAATAAATTGAACGAAAATTATCATTAATCAAAATTAACATACAAAAGTTAAAAATAATCTTGATATTCTTATAAATATTCTATCAAACATGTTTTTGTTCACAAAAAATTGTGACAAAAGAAAATATATATCACTCATATTCTTGAGGTTCAGCTGGAGGTTGATTTCATTACATATAAAAATATCATTATCATATACTAAAAGGGATAATAATTAGGATAAAGTGAAAAGATTGTTAAACAAAAAAATATATGATTATATTATATATAGTGTTTAGGGTTTATCTAAAACGTGTCACAAATCTAAAGGAAGTTTATGAAGATTATAGTTTTGTGTGGAATGTGGAATAGACCTTAGATTGCATGGGTGGAGACAGAATGCATGGGGGTTCCACAACACAGCCAGAGTGGCCATAGACATGTCTCCATAGATCTGTAGCATCCATCATATGCTCGATTGGACAAGCCACAGAGAGAGGAGACATATTCTCACTTCAAACGGATCAGGTGCACCAAAATTCAATAATGTTGTTCATATAATAACTTTGTATTATATTATTTATTATGTTGGAAGATATTTCACTATAGTTTATGCAACATTATATTTCGTGGAAACTCGGTTCCTATGTACCAAACATTCCGGATATTAAGCAGTGTTATTTTTTCGTAATCTTTTTCTCTTTCTGTCATTATTTGATTTTTAATTAATTTAAAGTAAAGTAAATTTGCAAAATATTTTTAAAAACAGAAATAAATACCCTTACTTCTCCTGTTTAATTTTGTTTCTCTTGCATCAACCCATTGCTTTGCTGAAAATAAAAGAAAAAAATAAAAAACTTTCATTGTTTATTATGAGTCCGATCGATGTGATTATTAACTTCGGGTATTCTTATCCTTCGTTCTCAGCTAACAATTTATTTATTTATTTATTTTTTACTTCTACGTGTGTTTTCTATTTATTTTGTTGTGTAGTTCTTGTGTTAGTTTTAGTTAGTTTCTGTACTTAATTCTTTGTTATACTTGGATTCAAGTATAACGATTAGCTTATGTTACGAAATATTGTGCAATTATAAAGCAGAAAGTACTCTCTTGTTTCTTGTATTAAGTGTATTGTTAAAAAGAGTTGATAGTGAAATTAATTTATCAATATCTATTATGTTTCTAACACATATAGTAATAAAATTTAAGTATTAAATAAGTTCTTTACTATAAAATTTTAAGTAAAAAAAGTATAAAATAATAATTAAAATTTGAACCTAAAATAAAATTTATGTAAATTAGTTGAATATTGAATATTAAGTAAATTATCAACAATACAACAACAAAATTATATACGGATTGTATTCACATATAAAATCAATATTACATATGATATTTTAAATACAGATTTACATTCAGAGTATTACATACAAATTTAATTGATATATAAATCTGTATATAATTCAATATGTAAATTCTATGTAATACACTTAGTATGTAATACAAATTTTTATATTATTATTATTATTATTAATATTATTATTATTATTATTAATGTTATTGTTCTTATTATAAAAATATTATTATTAATGTTAATAATATTATTACATTATATACGGATCTTGAAATCCATATGTAATTACATACGAATCCTAAAATCTGTATGTAATTGTTAAGTACGAAGGTTTTACATATAAATTTTTGATCGTATGGAATCCGTAGGTAAATTCAAATTACATACAGAATTTTCTCATTACATATGGATTTTGGCAGTATGTAATTTTCATTTTTCTTGTAGTATATTATTGTTATTATTATTATTAATCATAAAAATCATAATAATAATAACAATAATCATAATAAGAATACTAATAATAATATTATAACAACAAAATTGATCTTGTCTAGTGGTAAGTTTTATATGTACATATGGTGGGACTTAAGTTTTATCTTCACTTCTGTATGTAATTTCGATTTTTGTAAAGGTAATTGATATTACATTGACACATTCATTGCAACAAAAAAATCACTACAGAAAAAAAAAAACTATTTAGAGAGCAACTTTTAGCTACCAAAATAAAATAGTTGTTAATTGTGACCAAAATAATTACTAAATTAGGTTTTGGTTGCTAAGTAACTATAACATAAAAGTAATAATTGAATTTAGTGACCAATTAAGTCAAGATAATTGGTATCTAATATTAGCTACCAAAGGTTTGGCCACTTATACCATTAGATTCTAAATTAGTCTCTAACTTAATTAGATACTAATTTAGAATGTAGTGGTATAAGTGATTAAAACCTTCATAGTTAATGTTAGATACCAATTATCTTGACTTAATTGGTCACGAAATTCAATCATTACTTTTATTTTGTAGTTATTTAGTAACTAAAACCTAATTTGGTGATTATTTTGGTGACAATTAGCAACCATTTTATTTGATAGCTAAAAATTGGTCTTTAAATAACTTTTTTGTTTTGTAGTGAATGAACCTAATCTTCCCACATTATTTTTGGTCAATTTGTTGTTTTTCCTATCAACACGACTCAAAAATATTTTGATAAAAATTTGATGACTTGTAGCACGAAAACTCGTCAAAGTTACAAATTGATCTAAAGTTTCCCATCACTATGGCTCGAAAAAGTTATGGTCAGAATTTCATGACTTTTGACACGAAAACTCGCCATACTTGTAAATCAACCCAAAATGACTTGATTTTGCTCCCAACACTTTCAAACATCTTGGTTTGGGTCGATTTGTGCTTGTTTGACATAGAAGAGGGTCAATGAAACTTTAGGTCAAAATGACATGACCCTTGCAGGTACGGAAACCAACGTTGGCAAAGTTGAAAACTAAGCCAAGATGACTTGGTTGTTTGACATAAAAGTGGGACAAGAAAACTTCAGGTCAAAATTTCATAACTCTTTCAAGTACGTAAACCAAACAAGCTGTCAAAGATGAAAACCAAGCCAAGATGACTTAGTTTTGAACCCGAAACATACCCACATTCTTTTCGATGCATTTCTTATCGTTTTCCATTAGTACACTCAGAAATGGTCTGGTCAAAATTTCAGGACTTGTGGTACAAAACCTTCTGAAGTTGGAAACCAACCCAAGATGACTATGTTTTGGACTGAAACCTTCGTTACATAATTTTCGTTCATTTTGTTGTTGTTTGACATAAAAGAGGGCCAAGAAAATTTTAGGTTAAAATTTCATGAAACTTTAAGGAAGAAAAACCACCAAAGCTGGCAAACTTGAAAACCAAGGTAAGATGACTTGGTTTTACACCCGAAACATGCCTCAATCCATATCTTATCGTTTTCTATCAATACGACTCAAAAATGTTACGGTCAAAATTTCATGACTTTTGACACAAAAGATGCCGAAGTTGGAAACCAAACCAAGAGGACTAGGTTTTGCATCCAAACCTTCCCCACATCATTTTTGGTCATTTTTTTGTTGTTTGCCACCAATACGCCTAAAAAATATTACGGCCAAAATTTCATTACTTTTGGCATATAAACTCACCACATATGCAAAGCAACCAAAAATGACTTGGTTTTGGCCACTGAACATCTCTTTTTGGGTCAATATGTGGTTCTTTGACACAAAAGAGGGCAAATAAAGCTTTCATTGTTTGCCATCAATACACCTAAAAAAATTTACGGCCAAACTTTGGCACAAAAACTCACCACACATGCAAACCAACCAAAAATGACTTGGTTTTGGCCATAAAACTTTTGAACATCTCTTTTTGGGTCAATATGTGGTTATTTGACACAAAAGAGGGCAAATAAAGCTTTTTAGGTCAAATTTCATCTTCTTTTAGGTACGGAAACCACCAAAGCTAGCACAAATGAAAACCGAGATAGGATGACTTGGTTTTGTACCTAAAATGTACCCCCATTTTTTTCAGTCCATTTCTTATCATTTTCCATCAGTAAGACTAAAAAATATTCTAATCAAAATTTCATGACTTTTGGCACGAAAACCAGCCAAAGTTGGAAAGCAACGTAAGATGACTTTGTTGTGCACTCAAACCTTCCCCTTCCGTTATTTTGTCGTTGTTTCCAATCAATACGACTCAAAAATGTTCCAGCCAAAATTTTATGACTTTCGACACAAAAACTCGCTGAACTTGCAAAACAACCTAAAATGACTTGGTTTTCCCCTCAAAACTTCTGAACATCCTTGTTTGGGTCGATTTGTTCTTGTTTGACATAGAATAGGGCCAATGAACTTTAGGACATATTCTTTTCGGTCCAACAATACGATTCAGAAATCTTCCAGTCAAAATTTCATTACTTTTGGCATGAAAACCTGTCAAAGTTGCAAACCAACCCAAGATGACTATGTTTTGCACCTAAACCTTCCTCACATCATTTTCGGTCATTTTGCTGTTATTTCTCATCAGTACGGCTCAAAGATGTTCTGGTCAAAATTTCATGAATTTTGACACGAAAACTGGTCAAACTTGCAAACTAACCTAGAATCACATGGTTTTGCCACCCAAAACTTTCGAACATAGTTTTTTCGGTCGATTTGTGGTTGTTTTACATAAAAGAGGGATAAGAAAACTTTAGGACAAAAATTCATGACCCTTTCGGACACGAAAACCATGAAATTTGACACCGTTACAAATGAACCCAAGATAAATTGGTTCTATAGCAGAACCATCACCACATAGTTTTCGGTTCATTTCTTATTGTTTTCCATCAGTACGACTCAAAAACGTTTGGCTCAAAATTTCATGACTTGGTTTTGTATGCAAACCTTCCCTATATCATTTTCGATTAATTTGTGTTTGTTTCCCACTAATACAGCTAAAAAATGTTCTAGTCAAAATTTCGTGACTTTTTAGACAAGCCAAAGCTGCAAAACAACTCAAAAAGACTTTGTTTTGTCCTTAAAACTTCAAAACATCCTTTTTTGGGTTAACTTGTGGTTCTTTGGTATAAAAAAGGGTCAAGAAAACTTCAGGTCAAAATTTCATGACTCTTTTAGACACGAAACTACTAGAGTTGACAAAGTTGCAAACCAACCCAAGATGATTTGATGTGGCACTCGAACCATCCCGACATACTTTCGGTCTATTTCTTATTATTTTCCATTAGTACGACTCAAAAATGTTATGATCAAAATTTTACGACTTTTGGCATGAATTCCTGCCAAAGTTGGAAACCATTCAAAGATGGCTTGGTTTAGAACCCAAACCTTTTCCACATCATTTTCGATCAATATGATATTGTTGTTTCCTGTCAATGTGGCTACAAAATGTTCCATCCAAAATTTTATGACGCTTTGGCACGAAAACTAGTCAAAGTTGCAAATCAAACCAAAATGATTTGGTTTTTCCTCACGAAACTTCAGAATGTCCTATTCTAGGTCAATTTGTGGTTGGTTGACATAAAAGTGGGCTTCAGGTCAAAATTTCATGACTCTTTCTTGCACGAAAACCACCAATGTTGACAAAGTTGCAAACGAACCCCAGATGACTTGGTTTTGCACTCAAACCATCCCTTCATACTTTTTGGTCCATTTCTTATTGTTTTCCACCAGTACGGCTAAAAAATGTTTCCGTCAAAATTTTATGACTTTTGTCACAAAAACTCGCTGAAGTTGCAAATCAACCCAAGATGACTTGGTTTTGCACCCAAACTGCCCCCTCATCAATTTTAATCAATTTGTTGTTATTTCTAGCAATACAACTAAAAAGTATTTCAGTGAAAATTTTGTGACTTTTAGCACGAAAACTCGCTAAAGTTTGAAACCACCCAAAATGACTTGGTTTTGCCCCTAAAACTACCGGACATCCTTTGTGGGGTTGACTTGTGGTTGTTTGACATAAAAGAGGGCCAAGAAAACTTCAGGTCAAAATTTGTTGGCTCTTTCAGACACCGAAGCCATCAAAGCTGGCAAAGTTACAAACCAACACAAGATGACTTGGTTTTGCACCCGAACCATCCCCACACACTTTTTGGTCAATTTTTCTTATTGTTTTTCATCAGTACGACTCAAAAATATTCAGATCTATATTTCATGACTTTTGACACCAAAACCCATCGAAGTTGCAAACCAACAAAAGATGACTTGGATTTGCACCAAAACCTTCCCCACATCATTTTTGGATAGTTTATTTTTGCTTCCCATCAATGTGGCTCAAAAATATTCCAGTCAAAATTTTTTGATAATTGAATTCTTTATTTTCTATATGAGCTTGTTTTTTTCAAAATCTCCATGTCTTATCTACAAGAGGTCAGGATCCTTACTTTGTACTTTGTCCTACAATATGTATACATTCATTTTTTCCAAATCAAGAGCTTTGTTACTTACTTGCGTTATGTAGTGCTTTTCATGACTTTCAATGCTAGAGTAAAGTCTTTTTCTTTATATATATTGTTTGGTTAAGGATGAAGCTTTTAATATTCTGAAGTAAGTTTTACCCTTATCCATATGATTTATTCTCCACGGGAAAAGGTTGAAAAAAAACCTAGATAACCAAACCTTTTATAAAGACAAATAACAATTAAAATTAGTTTTCATTTCTCATTTTATAATAATAGTACATTTTATTTATTTATAGTAGAATGTAAGAATTTAAATTGTGTGAGAAGGATTTGATTCCTACACCAAAAAGAATACATTTTAGAGACTAAAATGTTTAGAGATAGATAATTTAATACAAGTCTATAAACACTAGATCATCTATCAATGAAAAAGTTATATATATATTTGTATTTATTGTTATGTTAGACAATCTATATGTTATATAATGTTAAAGGCAACTCAAATGTAATTCAAGTCGTTTTCAAATTTATCTGTCTACCTTTAAAAGCAACACTTATTCAGTAGAGATAATATCCACTCAAATTAAATTAAAACATAAATAAATGATGTCCAACACACTATCTTCTATTCATAAAGAAATAATATCCAACACGCTAGTTCCCAAAATTACCACCGCCAAGATATATGTTATCTAATTAAATTAGTCATACACAAGTTGTGGTATTTCAATTTGTGTTCTTAGATTGAATCACATTATACACAAATTATGATTTAGGATTTTTCAATTAGGGATTTAGGGTTTAAAATGGATAATATGTCTCTGCTCTAATCAGGGTTTAGGGTTTATAAGTGTTACATACATGTGTTTCAAAAATATTTATTAAAATCAAGATATAAGATTTTAAGCGATGTAAAAGAATAAACATCACACACTTCATTATTGTGATTTTATAATATTTTCCATTAGGGTTGGTTTTCTTTAAACCTTAAAATTTGTTTATTAATGTGAGGAATTGAAGTGTGGATTGGAAGTCGCACGTTGGGTGGAGATGAGTGCGATAAACAATATATAAGGAGAAAAACCCACGAACTCATTGTTTTAAGATTTTGTGTTAGAGGTGTTATGCAATATCTTATATGGGTTGGCTTGTGACTCATCAGATCTAAACCTTCTGGTCACGTACCAACTTTACCCGGTATGTTACCTCGAAGAACCTCACAATTGGTGATGATTGTTGGGAGTGTTATACAAGTGAGGGACTTATTGGTAGGACACTAGTGTCACAACCAAGATCACAACGGGGACGATGATCCAAAGAGAAAATAGTTTTTATTTTTAAAAGAAAAAAGAGAGAGAATGAGTTGTCACCATAGTTTATTGTGAAAAACTATGAAAAAATTGGGAAAGGAAATGGATTGTGAAACTTGATTTGGATCCGAGAGTTAGTTACATGTAGGGAAAGTGCCCGTTCTAAGACGATACCTTTAATCAAATGAGCAAACTGAGTGCGCTCTATTAAAATGTTTATTTTTACCAAACAAAAACAAAAATGCAAGTAAAAACAATATTTTTTAATTTTGGGGCCTGACAAGATTGACCTTGCTCTTACTTATTTCTATTCACAATGAAAAATCAAGGATCACATAGTTCTAGTTTGAAAATTTGTTTGTTTAGTGTTTGATATTTTTAATTCTAAAATTTTTATATATTTTTTTTAAATTTGATATTAAATTTTTTGGTATTTGAAAATTTGATACTTTTAGGAAATTTTTTATATTTGTGTATTTTTTTAAATAAAATTTTGTGTTGGAAATCACTTGACATGTATGGTCCTTTGATTATCCAACGAAATAACAAAACTTTTCTCAAATTAAATTTTGCATGACACATGCGGTCATTTTGGTATTCAATCAAATAAATCTCAAGAAGAAATGATGTATAGGTAAAAATAAGTGTTGCAAGTAGCAAAAGTTAAAAACAAATTGATTTAAAAATCACTCAAGTACTACTTGGTAAAAGGCACTCGGGTTCTGCTTGGTAAAAGGAACTCTTGGTTAAGCTTCGTGTAAAAGCACACTTTGAAAGGCACACTCTGAAAGGCACTCACTTAAAAGGGCACTTGACCACTCAGTTAAACTTTATGACAAGGCACTCGGTTAAAGGGCACTCGGTATCATCTTCTTTAACTATTCGAACATATGTGTCACACACCTTGTACCCCAACGTCGCCAGCAACTCATTCATCTCTCCTCCCTGCTACTAGTGCTATTCTTTCCACATCTTGGCCTTCCCATTAGACATTAAAAGAAAGAACTCACCTTTGACACCTCTGTTGTTACAACTCTCTTAGTGATGTTTTTTTTTTATTATTTTTTTACTTTTATGATGATTGAGTAGCACAAAGTTCAAGACAGTTCAAGAATTATACATGCGTTCAATTCTGGTTTTTTGAATTTGTTTTGTTTCTGTTCTTCTTTGCTTCTAGGTTCTAAGTGGAGGATATGAGGATGAACAAAATTAATTTTTTTTATGCGTCAACTAATGTGAGCACAGAGTGTGAGAGCAGATATCACTCGTGAGTGTCAAAATGAACAAATCCCTTCCTTTTCAATTAATCCTCCAATATTTTCGCTCCTTCAATATCGTTTTTTCCTAAATTTCCTGTTAAGTGTGCTTTATTACAGAAATTGAAGAATTCAATTTTGTTATAGGAATGAATTCTCTTTTATTTCCAATTAATTTCGATAAAAAGGAAACAAAATAATATAATTCAAATCCAAATCTATTATAGGAATAATTTCTCTTTTATTTTCAATTAATTTCAATTAAAACAAAACAATGCAGTTAAGAATTCGGATGAGCATGCGGGAGGGGTGTAGGAAGTGATGAGGAGGTGTAGGAATATCACATGGCAAGGTATGAGGAGGTGATATGGGTTAGCCCAAGAATGGATAATATGGTGCATATTTAGAAAATGAGTGGTTATGAAAGAAAACTGGCTTGGTCTAAAGGTAAGAAGAGTGGACGAAGAGAAAGAGGAGGGGTATAAGGAGCATATGCCATTTTTATTTGAAACCTTTATGGGTTGGACTTTAAAAAAGCATCAATTTTATTTTTGTAGTTTTTTCTTTTATAAAATTTTTAAAAATATAACCAACTTTTTCTTTTCTTTTCTATTATTCTACTAAAACTTTTTTTTATCTTTTTTTTAAATTCATACAAATGAAACTCTTTTTAATTTTAATTTCTAAAAGCAAATGAACACAGATATATTTTTTGATTTTTTTTCTAAAATGATAAAAAGGATAAAAACCTAAATCATATGTTTTTATGAAAATAAAAGAGAAAGACAATAAAATAAAAGATTATATTTTTATATTTTTTTAAAATAAGAAGAAATAATAAAAACAATAAAATCCAACTTAGACTAAATGCCTGATTTTTTTTTCTTTTGCTTGATAACAATTTTTTTATTTTCTATTTTTTTCTAAGCGAATAACTTTATTTGCCCGGATGAAATCGAGTGTTGACAACTTGGACTTTCAATAGGGAGTTTACAATGTTCGGATGACTTATAGTTGGAGGGGGATTGTGGGACTTCAAGTCTGGAATTGGTAGTCCCCCATTGGGTGGATATGAGCGATGTGAACAATATATAATTAGAATGATCCACAAACTCATAACGTTAATGTTTTGGGTTGGAAGTGGTGTCAAATGTCAAATATGGGTTGGCTCATGACTCGTGACTCATCAGATCGAAATCTCCATAGTTACGTATTGACCCCCCTGGTATGGGCCATGATTGTGAAGGTAGCTTCGGAGAATCTTGCATATATGTTTATGAGGTCATTGCCAAGATCGAGATTTAAATTGGTGGAAATGCACTCTTCTGTCATGCAGCGAAAGACAAAAAATTTTTAAACTTTTTATGTCCAAAGAGAACAAAGAAGAAAGCATTTAACCAATTTAATTCTCATTGAAGCAAAGGGTAAGTGTACAAGGGGGCAATGGGTCTTATTTATAGATATACCCCTTGCTTTTCATATCCTAGGGAATGTGGGACTTAAAAACAAGGCAAAATGCAGCTACAAAGTGCGAAAATTAGAAGCCCTTACATGCTAATCAAGGAATTTACAAAAATAGTCTGAAAATGACCTATTCTAGGTGATGTGGGACTTACTCTTCACACTCTTCTCCTTTTGTGTTTGGATGAATTTGTGCATGATTTCTAAGTTCTTAGGCTAATTTTGCAAGCCCAAATCAAAGTCCAATTTATGTCCAAATGAAGCCCACACATATTTCTACATATAACAATTACAAAAGAAATTACCCCCATACAATATCTACAAGACTTAGAAGAAGGAAGAAAATCATAGTATTCTACTCTTCAATTATAGAGTTTTTCTCCATAAGGCTTCATCTTCTTCTATACTCTTAGCCTTTTGAAACTGGGTGGTTTCCACCATTCCCTCCCTCTTGAGAAGGTTTTATCCCTAGATCCAAATGATGCTCAGTGACAACAACCTTTGTTTGATTTATTACTTTCCTCCAAGGTCAAATATCAATCTATAATAAACATAAAAAAAAAAAATAGTTGGATAAGTTTCTATATTAAAACAAAATTAAGACATGTGTGTCTAATGAAAAAGGTAAAGAAACAATTAATTTTGAAAGTTATTAAATGAAAAACTAAGGGTCATTGTTTATTTTTCTCATATGAAGGCAGAATAAAGTTTCTTCTCATGGATGCCTTTAACTTTGTCAATGCAATATCTTTAATTCTCTTTTAATTGTAATATTTTATTACCTTTATTTCTACCAAGTCATGGCATATTCTTGAAAACTTAAATGACCCATGGATTTTCTTTCTTCATCTACTTGGTGACATTGAAAAAGTTTCTCAACCTTCAATTTCAAATCTAAATATTCTTCAATGTTTTCATTTTCATAAAAAGGAGGAAGGTTTACCTTAGGCTCTTTGGGATATTAATTTTCCCTAGGTCTTTGATGATGCCTTGGTAAGGGGTGGTGTTGATAGTAATCATTGATGTGACGACTACTATACATCCTTATTCTCTTTGGAAACGGCAACCAATGTGATGTTTTCTTCTTCTATTTAGCCTACATCCATGTTTAGTCTTAGATTTAACTTGTTTCATCTATTGTGCAAACATGGTTCTAATCTCATCCGTAACTATATGTCTTTTTCCAAATTTTCTAATCTCATCTCTTATGTTAAACTCATTATTATTGTCCCTAATGGTACCATACACACGTGAATATCAAGTGTGAGAATGGTCATTCATTTTTTTGTCAAAATATTTTCACAAAGTTTTGAAAGGTTATCACAAAAATGGAGTGACAAAACTTCACAAATTTTTTAAAAGATTTTTCACAAAAAGTGATCTAGTATACTAGGTAAGTTACTAAGAAAAAGAGGTGGGTCACCAATAGACACGCTTAAATACTAAGTCTTTCCTAGTTAATTTTTTTTGTAGACATGAACTTTCAAAATTTCATTCTTTTTTGTGAAAAACATGAGACATAAACATTTTCTTCATAGTAAGTGTGTGTGTGTGTGCACGCACCATTAAAGACCAAAGGAATGTCACTAAACATTCTAGAGACGAGTCATAGTTTTGCCACCAATTAAGACTACCAAAAAAGAAAGATAAACTCAAATGTAATCTAGACATATCATAGTGTGAAAGTCCAACTAACACTTGTGAGTCTCTTGAAATACATTCACAAGTTTAAAGCGAAACTATTATGAGAGATGAATTGTACCAAAGACATATTCCCAAGACACTCAAGAAATGAAAAAAATTAGAAAAATATAATTTTTAACTCAACTTTGTGACAAAAAAAAAAAGCTTAAGAAACACAAGCCTGTGATATCAAAGGATTTTGCTATGAATTTTTGTTGCTTTATGATGACAATTTTGTTTCTAATTCATTTTTGATGTATTTGATGTTCTTTTTTTGTGGCTTTCGATCCAACACTCAAATGTACTCTCTTTTTCAGCTTTTCTTTATTACTTAAGATCACCAAAGACTTTCTTCAACAATTCTCCTCCAACACCGTACTACCTTAAGGAGAGGTGAGGTCTCAACAAGTAAAGAAAGAGTTTAATCATTTTCACTTCCACTTAAGAGTAATAAACAAAAATCAAGAAAACCTCAACTAGAATTAGACAACATCAAAAAGAAGATTTAAAGAATTTTATCAATTCGCAAAATTAAAAAAGATGGTTTATTGAGAAGAAGTTATTCTAAAGAAGAAATCAAGATCAAATTGGTTGGAGACAGGAGATTTAAAAACGAAATAATGTCTTGGTTATTTTGTCTGCCAAAATGATCTACATCGGATTTGGGTCTCTAGAAATGTGAATTTTCAAGAAAATATATATATTTTTTGCTAACCATGAAACTCTCTCGTCATCCTCTATATCTTTGTTGTTATTTCCCACCTCTTCTGTAGAGTTAGCATCACCAAAACCTCTCTTAGTATCCTAAAGACATAGGTCGTCACTCTAAATTAGCCACCAAAACCTTTTAGATCCCCTCTAGATCACTCTATGGTTGTTAATCTAGTGCAAGATCCAGAACTAGTTCCTTTACAATGCAATTCTCGCATTCGTAAATCACTAGAAAAGTATTTTTTTCTCCCTTTAAATCCTTGGCAACAACTTTAGCTTTTGTTCCTATTCCTTCTTCCTATAAACAAGACAATAGAGCATGCATGTTGGCAACAAGTAATTGAAACAAAACTTTTAGTATGAGAAGAAAATCAAACATGGGATGTTATTCCATGCCCCCATCTACTAAACATTTTGGCAGTAAAATTGTATTTACTATAAAGCATCGCTCGAATAGATTCATAGAGCATTACAAGGCTTGGTTAGTTTTTCTTAAAGATAAATAAGAATTTGTCCTTGACCATGAGGTGACCTTTGTTCTTACAACCAAAATGACTATTGTGCAGACTATCCTTGTCATTTTTGGATCTAAATCTTAGCCACTACATCAGATAGATGTAACGAATGGATTCTTTCATGGTAACCTCAAGGAGGAGGTTTACAATAAACTTCCTACAGGTATGCCAACCTCATCAACTAATAATGTGTCCAAACTCAATTGCTCTTTATATGGATTGAAACAGGCACCGCATATATGGTTTGAAATTTTTCAAAGCAAAGTTGTTATGATTATCCCTTTTTATCCAACGGACTTTTAAAGAAATTGTGGGACTCCTTGTTTAATTGGATGACTTTATGGTAACTAGTTCCGATCAATAGGTTACCTCTATAATTCAAAAATTGTTACATATAACTTTTCATATGAAAGATCTTACCCATCTCACTTACTTCTTGGGGTTAAAAATACATTATCAAGACCATGGCCTCTTTGTCACTCAGCACAAGTATATTCCTCATGCAGTTATCTAGTCTCATCACTACAACTACTATTGACACTCCCATGAAAATTAATGTTAAATACAAACAAGTGGAAGGAGAAATTCTTGAGGACCCTACTTTATACCGCAGACTGGTTGGTAGCCTTATCTACCTAACCATCAAACAACTTGACATCTCTTTTTTTGTCCACACAGTCAACAAATTCATGCAATCCCCTCGACATTTCCATCTTTCTGTCATGCATCGTATTATTAGATATCTCCTTGGCACCTCCACCTATGGCTTATTTTTCCCTACTAATTCTTCACTCCAACTCTGTTTATATAATGATGCTAATTGGGCTAGTTGTCCAAGCACAAGAAAATCTACAACTAGTTGGTGTATGTTTCTAGGTAATGCTCTAATCTCATGGAAATGTAAGAAACAAGACTCGGTCCCTAAGTCATCTACTGAAGCAAAATACTGTGTCATGTTTGTAGCATGCTCCGAGATTATTCGATTGCATGGTGTTTTGTCAAAACTTGGTTTTACTCAAGCACAACCGATTCCACTACATGTTGATAATACAAGTGTCATACAAACTACAAAAAATCCTATGAACAAACAAAGCATATAGAGGTTGATTTTCACTCCATTTGAGAAGTTTAGGACTGTCAAATTATCACTCTCCCTCATGTCTGCATATTTGTCCAAATCGCTGATATCTTCGCTAAATCCTTGACTCGTGAGCGCCACAATTTCCTAGTTAGAAAATTGATGCCCTTGGATTTACCAATATCAATTTGAGGGGTTGTCAATGGAATTAATTGTTGGAATATCGTGGAATTAATTTTTGGAATTTTATGAATTAATTGTTGGGATATTATGTCAATATAATTAATTGTTGGAATATTAATGGCAGAATATTTGCTATTATTAGCATAATATTTTTTAAAAACTATCTAGTATATTAGACTAAAATTTGTGAGATTGTACAATTGTAATTATGTAGTTATGTTATTATCTCCATAATTGGGATACCATTTATAAAAATTTAGCTATTCTTTAGGGTTGAAAATCAGCTTTGTAATACACTATTTGTATCAGAGTTCTCCAGCATAAAAAAAAAATTGACCTACATTTTCTTGAGTTTGACATAGACGTGGCAAACAAATGAGTTATTAACTCATGGCGGTGGAGAGATATTATGAATGCAGGTGAAGAAGGTCAAAGAACAATTGGTTTAATAGTAACATAAGTTGGAGGATAAGGTCTGGTAGTTAAATAAAATTTTGGGATGATAGATGGTCAGGGGAGGTCCCACTAAAGGAAAGTTATCCAAGGTTGTACTTGAACTCAACAATAATGGACTCATATTTATTAAAGGCTGGATCTTCGAACGGAGATAACTTAGAGAAAATAATGATTTGAATGGAAGAGATATATGATATCCAACTTTATGTGTCAATTAGAAGGAAGACTTCTGCAGATGGATAGAGAGGACGTATGGGTATGGAATGAAGAGGAAACACAAGTTTACATAGTAAAATCAACTTATAAGAAGCTATGCACCATAAATGCAGGTGGTGAAGGCAATATATCATATTTTTTGGAATACAAAAGCTTTACCAACTACCCAACACTTCACTTGCATATTTTTATAAATAAGGTGGTCACACATGATAACCTTTGGAAGAGAGGGGTGGTTATGGGAAGTAATTATGTGTCATGTGCCAAGAGAATAAGGAAATAGTCAAACACCTATTTTTTACTTATAGGATAGTTGCAAACATATGGAAGATGAGTGAATCTTCAGAGGAGTAGCCTCTACATACCATAATAGTGCAAAAGTCCACTTTCTCCAATTTGGTCATTTTGGACTCAATCATAAGGCAAACATTGTGTGGAAATGTATGGGTGGCAAGTGTTTGGAGTGTCTGGTTACATAGGAATAATATCATCTTTAGTAATGCAAAAGTAGGCACTTATAAAATTTTCACTATCACACAATTAAGAGATTAGACATGGATCACGCATAAAATCCAAGGTGAAATCTTCTCATACTCAGGTTAGTGCATGCCCCCTATCATGTGCCTTAAACCATCACGCCTTTAAGTGGCATAGTTTAGATTATGAACCATGTGTAAGGGTACGAGATTGAAACTTTGTATGATGTCAACACTAGTATGATTTGTATCTATGGGGGCTGGGTATAGAAAGATAGTGTTGAAGTGTTGATGCCTTTATAGATATCTCCTTGCAATGTTCAACTTAATTAGGAGGATAGAATAGAGTTATGTAAGTTGTACGGTTTGCATTAGGACACTCTTTGGTTTTTTTGTACCGTAGGTGGCGCCAAAGAATCGCAAGGCCTACACTTATTGGTTCCCAGCGGATGGAGGAAGATACAGAAGGATTGGGGCTCTCTCTTGGTATAAAAGAAAGTTATGATAGAATAAGCACAACAACGTCAACATCACTATCAAATAGAATGTGGAACAATACTTATTAGTGAAACTTTGATGTGCTTTGGACCCTAAAAATTGATGATTGTGCTTAATGGCTAAAGGGACTATAACAGATTAAATAAGGGAAACGGTTTATTGCAGAACAAGGTGTTTTGTTAGGACTTGAGTGATCAATTCCTAAGGTTGTTTTTGTTGTTTTGGCTTTGATTCACTACAAGAATTTTTAGAATTATAGACGGATATGTATGCGTTGGTAAAATATCATTACTGACATATTGATGGATAAATTGAAGTTCAACTCAATGACATATTTATCGATGGATTTGATACGTCGATAATTACCAACAGATCTTACCAATAAATAATTTGACGTTCAATTTACTAGTTGATTTAACAACGGATAAAGGTTAAATTATCCATCAATAAATTCAGCAGTAAACTAATCGCCAAATTATCCATCATTTAATTAAACATTAGTTTATAAGTCGCTAAAATTCTTAGGTAAAATAATTTAACAATAATAATTCTAATAATATTAATGATGATAATAATAATAATAATAATAATAATTATTATTATGATAATTGTAACACCTCCATAAAATTCATTATCCAGAAGCCAAATAAAGCTTAAATATTAAAACATATTCATAAACAAGAGATAATCTAGTAGAGTGATTCCAAATATAATCTCTCTTCATAGGGATTTAAAAAATTTTACACATCCTTAAAATGCAACTAAATAAACATCAAATAACTACTCTTGATATAACTTCATCAGCAACTTGAGGTACATCCTCTCCAGTACCAACATCATCTACTCTCGTGTAATACACGATCATCACACATAAAAAAAGAAAGAAAACATAAACAACCACACAAGAAGGGTAAGCTAACTATTTAGAATATAAACATTTATAATTAAACAGTCAAAGTCACATCTCAACATTTCATAGATATTGGCTCTATTTCCAGAAGACTCGTGCAATGAATTAGACTTAGAGGTTAACACCTATCAGATGACCCTTCTAATTATGAATCCTCACAGTCTCCAACTAGTCATAACATCATCTGACAGGTAAATCGATATATATGTCCTAACTAGCTCTTCCAAATTGTAGTTTCAATTAAATTGACCTCCTTCAACTCTCACGACCTGGTACCCTTTATCTATGTGATTATAAGGTACCAGTAGTCAGGATACGCCTTCTCGACAAATTCTCAAACAATGCACATCCTATATTATTCTTTCTTGGTATTTTATTTTCCTTAAAAATAATAAGTCAATAATGTTATTCCACAGCAGTTATCAACACATAAAACTCACAAGTTACTACTCATACATGTTGTAATTCAATGAAAATATTATCAGCATCAAGAAAAAATACATTAAAAATTCATAGCACCTTCTCAAGAATTGAGCCCAACGCAACTATATAATTCAAAACATCTTGTGCTCACTCAATCACCATCCAATTAATTTATTACTCTCCCTATTTCACAATCATATACAATTTCAAATCATAATTTTTATCAAATTATCAATAAGTTTCCTTCAAAAACTCATTCTTCTCCAAAGCAAGTCATGAACTCAAATGAATACCTAGAAAATTAAAATCTACAGGATTATTACCTTGCATAAATTATGCATGATAAATCCAAAAATTAAATATGAATTTGCAAGAAGACATTATATAAATTACATTGGATTAACAAAGGAGAAGGTTTCGAAAATTATTGCATGTGAGAAATCTATTATACAAGTGTTAAATAAACCAAACATCCAATAACCAAATTTAAAACACCAAATCATATAGTTAATTCCATGAAAGAAGTGATTAAGGAGACAACACTTTAAAAATGATTATGCGTAATCCACAAGAATATTTTACTACATTTGCATGTCATTCAAAAATTATTGCATACAGACATTAAAATGCCTTAAAACAATTGTGAATCAAAAGCATTTAAAGAGATAAAACATTTGCTAGATTCTTAGACACTGAAATCATTATATGAAACATTCCCTTTCACTTTAACAAAAACAAAATAGAACCAGTTCACCTTAAAAGTTATATGCTTTTAAAATTTGCAAAAACTTGAGGTTTAAATTAAGTGAAGATGCTCATAGCAACTACATTAGTCAAAATCATTCAAGATAAACAGCCAGAGGATCACAAGTATGAATAAATTATTGTAGTTCTACTTATCCACTAGGGAAATGACCTGGAATCAAGTTCCTCTAGACAGATTGCACAAATTTGAACAAAACACCTAGAGTATAAGTTATCATTGATGGCCTTGCCTTGACTACTTGCACTGTACATGAAATTGGATGAGATGTTTGAACAATGGAGTTGTTGGTGAATGACCTTGAGATGCATCAATACTTTAATTCAAAACGGCAGCGGAGATAATGATGAAGTTGTAGCGGATTGCATGAAGGAATAGAGCAAATTCAATAAGGTTTATGAGTGAAAGTGGTGGAACAATGTAATTGGAAGAGGTGAGGCCAACTTCTAATGGAATCCCTAAGGTAAGAGAAGCTAACAAAGATGAAGCTCAAGAACAAATGTGTTGGAAAATTTCAACAGCACAACACTAGTTCAAATCAAACTTAAAATTTACAGCATTATGCTCTCCTATTTATAGAGTGCATTCCCACTCTAGCTTCTAGAGCAAACTTTCTAACGCTAACTTCTATGACGAGCTTCGAACCCTAGCTTCTATGATAAAATTCTCAACTATAGCTTGCACCCCAAGGCTTTCACAAGGTGATGACAAGTGGTAAAAGGAGAAAACTTCTCCCATACCCTAACTTGGACCACCAACATTATTTATAGGCTTCAAAGCCCAATCTTACACTACATGGCCAAAATATAAGGCCCAAATATATTCTACTTGACCCAAATACAAGGTCTAAATTATTCTAAAAAATTTATAAAATTTAGAGGACTTCTCCTTGATGTTTCATATTCTCCAAAGTGATATCAACATGGTTGTATTCGGGTCCGAGCAATTGGTTGAAAGCCGAAACAAACTTAAATGGGCCCAATTTTCTAGAAAGCTTTTGATCTACCCTCTAGCTCTTTGTCCTTTTCATTCTTTGACTAAGGTTACTAGGGTGTATTCCATCAATCATGCAATATGATATATACAAGTCTTGAGCCATTCCAAAAAATGATAAATTCATGACAGAATCTCCTAAATAAATTCCAAGTTATAGGATCTGATCTTTACATCAAAAGTAAGAATTTTCAAAATAAGGACTGGTGAAGCAACACAAATACACACAACATAGTTTCCTTATAACTGTGTATTATTCCACAGATGCAACTTTATTTGTAATAAAAAAATAAAGTGTTTTACGATATAATATAAGAGAATCCCTAACTAATAGCTAAATCTTTATTTTTCCTATTTACATATAATTGATATGATATGGTTACATGAATTAAATCTAATACTTTAACTAAAATGGAAGGTTACATCAAAAATTGGTGGGGAGAGAGGTTTCTGAAAACATCTTCATAAATGAAAAATGTCACAACAACACAGTTTATACACACAATCACCATCAGGCATAAGAAGAGCATAGTAATATGAAAAATGAAAGATGTTAGTTGAGTTAGATAAAAGTTTGCAATTATATCTGGAAAACTCTAAACAATAATGTTATTTTAGTTGTAGAAATAGATTTGTTTTTTGTTTTTATCTAAATCATGATATCATTGTCATAACATGTGTGAAAAACACTATTGTAGCTCTTATTGAAAACAATACTGTTATTGGAGTCCTGTGGTGGTCCAGGGATGCTTCACAATTTTAATCATCCAAAAATCTTACAAAATTTTACTACTATATAACTTCTTTGAACATTCCTTTATGTTAGACTGTAACTGAACTATTGAAATAGGAATTTTGTTCAATTCATAACACATTAAAATAAAGAAAGAAAATGAATTATATCTCCACTGTTTAAGAAAATTTTGCACTCAACTATTTTAATATAAACAAATACGTATCATTCCATTCCACTCATCAAAGTTGAGAAAATTTTAAATTATCTAACATCATCATATATCTAAGGCTTATTTATAATGGTAAGGTAATCACACACTTAAAATTAGCATTTGACTAAATGAAACTATGGTTAGAAATTCATCAATAATCAAAATAGAATATACACAGATAGTAGTCTCATAGTAAGGTCGTTCTACAAATACCTAGGAGGAAAAACTTTAAGTAAGAAGTTATAAATACCAGTTTTTACACAAGCAGTGCAGATCAAACCATTTAGGGTCTCAATGCCATTACCAAATTTTCATATTCAATTTAAGGAAACTATGATCAACTCAAAATGAACAAAACTACATACACTTACTAAAAACAGAGGCAAAATACTTTGTTCTAACCAAGAATAAAGCTACAAGCATACATGAAAATTTACAAGACCCCTTGATAAAGTAACACTAAATCCCTCAATAGTACTATAACTATATTTCTTTCTCCATGAAATATTGCGTCCAAATCGTCACTTCATAACCAATCACGCTACATAGAACCATAAACCAAGATTTAGTTCCATGTTTACTTTTTATTTCACAAAATCAGAACAAACCAAATATTTCACCCAAACAACCAAAAACCAAAACAAAGCACACAACATACATTTACTATTCATTATTTTTATTTTCAAAACAAAATGCTCCAGATATAGCATTCCAGTTCCCCTCAAACATTTAATATAAGGAAATGTTTCACATTAAAACCTAACACATGTCTAAAATCAAGTTACACACAAAATATAATTAATCATCCAAAACATATCCTTCAAACGTACATTAAACTTGTAGGATTAAAATAAAAAATCATCTTGCTTTAGTCATGAGTGTGCACTCTCCAAACTTTATCAAGATTATTTTCTTTCTTAATACTTTCATCTTCATTCACAACAATCATTTTCACTCAAACACAAACAAGGTTTTAAAAAAATCCTCACTAAACATTCAACTGACACATTTTAACTACTTCTTGAAACTACATTTTTAAACAAACATTAACACGCATAAGCACCACAACAAACCCATTACCTTTAGGTCATCCTAGGGACAAACCAGGCTCTGATACCATAATTGTAACACCCCATAATATCCATTATCCAAGAGTCAAATCAAGCTTAAATATTAAAACATTTTCATAAAAAAGAGATAATCTAGTAGAGTCATTCAAAATATATTCCTTCTTCATAGGGATTTAAAAGTTTACACATCCTTAAAATGTAACTAAATGAAAATTAAATAACTACTCTGATATAACTTCATTGACAACTTGAGATAAATCCTCTCCTGTAGCAACATCATCTGCTCTCGAGTAATACACGATCATCACAAATAAGAAAAAAATAAAACACAAACAACCACACAAGAAGGGTAAGCTAACTATTTAGAACATGTTTAAAATAAACATTCCAACATTTATAGTTAAATATTCAAAGTCACATTTGAACATTTCATAAACATTGACTCTCCTCTCGGAAGACTCGTGCATTTAATCAGACTCATTAGATGACCTTTCTAACTGTGAATCCACACAGTCTCCAACCTATCATAACATCATCTGACAAAATGAATCCATATATCAATCCTGACCAACTCTTTCAAACTGTAATTTTAGTTAAATGAACCTCCTTCAACTCTCACCACATGGTACCCTTCATTTAGGTGATTATATGGTCCAAGTAGTCAGGTTCTCGACAAATTTTCAAACAATGCACATTCTATATTATTCTTACTTGGTATTTTCTTTCCTGAAAATAATAAGTCCAGAATGTTATTCCACAACAGTTATCAACACATCAAAATCACATATTACTACTCACACATGTTATAATATAATCAAAAGACTATTAGCATAAAGAAAAATGCATTAAAAAATCATACCAGTACTTTGCCTCACACCAAACCAAGGAAATGGTGTCCGACACCACTCAAACCCGAAAGCACCCTCTTAGGAATTGAGCCCGACGCAGCTAGATAATTCAGAACATCTTGTGCTCACTCAATTCACCATCCAATTAATTTCTTACTCTCCTTATTTCACAATCATTTGCAATTTCAAATTATCATTTTTATCAAACTATTAATAAGTCTCCTTCAAAAACTCATTCCTCTACAAAACAAGTCATGAACTCAATGTGGTAATTAGTATACTTACATACTTTCAAAATCAATTCTAGATCATGGCGAAAAAAAATGAGGCAAATACTATATTACTGTCTAACCACATTCAAGATTCCATTTTCTTAATGGTTACAAGTCATTTACCTACATACATATAGATGAATCAATCAGCCCTCAAACCATGAAATAAATTTGAATACATTCACAATATCAACTTCTAATACTACTATCAAACTAAAAGTAAAAATAGAAAATCAAACAACCAATCAATACCACTCATTTCACATTCAAAATCAATCCAAATCTTCCAAATGAAAAAGTACTCAATTTCATCAAGCACATTCTTATTCATTTCTCAAATCTTAAGAACTCCATTTGAACATAAAACCGGATATCTACACATACATGTCTTTTTAGCTTCCTTTACCCATCTAAGAGGAGAATCACCTATAATAGGCTCCACGTTACTGCTTGCAAGGATAACTCAACCTAGTTCTGATCAATGATCATTCTTGATGCCTCTAAGACTACATACAAGAAAGTATAGGCATATTTTATTTTTTACGAAAATCCTAAACTGCTCAAGAACAAGTATGTCACAACTGGGGTCACGACGAGGATGCGGATAAAAATATTTTATTTTAGTTTTCAAAACAAAGGAGTCACCATCATAGTTTATTAGAAAAAACTATGAAAAACCATAAAATTGACAAAGCAAGTCTGCTAAAACCGGATTTCGGGTTCAGGAGTTGGTTACTTGTGGGGAAGGTATTAACACTCCCACAATGACTGTCCTAAGACAGTACCTTTAATTAAATAAATAAAATGAGTGTAATTTTCAAAATATTTATTTTCCCACAAAAATTAAAATAAAAACAAACAAAAATATTTTTTATGTTTGGAAAGGGCCCGACAAGGTTTGACCTTGCTCCTACGTATCTCCATTAGGAATGGAGAATCAGGGTTACGTAGTTCTTTGGATAAATTTGTTTGTTGATTGTTTTGAAATCTTTAAATTTTCATATATGTTTTTTTTTAGTATAAGGAATATTTTTAAGTTTTGAAACTTTATAATTTTTTATTTTTAAAAATTACATATTTTAAAAAGATATTTATTTTCAAAGTATCTAGAATATACAACCTTAAAGTTTATTTCTAAAGTTTTACATTAAATATCGCATGACGCGTGCGACCATTTGATAATTAAAAAAAAATATTAAAATAATAACATTAAATATCGTATGACACATGCGACCATTTCATATCTAACATTATTATTAAAAAATATAATAATCCCAAAATTCTATTTTATTTCCAAAGTTTTTATAGTAAATATCGTATGACGTGTGCGGCCATTTGATATTTAAAAAAACTTGGAATAATATTAAATATCGTATGACGCGTGTGGCCATTTAATATTTAACATTATTAAAAAAATATAATAATCCCAAAATTTTATTTCCAAAGTTTTATATTAAATATCGTATGACGCGTGCGGCCATTTGATATTTAAAAAACCTTAGAATAATAATATTAAATATCGTATGACGCGAGCGGCCATTTGATATTTAACATTATTAAAAAATATAATAATCCCAAAATTTTATTTTTATTAAAAACTAAAAGAAAAAAATATGTAAAATATAAGCTTAAATTATGGAGGTACACAAATAAAACAAATTAGAAAATATTGAGCTGACTCAAAAAAGCTCAAAATGATTTTTTTTTATTGAGATAAGAGTGTTATGGTAATGTGGGGGTGGAAATAGGAAGGCCTCAACTCCACAATCCTAGGCCATCATCACCTCAACCCTAAGCCACCACCACCTTACCCCAAAGCGGCGGCGGCGGTGGCACGGGACAGTGCGGCGGGGCGGGGTGGAGCGGCGGCAGCGGCTTTGGAAGAATGACGGATATCGTTTTGGGGTTGTTTTGAAGTGGTTTTGGGTGCTTTTTTTTTTGGGGGGACAAACATGATTGAATTTTGGTGCAATTTTGGTGGGTTTTAAGGGTTGTTTTTAGGTGTTTTGGATAGTGGAAAGTGGTGCAGTGAAGGGTTACAGTAAAAGGTTATGGAATAAGGTTTTTATGGAGGAGAGAGTGTGACTGTATTTGGTTTAAAGCTGGGGCCCTTATGGAGATGTTTTGGCTTTGTGATTCTTTGGTGGTTATGAGAGAGGAAGGGTGTTGTGGACAATGTGAGGTTGGAAGTAGCCATGGTGCAAGTGCATTAAGGTGGAACATGCATGGTGGCCTTAAAGTGGGATAAAAAAAAAAAGAGTTGAAAGTTTTTCCTTTTTTTATGTTAGCACACTTATCATACGAGAACCAAGTAACAAAATCATAAATCTTAAATGCATGCCAATTTTAAATTCTAAAATCATACCTGAAACTTGATTCTTCAAAGCTTGATCTCTTAAAAAAAAACTACTTCTCTCTTTTTTTTAAAAAGTGTTCATTTCTCTTTTTCCTTTTGTCTTTTTGTATTTTTCTCTTAATATTTCTTTCTCTTATCCCCTTAATATGAATAATAGCAGTTACTAGAGAAGGACTTAGGGAAAAATCGGATTGTGAAAAATGGGGAAGAGCCGTTTCATAGTATATATTTTTCTGTTATTATTATTTTTATATTTTTTATTATTTTATTATTAAAAGATTAACTCAGTCTTTTTTTTTTGTTATTATTTTAAAGATGAATTGAACGTCCAGATCAAGAAACAGTTTTAAAACAACTTTAATTTTTTTGTATGTATTTTCCTTTTATTTATTATTATGTTTTTATTTTATATTTTAATTATTTATTTATTTATTTATTTTTCATTTCTTTTCTTTATTATTTTTTTATTTATTTTGTTTTTTTCTGTTTTTGTTAACTATGTTATTATTTTTTATGTTTTATAAAAAAATGAATAAATTCAAAACTCTTTTTATTTGTTTTATTATTTATCATTTTTTTAATAAAAACCTAAACTAATCAAGTGTGTATATTTTTTCTATTTATTATTTTCTTCTTCATTTTTTTATTTTAATTATTCAATTAATTGTAGACACGTTTTTTATTTTCCTAATTTTAATGTATTTACCCGGATGAAATCGTGTGTTGACAAAGTAAAAATTGATACATACCTAAACCAAAATGGTGATCCGCTAAGTTTGCTCTACCCTGCACTAGGAATTGGATGGAGACTTTTGAGAGAGAGAGAGAGAGAGAGAACTTTAGGGTTTTGTTGTCTAGAGATAGTGGTTTTAGTTAAAATGATTTTCTGAATCCTTACAATCTCCCCAACAATAAAGATTTTCATTCTTAAGAATTGACTTACTAGAAAAAATATAACAAGAGATTTCTCTCATGGTTTCCTCTGTCTTCTGAGATGAATCTCCAAAATTAGTATTAAAAAAATTATACCAAATGTAAAATTTAACCTAAATACTCAAATGATCCAAGAGGCATTTCTAAGCAAATCCTTTGAGGGTGGTATAGTTCGTCTGATTTCTAAATATCTAGAATCCTATGCTAAAACTAGAAGTGAAATGAAATCTCTTATTGATACTAGGTTGAAGAATAGACCATTTAATATGACTATTACATGGATGAATCTTCTATATAAAATTCTCCCAATTCAATAAATCAAATGTATATAGTCTTAGTTAATCCATCTACTATGACTCATACTAAGTTATATTTCTTCTTATTATAACTGGAAAAAAAATCCAAAACATTAATAATACCAACATCGAATGCATAATTATATATATATATATATATCATATTTGTTCACTTAATTATTTAATTACATAGAAAATTAAAATCTATAGGATTATTACCTTGCACAAATTATACATGATAATTCCAAACATTCAAGAAGACATCATATAAATTATATTGGATTAACAAAGAAGAAGGTTTCGAAAATAGTTGTATATGAGAAACATGTCATACTAGTGTTGAATAAACAAAAAATCCAATAATTAAATTTAAAACACCAAATCATATATTTAATTCCATGAAAGAACTAATTAAGGAAACAACTTTAGAAATGGTTATGCCTAATTCACAAGAATATTTTACTACATTTGCATGTCATCCAAAAATTATTGTATACAAACATTAAATTGTTGACACTATTGTGAATCAAAACTTCGTGTTTAAATTATGTACTTACTACCTAAATAAAAATGGTGATCTATTAAGCTTATTTTATCCTTTTGATATTCAATCTGAAGCAAGGGAAAAACTAGATTTTGAAGAGAAAGAGGATAGAAAAAAACTATAGAATTTTGTTCTCTAGAGAGAAAGTAATTTTTGTTAAAATAATTTTATAAATCCTTACAATAACAATAATAATAAAACTAACTAGATGATTACAAAAATTAATAATAATAATTATTATTATTATTCTATTATTATTATTATTTTATTATTATTATTATTATTATAATTATTGTTACTATTACAATTATTATTATTACAATAAATTATTATTCTGATAATAATAATTATTATTATTATAGTGATAATAATGATGATAATGATAATTATTATTATTATGATAATTATTACTATTATAGTAATAATAATTATAATAAAAATAATACGAATCACCATATATGGTTATAACTTCTCTCATATTACTGATACTAATAGGACTTAGTATTTACATTATTGATCAATTTTAACCTTCTATAAATTAAAATTTTTTATAATTATTGTATCGTTAAGGATATATATATCCTAAATATTCTTATATTAATTATTTTTATCGTTGATATAAAAAAACTTATGATCTTTTAGCCTTATAAAATCTCTAGTGAAAAACGGCACTTTTTAACGATTCTATTAATGCTTAAGAATATGATACAGTTTTAATTCAAGGATTTTATGATAATTTTTAGCTCTTAATTTTCTTTTCTCTTCAATTATTGAAAGTGTACTCTATTTTAGACCAAACTTACTTCAAGAATAATTTAACACAAATTTTCTTTGTTTATGAATAACTTTTCATAATGTTTTCACATCCATTTTCTACTCCCTTCTTTTAGAGCTTACATTTATTTCTTAAATTATTTTATCATTTACACTTTTAAAGTTCCTGATCTTAACTAATAAGTTTTTGAGTTAAAATAATATATTTAAATTAAATGTAATTTTAATTTTTTAATCTTTATATAAAATTAATAAAGTGTATTCTTTATGTCACATAAGTGACTTTTTCTTCCTTTCATATTTATACATTATCCTCGCTTTATACGGATGATACAAAACAATTGAATTTCCATTAATCACTAACACTGATCTCTGTCTCTATTCTCAAAAGAGAAGTGTCAAAAATAATGGGTCTAACCACATAGTTGCTGGTGAAGACTGCCTTACCCTGCTAAAATTAGTCCCTGCACATAAAGATTATTTTTCTTATAAAAGTTTTTCTTTTAAAAATATAATCTGTTTCAAATCCGTTATTATATTTCTTTTATAATAATTATTATTAATTTTATTTTATTAAAAATATAGAGAATAGATTATCGTATAAATAATAATGTTTCTTGACGTATTGTAAGTATTATGGTCACTAACTACCACAGCCCCATAATGTACACAACTGTTGTAGTGAAATGTAAAAAAAGTCTCAAATGACACTATTTGATTATTTTCAAAGGTAAATTTTGTTATAACGCGAGAATTTATAAAATTATTAATGTCGGCACCAACATAATTAAAAATTTTATGTCTCTTTACAAGAATCAATAAATATAAAAGAGAAAATTGGATAAATATCTCGTCTCAAATTTTTTTAAAGTGAAGTGTTCTTAATTTTAGAAATTAATAAAATTATAAAAGAAAAAATCAGTGCGTTTAAATTATCATATTCTTATTACTTTAATCATTAAAAGTAAGTCAATATTATCACTAAATAATATGATTTTTAAATTTTGAACAAAAATATTATTGAATTATAACTTTTTAAGATTTTGCCTTTAATTTTATTATCTTTAGGAACTAAAGGGATAATATTTCATATTTTTAAAGACGAAATTGACTATTCCCTTCAAGAAATATAAAGAAGAAAAGAAAATAAAAAGGCAGTAAAATTAGAGTGTTTGACATACAATAAGAAAGTAAAACAAAAAGGATAGTTTTTCTAATTTGATTGAATAAAACAATAAAAGAAAATTTATATTCATAAAAGTTATACGTATATCACTATTAGAAATCAAGAAAAAAAAAAGCAAAATTTTCTGTTTGTTAATATTCTATTTTTTTTATTTTTTTTTAACCGCTAAAAATAAATTAAATAAAAGAAAATATTTTATAAATGTTCCAACTCTTATAAATCTGAAAAACTAGAGAACGAGAGACTCATTGTCCAAATTCCGATATAGTCTAAACTAAAACAAGACAATCTAACAATAATATTAACAGTCCATCCCTATTCTCTTTTTGTGTCAAATTATGAAGGGTATACTTTATTTATTTATTTATTTATTATTATTATTATTTTTTATTTATATGGATCTATAGAAGATTTTTGTTTTCTTTTTAGCTAAACCAAACGAAAAGAAAGCTAAAGTCACATTTTTCATTCCCTCCTGTTCTATGACAACAAAAATACCATTAGAGTAAAAGCAAAATATTGATAATTTAAAGGACATTGTTATATGATCTTCTGTTGTTCATAAATCTTTATCATATACGTTAATGTGTAAGGGAAAAGGCAAAATATGGCAAAGGACATTACTTTACGGTGTTCACAAATCTTTATCTTAGATAGATGCCTAACTCTTTTTGATGTAGTAAAAGCAACCAACTTCTATAATCACCGAGAATAAAAAAATTGTAGATTCCATACCAATTTTGTTGGAGAATAACAATTCATACTTTTTTTTATTAAAATCCTATTTATACAAAAACCCTTTTTATAAATTTTTAATAATTAAGAAAAGGGCACACACTTCCTGGGCACTTCTACAAAAGTATAAAATTATATTTGATACGGTGAAAAATTATAATTTTTTATGAACATTTTATACAAATTAAATGTTGTTCTGTTTTTCACTTTTGGTGGCAGTTCTATCCCATCATCATTGAGGTATTTAGGGATTAGATTGCCACATGTTAGGCTTGTGCATATTGACTATGTGTGAGTGTGGATTTGGTAGTGGGGGAAAATGACAAACAAATTATTGTGGGAGAAAAGATAGAACTTAGAACTTGGTTTTCTTATGAAAAGTTCGGTGTTATTTGTAACCCATGAAAAGTTGGGTGTTATTTGTAACCCATGTGACTCTCGGTAATTCATATAAATGTTGACCCGAATTTATTACTTTACCCTTTTGTGTTTAGGGTTTTATAGATCCCCTTTTGTATCTCACTTTTTCAATTGAGAAAATAAAGAGTCACTTTTACAAACTGGTATCACAACTTTAGGTTTAGGTTAAAAAAACCTTTCTTCTTCACAGCCGTCTCCACTGTCCAGTTCGCGTCGCCGCCTCCATTGCCCAGCTATCGTCGCCACCTCTGCTGCACACCCCCGCGCGCCGCCGTCTCCGTTGCCCGGTCAGCACGCACACCTTCGCTGTCCAGTCTGCGCGTCACCGCCACGCTTTGCCTTCGCACCCGCAGTCGCTCCGCTCCGCCTCCACTGTTCATCGTCCGCCGTTGCCCGCCGCTCCCCGTCAATAGCCGCCAGCCGCCGTTGCCCAATCCGCACATCGTCACCGCCTCCGCAACCGCACTCCTCTAACCACTGTAATCATGTGAGACGTCACAGTTGTAGTTCTCCGCATTTTGTCATTTGTTTCGGTGTTTGATTGTTGCTTCGTGGCTCCGTATTTAGAAGAAAATGTCGTCCAAATTTGATATTGAGAGGTTTGATGGGAAGACGAGTTTTGCACTTTGGCAAGTGCGGATGGCCGCTATTGTCCACTCTTGGCATCAAGGATGTCATCCATGTTAGAGAAGTCGATGCGGAAATAACGGATAAGAAGTGGAAGGAAATCGATGATAAGGCTCTTTCCACTATGCAGTTGTGCTTAAGTGATGCAACACTTCAAGAGGTTCTCTCAGAAACGACCGCTATGGGTTTGTGGAAGAAGTTGGACGTATATGAAGAAGTCTTTAACAAATCGGTTGCGGTTGAAGTTACGCCTCTACACTCTTCATATGGCTGAAGGTACATCTATTTCCGATCATATTGCGGAGTTTACCTCCATCTTGAATGATTTGAGAAAGTTAGATGTCAAGGTAGAGGATGAAGACCAAGCTTTGTTGGTGTTGTGTTCTTTGCCTACACAATATAAGTCACTTTGGGATATGATGATTTATGGTAAAGAGAAAATTTCTCTTGAGGATGTGAAGGGTTACCTGCAAGCCAAATTGCACTTGGATAATGAGATTACCAGTGTTGATAAAGGAAGTCAAGGTGTTGGTTTAGTAGCCGAACGGGGGAGGTCTAAAGACAAAACCCCGATGGGAAATAGAAGTCGGTCAAAGTCAAAGCACAAGAATCTTACATGCAATTATTGTAAGAAGAAGGGACACATAAAAACCAATTGTTTTATTTTGCAGAATAAACAAAAGGGTCGTGGAGGTGTTGCTTCAGAAGAGGTCAATGTGGCCAAGGATGATGACACATATGACGTTCTTTGTGTAGTTGATAATTGTGTCAATGATGAGAATGCTTGGATAATGGACTCGGGAACTTCTCAACACATGACTCCAAATAGGGATTGGTTTGAGACATATGAGCCTTCAAGTGAAAAGGTTCTTATGGGAAATAATCATTGTGCAAGGTTGCATGTGGGGGCTCAGTGAAGATTAAATTCCATGATGGAAAGATACGAAGGTTGACGGGTGTGAGACATATACTCGATTTGAGTAAGAATCTGATTTCTTTAAGGTCTCTTGAAGAGAAGGGATGTAAGTTTCAAAGTGACGGTGAAGTTCTTCGTGTTTCAAAGGGAGCTCTTACCATTATGAGAGGAAAGAGAGTTGGAAATCTCTATTTCTTGCAAGGGTCCACAATCACAGGCTCGGCCTCCGTTGCGAGCTCGGATCCTACCTCGGATGTTACGAAGTTATGGCATATTAGGTTGGGACATATGAGCGAGCGAGGAATGAACATTTTGAGTAAGAGAGGCTTGTTGTGTGGTCAATGCACAAGTAGCTTGGAGTTTTTTTAGCATTGTGTATTTGGAAAGCAAAAGAGATGGAGCTTCTCAACAGCCATTCACCTGACCAAGGAAACGTTGGATTACATCCATTCAGATCTTTGGGGACCTTCTCGTGTGCCATCAAAAGGTAATGGTTCTCGTTATATGCTTACTTTCATTGATGACTTTTCAAGAAAGGTTTGGGCTTATTTCTTGAAGGAGAAAAGTGAGGCCTTTAAGGTGTTCAAGGAATCGAAGACACTTTTAGAAAATCAAACTAGAAAGAAGATCAAGAGGTTGATGATCGATAATGGTTTAGAATTTTGTAACCACCAATTTGATGAGTTTTGTAAAGCCAAAGGAATTGCTAGGCACAAAACAGTGGTTAATACTCCACAACAAAATGGAGTTGCGGAAAGAATGAATTGTACATTGCTTGAAAGGGATCGTTGCATGCTTTCCAATGCGGGTTTTGGCAAGGAGCTTTGGGCGGAAGCGATTAGCACGGGGTGCTATTTGGTGAATCGATCTCCCAACACTTCCATACAGTGCAAAACACCTGAAGAAGTATGGTCGGGTAAGCCAACTGATTATTCAAACTTGAGGGTGTTTGGTTGTCCTGCTTATGTTCATGTAAATGAAGGAAAGTTGGAGGCAAGAGCAAAGAAGGGTGTTTTTGTTGGGTATCCCATGGGGTACAAGGTGTGGTGCCCCACATCTTCTAAATTTCTCATTTCAAGAGATGTCACTTTTGATGAGCCAGCTTTGTTGAAATCCAAGGATGTTGTGCTCAAGCCGACCATTATGGAGAATGAGAAGATTGACAAGAAGGTGCAGTTTGAGGTGCCAGTCCAACAAAGTGATGAAGAAGAGGCTATACCACATAAAGATGCTCATCCAGAAGAACAAGAAGTTGAAGCGGAACCATATTTATTGGCAAGACAATGTGAAAGAAGAGAAATTAGAAAACCAATGAGATATGTTGATTTTGCTTATTGTTTTGCAGTTGCCAAAGAGGTAGAGTATAGTGAACCATCATCTTACAAAGAATTTATTTCTTCCAAAAATGCAACTGATTGGGTTTCCCACATGAATGAAGAGCTTCAATCGTTGGAAAGAAATTACACTTGGACTCTTGTGAAGCCACCTAATGGTAAGAAGATTGTGGGTTGCAAGTGGGTCTTCAAGAAGAAGGTAGATGGTTCAAGACCAAAAGGTCTTCGGTATAAGGCAAGACTTGTGGCGAAGGGTTTTAGTCAAGTTCAAGGTGTGAACTTTAATGAAGTATTTTCTCCTGTTGTCAAGCATACCTCCATTCAAGTTTTTATCTCTTTAGTGGCAATCAAGGATTTGGAGTTCGAGCAGTTGGATGTGATAATTGCTTTCTTACATGGTGATTTAGAAGAGCAAATTTACATGAAGCAATCAGAGAGTTTTGAAGTTGTGGGAAAGGAGAATCATGTATGTTTCTTAAAGAAGTCACTCTATGGCCTCAAGCAATCACCTCAGCAATGGTACAAGAAATTTGAATCATTCATGGTTAGTATAAATTTCTCCAGCTCTAATTATGATATTTGTGTCTACTTCAAGAAGTTGAGTAGCGGAGAATTTATCTATTTGTTGCTTTATGTTGATGATATGTTGATTGCTGCTTCTAATATGGAAGAAATTGTAAGATTGAAAGAGCAACTTGGTTCGGCATTTGAGATGAAAGATTTAAGGGCCACCAAAAGAATCCTTGGCATGGAAATATCAAGGGACCGACCCAATCGAAAACTCTTTCTCTCACAAAAGGAGTTTGTAGGAAAGGTAATCCGTCATTTTAGCATGGAGAAAGCCAAGATTGCTTCCACCCCTCTTGCAACACATTTTAAGCTTTCAGCTACTATGAGTCCTAAGTCTGAATATGAGAAGTAGTATATGGAAAATGTTCCATACTCAAGTGCAGTTGGGAGTCTTATGTACTTGATGATGTGTACTAGACCCGACATAGCTCAAGCCGTTAGTGTGGTGAGTAGGTACCTTGATTGTCCTGGAAAAGGACATTGGGAAGCGGTAAAATGGATCTTTCGCTACTTGAAAGGTACCATTAATGCTCATTCGGAGTTTGGAGGAAATGGGATACTAACGAGTTATGTGGATTCAGATTTTGGTGGTGATTTTGATAAAAGGTCTTTGACAGGTTATGTTTTTACCCTTAGAGGGTGTGCAATTAGTTGGAAGTCAACACTTCAATCTACTGTTGCACTCTCTAGCACGGAAGCAGAGTACATGGCAATCACGGAGGCTATTAAGGAGGTTATTTGGCTCAAGGTATTTCTTGGTGAGATTGCTTCTCTTGGTGATCCTATCATGGTATTTTGTGACAACCAAAGTGCCGTTTATTTGACAAATGACCGAATGTTCCATGAAAGGACTAAGCACATTGATATACGGTATCACTTTGTGCGTGATGTGATTTCTAAAAGCAATGTGCTTGTGAAGAAGATTAGCACCGAAGCGAATTCGGCCGATATGCTCACAAAGCCTCTTCCCATTGCAAAGTTCAAGTTTTGTTCAAAGACAATTTCAATTTGTTGTTAGTTTGTTTTTTAGGTTGTTCTAGTTTATTTCTATTTACTTTCTAATTGTACAATTCGGATCAAGTTAGAGATTTTTATATGTTGACCCGAATTTACTATTTTACCCTTTTGTGTTTAGGGTTTTAAAGATCCCCTTTTGTATCTCACTTTTTCAATTGAGAAAATAAAAAGTCACTTTTACATCATCCAAAATGCTTCATTTTCTTTTTCATTAAGATCAAATATAAACAAATTCTATATAGAACCACGTATATCTAATCAACCAAAGTTGGAAGTTTTACATCCATAAAAAATTAATCATTTTTCTATAAACTCAACAGAACACTTATATAAAAGTATTTAGTTTTTAAAAATTAAACATAATAAAATATATATTTTTAAAAAGAAAACTTAGATTATTTTCTATTGATGTAACCCATGTGATTTTGATTAGTATTCATAGGAAAAAACAAGAAAAATTAATTAAAAAAGATAATGTAAAAATAGATTAAGATAAGAGAGAGAAGATGTCAACTTTAATCTAAGAAATAATAATTTGTTTCGATGGATAGATGAATTTAAGTGAATTTGAGTGAGTGATTTTGTATGGATTTGAGAGAATTTGAAGAAATAGATTGTGTTATTTGGATTAAAAGATAGTAAGATTTGAGTAGAAAGTATGTGAAAGTTTATGAGTAATGTGATATGTATGATTGATATTTTAAAAATTTTTAATTAATAAAAATGTATGATTGATTATTATTATAATTTTTAATTTTATTATTATTATGTTATTATATATAATTAATTTTGTTATTATTGTTGTGTTATTATAATATAAGTGAAAAAAAAAGAAAAATCTGAGACAAGGGGTATCAAACTCCATACCTACCTCATTCGTATCACAATTCTACCATTTAAGTTGCATTCCTATCGGAAACTAATTTTAAACATTCATAGTTATAATTTTATAATCAATTAGTGTAATCTAGCCCATAATCGATTACCGCAAATTGATTGAGTAGTACATCACTTGAAACAAACACATCATAAAGGATTAGGATCACGAAATTCACCATAACTTTTTTATGAATTTAAAAAAAATGTTATTTTATTTATTATTAATGTTATTAGTAATATTAGCAATATGCTCGATGTGGAAATCAAATTCAAATTTCACATGTACATATAGAACTTAACTTACTACTAAACCAGATAACCTCTTTCTCATGATATAATTATTATTCTTCTTCTTATTATGACTATTTTTATTATTATTATTATTATGATTTATATTTAATGTTTATTTTACATACAAATTTTCATCTGTATGTAACTTCCGTATATAAATTGCGATTTTTTTTGTAGTTAAACAACATATACAAAGGTAAGTTATTGAAGTAAATTTTCAACATAAAAAATGTATCTGAAAGGAAACATTTTAATTAGACATCCACAAACTAATTCAATTCCATCAAACATAAGCATACATAACCATAAAGATTACACATGAATCTATACATTAAAGGATATTCACCAAGAAATATTTACGAACACTTTCCGCAAGACTCGTATTAAGCATTTACTTATTTTTGTTGTTATCAAATCACTTATGAATGATCTAATGATTATGAAAAAGCTCATTTTAGAAGAATTTCAAGGCACAAATTTGAAAACATAAATATCATTAAGAAGTTTGTTGTAAACATTAAAAATAGGTTTCTTAAGATTGAAAAGTATCAGATAGCTACACTCTCAAAAAAGCTAATTTCAAATAAATATATGGGTAAAGGCAACATCAGAGAGTACATCATGGACGTAGCTCATATTGCTTTAAAACTAAATGAACTTAAATTAGAACTCTTTGAGAACTTGTCAGTGCATTCAATTCTGATTTCTCTACCGACTCAATTTGGTCAGTTTAAGATGAGTTATAATTCCCAAAAGGAGACTTAGCCTTTGAATGAGCTTATCTCACATTGTGTTTATGAAGTGAAAAGATTGAATCAAGATAAGATAGAAAGTGCACCTCTTGTCATTACTTCAATAAGTAAGGGTAAGGGACTAAAAAGGAAAAAGGATAAGGAAATTTCAACTACATCTTAAAGGAAACAATAAAAGAAATCAAATGAATATGAAGACAATATTTATTTCTTTTTTGTGGAGCTTTAAGGGTACAAATTTCTAGTCAGTTTTTGTATCATGAAATGCTCGGTTCTTTGAGGATGTCAATTTTGCAAAGAGAGATATAGTTAAGGAATTTGTCTTTGATGAGGAATATATGGATATTCCCATACATGTTATTGTCATTGTTCAAGATCCTTTTCTTAACTTTTCTCAAGACAATTTAGAACCTTCTAGACAAGAAGTTGTTCATGAAGAACAAACTATTCCTCCTCGAAAACCTATGTCATTAAGGAAATCTACTAGAGAAAGAACAATAATGGCACTAGTGGCACATTTTGAACTTGAGTCATCATATGAATGTAAAAAAACATGCCTCAATGACAACATTAATGAGACCATTTTTATGGTGCAACTAAAAAACCTTTGTTTCAAAAGATTCAAAGGATTTGGTTTGCAAACTTAAGAAATTCATCTATTTAAAATGGTATTTAAAGTTTCATTATGTTATTTCCTCGTGCATTTTGAGGTAAAATTGCATTGATAACTATATATACCACAAGTTTTGTGGAAGCAAGTGTATTTTTTAATATTTTATGTTTGTGATATTTTTCTTTTCAACAATGACATAAATTTATTGCATGAAAACAAGAGATTTTAAGATAATAATTTTAAGATGAAAGGTCTTAGTAATGCATTTTTTGTATTAGGCATATAGATACATCGAGATCATTCTCAAAATACTCTTGGATTGTATCGAAAAGGTTCTAAATAGACATGACATGAAAGATTGTAAACTTTGGAGTACTCTTGGATTGTCTCAAAAAGGTTATATTGGAAAGGTTTTAAAGGGATATTGCATGCAAGATTGTAAACCACTAATATCCATGTGGCTAAAAGAGACAAGTTTAGTCTTAATCAATGTCCAAAGAATTCCTTTGAAGAAAAGGAAATGCAAAAGATTGTGTATGCATCAACAGAAGAGGGTCTAGTGTATGCTCAACTTTGTACATATCTAGATATTGTATACATTACAAGGATGTTAGGTAGATATTTGAGGAATCCACGATTTGATCATTTGAAAATAGTTAAATATATCATGTGGTACTTACAAGAACAAAAGACTATATGATTACATATCGAAGGTTGGATAAGCTTGAAATCATTGGGTATACTGACCCAATTTTGCTAGAGGTCAAGATAGTTCGAAATTCACATCATGTTATGTATTTGCATAGATGTTATTTTGTGCAAAAGTTCTAAAAGGTCTCTTATAGCCTTTTCTACCATGCAATTGAGTTCATAGCAAGTTAGGCATCTAATCACGACATTTGGCTACAAAATTTTGTTACAAGCTACATATAGTGGATGGTATAGAAAGACCACTTAAGTTATTCATGATAAAAAATCAACAATTCTATTTTCCAACAATAACAATATAAGTTTAACAATATTAAGTTCTTGGTTGTTAAAGAAATATTTATGAGTAAATAATTGTCTATAGAACATATTAACACAAACTCCATGATTGTGAATCCATTCACTAGACGATTAATTCCAAAAGATTTCATGAGCACACTACTCATGTGGGTGTTATCTCTCGAACTGATATTCAATTTTAGTATAAGTTTATAATTTTGGATGTTTTGATAGCAAAAACTTATATATGGTTCTAGTGTATTTTTTTTGAGAAATAAAGTTTTGGTATATTATGGTTTGATCTCACTAAGATTTAAGAAGGACCTAATGGGATTAAGCATGTTAAGACCACATTACATGAAAAAATTCCATATTATACATTCATATCATTATTCACGTCATTCATCATTTATGTCAATATATATATATATATATATATGATCATTGATGTGTTTAGCTACCATAAAGGAAGTAAAGACCCATTTTATCATATATTAATATGATTGTTGAACTAAATTGATGAAAGATCACCTAGGTAAGGTTACCTATACAGTCCAGAGTAAGCAAGATGTTAGATCCTTAATCCACCATTAGTCTTGTATATGAATAATTATATATTAAAAATATTAATAACACTTATTATTATTATTATTATTATTATTATTATTATTATTATTATTATTATTATTATTATTATTATTATTAGATAGCATTAAATTATCTTTTGATAGTTATGTATATCAAAAGTTACGAGACTTTTAATGTTTGGTGATTAAAGATAATTCTATTTTATAATGCATAAATAAAAACACTATAAAAAATCTCATATGTTCAAAAATCGATTAGATCAGTCTTCATATTATACTACTATATTCTCTTATCATTATGAATTCATATAAATTCAAATATTATATCGCTCTTAATTATATATATATATATATATATATATATATATATATATATATATATATATATATATATTTTCCCTCTTAAAAGTACTTATAAAAAAAATGTATATCCTAAATGTAAAACATTCCATTCAAAACATAATTTCATAATTTAGATATTCCTGTTCTAAAGTTTCTTTTATGATTAACTTTATGTTCTTTTACTTCACTTATTTAAGAATGATTGAGTTAAATATATCATATTAGTTCACTTTACTCATCTTATTTAACAAGTTTAATTTTAGAGTGATAATAATAGAGACCCATTAATTTTAAACACCTAATCCCATACATTTTTTTTTTTCTTTTCCTACCACATGATACTACAAATAATATCTGTTTCTAAGTATTTTATAGGTGTCTATGTATCACTTTTCTTAATTTTGTATGTTTTATTATAAGCAAACTTTTATTATAATCGAAAATACAATAGATACTCGTGATATGAATAAGTCTCAAAATTAAGATAGATCAAAAGGATATGCATAGGGTAGTTAATGGCATATGTTATTATAGTAATGGAATTTCGTCGTGTTTGTCCGTTAATTATAGTAATGACATATGTTATTAGGTGAAAGCTCGCAAAAACAAATACATGCATAAATACCATTCCAAATCTAAGATATTTTTGAAGAGTTTCAACACCAAAAACGTGTAAAAAAAATAAACAAATTTCTAATATAAAACATTTAGACAATAAATGTATAAGCCTTTGTTGTTCTTGTATATTTCTATTCAATATAAAACTTCAAAACATGTTTTCAAATTAAGAAGTGACCAAACTCTTTCTATCATGTAAGACAAATAAAATTACTATTCAACCCACTAAAGGAGAACTTGGAATGAACTCAATGAAATAATATAATTTAAAATACAGTGAAATGTTGAATTAACTCAAATTATTTTTTCAAAGAATGTAATTGCAAATTTAGTTCCAACATTAATAGGAAAAGAGGTTGAATGTGATTTTCATAATTAAGGAAAATAATTTGAAATTTAAATAAAAAACAGTCAACAAAATAAATCAATTTCTATATTATTTTCTTAAATTTCTCAATAATTATGATAATTGTATTTGCATCGAGTTTTTTAATCTCTTAAATCAATTATGTTAAATAATTTTTTAAATTATGAAGATTTTTTGAAGAGTGAGTGTATGTGTTTATGACATTTAGGGTTTGTTTGGTGGAGAGAGTGTATTTGAGGTAATAGATTTGAATGAATTTGAGTAGATTGTGTGTGGATAATAAGATTATTTGGATTAATGGATAAATGGTAAAATTTGTATCAAAACTGAACTTTAAGCCTAACTCAACCTTATAAACCGGTGGTCCGATAGTGGGTGGCCTGATAGACCCAACAATCATGCTAGGATAAGCTTTAATACTATATCAGAAGTAGACTTTAAGCCTAACTCAACCTTACAATTTGTAAGGTGAGGTTTGCTCTCATTTATAAACTATTAAAAGCTCTCTTCTCTAGTCATCAATGTAGGATCTCTAACAATTTGAAAGGATTTGAGAAAAATGTTTGTGAATGATGTGATAAATGTAATTTAATTTTAAATTATTTTTAATAAATATAATTTTATAATTACCATTTTATCCTTAACTATATAAGTAATTAAAAATAATATATCTTTAATTTAATTATAATTTTGATAGTTTTAATAATTTTTATAAAAATATTTAATAATACAATTAACTTTATTTAAATTTAATTTAAAATAAATCATGATTAAATTGTTAAATATAATTTAAACTAAACTTATTAATATTTTTAATACTAAATTTATACAATATTATTTTTTTTCATATTTATTATTAATAATTACAACTACTTTTATTATATTACATATATATTATTATTATTATTAATTTTTATTAACCATATAATTAAATATTTCAATTATATAAATTAATTTAATATATAAATTTTTATTTATATTATTTTTTATTATATTATAATACATAATTTATTGTATATATAATTAATTATAGGTTAATATTATAATATATATTATAAACGCAACATATCATCCCAACCTATAATTGATTATATGTTGTTATAACATATAATCGATTATATATATATATATATATATATATAATTGAGTATACGTTAATTTTATAATATATAGTTGATTATATATAATTAAATTTATAATATTATTATAGTATATTATATAACTAAATTATTATTTTCATAAATTTGTTTTAATTTTATTATTTTTATTTTTATTTTTATTTTTATAATTTTATTAAAATTATTATTATTAATAAAAAACTTACTCTATGTAAATTTTCGTAAATCCTTGCTCATTAAAAAGAGAATAAAGAGAATGTACAGTACATTTTTTTTTCGTTTTTTACATTTTATTAATATTTTATTTCTCTTTTTTTAATTATCTCTTTATTTTATTCATCGCAACAAATTTAATAGTTGGATACAATTTTTAATTATAAAAAATGCAAACAGCCCATATTATTATTATTTGATTCAGGACCACCTCCAACAATATATTAAACATATGTTTAACATCACTTCAATCTTGTTTCACACTTTCTATCAAGTGTTTCCACCGCAAAGTTAATATATATATATATATATATATATATATATATATATTACGGGTGTCAGTACCGGTAGATTTGTTTTTCCTATATTAAAAAAATAACTCTTTTTCAAATCATCTATTTTAATTAGCTTTTTAAAACATCATACTTTTTCTATAATTACTTTTAAATGCTTTTTATATACAATTTTAATTTCATATTTTATCTCGCAATTTTTAGAACAAAATAATTTTTGTTCGTTATTGTGTACCATCATATTTCATTACTCTTGATATATATACCCAGTTGAGAAATTCAATACCAACACCTATCACTGATTAATAATTATATGTTCATCTAAAACATTAAGATATTCATAATAATGAATTTAAAAAACTATTTTTAAGACATACGCGTTTTGTTTAATGATTGGATGAAACATTACATAACATTATTTAGTTTTAAAAAGTTAAATATGTATTTAAAAGTTTTCATATATAAAAAATTATACATTCACTGAAAAGTTGAATTTAAGTGTACGTTAAAGAGATAGACCCACCAACTTAACACAAAACGAGATGAATCATTTATCCTTTCAAATCACTTTATTTAACCCGTACCATATCTCTTTCTCTCTACCAGTTGGTAGGGAAGACCTTTAACGTTGTTATTTCCATCACTTTTTTTTCTTCTTTTTTTTCTTTTCTTATCTCTTTTGTTCAATAAAGTATACACAATATTTTAGGTCTCAAAATATCTTTTTACAATATGAAGTTGTAACTTGTGGCTCTGTTTGTTCAGACGTTGCTCACAGCTCCTCCAGTAACACTTCTCTTAGCTAGTTTCATTCGTTTACCAGATTAAACTAAAACTTATCATAGAACTGAAATTTTACTTATAATGATCACTATTAGTGGCTCATGGATCATTGTTATTTGGCCTGTTTAAACGTCATTGACATTTCAACTTTTCTTTCTGAAATTAGTTATGCATATTTCTTTATAATTTTAAAATAAATTATCTTTATTAAGAAAATTTATATTTTTTACAAAATCAACTTGTAAAATAAAATTCACGTTTCATTAATATATTAAAATTTTGAATAAATATGATATACCTTTTATATTTTTTAATCCTATATATATGTTTAATATTAATTTTTGCTTGAGATCAGTATTTTAAACAATATATTCTTTTGATATTTTATCTAACTTTAAAATAATTATTCAATGAACAAAATATTGTTAGTGGTTGTCAAAGCACGAGACTTTGGAAATTCAAACAATTAGTAAAAGTATCATGATATTGATAAAATTAAGAAATCAAATAATGAGAGATATATTTTAAAATTAATATGTGTGCCAAAATATGGAAAGAAAGATTGAAGGAACCGATTACTTTGTACAAAATTACATCTTTCAATACTGTTTTATTGAATCATCTTTCTTAAAGTTTGTCATTAAAATTTATATTATGAATAATTTAATATCTTATATATATATATATATATATATATATATATATATATATATATATATATATATATATATCGATATCGGAGGTATGGTATATTTTTTTAATATACTAAAATACAAATCATTTATTGATTAATTTTAATAAAAATTTGACACAAATTATAGTTTAAAGGTTGATCAATGAAATTATTTTTTTATATAAAATCACTGATAGTGTAAAATTTAGTAAAGTTATATTGATATAATTA
>Ga0209489_100250_pt1 | contig 91288 bp, 50 predicted proteins | sample SiratrowhiteBW_FD_187527 | JGI IMG/M metagenome (GOLD analysis project Ga0209489, IMG submission 187527) | Root nodule microbial communities of legume samples collected from California, USA - Siratro white BW (SPAdes) (version 2) | ecosystem: Host-associated > Plants > Roots > Nodule | place...
ATATATATATATATATATATATATATATATATATATATATATATATACACAACTTAAAAAAAATAAACAGAAATAAACAAAAATAATAAAAAATTGATTATTTTAGAAAATCTAAATTTAAAATTATATAATAATATACTTTTATTTAAGAAAGCACATTTTATTTATATATTTAATAACTGGTTTTTTGAACACTTCTAATTCAACAATAATAGAAATAACATCTCAGTATCAAAATCATCAATTGTTAGTTTTATTAAAGAATAAAGATGATAGTATTATAATGATTATAATATCAAAATTATCAAGAATAAAGATCATAGTATCATAATGATTATCAAAATAAAGATAATATCATCATAATGATTATATATCAAGATTATTAATGGTGAAAGTTAAATGAAATTTATTAGAAGGTTATGAGTACTTAAAATTGGTACTCTATAAATAGCATACTTATATTATTATGTAAAAATCGTAATACCCACATATATAACTCGCTGGCAGCTTGATACAATGTTCTCAACTATTCATTCTATTTTAACAATTTATATTTATCTGTTTTATACTTTTCTTCAATTCATTTGCTTCAATAATTTATTTTAAACACTTTATCATTTTCTTTTTTCTTTTCTATATGGTTTAATTTACTATTATTTTTTTATTTTTTTACTATTTTTTGAAAATCTTCAATAAATCTTATAATGTGAACCTTCATATTCAATTTAAAATAATTTAACACATAAATAAATAATAAAAAATTTAGCATAAATAATAAAATGTCTAAAAAAACATGTCCCTTTCCATACTTATGAGCTTATATTTGTTTTTGTTTTCATGAAAAATATATGATCATAGATTATTCTAACAAATTCCCAGTAACAAGATCAATCTGATATCAATTCCTTTTTGGTTCCATAACCTGTATTCTCCTGGCAACATAAACTTCCATGTAAGTGACTGTGGGCCCTCTTAGACGTTGTAATTAAGCATAATGATTTACCATAATGAATACTCTCCAAAAAAAAAAAAAGTACTACTTTTACCAACTTTTGTTAAATCGATCTAAAACTTTCCCCAAGCAAATTCAACAAGTTTGTTGCATATGGTAGTAAAGTATCCAGATTTCAAACCTTCCAATTTTGGGAAACCCTATTATTATTCCTTCCACTTCAAATCACTCTCAAGTATTTTATATCTTTTCAGAATCAAACATTGCATGATGGCAATCCTGAATTTCACAAGGGTAAGTTTCATTTTATTAAGAATTAACCAGAGATTCTGTCATCCTTTATTTATTTTCGGCACCAGTTTTATATTTTCTTCATAGACACATGAATTTTAATAAGTTAATATGTTTCTATTAAGGTTTTCAATAAAAATTAGGATTTAATTAAAGTATATCAATAACATTTTTTTCTTATAATAAATTATCGTATGATAAAAGTAGTGACTTTTATAATAGTCGATGTAAGAAAATTCACTCAGGCAACCAGTTATAAATAAATTTTACAAATATTAAGGAATTCATTTTACATGTTAGTGTGTATATATGTGTGTGAATAATAAAGTAAACAATCTTTACACTACAAAAGTACATATATGTTTTTTCTAAAAAAAAAAAAATTCATTTTTTTTCTCTAGTTATTTTAAGAGTTTAGTTAATATAGATGGTTGACGTAGTTTGTTTTACAAAAGCATTTCTTTTTTGTATAGAAAAAGTTATATTACTCACTCATCACATTAGTAAGATAATAACTTTCTTGACCTTGACTTATCCGAAGATCGACTTGGTATTTTCGTGATTAATTTTCGCAAGGTTAAAATACTGGTTGATTAGTGAAAAAGACGTTCTCCAACTACAAATTAATCCTTAATTATCAATTTTTGAATATTGTGTGGATCATCCTTAGAAAAAATATTAATAAAATAAGTTGAATAAAACAACTTTTATTAAATAAACTAACCGAGGTTAGCAGAACGCACTAATCACACATGAATTAATTAATGTTCAATTTTTCTTTAAAAAATATTTATATTTAATGTTTAATTGTATTTTACACAAAATTATCCCTTAAAAGTATATGTTATACTCAAAGAAAATCATAAACTCATGGAAGGAAAAAATTGACATGGATAACGTGGAAAAAGTATGCAGACCATATTTTATTTGAAGTTTTACTTTTTATATTTTATTAATAAAAGTTAAATAAGTTTTAGATCAGAATGTAGATACTTATTTTGAGTAGCCAAGATAATAAATAGTAAAGGAAAATATGCAATTTGTTGAATCCTGTAGAGGCAGATGGTGCAGATTGAGGAGCATTAATTGAGTGATATAATAGGAAGTAGTAAAGAGAAAGAATGGGATGAAGATGGAAGGAGGTGATTAATAGAATATGTGTGGAAGTGTGTGATTGCAACAGATAAGAAATTGCCGAGGATAAAGATGTGTGGATGTGACATCCCTGAGTTGACCCAATTAAGGGCACTATGTCAGATAGCCCTTACCTGCAGAAAGAAAAGAAATTGGAAAGAAAATGATGATGATGATGGGCTGAGGAAAGAAATGAAATCCCCGATTTTCATACCAAACTTTGACACCAGAATAAGAAGAGTGAAAGGAGGGTAAGTAATAAGTAAGTTGTGGCAGAGAGACAGAGAGCGAGGCATGGGAAGGTAGGACCCATTAATGGAGAATTCAAGTGAATGAGAAATGGGGAATCTATTTGGCACTGTTCAGATTCTGCCTGAACATTTTTTTTATCTAGTTTTTTAGGAGGCTTCGTGGTAATTAATGTGTTTCTTTCTTTGTTTGTTTGTTTGTGTGAGAGAGAGGGTATGGTTGGAGTGATGGACTTGAGTTGAATGAACGGAGCTGATTATCTGATGATGGATGGTTGATTGATATGATAGAAAACATCACTCTTTTTCTGCAATACATGCATGTGCACAATCTCATGCCTCACTTTCACCAATAATTCCAACATTAATTAATCACATCTTTCTTCTTCTCCTTCTTCTAAGCTTACATCTTTCATTTTTTTTTTATCTCTTTTTGTTATCTTGTTAATATTTTTTAATGTTTTTTTTCCAAGTCAATTGGTATAATACACAAATATTAATGTTGTAAAAAATGGTTAAAGAAACAACGAAGAAGGCACAAAATAGAGATGACCAATTTTTGTAATGGAGGAATTAGGTTATAAGATCTAGACTTTCCTATTATAATAGGTTAACTAAACATAAAATTTTTAAGATTCAGAACGTTGAATAAATAAATATTAATTAAAGTATGAATCTTATAAAACTTTTTTTTTATTGAAGTAAAAATTCTAAAAAAAAATATTAAAAGTTTTATAGGACAAGAAAAGACATAAGATTTCATATAATAAATATAGTTGGATTTACCTCTTTTCTCATTTTATTATCAAACATATTAAGTTTTAACTAATTTATTTATTTAATGATATTTTTAAAATATTTTAACTTTAATGAATGTTTAATATTTGGTTACACTATTATAATATGTATTTTTTGTTTTATAAAAAATAACATTTTAGGAAAAAAAAATATTGAAAGATTAATACAAAAAACTAATTTTATAAAATTAGTTTTTCTTCGGAGATCGAAAATATTGTTCGATATTAATTATATATGCATTTTACTTACATTTCTTAAAGAAATTTATCTTGAAAAAAAAATTGTGGTGTTTACGGATAATACATCATCACTAATAGTTAAATAAAAGATAATGATATACGTTTTAATGCTATATAAATGTAGTTTTTTTATCTTCATAATAACACATTCATAGAAAAAGTGAGTTATTTCAATGAAAAAGGAGGCAATACACCTTTTATTATTACTCAAAAATCACAAAATTGCATGAATATAATTTTCATTTAACAGTCGTTTTCTTGGATTTCTTTTACTAAGATAAAGAAAAACTAATAAACGGATATAAGAGAGTAGTAATCTTACAAAATTATAATCATATTTCCACTAATTCGTTTTTATTTTCAACTACATATCATTAATACGTAAGGAGTATAAGTAAATAAAAAATAAAAAATAGATAAGTTTACATTTCAAAATTAAAATGACTCTTATTTTAAGACTTTCTTTTGTCTTACTCCCAAGCCTAGCATATTCTTCTTGAACATATGATCAAAATATGTGTTGCTAGCAATGTTTGAACAAACGTGATTTAAGATAACTATCATATAAAATTAAGAGACTATGCAGAAGTTTAGAGTGAATGATGGAGATGGTGAAGATATATAACAAGGGTGTTGTGGCTATCTTAACATGTGGATGAAAGTGAAGTGTGGATGGAAAAGCTCAATAGCAGGCCGTGGAGCCCCCAACCCCACTACATTTCTGCCAAATCTGTTTTATCTGCCATTCTCATTTGCCCATGTTCTAAGCTTCTGCAAAATACAAAACAACACACCAAAGAAAGTTATAGAGGAACAACGTTAACAGCATCAGTAACTGGGGTGAAATGTTTGAGCAAAAGTGGGAAAAAGTGAAAGAAGAAGCAAGCTGTGTTTGTATGAAGATAATGGTACGTTGAAAATGAGTTGATCTTATCTACTTATCTGCTCATTCATGGCTTCTAAATTCTGATAAACATGTTCTGTGATGCAGTGTGAGGGTCATATGGGGGAAACTGCCACAAACAACTGATTCAATATGCAGCATTTGTGGCAACCTGAGTCTTTGCTTTTTGGCTCATTAGCACAGATTTTGGACCACTTTCCACACACCAATTTCAACTCATACAAAAAAAGACACAACACTTGATTCATTCAACCTCTCTCTACACGCTACATTATTCTCTCATTTTTATTTACATCAATCTATTTTTTTTTAATTATTTTTTCTCTAAACTCTTTCCAACCATCCCTAATGAAAAGGAAAGATGGATATAATGTAAACCAAACTTTGAGGACCCACTGGAACACCTTCCACCCATTACTGTGTTTATCAGACATGTCAATGTCATATCATAAATCATCATGCAATAAGCATAGTGCAATAACATTACCATGTGTATGGTGGTTGGATTAACCAAAAATAATTATAATTTTTAAATAAAAAGCTAATTACTGTGCTACTAAGATACCGTGATAGTGTTAGCATTGAATGCTTCATTCGTACAGATGAATAGTCTTTAGGATTACATGGCTAATCATCTAAATCAATCACTAATTATTATGACAAGTTATACAACTAATTTAGATCTATTTAAATAAAATATTTCTAAAATAGTATAAATAAATAAACATATGTTATTTATTGATTATGTATTTAATACTTTATATGTATTTTTTATAGACTTTAGTGTCATAATATTTTTGTTAATTTATATACCCACGTTTTAAATGAAGACAAGAAAGATATATCTTAGCACATTTTAAGAAGATAAGAGAGAGCATATCGAATATAAGAAATCAACATAAGAGAAAAAGTTAGTCTTATAAAACTACATAACAATTATAGTAGTCAGTTTTGTGTTTAAAATAGTAAATTATTAAAGATAGATAAAGCTGAAAGTTACAACTTGATTGAAATAACACCGTTTTCTTTAAAAGAAATTTTAGCCCTTTATTAGTTTTATCAATACATACTTTGTAATGTTTCCACATGATTATTATTAAAATTAACAGACTTATTTTATATAATAATTTATAATTAAGTGATAATATCAAATTGTTATACATCGTCACCACATAATTTTTAAACTTTAATAATGCCCAGGTGGGTGTGGGTCTGCAAGTGGGAAGGTCCCCAGGTATGTGGTATTTGTGATTGGTACCCATCTATAATGCCCAATCAATCAAACAAACAAACAAACACATTTGACTTGTCACTATGCAAAGTTGGATTTGAATTTGGCTCTAGATTTAAAAGTATTTTAGATGGTAAAATAGTAAAAAAAGGTTAAATTTCATTTAAGAGAATTAATTATAATTTTAGATTTAACATTTGGGATAATTTTTTTATTTAGTACTTCAAGATTTAAAAATGATTTTAAAAAAATATATTTTTTTTCTACGCTAGTGTAAATACATTAATTTTATCTACATATAACATTAACTCTCAAACAAATTATGTTGTTAATAAAGTGTTGTACAAGTATACTTTTCATATCAAGGTTTAAAGAATTGACCTAAAATTATATACTACATCAATTTCTTTAATAATTGTGTAAGCAATTGATAATTAATATATAATTTTTACATTAGTTATTTAGTATACAAATTTAATAATGTATACAAAAAAACAGTATATATTTTTTACATCAGTTTCTTAAGCCCGAGGTAGAAAGTACGTACTATACCAGTTACATACCAAGGTTGTTATGAGAACATAAAAGGTATTTGGTGTTGGTATCAAGAGTGCTAGTTTGACTTTGTAGTAGCATTGACTTGTATCACATTAGAATTGATTTGAGTGTAGGTAGAGGAGTAATATATAATGAAGATACAACATTTGTTCTATTACAACCAAGATAAAGTAAAAAAAAATCTTATATTGTTAAAAAATATAATATCAACCAATATTTATATTGAGATAATTATTTTAATATAGATTAATATTTTTACTAAAATAATACTTTTGTGCTTTTTACTTATATAATATATGATATGTTGTTAGTATTGGATGAAAAAATAATTATAATCATTAACTATTTAGATGTTAATAAATAAATTTTATGTTTTCAAAACACAGCCAAAGAATATAAATTTTATGCTTTTTAAAGACTATTAAAGATTATGCATGACTTATGAAACTTATTAAAAGTTCCTATCAATAGTATATTATATTCAATTGTACTATGTTTTTCTATAAATTATAGAAAAAACTAGAAAAGAGAGCTTTTACTTATATAATATATGCTATGTTGTTAGTATTGGATGAAAATTAACTATAATCATTAACTACTTAGATCTTAATAGATAAATTCTATGTTTTCAAATCAATAAAAGATTATTCATGACTTATGAAATTTATTAAAAGTCCCTATTAATAGTAATATTCAATTATACTATGTTTTCTATAAATTATAGAGAAAAAAAAATAGAACAGAGAGTTGAATTATATCTTATGTATAAAACCTTGAAACAAATTGAAGTCAAGAGAATAAAAGTATAAGAAAAGTTTAGCTATGTTTTGTATACTTATAATTATAAATATAAATATACAGTTTTGTTTTGATGATAAGTTTTCGACAAAGTTGTACACATGTGGATTATACATGTATGTAATTATCAATTGTAACTCAATTTTTTTTTTTTTTTATAAAAGTCTAGTAATGTGAGTAGTTCATTTTAAAGTATAAAATATATAATTTATTAATAAAATTACTTGTATACTTTTATTATAGAATAAATATATATTAATTTGGAAGAGACTCATATTTAAAAAAAATTGAATTAAATAAACTGAAATCCAACATTAATAGAAATGAATAAAAGTAAAAAAAAATATATAGCGAAGCATAACTTATTAAGTTTTGGATTAATAACAGATGTGATGTTATCTTATATATATATATTATCTTATATGATTAACTTATAAAGTCTACTTCTCCACTATTCTACCAAATCCTCTATTAATTTCTGAAGTTTTAAACGTTAAAGTACCAGTTATGCTAATTTCATATGAGTTTCAAATGATTGGTAGTTGAGGGGAGGAATTTCTATTATAGTCAACATCTTTCTTAGAGGAGGTGCTTTTGGTGAGAAACATCGTATTTATGTTAGATATCTCAACATTCACACTTACTTTTATTTCTTTAAGAGTATTTTACATTTGAGTCGTGATATTTTAACACTTCTTCAAACCCATATCATCGGTATACAATTGTCTTCTTATTTTATTCTTAATCACATAATTTTTTTATGACTTATCTAACTACAATATTTTATTATTAAAAAAAGTGGTCAAATCATTGTTTATATTTTAAAAAGACGTGTTTTCCTTACTCTATACAATTGTTGGTCTGTTACCTCTGTTACCTTACTCTATGCATAGTATTTGCAAGTTTTTCTTTTCTGTTAAAGGCCAATGATAAGCTCAAACTCAGCTCTAATATTTATGAAGAACATTTAAAAAAAACATATTACAGTGAATTGTTAAAAATTCAAAATTGAAATTACAAATTCAAGTCTGTTATAAATGTATTTCAAACTTATTATTAATTATTGTTTTCTAATCAAAGTCTGAAATTACATTTTACCTTCTAAATTAATAGTGCTTAAAGCCAACATTTTAGTCATTGCACAACACTATATCAATCCAATAAAAGCCAATATTATAACAGGGAAATCACAAAACTAATAATACTGCAGTTACATTGGTTCAGTTAACTATAGGATTTTCATATTTAAAGCTAAATCAAATTGAACGAAAAGAAAAACAAACCTCACTTACAAGGAAAGGTGTTCATGTTTGTTGCACTTGTACTGTTTTTTTATTTCTATTCTCAAATACATTCTAACATAAATAGAAAAAAACATTATTCATGGCCATGAGAGAAGATGAATTTAATCAGTCAAAACAACAATCTCATAATCAGGGAGAATTTAGTTAGTCTAACGGCAATTAGCTACACTGAGAAGAATTAAACAAAAGCTGTAGATGTAATAATAACAATAATAATTAAGAAACAAAAAATAATGATGAAATCAAGTGAAATCCAGCTAGCTGAGAAGACGCACGAGTAAAAGAAAAAGGGTGAAAAGGGTAAAATCACTCGTGCTTCCTTTTCTTATGGATCTTCTTCAAAACCTGCAAAATAAACACCTTACATTACTTTTCTAAGCCTCACATAGTTTTAATGGAATGTGAGAATGAAGAGAGAATCAACATGGGCACTCTATTTTCTTGTTCTCTTACTAACATCCATATTCTTCTTCAATTTCGTGTACCCTTTTGATCGACAGTTTCTTTCTCGCTTTGCTTTCTCATCGTTATCATCGTCATCATATTTCGCTCACAAGAAATCGCCGTTCATCGGAGCCTGTGATTACTCGAGAGGCCACTGGGTTTGGGATGAAACCTACCCACATCGCTTATACGACGAAAATTGTCCCTTTCTTGATCCAGGATTCCGGTGCCACCAAAACGGACGCAAAAATGAAAGCTTTCGTAATTGGCGATGGCAACCTGATGGCTGTGACATTCCCAGGTATGTGATGTATGTTGGCATTCTGTGATGCACATTACTTGTTGCATGCATCCATGCATGGCTATGTATATGCTATCATTCTTTATCAGTTTTCCAGAATCTCTTTGCATTTTTGAGATAAAATAAATCCTCACACGGCCAAGAATAAGGGCATCATGTGAGTCTTTTTGGCTTCTTTTCATCCTCTCCCACATTCCTCCCTTAGTATTTTCCAACATGCAACACTTTACCAATTAATTCCCACAATCGTGAACTTTTATCCCAATAAGAAACTGGTTTCCAAACGGAATTTTGAAGACATTTTTCTTTCTTTTTTTTATTCATGAAAAAGTTGGATCCTCCAAAACCCAACTTCTCAATATAATAGAGGTTCGTTGTCAACTAATCCGAGGTTAAGGTATGATACAGTTCCGTAATTTGATTAGCAAAACATACCAACAAAATAACCACATAACCACATAAAAATTAAATAATTAATATAAAAATTAAGTTATATATCGATTGTAGCTTTTTGATGTTCAACTATCAAACTTTGACAAAATTTAATTTTAAAACAAAATTTATTTAAAAGGGGTGGAACCCGACTTGTGACTTGAGGTAAAAGTTTGGCATGTTGAAAAATAAAAAGGGAGGACCAAAATCTGCCGAATCATTTTGTCAGAGAAGTGTAAAAAGACAATTAGGTCTGAGTTGAGTCAAATAGTACATTTTTGTTTGGAGGTTTATAATTGTCGAATTCAATTGAGGAGCATAATCTGAAGGTGAGGTGCTGCAATAAAACAAAAGGGTTAAATACCTTGGTTGAACATGTAGCATTAATTAAAGTTTTGACAGTTAACCGAGAAAATTCACATTTTGTTTGAAGCATGTGAAAATGCTATTGCACATTTGTTTTAATTTGTATTGTACTTGCTAAAAGTGACGAGTAGCTGAAAGGAACTTCTCTTGATGGGGTATGGTGATGAAACTCAGATTCAATGCCAGTGTCCTGCTAGAGAGAAATCGCAATAGACGCATTGTATTTGCGGGTGATTCTGTGGGAAGAAACCAGTGGGAGTCTTTCCTATGCATGCTGACACAAGGGGTTTCAAACCTGTCCAAAATATATGAAGTTCATGGAAATCCCATAAGCAAACACAAAGGCTATCTGGTCATGAGGTTTCAGGAATACAACATGACAGTGGAATACTACAGGACACCCTTCTTGTGTGTTATAGGTCGTCCACCGCGCAACTTTTCCAATCATTTAAGAAGGACTATCAGGCTTGACGAGTTGCACTGGTATTCCAAAAGATGGGTTGGAGCTGATATTCTTATTTTCAATTCCGGACATTGGTGGAACCCAGACAAAACTATCAAGTCGTAGGTCAACCGCAACTATTTCTTTCATAAAGTTAGTCTTGTCAAATTTCTGATGAACTTTGGGACTTATTTGAAAGTGTTTTTTTTCTTTCTGAAAAAAAAAAAAAAAACTGTTAAAAATGCTTTCTTTTTACCTTTTAATAGAAGATTCTTTATGAACAGCTTCTGTATGTCGTAAAGATATCCTTCTTAAAGCTTCTTTAAAATGAGAAAGGTGCTTAACTTTTTCTAAAATGATTTCACTTTTGTTACGATAAATAATGTAAAAATTTAAAATCCTCTACAATCGAAAATAACACTCTTACAAGCTCCTTAACGTTTTGCAGGCGCAACTACTTCCAGGAAGGAGGGAGGGTAAAAATGATGAACGTGAAAGAAGCATTTAGGAGATCCTTACAGACATGGAAATCATGGGCATTGCACAATCTAAATCCTAGGAGTTCCGTCTTCTTTCGTAGCTTTTCCCCCGTCCACTTCAGGCAAGTGTATTGACATGTTTTTTCGGGTCTGACACTCAAATAAAAACCTTCCAAGACAATCTTTGATACTAAACGCGAAGAGAAATCTTTCTGCCATTTTTTATAGCCTCCGCTTTAACTTACCGCTTGAACAAAATTCTTAATGCCCCCAAGTCTCCCTACAAAAGTTAGTTTTCAAGGGTATAGAGTGCTTATAACAACATTCCACACTTCTCATTAGGTGACAACAGCACATTATATGTACATGAAAAACTTATTTCGACCCAAATGTATTAAGATGAATGTAAAGAGCAAATAGGGAGTGACATGAGTATGTATAGTATATTTCATATTAAAGGCGGAAGATGCTACTTGGGAGTGTAGCAAAGTCAATCTCCAAGCAAAAACTAACAAGGTTCACAAGGAACACAGATTCTTTGTAATACCAGTTTGTGACCAAATACAATAGAATGTCTGTTAAGAATTTTTCATATAAACAAAGAGATATTCATATTTGTAAGTTAAATTTGATAGATCAGCAGTCAAACTTGTGTTGAGAAAAGATTCATTTGTAAGAACATGTTTCATGTAGCATGACGTTTATAATTTGGCCAAACAGTTAATTAATTCACTTCAAAACCATTGCTCAAGTTTAGTCATTCAAATAGTTTTTGGTGATTTCTTATGGTCATCCATATCCACCGTAAATTTAGAAATAAAATAACAGAAAAGAGTTAAACTGGAGATGATAACATGTGTGTTTGTTTTTTCCATTTAAAACCTTTAAGCGATCGTTCAATTACAAAATTGTAACGAAGCTTTGGAACGTGTGCACCGTGGTTACAACGTGAATCCAAACATGCACAACTTAACTAGAAGTTAGACATCAATTATGAGGAATCAGTTTTCCTGATTCACCCCCTCCCCCTTTTTTCCTTTAACTAATGTTCTGAAATTTGTTATAGTAGATCTAAAATATATGTATTTGGGGGAGGGAGTTTGGGTAGCATGGGCACTTGTGCAAATCTTACATTTTGGACAAGTCTTTACTAAACACCGAAATTGCAGGAATGGCACATGGAATGATGGAGGAAACTGTGACAAACAAACAGAGCCAGAAAATGACCCTACAAAACTTGAAACTGAACCATATCATAACATATTTATATCTGGTGTTGTCAAACAGATGCAATATCAGAACCGGAAAGCCCACTTTTTGAACATCACATATCTTTCAGAGTTGAGGAAAGATGGTCACCCTTCAAGGTTTCGGGAACCAGGCACCCCACCTGATGCCCCACAGGATTGTAGCCACTGGTGCTTACCAGGAGTGCCAGACACGTGGAATGAACTTCTCTATGCCCAACTCCTATCTGAGAAATTTGGCATGAACAAAAAATTTCCAGAAAGAGGATAACAAAGTAGTCCAATTTTCATCAGATCACAAAGAATAGTTTTGCTAGCTATACACAAATCGGCCTTGCTTCTGATCATTTGTCTTCATCCACTTCCTCGTCTGAGCTCATATCATCGGCTGTCATTTGCTTTACTTTCTCAAGCTGCCTCAAGAGATCTAACCTTTCTGGTGCATAAGTGGATGGAATCTGCAAGAAAGAACGCATAGTAAATTCTCATGGCGTGACTATTATTGGAGAAGAGACATCTGAATAGGAGATTGAAAAAAATGCAGCCGTAAGTCATAGTGTGCATACTAGAGCTGGTACATATCTCTGAATAGCAGCCAACATTGCAGCATGCCCCACCGCAGTAACCTGTGCAAAATAAGCATTTCTTCTTAGTAGTTACACTGGACCATTACACAAAGGAAAGGACCAGAACTAATGTTGGAAAATGATAATTTACCAGTCACACGTAAAAATAGCAATAGGTTTTTAATCTTCCATCTTTTCTGCATTTCCTATAAGCAGTCGTTCTTCATCTTATATTTCTAGTTCAATATTTTATAAGAGAGCTAAAGGGGTAAAACGAAGACCATGCCAAGTTTGACAGACTCAGTCTCAGGAAAAAAATGGAGGAAACAAGAATCTGTCACTTATACAGGATCAATAATTAAATTTATTGACCATTGATTCAAAAACAGTACTAAGCTTAGAGATATATTTCACTGGAAATATGGCAGAGAAGGACTTTTGAATATTATTTGATGATGCCAGAAGGAATATGCTCTAATATGAATATATTGGCAAATTCTAATAAATAATGAGACTCGTGAAATATGGCAATACAATATAATAACAAAGATTATTAGGATATGTACAAGAAGGAGAGAAGTTATTCTACCCCAAATTGGTGCTATTTACATATTTCAACACTCCTCAAGTTGATGAGCTGATGACAGTCATTCCCACCGCAGGTTGCTGAAATCACTCTACGGGTAAACTGGGTTAAAGAAAATGAACAATGGTTTGCCAAAAGGAGGTCAGAGCATATACAGACCCACCGCAAAAAATTTCCTCCATTAAGGGGGTTAATTTGGTTAAGAATAGTAAGAATATTAGGGTTCAAAGGTGCTAGCGGAGAGATTATATGAAGGCCTGAAGGTACCAACAATTGGTGGCAGATTGCACTCAGTGAAGCAGCAAAAAAGGTGTACATGAAGGTGCCAAATACTGCAATAAAGGCAGAAAATAGGTGCCAAATACTGCTATTAAAGCAGCAGATTGAGAGCATAACATAGGTGGAAAAAGCAGTAATGGAGGCCACAACGAAGGCATCTTTTTTTTTTCAGAAGAAAACCCTCCTCCAAAACAAATAATAATTTGGGAGCTATGTATCATCTAGAAGTAACGGCAATATATTCTAATAATTACAGATACTATCGGGATATATGCAGGAAAGAGAAAAGATATTTTATACCAAATTAAAGCTATTTATGTTTACAAACAGTAATGTCATTCATACAGTGTTTCTAACACACTATTATTAGCTGAAATTTACTGGAAACTATAAATTTTGGTTGACCTCACTTCTCTTCAATGAGCCTCTGTTAATTTTATAGTTTCAATAAATTTTAACTAATAACAGACTGTGCTATAAAGAGTGTGTTGCTAGCAATCCTCTAGAATAAAAACAAGGGAATTCTCACTTGAGTACAATGCCTAACTTGCAGACTTTGAGGTTCTATAACTACTACGGCCCAATAATACCAATTCTCTCACAAAAAACAATGCACTATATCTTGTAGTCATTTACAGGCAACATGCCTTATTTCTTCAACCAACAAACTTAAATATTTAGCTAACTAATAATGGATATTTATCAAAGCTTTCACCTAATAGCATAACTTTTAGTAGTTACTCCGTGACATTAAAATTTTAGCCTCTATGGCACAAATGGGCTTGCGCATCTCCATTTTCACTGACGTCAAGGGGTGCATCCAAGGTGTAAAACAGACTTCACTAATTGTTCTTTGTTGCACGTGGTAAAAGTAGGCTGAACAATATCCATACTTCAAGCTAAAACACTTGCATGAGGAGAACAATATGCTTCTCTACGCTGAACAAGACACTATTTGAGATTAGAAAATGAGAATAATAAAGTGTGTTCAACTCACTGGAAGAAGCATTAAAACACCAATAGGAACAACCGAAGCCATGTCAGTCAAGGTTCTTTTAAGTGTTTTCTTCTCCTTCTCAGTCAATTCGTCCCCTACGAGTGCCCTTCTAAGTAAACCCATGGCAGCAGAAACATCAATAGCAAGAAGCTGAGTTCCTTGCCAGACATCCTGCTTATTCAACAGTAGATTTCAGATCTCAGATGTTTATAAAGAGATAACAGATGACTTAATTCTAAATTTCAACACGTGACATTGTCAATATTTTCAGAGGCACTAATGCATATTGTGCTCACCAATTTCTTAGTCTCTAGAGAAAAAACAGGGTAAAAAATTGGTTTCGTATAATCAATGCACTGATGCAAATGAATTCATAAACCAAATAAAAGCAAGATAATCTTTTCAAGAAAGAAAAGCCAGGAGGCTAAATCATACCGTTCCGGTTTCTTTCAGTCTGCCAATAGATTTTTCCAGGATATTTTCTTTCTTCTCAACCCTGGTCATCTGGACAACCCCAGCCTCATCACTATAACGAGCAGCATCATCATCTAAATCCTGTAAAAGTGACATTCAACGCTCAATCTAAAAGAAAAGTCAGGGTAAAAACCTTACTGGAAAGGACATACAGACAGTAATACTGACCGAATGATATCATGGACCTTCAAAATCGATGAGTATGGTTATTTCGAATTCAGTGTGTTAGTACTCAAGTCAAATACAAAGGCTTCAAATATAACTTTTGAAACCTCAAAACACACTAGAACCTATCCAGTTTGGTATCCCACATGTGTGGATTGTTAGTGGTTGGCCTTTGCATCATTTGTGGATACAAAGACTATAAATCAAGAATAAGTAACTGGTGGAACAAAAAGAAAGATGAATAATAGATAAAAAAGAACATGCATGCATGTATCCCAAGCCAAAAGCAACAGTTAAGTTTAAAAAATCTTTGGTCTTTCACCAGCAATCTACAAAAAAGAAAAAAAATGGAAATAAAGCTTATAAATTGGTACGTAAAAGTTTTAGGATAGAGATAGAAATACGATGAGGCAGCAGCACAGTTAGGGTGATTATTGACAATGCAGTTACAAACAACAACAAAGCTTTAACCTACTAGATGAGATCAGCTACATGGGTCACAGAACATCATTTGGCACGGCCAAAAGACCAAATCTTCAGAATTGTTAATCAATGCACTCAGTAAGCAAAACTTTTGTAAGAAATATAAAATCATAAACTTGTAACTTATTGAATATTTCAGACATACTTCATTATTTTCTGATTGATAGGCACTTCTTTGAACCCGTTTCTCAAGTTCTATTAGCTCATTTCGCAGAAGCTCAAAGCGGTGGATTTCATTGGGTTCTTGGTCCACAACCCCAACGTTTGGTGCAGGCACTTCAATATTATTTTCCTTCAATCAAGATAGCAAGTCCATGTTATTCAAGTTCCACACAGTATCCACTCACTAATTGTAACAGACAACTATTTTTACAACTAGACCAAATGAAGTACAGGCCGATTCAAGATAGGAATTAATAGGCAATACAACTCACGCAAAACAAATTATGTTTTAATCTTAGCATTTCAATATTTTGTAAAAATTTTAAGCATACAATAGTTAACTACTTTTGCAAGGTCTAAGCAAAAGGTATAAAAACAGAGGTTTTTCTATTCTTAAGATAGGCTTTTTGAGGTCAACTTTCATTTCTGCACATGTGAGCTGCAGCAGTTTCTTTTTCTGTTTAAATAATCTAGAATATAACTGACCAGAAAAATTGAGCTAGTCCCCCATCCTTGAATGGCCAGAGGCAGGAGACAAAGAGGCTCATCCTCATGTGGCCTGAGAGAGTGGGTTGCATTATGCAGTGCCAGACAAGGCTGCTTCCTAGGTCCAGAAGCAGGGTGAGAGAGAGGCTATTGCCTCGAGTGCCCTGACACAGGGTGGGTTGCAAGATCTATACGGTGGTTATTTCTCCTTAATGCAGTGAAACAGTTGTATCAAGCAATTGCGGCAATTTGACTATCCACACTAAAACACTTAGTAATACTTAATAGGTATCTAATCTAAAGGGGTTTCAACTCTTATCTATATAGAATATCTAGTCAATAATTGTAATTGACTTTGCTATTTATCACCTAAATATAATCAAACATTATATTTAGACATAACCAGATAGAATATTTATTGTGCTACCAATCAAACATTGACTTTTAATTCTCAGTTCAATTATCAAAAGTGATTATGATTAGACAAGATTAGAGAACAACTGAAGAACATGTAATAATAATAAAAATAATAATAACATAACACAATTACAATGAAAATATGCTTATACATTATTTATGACAATAAAAGCAAAACCATCATGGACATTTATGAGTTATGTGCCACTAATGCCGCTAAAGATATGGAGAGCATATTTACAACGACAAATTAAAAAGACAACATCGCATACATAAGGATCCACATCAGACTCCAAGCCAGGCTTTTTGGTGACGGGACTTCCAAACATGCTCCAAAATCCACGAGATTTTCCAACATTTCTGGAGAAAAACCATGTTTTTTATATAAATATAAAAACAAAATAATAAAACACTCCAAAAAAATAGAAGTAATGGCTGCCAGTTCTACTCAGAAATAAGCAACTAGATATTCATACCTTTTGTTCCTGTCCACCCTTACATTAGCATTCTTTCTGCTTTTCCCTTTTATATACTCGTCTTCTTCAACTGGTGTGTAGGTCCGGCCACTGTTAACCCCCTGAATGTGTATAATAGAAATATTATAGACAGTAAAAAAGATTCTCAAAAGGCAAACAGTATGTGACTAGCGAACCAGAGAGTCAAGCAACACAATAAATTATTGTGCAAGGAAATTGTCACAAGTACTGAAATAAGAATCATATCGTTATAAGTACAGATATGAAGATTATTATAATTAGAAATATCAAGATCATTTTTGCATCATTAGTGACGCTTATTCTAGTATCATATCTATATTATTCGCATGGCCTCTACTATCTCACTCCATCATCAATACTTGTTTGTGCAATTTCTAATTCATGCACAATTAGGAGATCCAGGATTGACCAAATTGCAGAAGATGGTGCCTAGTTTAAAAATTTGTCTAGTTTGAATTGTGAGAAGAGAAAGTCAAGTAAACACAATTGACAGTCGTTTTTTATAGGATCAATAAACGAGCTCCGTCTTCTTTCTCTTTAGTTGCTCCGATATTTGGTTTTAAATATTTGTTTCCTTTGTTGATGACTATTCTAGGTGTATTTGGATTTTCTTAACAAAAAATCGATTAGAGTTGTTTTCTACCTTTCAAATATTCTACAATAAAATCAAAACATAATTTGGTATATCCAAACGCAGTTTTCGTAGTGGCAATGCTTGTGAATATCTATTTCAACAATTACAACTCTTAGAAAGTAGACTTTAAACTTAACTCAACCTCAAAAAATTGATTTGGTAAAGTGAGGTTTACACACATATATATTATAATTTGACTAAGTCTCTACTCGATATAAGATCTCCAATAACAACAATGCACAACATCCATTGTGATGAGTGCATGAACAGGGAAGAGCTAAAATAGTTTTAGATAAATAGATTCTTGTAGAGTAGAATTTATTTTCTTTGTAAATTTTTCTTAGTAAGAAATTTACTTACATTTTCTTTCTTATGAAATAGGTGTAAATAGCAAAGTTTGTAATTGGGCCTATTAAGCCCCACAAGCCAAGGGGGTGTAAATATTGGAGGTCAACTAAGAAAGAAGCAAATGAAAGGTAATTCAAGCTCAATTCAGCCCACATGGAGTTCAGTCAAGACAAGTCAACAAGGGGTAAAGAAAGTAACATGAAAAAAAAAAAAAAAAAAAAAAAAAAAAAAAAAGACAAGGCAAGTTTGAAGAAGCATGAAAAGCATGTCCAAGCATGGAACACATGCTCCAAGATTTTGGCCAAATATGCAGACTTTCTTTGATTTTATTTTGAAATGTGGATTTGAATTTTCCCTCCTTAGGACAACTTAAACATTCGACCACTAAATCTAGATTTTAGATTTTGAATTTGAATGTAATTCTAGGTGCATTCACGTTTCATCTCAATTAGGAAAATGGCTATAAATAGCCCTTCATTTTCTATGTAAAGAAGTTTTGAATATATTAAATTTGAGATAGATTTTTTAGACCATTTCTAGAGTTCTTAGAAAAAGAAAGTTTTCTTTTGCTTGAGTCCTATCTTGGATCAATGTTTAGTGGTAAGCTTCTAGGAATTCTAGTTCAATATTCCTCCTTGTGTTGTTCTTGTTTCACTCTTAGATACAAGCTTTCATACATATAATTTTATGGATTAAATTCGTGTCTAGAGGTGAGCATCTTTCAGTTTCAATTGTTTATTCTAAATTTCATAAAAAGTTAAAAGTAAATTCAAGTTTCTTCAACTAATCAAGCTAAAACATAAATAGACTCTCATCAGATCAGCATACTTCCTCAAACTTCAACAAATGGGGTCAATGAATGCAAAAAAAAAGACATCTCATGGAAACCACTCAAGCCCCTTTTCACAGTACCGATCCTAATCGCTTTTGGGGCATGTTGTCCTAACAGCATGTTATCGCATTAATTAGGTGCTATCATCTATCCTTAATGATTAGGTAAGTCAATCTGTGTTTTTTCCTCATTATTATACCATCATTCTCCCTTAGGATGTATCTACCTGATTGTATATATGAATGACATTGTTATCACAGGTAGTGATAAGGAAAGTATTGACCATCTAAAACAATATCTTGCTCAGTAGTTCAGACAAAAGACCTCGATCAAGTGCAGTACTTCCTTGGTATTGAAGTTACTCAGAGCAAGGGTGATTTGGTCATATCATACACGAAATATGCTTTGGATATTTTAGAAAAAGCATGGATGTAAAATGCTTTTCTTTTACAAAATTTAAGTAGAGATATTTCCACATTATATTTAATTAGGACTGGTTTTCATTTTTGTAGTAATCAGGCCAGATTTGTTGACCAGAATTCTATGATAGTTTTTATCATCAAAAGCTTTCTATATAGTAGCCAGTATCTACAGTTTGGATTATTAGTGTGAAAGATGTAATCCCACCTATGGCGGCTCTCTTGGGTATCAGTTTAGAGGTGTAAGCTAGTTACAGGTTAGTTTAATAGCTGTCCCCAGCCTAACCAGTTAGTTGTATTATAATATCTCATTACATCATTCACAAATTAGAAATTGATATTCAGTTCGCAATCTCCTTTTTCCAGTGAAAGTCACGGAAATTAAATTTCAAGGTAGATATTCATTATGCAGAGTTCCAAAGAATTGATCAAGGAGGTTAGTGAGGAGTGGAAGGTGTACCTCATGAAGAGAATCAGCTTTAGCTCTAAAAGATGCCACCAGGAATTCAGCTTCTTTCCAAAGTTTTCGTATTTTCTCCAAGTCAGAACAGGCTGCTTTCAAATGCTCTTTTCCAGAACTAGAACTTGATACATGCAACTCTTCAAGCAGCTTTTCAAGTCTTATCACAGATTCTTCAACACTTTTCAATGCCTAGAATTATATGCCAAATAGAAGGTGTAAACAAGAATGAGATACATGAAAACAAAAGGTTCGAGAACCATCTAAAGTATGAAGCAAGAATATTGATAAAGATATCCCTTTGTATATATTATTCTGTTTTATATACAGGATATTGTTATATACTATTTCCTTTTATACACAAGAATCAAATTCCATAACTAGTAGAGTTGATTACCTGAATGTTTTGCATTTATGCATAGGAATCAGTGACCCTTAATTACACAAACTGAGAGTGGATACAATGATAAAAAATAATCAAGAATAATCATTTCTATATGTTATAATTATAGAAAAAGCCTCACATCTTTTATAATCAAGAATAATAAATTATGTGTCATATTAGGAACATTTTTATTTATTACTGTATCATAATATCTTTATTATTAGATATTGCGAGAAAGAGAGAAAGAGTACAATTTCTCTAGTGAAACTGATTGATTGTACAGTACTTAGGTTCTACGGAACAACTTTCAATCTATAAAGTCTTAACAGACTAAGTGGTTATAGAACATCTATATCTGTATACAGACTCTTAATAGACTAAGTGATAACTATTATTAACTTGGAAGCCGCACTTCGATCAAATTCAAATTTTGAAAGTGGGAATCAAACCTCGTCAAAAGAACCTGACTCTTTTATAGTTGACTGAACTGTAGATCTATGTCCCTGAACTGTTTTATTGGCTTCAGTCTCCAGGGCTTTTTCCCTGCATTACATTTTACAAAATATAATAAGTGATACGACCTTTAGAATAAGAAACTCTATAAAAGTTCAATTTCACAATTCCTGGAATTCTAGTAATGCTATAAAATATAAAATACATAATATAAACTATCTTCAAAAAGCTGTTGCCCCCTACATGTAAATTAGTTCAACATCATCATGTTATTTTCCACATGATGAAGACATGAGCTCAATTTGAAGACAACATATGACAAGTCCAAATTCACATGATCCATGGCATTGATGGGCTGGAGTTTAAGTAGTTGGGCTAAATAATTGCTTAAGCGCATTTTTCTTCCTTATTAATGTAATTTTCGCATTTATTTTAATTTAAATATTTCAGATGCCTTTTACGATGATCTAGGTAAGTATTTTAGCTTCTTAGGCTTCCTAAACCATAATGATTAGTATGATAGTGGGAGTAAATTATAGTGGAAGATAAGTGCTAGTGGGAATTTATTTCTAAGTGGAGTCTTAATAGGCATTTACTTGTTGTTGCCATTTAAGCTTTATAAATACGAATATTTTGTAAGTATATATATATATATATATATATATATATATATATATATATATATATATATATATATATATATATATATGTATTCTGTAAGAAAAATCAGTTTTCTCTTTGTGAAAACTTTATACAGGATCCCAAATTTAATCTTTTCAGGATAAGTTGTGATGATTAACTTCATGACTTATCAATCACTTTTTCATCTTTCTTGAGTGCAGCATCAATACTCTTCCCCAAACTGAATATCAAAACAGTCCCTCTTCCGTTTTCTCGTCACATATTCAACTCCTTTTATGTGATTGTCGTTGTTCAATTTGAATAAAAGAAAATTCTCCTCTAAAAGAACAGCTTTTTTTTTTCAGATAAAATTTAGCAATGCAATAAGAGATTTTTCATTGAAAAAAATGAGTGTTTATTACGAAAGCTAAAGTTGATGAAATACCCATATTTGGCCTGTTACAAAAACAAGATCAACCAAGCACCTTTGACAACCCTCTAGACATTCTTGGTGAAACTGTAACATGCAGCAGTTACTACACTGGTTTCTTTCAGTTGTTCTTATGAAGCTTCCAGCTATCAATTAATATCCTGGCCTTTATTTTACCCCAAAAAATGTATGGTTTTGATGCCTAAATATCAGTCTTGAAGAATATGTGAATGCAACTATTTTAGTGAAAATACACAAATGCAGAATTTCATTGATAGCTTACCTAATCATCCCAAGTTCTTCCATACATTCCACCAGCTTCTTGTGTCTAAAATAAAAGAAAAAATAAATCAGAATTTATTATGGGTAGTGTTTTGTCAAACCATAAACAAGCATTGTTCAAATTACCCTGTTGACAGAAACTCAGCTGCTTTCACATTTGAAGGGCTCTCTGGCCATGTACTGTATTTAATAAAGCTCTGAATCCAATGAGAGCAAACATCAAAAGCTTGGGGCACTGCATCAGAATTTGGAGGACCTTCTTGTTTATTTCTATGCATATGAGACTGTTTTGTAAGACTGGTGATTCCCGGATAAAAAGGAAGCCAATCCAACTCTTCACAAACCACCTACGCAGTCAATGGGCTTTCACCAGTTAAAATAACTAAACGATTAAGCATGTCTGCCAATTTTAATGACCATAGATACTAACCTCCACATAAAATTGATATGAACTAATTGATGAGAGCTGAGGGTAGTATAAAATACTGCCTCCAATAAGATACCTGCAACAAATAGTCAAAAAATAAAGAAATGCATAAACAGAGTTAATGATAAATATTTGAGTTTGAATTTGACGGGAAAGGAGAGAAGACATACTCTTACAGTGATATGGTGTATAAAGTCACTAACCTAAAACCTTATTTAAACTAATTATCTAGGCCAATTACTAGTTTTGTACTCTAAAAGACATTAGTTGTCTAGTGATATCTACTGTCAACTATAAAGAAAGAAAAAGTCGCGTGAAAACTGATTTGTTATATGTATTCTGAAAAGATTATGCTGGAGTAGGTTCTCCCAGCCTGAACCTATCATCTCAATCTTCTTTTCTACTCTTTTCTGCAATCCATACACACACACTGCTGCTGCTGAGAGATATAATCACTCCAACATTCTTCACTTAATCAAATATTCAAGTAGCACAAGCCCAGTCTAAAAGCCACTAACATGATAAGACTCCTAAAACAATAAGAAACATAATGTTTTAACAATAGGGATAACATACAAACAAATTGTACCTGATGAAATCTTCGATTGGATCATCTAGAGTTTCAAAACCATTTGTCAAAAGAAATGACCTTGTACTTCTGCCTAAAGCAATAAAGAACCCAAAAACAGCCAAATCCTTCTCCAAGACCTGCACTGAGCTAACTTTCAATTGAAGCTTTTTGTAAGAACAAAGCACTAACATGAACGAAAGAGGACTTATTACACTCAACTAAACTCATCTCTTTCCTTTTTAATTCCATTCATTGAATTTTTTTCTCTTGAAACATTTTGACGATTATGTTTTATTGATATTTGTAGATTCCTTCCATGTTTCCTAGTTACCTTATTTAGGAGATTATTGTATCATCTTGGTTTTAAGGATTGCTTTCCTTTTCTGTGTACGATGTATATTACAGAGGAGATTGTTGTAACATATCTTATATGGAGATAATATGATGGAGAAAAAAATTGTTGAGAGTAGTGACAGTTTGACACAAGGGAAGCAATTTCTCAAATGAGAACACGGGTTTGACCGCTAACTTTTTCTGGCAATAATCCAGTGAATTCAAGTCCTGATCAAGCCCTAGAACAGTATTGATCACGTATATGTACGGTATTAATTATTTAACGTAAAAAAAAAAGTATAGGCTAAAATATGGTTTTAGTCCTTCAAATTTGTTATTTTTTCCTTTTAAGAGCTCCAAATTAAAAATTGTATTTTTTTAGTCCCTGAATTTCAAAAAATGTTCTTTTTGGTCCATCAGCACTAATGATATTACACTGTTGCTGACATGACTAACGACGTCTACATCAACAATAACAAGTGTAGCTAAAATAATGACGTGGAAATTCAATTTTCAAATTTTTGACTAAAATAATTTTTAATCCCTCAAATTTAGGTCAAATTTTATTTTAGTGCCCCAAAATTTAAAAATCATATTTTTACTCCCTCAAATTTAAAATTGATTTTTTAAATTAGAAAAATTGAATTAATATCTCTAATTCAAGACTAAATGTGAAACTTTTGTTTCATTCGACTCCTTTATGTAAAAAATTAAGGGATGGAAAATTAAAAAATAAAAAATAAAAATTGACTCATAGCATCTATGTCAACCTTTTTGTATTATATGAATAAGTTTAAGTGGCTACAATATGTTCTCTAACAACTTTTGAGACAAATTATCAAATAATGTTTTAAGATAATTTTGTTCATTATTTTAACCCTCAAATCTAGAGAAGTAAAAGGAAACACTGTATTCACACATTATAGCCACAAGTATTATATTTTAATACCAACATGAAAACTTAACTCAAAAATCTATACATGACAATGTGAGAGAACAAGACAGAAGATAAGAAGGGACTACAACGTTGTAATAGTAGTAATAGTCACCCACACCACTATTACAACGACAGGTGAAGAATGAGAAAGAGAGAAATAAGAATATTTCAAACAATAGGGAAAAACCACTTAAATTTGGGGAGTAAACATATTTTTTAAGTATGGAGGACTAAATATTTTTAAATTTGAGGGATGATGGGTTCAGAACAGGCCAAATAAGCTTTATTAAAAAGTTGTTTTGAGTTGTTCCTATATGTACCTAGGGTCCTAGATTTCCCTTGGTTTTTTACTATTTCCTTGTCATAATTGTGTCACTGATCAATTTCTACATAAATATGAGAACCTAAGGGAGACTTTTCAAGCTCTCTGATATATATATATATATATACCCTTGTTATTTTTCCAACTCTCCTTATTCTTGTCTTGTCTGGCGCAGAAAACGTTGTCAAGCTACCGTCTGCCACTGTCATCCATCGAGCAACAGCCAGTCCCATAGTCAGAATCTTCCTCACATGCTTCCCTTCCTCTTGCTGCAACCCAGGCCCCTGACGAAAAATGCCACCTTCCTAACCCCAGAACAGCTCCAAGTCTCCTCCTTGGGTTTCACCAGACTTACCTGTCCCTTTTGTGACCCTTGGGGCTCACTCTCAGACCTTGGTTGAAGGGAAATTCTCTCCCTCTCTTTCGGTTCTATCTCTTTTTCAGTATTGGTACCCACTCTCCCTGTGCTGTGACCACTGGATATTGCTTTTGGACAACCAAACAGTTTTTCAAGCTCTACTTCCATTACATCAGAAAAGCTTAATGGAAAAAAAAAAATATTTATCTTAGGTAGCTTCTATGGACTTGGTTTCTTGGCCAGGGGTTCCATGATCATTTCAAAAAAGACGTGAGTGAGCTACAGAAGGCTAGCTGGAAAACTTATTTATCTTACTATTATTAGACCTTATGTGTTTTGCAATTGGTGTTGCGAGTCAGTTCATGTAGGCTCCTTATATTCATTAGCACAGACGTTCTACTACAAATGTCGTGTTTTCATTAGATGAAATATTATTTCTTGGAAAACTGAGAAATGAGATGAAGTTGTTCGATCAATTGCTTAAATTGAATAAAAGATAATGATATCTCTCACTTGTCAGCTTGTGTAGGTAAAACAGTTCCTCCAAGAATTAAAATTTTGTGAGATTCAACAGATGAAGATGCATTGTGATAACTAAGAAGCTCTTCATATTGCTTCTAATCTTGTGTTTCACGGGAGGATCAAACACATTTAGATTCATTGTCATTTTATTCGAGAAAAGTTATCTAAGGAAAATGGTACCGAATTTATCAAATCCAATGATCAACTTGCAAATGTACTAACCAAATTGTTGAGAGGGCCTAAAATTGAATTTATTTGTTAAGCTTGGAACATACAATTTGTATGCTCCAACTTTAAAGGCAATGTTGTAATAGATTCCAAATAGCCTAAGTAAACTTCATTAAAAACTTGTTTTGTGTTGTACCTATCTCTAACTAGGGACTTGGTTTTTACTCTTTCCTTCTCATCATTGTATCCCAGATCAGGTTCTATATAAATATTAGAACCTAAGGGAGGCTCTTCAAGCTCTCTAATATATATATATATATATATATATATATATATATATATATACTTCTATTTGAAAGACTAAAAGAATCACTTTTAAATTCCGGGAACTGAAATAAAATTTGATCTAAATTTTCAGCACTTCAAAAATATTTTGGCGAGAAAATTTTGAAAACTGTATTTCAATGTCATTATTTTAGAGATATTTGTCATTGGTAATGTTAAACTCTAAAGAAGAAACAAACATTGACATGAAACGGTCTGTATTTATGAGACAGCACAGACGCTTTATTTATATTTATATTGAGAAAAGGTAATCAATAAATAAATAGACAAAATTTGATATCCTCTAATAACAAAGATCTGATACATATTCTAATCGAATGAATTGTAGATTCTATAATCCACAAGTGAATGACTTGAGGATTACACAATCTGTAAGTTATTCGAATCGAATGACTTGTAGATTCTATAATCCACAAGTGAATGAGAATGAAGGGTATGATTGATTTAAAATATATTTTTAAAGGAAAAAATTATATTTTAATATTTCCTATGGAGGTGTAGGAAGATGCTATGGAGGTGCAGGAAGAAGCCGTCGTAAAAAAACATCATTTTGTAATGGACCATTCCGGAGGTCAAAGATGGAGGGCAGTACCTTGAAATTTTTGTTCTAAGCACATTTTCGTACAGGAATAAATAAAAATGCTCCTAATAATACATATATAATCTAGACATTCTTGATTATACAGAATCAGCTCCTTACTTCTATAACTATAGAGTTGACATGGATGTCGTTAGCCACGTCAAAGAGTGTAATGCCGTTGACCAAAGAGATCATTTCCTAAATTTTGGAGACTAATAAAAGCAATTTTTAAAATAGGAGGACTAAAAATGACCTATATTTTAGGGACCAAAAACATATTTAAGCCAAAAATATATTAGAAAAGCAGCCATCCCACTAACTGCTATCCCATTTGTGGAATTGGCCACTCTATGCCACTATCCGGGATTAATAACTAAGATTAGGCAGTTATTTGTGTATTAATTTCAGATTAAGAAATCATAGGTTATGATGTGACAGTTTTGGTGTTATACAAGTTGAATTTCACATTGTATAAGGTAATTAATAGTGTTTTGATTGAAGGAGGAAAATCCTTGTTAGGTGAAACTCCCTGTTTGTTGATGTTTGTACTCAACCCGAGCCTAAAAAACACATAGTTTCTATAATTTATTCTAAATTCAGTGTTCCTAGACATTTAATCCAGCACGGCCTCTCTAGAGTTGACAAAAGCAAGCTCTCTTCGAAATTGAAGATAACTAACCTCAATACTTTCAGATGTTGTCAATCTTGACCATATTTTCTCCTTATCAATAGCTTGTTGCAGCTGCCTCTGAGCAAGATTTACCCAGAAAACAACCTCTTCTGAACCCCACTTCTCTTTAGCTCTACATGATGAAGCCCGAGGACCAAAATGTACAAGAAATTCTCTATGCAGACCGATATTCTTTATAGAATTATATGCTTGACTTACAGGAATCAAACCAACTAGCATGTCCATCAAACTACCGGTTATTTCTGTGATCATTGAAAAGAATTGTGAACAAGAAACTTTTGATGGACCAAGTTTACCAATTGCAGCAATACACGTTAGTGCCAGCAGAAGAAGTGATATGTCACTTGCACTGCTTAAACCCACACTTTTTCCAGACCTGTGAATTCAGTTAAAAGATCATTAATGCATTTGCAATATCAAGGAACATGAACTGATCAATAACAGTTAATATCTCAATATATAGATAGGTTAAGAGAAAACATACAATGCAATGGCAGCAGTAAAGCGTCCATCCCCTTCTAACTTGTCAACAAAGGATGTCACTACAACTGGAACTTGCTCAGACCAAAACCATTCATATGCTTCAGGGTGTTTGGCTGATAATTTTTCTCTAATTAAACTCTCCAGGGGAGACGATAGCCTCAGCAAACTGAATCAATGAAACATTTGGAAAAGTTTTAGGCTCAAAGCTATAGGGAGTAGTAAAATACTAAAACTAAAACATAAAACATAAAAAAAGAAAAAATATCCATGAATGGTTTTGGTGATTCAAGCACAATAAGGCAATCAAAATGTTTTAGAAAATTAAAAGTATACAAACATTTTTCCTTTGAATAGAATGTTGAAGTGATACTTAAAATTAGTGCTTGATTTGAAACTTCCACATGAAAGTTACAACATAAGTTACTTATTACCTTAAACTTTCATTCAAAAATTCAAAATCAGATGGTTCTGATATGAACTGCCTAAGAAGGAAAACTCTGACAGACACTAATTCGGTTATTGCCAAAAGTTTTAGACACCTGAACAATATGTGTGTGTGTGTGTGCACATGCATACATAGATAAAGATAGAGTCTGATAGAACAAAATATGAGTGAGTGACAAAATATATACTCCTTTTTAAACCAACTTTGTGCATTTTATATATTAAGCCTCACAAAAATAAAAGGCATTATCTTTTAATATTTATATTTGTTGTAAATAGCATATTATTAGAATAAAAAATATTCTCAATGTCTCCATAGTAATTAGGAAAAAATATCTTCATAATCCTCCAATTTATTTAAGCATATCTTTGTTTCTTTTCTTTTTTTAAAGGTTTTGGTTATTACAAATAAAGATGATGAGAATGTACTTTGGGTGATTGATATCAATAAAATTATTCTTTTTTTTTCCAAGTTGGTATCAAAGTTCTCAATCTTGGGAGCCCTGTTTCCATTGCCTTTAACCATTGTCACCACCATTTTTCACCATCATCATTAAGGTTAGTGGTGGGACAAAAAGGTGGCAGGTTTATTTTGTTGTGAATCAAAGTGATAAGGGTTGGATCTCTATTATCTCTTTGTTTGTGTGTTTTTAAGTGTCTAGTATGAAAAGGAGGAACTAGATCATTTGTACACAATGATTGAATCAATGACTAAATCCTCCGGATCGTATACCCCACCCATGAAAGGTAAGAGTACATCCAATACTATTGGCCCCTTGTCTTAAGGTGTTTGGATTCTTGATTCAGGAGCAACTAATCACATGACACCTTTTCCTACTCTTCAATTCGTATGTCAAAATGATTAGAAAACAACTCATTACGGTTGCAAATGGTGATAGTGTACCCATATGTCCCACAATTGACCGATAGCCTTGTCCCTATACAAAAGCTTACAACAGATTCAAGTGCTTAGTAACATTTTAATTGCTAAGGAGCATAGTGGGTTATATCTATTGGAATCCTAGGGCCAAAACAAAACAAAGGTTATAAGCCAACAAGCAACATCAGAAATCATAAACTGGGCAAATTTCCAAATACAGCTTCATTGTAAAAAGACTTGGGCATCCCTCTTTCAACCTTACAAAGAAGATCAACTAATATATAGACTTGAAAGTCCACATACAGTTGAAACAGAATGAGACCCATGCATGGCCCAAACTGAAAAAACAGAACAGTCAAAATATAACTAACATTAAACATTACTAATATTCCCTCATTTGTTTACTACTGAGTCTATTGAGTCTTCCAAATGTAATATTCGTCAACTCTCAAAGAATCATCACGCATCTTATCCCAAATCTAGTAAAAAGAGTAATTTTCCATTTAACTTTATTCACTCTGATGCTTAGGGACCTATTTTAGAATCTATCTCTAAGCAAAATGGTCGTCTTGTCCAAAATCAAATTTGGAAAAAAATATCAAAACAATCAAGTCTTATAAGCCGTGAGAAGTGAACATTGGACTCAAGCTATGAGAGAGGAGACAGATGCATTAGAAAGAAACTCAACATTGATTGCTGACAAACCAGGAGACAAAAAGATGGTAGTATGTAGATGGATATTTACAATGAAACATAAAGCATATGGGTCAATAAAAAAGTATAAAGCTAGATTGATGGGAAAGGGGTATACTCAAACTTATGGAATTGATTATGAGAAGACCTTTTCTCCTCTAGCAAAGATAAATATTGTTTGAGTTGTTCTTGCTCCAACAGCTCATTTTGGATGGGAACTACATCAGTTAGATGTGAAAAATTTCTTCGTGGAGATTTAGAAGACCAAGTGTACATGGAAATTCCTCCCAACTTTAAAACTCATGGTGGGAAGAATAAGGTATGCCTCCTAAAAGAAGGCCTTATATGGCCTTAAACAATCTCCAAGAGCATGGTTTGGGAGCTTTACAAAAGCAATGGTTTCCTTAGGATATAAGCAAAGCCAAGGATATCATACTTTATTCATAAAACACTCTGTTACATGTAAACTTACACTATTGTTGGTCTATGTAGATGACATGATTATTGCATGAGATGATGAACCAAAGAACTTGACTTTAAAGGAAAACTGGCAACCAATTTTAAATGAAAGAATTAGGAAAGCTTAAGTATTTCCTTGGAATAAATGTAGCTTATTCAAAAAAAGGGGATTTTCATCTCCCAAAAAACATATGTACTTGATCTCCTTAAAGAATTAGGTAAGCTATGATGTAGAACCTTTGGAGTTCCTATTCAACAAAATCATAGAATTGGAAGTGAGGAGAGCTCTCCTATAAAAAAATACCCAATATCAGAGATTGGTAGGAAAACTTTTTTATGCTCTCCTATAAAAAAAAACCAATATCAAAGATTGGTAGGAAAACTTTTTTATTTATCACACATGAGAGAGATTGATAGGAAAACTTTTTTATGCTCTCCTATAAAAAAAACCCAATATTAGAGATTGGTAGGAAAACTTTTTTATTTATCACACATGAGACCAAACATTAGTTTATGCATGATCAAAGAGAAAGGCGCATGCAAGCAATTGACAAAATTCTTCAGTACTTGAAGTCAAGCCCAGTAAAAGAGTTATTCTTCAGGATAGGAGACTAACTCTAAAGATATATATACAGACTATGCATGTTTTGTGGTTCTGTTATTGACAAACAATCTATGTCTAGGTACTATATACTTCTTAAAGAAAGTCTACTGATTTGGAGAAGCAAAAAAACAAGAGAGTATCTTGTTCTAGTGCAGAAACTGACTTTGGAGCCCTTGCTCAAGGTGTGTATGAAGGACTCTGGATGAAGATTATACTTGATGACCTTAAAATTCCTATGCAATTGTACGTGATAACAAGTCAGCCAAGGGCATTACCCATAATCCAGTCCAACATGATAGGACCAAACATATTGAAATTGTCAGACACTTCATGAAAAATGATCTTGACAAAAGCCTAGTGGTTATAACTCATGTTCCTATGGGATTTTAAATAAGAGCCACTTTCACTAAAGGCTTCCTCAAAGATTCTAAGATCTTGTAGGCAAGTTGGAAATGATTAATATTCATTTACCAACTTGAGGGGGAGTGTTGTAAATAGCATATTATTAGGATAAAAAATGATCTCAATGTCTCCGTAGTAATTAAGAAAAAATATCTTCATAATCTTCCTATTTATTTCAGCATATTTTTATTTCTTTTTTTTTAAGGTTTTTGTTCTTACATATAAAGAGGATGAGAATGTAATTTGGCTGATAGATATCAATAAAATAATTCTTTACTTTTCAAGTATATTATAGTTTTAGCTGACTATTTTTAAAGTTAAAAAAAAAATAATACAATTTAAATAATATTAGTGTGTCCATAAATTTAGTGGTGTTCGCTCAAAGGTTGTGTAGAACTGTCAGCTTAAGTGTCCAAGTTCACACAAATATTTTTTTCAATTTGACACCTAACAATAAGTGTCTGACTCGTGTTAGACAGGTGTTGAGGACATGTGAGTGTCATAAACATTTCCAACAGCACAACAATTCAAACAAGAGAGTTTTCCATGCTTCATAGGGAACTAGATCCCGTAATCACTTTTGAACAGCATGGGCTACAGTTATAAATCCAACAGTGAGTAGCCTTCAAACAATTTTTCCATGTTTTGCTTCAACATGAAAAATAAGGTTAAAATACCTATCACTAAAAATTTAATTCAAAGGATCTTGATCCACCATAAATTCAATAAAACTTAGATTTCATAAGAAAAACAAAAATACATACTTTTAAACTTTAGAATTTGATGATAAGATGTAAAATAGCTGTTGAAAACACAGTCCAATGATATAAAACATAAAATGACCGAACCACTTATCTTATGATTTATGAAATAATTCTGGTACATCTATCACAAGTTTACACAACACATAAATTCATGCGTAGAATTTCATTTCCTTCTGATGAATAAGTCCGACATATTGTTGTTTGCAAAGTTCAATGGACACAGGTAAGAATGAACCAAAATACAAAGCAACGTCCTACCTCCTTTGAACAAGTACATTGACATTCCTGTCTCTATCATCGCTTTGAGATGAAATTTCACTTGCAGCATGCAATAAGGAGTACACAGCAGCCTGAGAGAATTTATGCAACCTGTTTCTCAGTTGTTATAGAATGTTGAAAATTTAAAAACAATGAGCTCAAGTGACTTGTGAGTTATGACTAACGAGGTCACAGAATTATGGTAGCAAAGGCAATCGAAGAAATACAACTCGGATTAATTTATAATGAAACATACATAATACAGCAATATATAATTAGTTTCCATCAATGCAAATGTTGTTCATTAGGAAGATAATTTTAAAAAAGAGAATAATGAGGATGAAGCCAAATTCTCTAGTCCTAGCCTTTAAGAAGACAGCATGTTAAATTATCCCTAACACTTCCAAAATATTGAAAAATAAAACACAGAGGTATGTTTAACATAAAAAAAAGAAACACTATCCTTTGAAAATGATAAGTGTTCTCTTTATAAATGATATCAAGAAAGGAATGAAATTGATAGGACCGTTCCTATATGTAAATAATAGAAAGTAATACATGATGACAAAGATTATTATTTTTTTTTTTTTAGTAATATCCAAGAAGCGTATTTTTTAATTGAATTTTCATAATTGCATTTATAATTTTCACAAGTGCGTGCCTAATAATGGAGACTTTCTTCTAGCAACCATAATTGTGCTTATTTGTTGACCAATGTTGGTGCATATTTTAGTAAAACCCATTGTCCACACTTCTTACTTTTACAATTCATCTAGTTTGTGTTTGTCTATGCTCACATGAGTTAAACAATGGAATAAAATGCTTTCAAAAGCATGCTAGTCAAAATTCAGTATTCACAGATGCGTGTTGAACTTACACGTCATATATGGCCCAAATAATACTACCTAACAAAAGTCATGGTAATATCTGACAACATAAATGCCATACCTGACAAGACAATGTCTTCACCCATGCATTTTGGTCAACCCCAAGCCAGGCTGTTGAAAACCAGGACATTCGTGAGAATGATTTATGCTCCCTAATTGCTAGTTCGTAAACCCTTGCTGCATCATATAAAGCTTGGACAAGTCCATCACAAAACTCTTCATCCTCCAGTGACCTATTCAGTTTCACCCTCGCTTTTTCTAGGCCAGTACCGGTGTTAGCTTGAAGGCTCCCATTGAGAGTGGCACCGTCATCAGAGGAGGCAAATGGTAGCAGGTGCACCCTCCTTCTAGGTTTAGAAAACACCAAATAACATTTTCTACAACCTAAACCAGGATTGCTGCTCGACAAAAAATCATATCGTATGAGGCATCCCTTTCTTGAACTCCCCCATTTACTCAATAGTAGGTAATGTAAGTTGGACACCTTTTTCCCTCCGTAAGGGGAGCCATTTGAAAGCCAACAATTCGAAGAGCTGCAAGTCGATATACAATTAATACAAGCACATAAACGATGAATTATATACAAATACTCAGCTCAAAGAGAATGCAATAAAAACGAAAACATAAAGCATCAGTTCAATCAGACCAAATACACTATGTCTTGCAGAGGTGGTGCAAAACGAAGATAGTAATTACGCATTACATCCTTCTATCATTCAACTCTCTCAAACTCGATAACAACACACAGCCGTATCATTATCATCTAAAGAAATTGCAATAAAACCATACATCACAAGCCGTAAATAGTCTCAACTATTTCATTCTTCACCGATGGAAAACACTCATTTCCATGCTGCAACAGGCAAGAGTTCTAAATAGGGAAATGAAGAAGCAATTCCCGAACTATAATTACTGTTACAAATTCGCTCAAGCAACTTCAGCGAAAGCTACACAACAAGCACAAATGTTTCAATCTTGAATCGTAATCTACATGAAAACCTAGGCGCCTCCACACTCAGCAAATAACCGTAAATCGTAACCAGCAAGAAAAAGAAAGATAGAGAGAAGGAGAAATCGATTTTCACCTTAACGCGAGAAAGCTATTGCTGCCGCGCAATGTTACTGCCATGTAGTGTGGATGCAGAATCCGTTAGAGGAGGATTGAGTTGTGGTTGGAGCAGAGAAAGAGAGGGAAAAAAATAAACAGTGAAAGAAAACGGTGTGAGCGTTTATTTGGCCACACGGACACGGAAGAGAGAAAGAAGGGAAAGATGATGACGTGGCAAGACGGGTGCTTTATCCGAATACGTGGAGAGTTCGCAAATCACACACCACTGGGCTTCGATCACTTGGCACTGGGTTCTTTACAGGGACCTCTCGGTCCATATAAACACCGAAAATGAAAAAGTTAGCAAAGGGCATATTTGTAATTTATCTGATCATATGAAATTTGAAATAAAAGTGAAATGAAGTAAAATGTAAATTGTATATAATATTTTTAGATTAATTGTTCATTCTATTAACTAAACAGTTCATATTTGTATATTACATTGAAAGGAAAATTATAAAATAAATTGAATTAAAATTATTGTAAAGAATATTTTGAACATAATAATTTAATTCAATTATGCATCTCCATAAATTAAATGACAATGTTTTACATGTTAAAAAGGTATTTTTTTTTATATGTTTTATTTTATATGAAAAAAAGAATTTCTCCGTATACTCAAACTTATTAATAAATATTAAAGATGAAATATTATTTTTAATTATTATATAAAAATAATTTTAATAATAATTAACAAATGTTATGAACATTGAATTTATTTTTTATTTAAAAATCTACATATTAGACATTATTACGAATGTTTCATACTGTAGTTAAACAGTTTATAAAAAAAACAAATACAAAAATAAGAGACTAAACTAAACTTATGCTCAAAAACATATAACCAAACTGTTAGAAACGAAAATAGTCTAGACTAATAAAAGAAAGAAAAATATTAAAATGTGAAATAGCTAAAAGTCCAAAACTTTGTAGCTTTTACGTTGTTATTTTTTTTCAAAAATCAAAGAAATAAACTAAGGACGATAAAAGACTTGATTAAAGTAGAATCTCATTCCAACATAAACATCTATAATATAATAATGAATTATAGAATTTTTTATAACCAAGATAACAATCATAACCTCCCTATAAAATATTTTGTTAACACTAAGATAATTATAGCAACTTCTAATATATTTTACATGACTTCCTCTTAAAAAACACCACAAGCGACATAATATGACATTTCTCTAATAATATATTAATTTTAACTTATCACATTAATACACATCTTTCAAATGAGGAGGAAAGACCTAATATATTAAGATGTCATTTATATATCTAAAAATATGAAAATAGCAAAGTCAATAATATATTATTTATATTTTTTTATAAAAATTATCTAAACTTTTTATATGTTAATGAATAGTGTGTAAAGTTATATCAAAGTTTAAATTTTATTGAAACTTTGTGTGATTTATTATCTTTCGTGACATCCATCTTAAAAAGAATCTACAACTCTCTTACCATTTTGTTGATAGTGTTCTAGAGATAAAAAATTTGTAGTACAAAATTTAGAAAAAAATTTGAAATGATCTCTATTTTAATTATTTTTCTTTCAATTTTTTCTTACATTTTATAGCATATTCAAAGAAGAATGAAAATAACTTTTAGAATTTTATAATGGTGCACTGAAAGTTAAAAAAAAAGTAAAAGAAACGTAAGATGAATATCTCTAAATACTTCAAACATACCTTCAATATATATTAAATATCACTAAACACTTATAACAATACTTTATTAACAAATATGAAAATAAAGGCACATGGATTGGTATGTTTTGGTTGCCAATGACTTATCAAGCCAACAAAAAATTTCCAGTGCCAAACTCAACACAATCAGATTATTATTTGGTTTATTTCTATCAACTATTAATATGTTCATCAAATTTTTTCGAGTGCGAAATTTAACACAATCTGATTATTATTTGGTTTATCCTCTATCAACTATCCATAGTTGATATGTTCATCAACAAGATATGAGTAGTGTACTATCCGTCCTAGAGCGATCACTTGTCGCCCTAACAGTATAATGTCATCCTTAAAAAGATAAGCTCTCAACCGAGGACGACTATTCATCGTCTCAAATCGATGACTAGGTAGTTGAAGCATGCAAGTAATCTCTGTCAAAACAGTCTGCAAAAGTTGACATAGCGTAAGTAAGAAGTCAATTATAAACCCTATAAATATGTGGGTAAGTAAGGCCAAAGGTAAGCAGTGATAAAAAAGGATAAAAAATAATTATCATATATTCCGATAACCGGACACTTACTTGAGCGTCGGAGTGTCATCACATGTACCTCCCACCTGTGGCGAAGCAAAGGCAAGCTATTGTCGAACATAGGGAAACACTAATTCCACGGAAGCCAGATCATCAGGAAGGAAAGTGTAAGCAAGAGGTAGCAACAATCAAGGACGGAAGCTATTCGGGATGCTTAAGGCTAGCTCGGAAGGTCCTCAAGAATTGTGTAAGAACAAATTGGCACCCAAAGTGGGGTCCGAAGAGTAGCGTAAAGAACTTAAATGGTATTAACCCGCAGTTAGGTAAACGAGCAGAGACCGGATTGAACAATGGCTGGAGTAGATCCGATGGCTTTGTTGTTGTCGTTACAAAAGGAGATGGCTGATATAAAGCAGAAAGGAGAGGAGGAGATGCGGGTCATCAGACAGAAAAACGAGGATGATCTCCGCCTACTGAGATAGCAGAACGAGCAAGTCCTGCATACCCTCAGGCAGGAGAATGAAGAGATGAATAAGAGATTGTTAGGAGAAAGGGCTGATAAGACCAAGGTGATCACGATATCTAGTCGTTCGAAAGCAAACACCCCTAATCCCGAGAGGAAAGACGAGGTGTCCTACCAAACGGGTGAGACCTCAAACCTGGTCGAGCTACGTCACCCATTCGTGGATGGCATCATAAATGTTAAACTACCGGCCAAATGGAGGGGACTGACCATGATCGATATGACAGCTCTACAGACCCCGATGAGCACATTGACGTGTATACCACTAACATCGGATTGTTCACTACCAGTGAAGCCATAATGTGCCGAGTATTCCCCAACAGCCTGAAGGGGATGTCGTTGAGCTGGTTTACTAAGCTTCCCTCATACTCCATCGATTCCTTCAAGACTCCGGTGAACCTATTCACCACGCAATTTGCGACAAGCAGACCTCATCATCTAACCTCGATCGCCCTCATAAACATACGCCAAGGAAAAGGGGAATCTCTCAGGACGTTCATGGATAGATTCAATCAAGTAGCCCTCCAAATCCGAAACCTTAATTCGGAGGTGGCACTTCATCATATGGTCATGGCTTTCAGACTCGACCCCTTTACCGATAGCTTATGCGAAAAGCCCGCGGCTAACATGAACGAAATGAGGGAGAGGGCAGCCAAGTTCATGCACCTAGAAGAGCTGAGAGACTTCGGCGGACAATTAAAGGCAGAGCACTCAGGCTCACAATATCGACCAGACAAGGAAAGAGCGTCCTTTCAAGACAGAACCAAAGAAAGAGTACCTTTTCTCCCGCCACCACCAGTACAACCGAAGGAGACCAGGTTACTTCGATTCGCAAATTACACGCCCCTTAACACCAACAGGGGTGAATTCTCGAAGAAGCACTCAGCGCTGACCTTATACCTGCCCTCAGGAAAGCAGCAACCCCTAGGAATGCCGATATCACCAAGCACTGTCGTTTTCACCAAAATTAAGGTTACACCACAGAGGAATGTGTGGCATTAAAGGACAACATTGAAAATTTAATTTAGCGGGCTATCTGAGGCAATTTGTGAGAAGTCCGCACAGGACGGCAAGAAGATAGCAAACTCCCAACAGGAGAAGGGAGGCACGAGGAGAACCTCGTAGAAGGATAGTTGAAGAGGCGAGGACTTCCCGGCAGTCCCCACCCTTGCAAGCGGAACGGACTCCAAAAATCAGAGGAGTCATCAACACTATAGCAGGAGGTTTGCTAGTGGGGGCTCATCAGCCTCAGCCAGAAAAAACACCTACAAGCGGTACAGGCAGTGAACGCAACAGTAAAGCCTATCCGGCAGAGGATATCGTCGATCACATTCACCAATGCGGACTTCAAGGGAATTGACCCATTTCAGGACGATCCCATGGTCATTACGGTTGAGATAGAAAATTTTGTTGTCAAAAAAACCTTGGTAGATAAGGGAGTTCTGTTGACGTACTGTATTGGGGTACATTCAAGAAGCTACAAATTTCGGAAAGTGAAATACAGTCACATGAAGTTCAAATTGTCGAATTCTCAGGGGAACGAGTAGACACAAAAGGCTACATTGACCTGTACACCAAGTTTGGGGGAGGAAGGTCCCAAGCGAAGACCATAAAGGTACGTTACCTACTAATAGAAGCCAATACATCCTACAATGTCCTTTTGGGGAGGCCACCTTTGAAGCTGCTAGGCGCCATAGTTTCAACACCCCATTTAGCCATGAAATTTCCTTCTCCTACAGGCGACATCATCACGGTGCATGTTGACCAGAAAATAGCTCGAGAATGCTACGTGGCTAGTCTGAGAATCAAACCATTAGTCAAGACAGCCAGCCAAACCACAAAAAGTGTAGTTAAGAGAAGTCACCTGGTGGCGGTAACCGAGTTAGATCCCAGGTTCGAGGAAGTCAGTGTGGAACCAAAAGAGGAAACGTGTTATGTGCCCTTGATAGGAGGAAACAAGATGACCAGGATGGGCGTCTCCTTGTCTAAAGATAACGTTGACCAACTCAGTCGTACCTTGCAAAAGAACGCAGATGTTTTTGCATGGACCGTCGCACATATGTCAGGTGTGGATCCTTCAATCATGATGCACCGACTATCAACATTCAAAGATGTCAAGCCAGTCACCCAAAAAAAGAGAAAACTAGGGGAAGAAAAGAGTGTGGCTGCAAAAGAAGAGGCCGAGAAGCTGTTACAAGTCGAGTTCATCCGAGAAGCGCATTACACCACTTGGCTGGCAAATGTAGTATTAGTTAGAAAGCCAAATGGCAAGTGGAGGATGTGCACAAACTACATCGACTTAAACAAAGCATGCCCGAAAGATTCTTACCCTTTACCGAGTATAGATCGCCTCGTTGATGGGGCGGCTGGGCACAAATATATGAGATTTCTAGACACTTTTTCTGGGTACAAGCAAATCAGCATGCATCCCCATGATATAGCCAAGACAACCTTCATGACTGATGACACCAATTACGTATATGAAGTCATGCCCTTTGGGCTGAAGAACGCAGGAGCAACCTACCAGAGGTTGATGGACAAGGTTTCCAAAGGACTGATCGGGCACAGTGTAGAGATATATGTTGATGACATGGTTGTCAAATCCTCATCATGCACTCAACACATCCAAGATTTAAACCAAGCTTTTGAGGCACTCAAGGCGGTAGGAATGCGGCTGAACCCGGAAAAGTGCATTTTTGGTGTGGAAAGAGGAAAGTTCCTCGGTTTTATGCTAACCAATAGAGGAATCGAAGCTAATTCGGATAAATGTCAAGCGATTATGGAAATAAAAGCCCGATAAGTATCAAAGATGTACAACGCCTGGTTGGGAAAGTGGTGGCCCTATCACGATTCATCCCAAAAATGGCTGAAAATATCAAGCCCATTCTGAGCTTGTTAAAAAAAGCGTCGCGCTTTAAATGGGATGAAGAATGTGAAGATGTGTTCACCCGGTTAAAAACATTCCTAGCCTCCCCACCAGTAATACAAAAGTCTTGTCCTAACCAACCCATCGTTGTTTACTTGTCGGTATCAGGAGAGACAGTGAGTGCAGCCCTAGTCCAAGAAATCAACAGATAGCAACGACATGTCTACTTCATTAGCTGGACCCTGCAAGAGGCGGAAACAAGGTATCAGATGATTGAAAAAGTAGCGCTAGCTTTAATAGTCACGACAAGAAGAATGCGCGCTTATTTCCAAAACCATGAAGTGATAGTGAGGACGGATTATCTGATAGCTCGGATATTGTCTAAACCTGACCTCGCTAGGTGGATGATAATGTGGTCAGTCGAGTTATCATAATATGCAATAAAGTATGAACCGCGAGGGGCAATCAAAGCGCAAGTTTTAGCAGATTTTGTAGTATAAATGGGGCAAGAGCCCTCAACAAACGGTAAGCAACCGGAATGGATCCTGTATATGGACGGATCATCGAGCAGTAAAGGTGTTGAAGTAGGAGTAGTACTAGAGGGCCCAGGTAAGATACTAATTGAGCAGTCTCTACGTTTCGGATTCAAAACCTCGAATAACCAGGCCGAGTACGAGGCCTTGATAGCAGAACTAGAGTTAGCCCGAGACATGGGTGCTAGAGATGTGATATGCAGAAGTGACTCACAGTTAACAGTTGGACACACGATTGGAGAATACCAAGTTAAGGACCCGTTACTATTGAAATACCATCATAAGGTTCAAGCACTTTTGCAAACCTTCTCATCAGCTAGAATTGAACACATCAGGCATGAACACAACTCACGTGCTGACCTACTATCCAAATTAGCCAGCACCAAAAAAAGGAGTCATCACAGATCTATAGTTCAACAATTTGTGGAGAAACCTAGTGTTGACAAAGGAAAGTTTATCTGTTGCCTTGAAGAAATAGAAGGAGCATGGTTTGAGCCCATACGCTAATAACTTCTGACTGGACAATGTAAGAATGAGGATGAGCGACTGATGAGGATGAAAAGTAGTCAGTTTACACTGATAGGCCCGGAACTATACAAGAGGGGGTACACACATCCCCTGTTAAAATGTGTGACCAGTGAACAAGCTAAGTACATCATGGAAGAGTTGCATCAAGGGATATGCGGATTACACACAGGGGCGAGAAGTACCCTTACCAGGATCCTTAAGGCTGGGTACTACTGGCCAACTATGAAGGTTAATTGTGCTGAATATTCTAAAAAGTGTGAAAAATGCCAGGAGTATGGCAACCTCATTCATAGTCATCCGGAAACTCTGCATAACATCACATCACCTTGGCCATTTGCAATGTGGGGGATGGACATAATCGGCCCTTTTCCCTCAGGGAAAGGACAATGCAAATTTCTCTTGGTAGGAATAGACTACTTCACAAAATGGATCGAAGTCGAACCATTAGCAACCATCACAACAGCAAAGGTCAAGGGATTTGTATCGAAGAGCATCATCTGCAGGTTCGGAATACCTCACACAATAGTCTTGGACAATGATCGTCAATTTGTTGATCAAGCATTGATTGCATATTATGAGGGGTTAGGCATCCGACATGTCACCAGCTCGGTGGAACATCTCCAAACTAACGGCCAGGCGGAGGCAGCCAAACAAGTTACCCTCAATGAGTTGAAGAAGAGGTTGGGGATCGCAAAAGGCAGATGGCCATAAGAGCTGTTGGAAGTACTATGGGCGTATCGATGCACACCGCAATCAACAAAAGGAGAAACCCCGTACAACATGGTATATGTGACAGACACAATGATCCCGGTAGAAGTAGAAGAGTCAACCTTGCGACGGCAGATAGAGCAAATGGATCTCAACAATGAAAGTCTCATGGTCAATTTAGACATCATCAACGAACTCAGAGACAAGGCTCAGATCCGGGAGCAAGCTAGTAAAGTTCGAGCTGCCCGAAGGTATAATACAAAAGTAAAATCAAGAAGGTTTCTCCCAGGAGACTTAGTATGGAGGATACGCAACGAAGCAAGAAAGCATGAGGGTAAGTTTTCGGCAAATTGGGAAGGGCCTTTTCGCATTTCAACTACAACAGGGAAAGGCACATATCGCCTGGAACACCAATTCGGACAAGCAATACCGAGAACGTGGAACGCCACACACCTTAATTTTTATTTTAGTTAATCTATTGTAAGGGCACTCTTTCCTTGACCGATGTTTTGTCCCTAAGGAGGGTTTTCGCTGACAAGGTTTTAACGAGGCCCCTAATGCAAATTTATAAATGAAAGTAATTTTATTCCACACATAATTCTTATTGTAGGAACTCATTGCCTCAAAAACTGATATATAAGTATTAAGTAATCGTCACTCCATCGTGACTATCCTGCCACGGTGGTCAAGCCGATATATTCCGGGGCCATTTCACTCAATTGTGAAACCCCAACAGACACAATTGAGCAGTTTACTTCATGGTGAATTATCCCAAGTAGCTGCCCACCCTAGTGTGTCTCAACCCATCAAAGCATAATAACAAGTTATCAAAACACAAACAATCTCGGAGCGAAGCGATAGCAATCCGAAAATAGTGCGCATCAATAATTAAGAGACAACAAGGTAAAAGAAACAAGACAAATGAAGGCAAAAGGATAATCTTCTCATTCATAAAAGGGCGGCTACAATAAGGTATCGGCTTAACCATAAAGCCAACTATCAAAAAAGAGCTGCCTATGGCAACTATACAAAAAATCATTTACAAAAGAAAATATAACATAAGTCAGGTATTCCTCCCCTCTCATTCCATCATCACCTTCCGCCTCCTTCCCCTCTACCAAGTCATTATCGCCCTTATCAGCAGCGGCAGACTCGTCGGGTGCAGTGGGAATCTCTTTGATGGACATCAAGCGGCCGTTAAAAACGTCCTTGTCCGGATCCATATCGTTTTGTTCAAGAACATCATAAAGAAATACCGCTTGACGCACAACTTGTTCAAAAGATTCCTTGTGCAAGTCAAGTATATAATCTTTCAGCTCGTTCAGCTCAATCCCCATTTGCGCCTCCTCAGATACCACCTCCTCATGAGCCAATGTAGTCTCGGACAAAGACTGTTCAAGTTCTCAGACATCCGTCAAGAGCCTCTCATTCTGTTTTTTCACCTCTTCCGAGTAAGTTCTCAAGGCGTCTTGCTCTTGCTCAACCTTCTTCAGGTTCAACTCGGTAGTCCTCAAAGCCTCACCAAGAGCAACATTGACATCATGGGCTTCCTTCAAAGAGGTGGTAGAGACCGACAATTCCTCTTTAATTTTAGCCAGTTCGACCACGCCTCCGTTCATCACGTGGGCACGGATAACCTTGGTAATAGCCAGTGTCCGGTTATGCATTTCCAAGCATGTATTCACCAAGTCCAAGGTGGAGCTCCCACTTAAAGTTTTCCTCTCGGCAAAGGGAAGGAACATGCTTGTGCCCTTAGCAAAATTAAGGTCGGAGACAAAAGGGGAATCCACCAAACCCTTTTATCCTTTCCCTTCGTATCCTCCTTGGACTTGTCTTTCTTTTCCTTTTCTCGGATTCAGGAGGAGGAGGAACTTAATCAAGGAAGGGTGTTGGGGCCGAACCCTCACCGACAACTTGATCAGTGGCTACGCGATAGTCTTTAATCTTCTTCAGGCGATCAAGAAACGCAAGTTCACATTGAGTCATAATGCCTGCCATAAAATAAATAAATTCAACAGAGTTAAAAACTGAGGTCATAACGGTAAAATAAAATAAACATACTATATAAATCCACTCATCGGTGTGAAGAAAGATAAAGCTTTAGAATGAAGCGGACATTGAGCTTTTGGGGAAGTTGGTCCATTATTTGAAATATCTTCTTGTCGTCCTTGGTCGTAGGAGATCTCGGCCAAGACAGATAGTGGACAGGATCCCAAGTCCAATACAACGGAAACTTAGGAACATCCCCGTTAAAGAAATGATACCTACCGGCAGGGGTTATGACTATTTTGAAAAAAGAATCTTTGAAATATTTATAAGAAGAAGAAAAAGGAGTAAAAAGCACATTATGGGACTGACTGACTAAAGAAACCCATCTAACAGGATTACAGGGGCGGGTACTATAATAAGAAAGAAATACGTGAGGAGAAGGATGAAGGCGAAACATCTCGACAAGAAGCTGAGACGCCTGGAGTGACGCCCAAGAATTGGGATGCAACTGAGTGGGCGCCACATTCAGAATATGAAGCACGTCCACAGTATAATCATCTAAAGGAAGGCAGACGTGCGAGTCTGTAAATAAGCAAGGATAAATGTAAAAGAAGTCATGGTCGTGACCCTCTCGACCATGACATACATTATCTACTGGTGTACAGCGCTCAGCAAACAGCTCTGCACTTGTCTTCCCGGTGGTAAACATAGGAACGACTGCGGCATAAGTATTCACTATGGATGACCACCTATACCTAGAAAACCGATCAGTGACTAGAGAGCTCGCCCATTCATATCCAAGGTGCCAAGGAAGGTTACTCTCAGCAAGCTCAGATGGTAGCATACCGGCCATGTTGGGCTGCTCCAAAGGCTCATCATGACCACTGCCGGACACTTCCTCGGATACGTTGGGCGAACCCTCAGAAATTCTAGACTCAATCCTAGCACTAGAGGAGACACTGCCCGTAGACTCAGAAAAACCAGACAGGGACGACATTGTTACCTCTAGGAACGAACGCGCTGCACCTAGCCACTACGTAACTCAAGAGTTGCCGGATATCGGAGATAATGGAAAAGCACGAGTTCCCCAATGGTCCCAGCATGAATATTTAGAGAAGCAACTCGTCTCCCAAGAAATCTGAACAGTGCATAATCGACTTCTCACCATCAGATCAATGGGCCCTTTTTTCTAAGAAGCACACGTCATCATCTGCTTTGGGCAACAAGGTCTGAAAGGTGCCACAACAACCCTTAGAAATCCTGAGAAATCCGTAAGGCAACACCAATTTTTCATAAATACACACAATTAAGCAAAACCCCACCTTCCCGGTCACCGATGACAAAGGAAAACCCAACCCGATAGGAAGCGAGTAGTAACCACTTAAACCTTTTCGCTCATACTATCACTCAAGCTTGGGGGAAAGTGTACTATCCGCCCTAGGGCGACCACTTGTCACCCTAACAGCATAATATCACCCTTAAAAAGATAAGCTCTCAACCGAGGACGACCACTCATCGTCTCAAACTGATGACTAAGTAGTTGAAGCGTGCAAAAAACCTCTGTCAAAACAGTATGCAAAAGCTGACATAACGTAAGTAAGAAGTCAATTATAAACCCTATAAATATGTGGATAAGTAAGGTATAAATATGTGGATAAGTAAGGTCAAAGGTAAGCAATGATAAAAAAGGATAAAAACTAATTATCATATATTCCGATAACCAAACACTTACTTGAGCGTCGGAGTGTTATTGCAGGTACCTCCCACCTGTGGCGAAGCAGAGGCGAGCTATTGTCGGACATAGGCGAACACTGATTCCACGGAAGCCGGATCGTCAGGAAGGAAAGTGTAAGCAAAAGACAGCAACAGTCGAGGACGAGAGCTATTCGGGATGCTTTAGGCTAGCTCGGAAGGTCTTCAAGAATTGTGTAAGAACAAATAATGTTTTCATTGATGGAAAGCATAAATGGAAATTTCCTAGAGTGTTGAACATGAGAAGAAATAAAGCTCATGTAAAGTTAACCAAATCTTTACGCGGATTAAAGAGCCAGTATGAGAAATTGTCCAGCTTTTGCTGATTTTTGTGGGATTTACATATACCAATTTTGATCATTCTCTGCTCGAGTTAAAGATCAAACTTTGAGAACTTGATGACATTGTTGTTTTTGAAAATTTTCTGTCCATCATTAATTCTTCTAAACAGACACTGGATCAACACTTTGGAATTAATGATTTTGGTGTTCTTAAATTTTGTCTAGTTTTTATGGTGATCCCATCTTTCTTTACTCAGACTCTGACAAATGCCTTAGACTAGTTGGTCTTGTTATCTTGATATCAATTACGTAGTTCAACGACTTTAGGAAACGGTTTATTTTATTCAAAGATAACCAATGACATAAGTCGTTAACTTGTTTTTTTTTTTTTTCAAATAGTAAAAGATAAACAAAAATGAAAAATTATTGATGGATATCAGTTGACAATTGATGAGAAAAAAATCAAATAAAAAAATACATGACAATGAATTCTAAATAAAAAAGAAAATATCAAAATGTTTTCCAATTAAAAAACTGTAGTTCTCAAATATTTTTGGAAGTAAATCATGATAAAAAAAACTAATTTTTACCTGTTAATTATATTAAAATTTTAAGAATTAGATTTATAAGAAATTTTACTAAACAAGAGTCTAACTTTTCGTATATTTTTTAAAAATTTGTAAAAATTATATTTATAGTAAAATGTAAATAAAAGATATAAATGAGTTTTATAAACATGTTACATTAAAATAAAAAAATAAAATCTTAACAAAGTATGTGATATGATGAAAAAAAAAGTATTTTTTTTTTTGAGTAATTAATACCCCTGTTTACATTTATATTGTATTCGAAAGTTGTTGGGAGTTGTTGTTTTCAATAATACAGAGATATACAATTGACATCACGGCTGACGTGGATAAAATTTACCATTTGGAATCTCATCTTTCTTCCGTTCAAATCAGTGGCGGTAGATAGAAAAAAATGGATGAAATGGTGCAGAGTTGACTTTCTAGAAGAATAAATAGTGAGAAAGTGAAAAAAAAAAACTATGTTGGTTCCATATATTTTTTAACTATGGAATGGGTATCATTTTCAAAATTTAAATATATTTAAAGTTTGAAAATAATTATATAAATAAAAATCTGTACTATATGATAAATTAATATATTTAAACCTTATAAATAAATACCTTTTAATTATATAAAATACTTATTTATTATAATCTTCATATGGAAATCATATAAGTGAGTGTACTTTAATAATTTATTTATGAATTAAACAAAATTAGTTTTTGGACATACTTATAAATAATTATTTAAAGGCAAATTCTCATTCAAATTTGTAGTTATTTTAATGATGATAATTAGATAATCAAATATATATATATATATATATATATATATATATATATATATATATATATATATATATATATATATATATTAGTATATGTGAAATTTGAATGAAAAATAACTCTTTTTTAAGATGTAGAATCAAATACGTGAGACTTATTTTTTTTCCTTACTTTTTATTTATTTTCTTTCTCAATCATGCAAGTTCTAAATTTTATTTTCTTTCTTTTTTATTTTTATACATTATATCCATTTTATCTTACCTTTTTTTCCATATCATTCCTTATCCCACTTAAATAGCCTAATATTATTTTTGGTAAAACATAATAGTGTGTGTATGTGTTTATATATTTCAAAAATATCATCCTATTTTTGTTAATGTGTGTTTATATATTTTAAAAATGATATCGCATTTTTCTTTACATTAGTTTTATTTTAACTAACGTGATATTATTTTTTTAGAAATGACTATTTTTTTATTAATAAATATCATTTTAAGAAATGAAATTTAAGACTAACTCAACCTTAATAAATCACTTTATAAGATAATGTTTGAAGGTATTTTATATATTATTAATTGATCTTTCTAATAAATACGAGATCTTTTGTACTTATACACAAAAATCATCCATTTTAGTTTTTACATATGTTATTTTATTTTTTTAGTTCATATAAGTATAAATAATATTTAATCTGTTTTTACTTTGTTGTTTAAAAGAAGATAGATTAAAAAAATGAAATTTAGGTGTTAGGAAAAAAAGTTTGTTCAACTATAGATATTAAATATACCAAATGCTATTGTTTACAATCCTTTAAAGTTAATACGTTGTCGTTTTCATCATTTTATTAATTAAATAAAAAATATATAAATATAAATTAATATAACAAGTTATTTGTAAGTTTGAAACTTAAAAGGAGAAATAAAGTAGTTGTAACGTAATATAATTATAATAAAAAATATTTTTATATAATGCTTATATTCAAGATATATTAATGTAAATTTAAAATGAGTTCGATATTATAAGTGATCTATATATGAACTACTAATTATACTATATTATAATATTAAAATAATGAATGTTTAAAATTTATTATTTTATTTTATAAGTGTTGAAAATTCTACATCGATTAGAAATAAAATATTTCAATAATTTATTTGTAAAATGGATATTCTGAATGGTATCAAAACATATTCTAATAAGATTGTTAGTATCATAAATACAACAAGTGATCAACTCATATGATGGGAAGTCTCACTTGAGAGGGAAATTGTTAGGAATTCAAGTGCGAGTCTAAGTCTCACATTGAATAAAAATGAAAAAATTTAAGCAATATATGAGAAAAATAGATACCGATAAACCTAACGTCTTAAGGTTTTGGGTTAAAAGTGATGTCATTCTTTTATGTATGTTTGACCTATTTTTTCTTTTTGTGAGATCTCTCGGACTATGCTCTTCAGATTCTCCTAACAACTACAAGTGATATCATAAATACAACAAGAGAAGTCTGTGAGGAAGTGTATTGGAAATTCCACATCAACTACTGATGAGGCCTTTCAATAATTTGGTTTTATAAAATTGAGTCTGAATTAAAATTCACTTCTTAATATAACATAATTTTTAATTTAATAAATAATATAACATAATTTTTAATTTAATAAATAATAGATAATATTACATGAAAGTAACATAATTTTTAATTTAATAAATAATATAACATAATTTTTAATTTAATAAATAATAGATAATATTACATGAAAGGTGTAATTTTTTCATCCTTTTAACACTTTTCACACTTGTACTAGATCTTAACTCGTCAAGTTGGGCTCCTATCGGGACCAAGTACGAGGAATAAAATTGAAGATTCAATATACAAATTTAGGATTTTCTTGTTGTCACTTCGAGAGCAATTAGTTGTCGAAATCTTGTCGTCTTCAGTTCGATCATGCTTACTTAATATAATTAAGCTGAATGAAAGACCTTCATTCTAATAAGGAAACCTTTGTTTGGGGGAAAAAGTAGAAGCGATCACACTGTATGAAAAATTAAAAAGTTTGGTTCATACTTTAGAAAGAAACAATTGCATGAACAAAGGCCAATTTTGAAATTAAAAAATATATATTTTAAATCTTAACTAACATATTACCGATTATTCGTTCCAACCATTAATTATTTTTAATTATTTCATCCGATGGTCAATTTTAATGGTCCATCAATTTTGAATTTTAAAAGGCCGGATGTACTAATGAGTTTTAATTTAAGAAACCTTTTCTATTCAAGTATTTGCTTTTGTGCGACACTTATGAACCTGGACGTGATAAGGCGCCATTTCACGATGCATTTTATGATAAGAAAGAAGAGTCATATTAGGATAGTTAAGGGCATAAAAGGAAATAAAATATTACAAAGAAAATGAGTAGAACTTAGAAGAAATGTAAATAGTTTTTAATTTATTTATCACGTTTACTTAAATAATTTCATACAATTTACTATTTTTTTATTCAAAATCCTTTTAAATTAAAAAAGTGAAAATAGAAATAGCTGTGAAATACTTTCTTCTTCTTTTACTAATTAATATATATATATATATATATATATATATATATATATAATAATAATAATAATAATAATAATAATAATAATAATAATAATAATAATAATAATAATTGCTTTTCTTAATTATTATTCTAGCAACTTATCTTTGCTTTTTGCGGACAATTGCTTTCTTATAACGAAACAGTATAAACACTTTTGTGAACTCGTATAATATATTTTCTTATTTGTCAAACACATTTATTTATGTTATTTAATAAAAATATGAATTTTAACCGTTTTATATATGACAAAGATATATAAGGATAAGTTGTTGGTAATAGATATTTTTGCCAAGCTATCAATTTTTAAGGTATTAACTTTGGTAAATGATATCAGATCATTAAATGGTATTCACATATGGAAAACTTTTTGACTTAGATAAAGGATTTGATAAAAAATAAAACAATTGAACGAGTTCACATGTCATCCTCTTTAATTGGATTTTTTTTTTTGTGATCATAAATTAAGAAATATTTATCTTACAAGAAGAAAAAGTTATTACAAGAAATTAATAAAAGAAAAATAAATAAAATAAACTTGGAATACAACATTAAAAATACAAAGAAAATTAAAAGAAAAAATATAAAAGAATATTTCTTTCGCTATTTCTAATTTTCTTGCAAATAAAAGTGTAAAAAAATATTTTTTCTATTTTTCAGAGTAGAATTTTAAGATACATTGATTTGTATTCAAGATTAGTTCTAAAAAACAAGAGTCTTAGTTTATAAGTTACGAGTGCCCACCATTTAAGCCTCAACTCTTCATATTCTATACAATAATCTTATTTACAAAGATGTATGCATCAAGTAAATAAGTTTAAACTCTTCATATTTGTGTATTATTATGTGAATCTAACTATTTATTGTACTTGACATATTGGTATTGTTGAGAGTGACAAACCTATATATTCAATTGATCGTTTTAAGACTTTAAGTTATACTTAATGTTATTGGTTCAATTTGGTATTGTTACCAATGAGCTTTAGATTAATTAATTATGTTCATATTTTGTTGTTAAGGTATGATTTTGACCTTTATTATTTTCTCATTATTTTGAAAATATATATATTTTTTAAAAAAACTTAAGACCATTGACAATCATTGATGGGTCTATTTTCATAGTTTGATGAAAAAAATAAATAATAGTATGACTTGTTATAAGAACCATAAAAAAAAAGTGGACTTTTTGCTAAAGTCTGTGATGATATGTTCTTATATGAAACAGATAATTTTTATACAAAAATTATTAAAAGAGTTTTAACTTTCAAGTCGAGTTAAAAATTCCTAATAAATGAATCTAATAAAAGTATTAAAGGATTGAAGAAAGAATTATCTTAAAAAAAAACTCTCAATTACTAAATTAGTCAAATAATAACAGTGATGTTAATAAAATTGCAAAGGGAGAATAAGTTTAAATATCACTTAAACATTTAGTCTTTAAATAATAAAAATAAAAATTAACAAAATAATAACTAAAAGAATAAACAAAAATATTAGTAAATATATTGTGTAGTTTAGAATTTATGATTGTTTTGTTTATATATATATATATATATAAGAAAGAGAGAGAAAATTATTATTCTACCATGCATTTTAAACATTATTTTGCATGCACATGCTCTACCTACAATTGCATAATCAGATTGATATAGTTATCGTTTAAAAAAGAAGGATAATCATGTTTTAAGGATGGATGCCGACAATTATATTTCATTAATACGGTTATTATAATTTATCTCTCTCTTTATTACATTGTAACGTCGTAATTATACTTATTTTTCTTTCTCTTCTTATCATTGGTGTGATGGTTGTCTAAGAATCATTTTAAGGAAAAAAAATCTTATAATTATTTCAATCGTTTTAATACATCGACATAACATACCGAAATAAATATATTTTAAGTATAAACCTTGACTTGTGTTTCTGAATTATAACAATTTATTATTTTTAAATAATTATTATTCAACTAACTTTCTCAGAATAAATTGACGGTAATAATATTTATTTGTCTCTTTTTTTATTTTAAGATTTTGTTCCAATATGAAAGGATTTCATGTCCTATGTTGCTTTTTTAAAACAAGCAAAATTGTTATTTTTTAAAGTAGAAAATGCTGGTAAAGCCAGCACGGTCATGCAGGAACTTGTGATTGGTCAACGAAGCTGCCACGCCAGCAATATTCCTTTCACATTCAGGGTCTGCGTTTCCCAAAATAACCTCCGAGACCTAATAAAAGGATCTGACCAATCACAACAACTACCATTCATCTTTTCATTACAGTGCCTTGGATCACATTCACTTAACCGAGCTTCCAGCGTTTCTCATTTCACTTCAATGGCCAATACCTTCAAATACATCATCGTCGGTGGAGGAGTTGCCGCTGTTAGTTTCTCACTCTCTCTCTCTCTCTTTTTCATCTTCGTTTTTTTTTTTTTTTTTTCTCACTGTTACCTCGTGTTTCCTCTCTATCGGTTTTTACTTTCTTCGATTCGCTTTCAAATGCACTGATCTCGAAATTCTACTGTAATTTACGTTTATCTTCATGTTCTTCTTAATCCGTTTGAGTTTAGTAATGGAATCGAGTAATTGAGTTTTAGAATCCATTAACGGATTGCGAATAGGATCGATTCGCATTTCCAGTGGCTTCCGTTAGTTCTTGAATACTGTGAGCTTGAATTGCGCGATTCCAGAATAAGAAACATTTATCAGTGTGAAGACTCTTTGATTTTCTCTTGTTTTGATGTGTGGATACTGTTGCTAATTAGTTTTCGAAATCGCAGGGTTATGCGGCGAGGGAGTTTGCCAAACAGGGAGTTAAGCCAGGGGAGTTGGCTATCATATCCAAGGAAGCGGTATATAGTTTATTCATAATTAAATTGTGTTTTCTTCCTTCTATTTTCTCAAATCTTAGTAGTTCATTTCGGCATAAGTTGACGCTTCTATCGTGCTCTGTTTGATTTTCCTTGCACTTGGACATATTGTCTATTTGTCTTGTTTAGCAAGGTTATCAACCTGAAATTATCATTAAATATATGAAATTGTAAAATTCATAGAAAATGACCGTATGTCTCATGAAACTAGTTCAAGAATCATAACTGATTATGTGAAGCCGCTGTTTTAGAAGATTGAAAATAGAGAAATGAAATAGCCAAACAGTGAGTGAGTAATGCCTCTGCGATGTCTTCAGAAGAATTAAAATGAAACATTTGAAATATGTATATTTTTTAATTTGTTTAATTATTCAAGCTTATCGAAATTTTCAATTTCTTTGATAAGAAATGGTAAAGAGAAAATAAAAAAGGAAAAACAATGAAGGTTGCAATTAATTTTAATGATATGGAATCACTCTGATTCATCTATGTATGGTAGATTCTTCAAATGATATGAATCCTTGGTTAGTCAAATCATATCGAACGGTGTCATTCGAATAGTAAATCGTGTGATTCTAATAATAATTGATCTAACTCGTATAAGCAGCAAGTACGATCTTGAATTGTACATCTTATAATTAATATAGTTGAATATTCAAATAGGAATGGTTCTGCTTTTAGTTTAACGTGTCAATTTTATTTAGATGTGCTATTGCTATTTCCTTGAGTGGTTATATCTGGTTGCAAGTTTCCAATGGCCAAAATGGTAAAGCAAACTTCATGCATATTCTCTGTAGTATCTCCACTGATGCTCTATATACATTATTCTTGTCAAATTTTGTATCACATATTTATCTATTGAACCTGTTGCAATTATTTTTTGCTTCATATTCCCTTATGTATTGTATATGTTCGCACAGGTAGCACCTTATGAACGTCCTGCTCTGAGCAAGGCTTACCTTTTTCCGGAGTGTAAGTTTGTAATGCTATTAATACGTACTTCTCTTTTTTTCTCAATCCATTTATGGGTTTAATATTGTTCTAAAATGTTGTATTAGTGTTCTGTTAATTGTATCTCTTAAAATATATTGTTGGGTTGAATTTAATCGAGGCTATGTCTGTTGTTTGTCCTGGACTTTTCATCTCTGTTGAATTCTCCATTGAAATTTAAACATCAGCTGGTCTTGCTAATCTCACTGAGTATTACCTTGGTGGCACAATTTGATTTTGCAGCCCCTGCTAGACTTCCTGGGTTCCATGTCTGTGTTGGAAGTGGAGGAGAAAGGTTGCTTCCTGAGTGGTACACAGAAAAAGGTGACTTTGGCTTTTACCCACATTGTTTTAGTTCAGTTTTGTTACTCGATGGTGTTAGGAATCAATAGTTGACCATATATAAAGTGAAAGGAAAGTTGATGGAAGAATGAATCTTAAGAGTTTTATAATACAAACTTACAAATTGTTCTGATGATTGCAGGGATAGAGTTAATTCTTAGTACTGAAATAGTAAAGGCAGACCTTGCTACAAAATCACTGATCAGTGCCGCAGGAGAAACATTCAGTTATCAGACTTTGATTATTGCAACTGGCTCAACAGTAAGGATGCTACTAGATAGTAGAGATGTTGCATTGTCCCCGTTCGCCACGTACTAATGCTGATACTATCATTTGCCAGGTTATAAGGCTGACAGACTTTGGTGTGGAAGGAGCTGATGCGAAAAACATCTTTTATTTGAGAGAGGTTGACGATGCTGACAAATTGTACGAGGCAATCAAAGCAAAGAAGAATGGGAAAGCTGTGGTTGTTGGGGGAGGATACATTGGTCTGGAGCTTAGTGCAGTGTTGAGACTCAACAATCTTGATGTTACCATGGTCTACCCGGAGCCCTGGTGTAGTAAGTGGATGTTTCTTTTTACACCACCCACTACCCGCTTGGGGAGTATTCCAATATATTTGTATGTATATATATGAACTAACACTCCTGTTTGATGTTGCAGTGCCACGACTTTTTACTGCCGATATAGCTGCATTCTATGAAGGGTATTACGCAAACAAGGGCGTCAATATTATTAAAGGAACTGTTGCTGTTGGATTCACTTCTAATTCCGATGGAGAGGTATGGTTGCTTGTAATCTCGAACCCTGTCATGGGATAGCATTATAAAGTTCGTAATCAAACTTAGCATAACTCATCAACCATTCAGGTAAAAGAAGTCAAACTAAAGGATGGCCGAGTCCTGGAAGCTGATATTGTTGTTGTTGGCGTTGGAGGAAGGCCACAAACAGCCTTATTCAAAGGGCAGGTTGAAGAGGAGAAGGGTGGAATCAAGGTGAGTGATAGCATATCCGGAGACTTGTTGACAGTGTCTAAAATGTTATCCTATGTGAATAGAGTGATTCTTGCTATCAATATCAATGAGGGCATTTGTTTTGGTTACAGACTGATTCCTTCTTCAAAACTAATCTTTCCGATGTATACGCTGTTGGTGATGTTGCTACTTTCCCTTTGAAATTATACGGTGAACTGAGAAGAGTTGAACATGTTGATCATTCTCGCAAATCAGCTGAACAGGCTGTGAAGGTAAGAAGCTTCGTGCCCTCTTGATCCTGTACTGAAAGCGTTAAATGGTTCCTTTAACATATTTAGTAGATATATGCTTGCTGTCCTGTTTCTCACGCTATGATTACGTGTTTTATGTAGGCCATCAAGGCAGCTGAGGATGGAAAAACAGTTGAGGAGTATGATTACCTTCCATACTTCTATTCACGTTCATTTGATCTGTCATGGCAATTCTATGGCGACAATGTTGGTGACACAGTGCTCTTTGGAGACAACAATCCAGCGTCACCAAAGCCTAAGTTTGGGTCATACTGGATTAAAGATGGGAAAGTTGTGGGGGCGTTTCTTGAGAGTGGAACTCCTGAAGAAAACAGTGCTATTGCTAAAGTTGCTAGGGTCCAGCCTCCGGTTGCGGATGTAGACCAGCTTGCTAAGGAAGGACTTTCCTTTGCTAGTAAAATATAATGGTTGTGTTAAGAAGGAAACGATGCTTGGTGATTTGCACAGATTGTATTGGAACTAGCTTCAGTTTACCATGGATTATGTATTTCGGGAACTTTATTGTGCTTTTTCTTTCTTTTTTTTGTTTGAAATGTGATTGCAAGGGATAATATTTACCGTATCTGTTTCTTTTCTCTTGCAACTTCCTGGTTCTGCGTACGCTTTCCACACTTGATATGCAGCAGCTATTTCCACTGCAAGCCACAAAACAAAACAAAAACGTAGAAATAAGATTTATATGGATTGCTGGATTATGTTTAGCGCAAGATTTTAAAAAATATTGGCATGTAAAATTGATTTTCATGAACGGTTTCAAACAGCTTAGTGTCTTTTGATGAAGCGGGGCGCAGATGGCTGGCACAATTGTTTATTTTGTTGTTTGCCGAGCAATTAGTAATTGAGTATCGAATGTCAATGTATTAGCGCTCCATTCAAGCTATAAAATTACAGAACGTTTATTTGTTCGCTTTTTAAAAAATAAGATATTTTGTTTAAAATTAAATAAAAATAAGTACAACAAATAAAGAGATAAAAATAAAGATAAAAAATAAATAAGATGGAGACTAAAATAAAGAGATGAATAAGAAATCGAAATCTAAATTAAAAAAAGTTGTTAAATAATTGAAAAACGAAGAATGTGATAAATAAAAGTATAAAGATATTAGAGTTTAGTTTCAGAAAATTACCCACTCATGTAAATTAGCTAAAAATAAAACAATCTTTGATAAATTTCAATAATATAATAAACTCATTAAATTATTTCAATATTAATTCTTTATACAAATAAATCTAAATTAATTTACTATAATTTCATTCCTTTACAAATTATAGCTAATTAAAATCTATCTATTCCTAACACCAATTCCACTTTGGTTTTTCTTCGCAACAATATAGGTTTGGAAGCATTTTTCAAGGTGAATCTATTAATAAGGCAAGGGTATCAAACTAGTGTATTGAGCATAGAAAAAAAATATAATTGAAATAAGCCTTTCCTAAATTTAAAATCAAGTATTTAGAGGAGTTTAAATCTCTTTTCATCCAACTCTTATTGAGAGTAAAATTAGTCATTCATATTCTCATTATAGAACAATTTCTAATGGGTGAAAGTTGTGAGAATTCTAGATCTATTTAGCCTACCCAAAAGTTATGCAGACTTTCCTTGGAATTTTGTTATAAACTCTGCACTAATAAATTTAGGAAAGGTTTATTTCAATTATATATTTTTTTTTCTGTTATAAATTCTATGTTATAAAATCTGCACTAATAAAAGATGGGAAATTTTTAAAACGATAAGTTTTTATAAATTCATTCAACTAATACCTTTTTGACCTTTCAAAATTTTCCAAACTTTAACTTTATTGTAATGATAGTTTTGGAAAGGTCTAATTTAAAAAAAAAATGCACACAGAAGAATGTTTTCAGTATGTCAAGTTTACAAATAAAGAAAATCATTTTTGAATTTTAAGAGTTAATATAACTTCACATGAGAGGGGATGAACCTTTCTAAATGCTTTAAGAGAATAATTATAATAGATATAAGTTAGATTTGCCACATAATTATAATAGATATAAGTTAGATTTGCCACATAATTATAATGTTAACCATAGTTTTATTGTGAATTATCTAACTATTTTTTATGCAGACTTTACAAATTCATGAACAAATTATCTCAAAAAAGAAAGGATGATAAATGCATGAATGAAGAAAAGAAGCATAGGTACCCAAATTAGATTACGAGAGGCATGATAAGAGACAAAGTTCTTACTCATAAAACTGATTCTTTATCTTCTTATTATATCAGTTCATGGAATCAAACTTACGAATGTGTCTAAAACTGACTTCAATTACCAAAGTCCAACTGCGCTTGAAATTGTTACACAGGGAATAACTTAAAAAAAAGCATGAAAAGCTATGAGCATAAAAAATGAGGAGTCACACCTTGCCACTGTTTACTCTTATTTTGTCTCTTCATGAATCTAAAGTGATGCTTGTATATCTCTGATTTCATATTATCTTCTTGCATTGCTTGAATTCATGAATCAAAACTTATAATTAATTCACTTATTGTTCTAACAAAGACGAGATTATATTCCATGACTATCTTCATAGGATATTATATTAAGGAGATTACTGAGGCAGGTGGAACAACCAACTCGGCATACAGTGTTTTGCAAAGCAGCATCATTTACTCGCTAGTGTGCTTCAAGAGAACACATATAAGTCGGCTATTCGAAACATGCTAAGGTCCACGACTCGATCCCATCTAAATCCCATCTACACTCAGTGCGACCAAACACTTAATAATTAACATTTTTTCCAAGTCGCTAGATCAATACATTCTGTGGTATCAAACATTCAAAAACTTTCCCTTATATAAAGTGAACCTAACTTCTCCAATCCATTAAAATCACCTCATCCACTTAATTTCTTAAATGTTCCCTCGTTCAACTTACTAAAAAGAAAAACGTACAAGTTCATTTCAACTTCAGAGAAGTTGGGATTCACTTCATCGTCTCATTTTTCACCAATAAGCATTTATCAAGATATTTATACAATCAGAACCCTAACAGTGATTTTATCAAGTGATGTCAAAGCATGATTCATTAATTACCGTCCTTCTAACTTATAATGATAGCCATAGTCAAAAAGTAGAACAAGAGATGAACTTTTCTGTGATACCAAAATAAAATTCCATGACATCAAGAAACTAAAATATCAAATCAAATTCATCCAACTTGGTCAGTCATTGAGATATAAAAACACACTACCATTACTCTTTAGAACAAAAATTTGATAAACTCAGAATCTCTAGTGTCAATTGAGAATATGTTCTGGACAAAGCTGAATAGACTACAATTAATCGAAGAGACTGAAACCCATATCCTGCAAGACAAAATAAAATTGAAGGATAAGCAATTAGAAAAATCAGATTACCCAAATCCGTAAAAGCTTGAAATTTGCAAGCTGTACTAGATATTATACAAAGCTAATTGACCATAAAAAATATTATATAAAGTTACTTCATAGTTCATATGGGCAATATGAAAGTTGTCTTGACACTACTATGTTTTGAGACAAAACATAAATACAACTTATTATGTGCTTTTTAGTAATGCTTCCCAATTCTAATAATAAAGGTTTGTTCTAAATGCTACCATTAATTAAAGAGACTGAAACTCCAATTCTGATTAAGAATAATACTAAAAGTACCATAAAAACATGTATCTAAGTTGTCTTTTGCTATGCTATGATCTACAGGTCCAACCAGTAAGAAATTCAGAACCTTAAGGGGATTGCTTCAGCAGAATATGCTACTCAATTATAATTGACTCACATGCCAACCAAAATTTTAAAACCATTTACAGTACATCACAACTACAATACATAAAGACGAATGAAGCAGCAAGGGAACTTACATCGTCGGATTCCTCTTTCTCCTCAACTTTTTCCTCTTTCTTTGCCTCAGCGGCAGGGGCAGCAGCAGCACCACCTCCCCCAGGCGCAGCAGCGACAGCAACAGCACCACCACCTGAGGGCACTGAGGCAAGCTTTTCCCTACCGGCAGCAATAACCTCAATTATATCCTTGCCCTTAATTCCAGACAAAAATTGTTCTATCCTATCATTATCTGCTTCTGCACCAACTGCAAGTATAAAAAGAAATGATCAATCCTCAGTTTCAAAACCTCTCCACAATAACCACGTAAGCAAACAACTAAATCACAAACCCTTTTGCCCAATTTTTGTACTGATAAATAAATTCAAATGGGGCAACGAATCTAAACTCAATAACCATGTACTTACACAACTGAATAAAAGAAACCCCTCTGACCAATTTTTTCACTAATAATACAAAAAAAAAAACAAATGGAGCAAAAAACCTCAACCTAAACCAAACAAAAAACATAATAATATTGCCATTCATAACTAAACCTAATCACTTTACAAAGCTTATTTAATCTGACCAATTAAAAAATTGAAATAAATAAGAGATTGAAGAGAATAATGCAGCGCACCGGAGCCGAGAATATCCTTGATGACGGCGGCGGAGGGGGTCTCGTTGCCTCCGAGGACGGCAAGTAAATACGCAGCGATCACCTTCATCTTTCTGGGAAATAGTACGGTGTCAGTAACAGTAGCAAAAAGCGTAACCATACAGAATGAGAAAAGAAGAAAACCTGAGAGAGAGATTTGCAGCGAGTGAAAATGCGAAGGAGCAGAGAGTAAACGGCGAGTTCGAAGGGTTATGTTATGTTATGGCGCTGTATTTGAAGTGGTGACTGTGAAACTGCTAGGGTTTGGTGTTCCAGAAACAAACTAACCCCTTCCTGGGCCTTTTTACACACTCGGGCATTTCTTTCTGAAGCCACATAGTGTTCATGTGCACCCCTATAGGATAATGAAAAGACAAAATTACTCTCCTCGCCACTGCAACCCTTGTTGCCACCCGATTGTTTTTATTCTTGTCTATATATTGCATGATGATAGATAGACTTCAAGAAAGAAAATATTTTAAATTATGTAATTTAAAAAAAAAATTGATTATGTAATTTAGAAATTATTTTTTGTACAAAACAGTTTTTAAATTATGTAATCCAAAAATATTTCTGAATTATATAATTTAGAAAATATTTTTGAATTATGTAATTTCAAAAAAAAAATGAATTCTGTAATAAGGAACGTTATAATTATACAATTTAAATTTTTTATAAAAATCATAAATTTTTAGATTGTGTAATCTACAAATTTTTTTTATGTAAAAAATATTTTTTAAATTGTATAAATTAAAAGTTAAAAAACCTTATGAATTATGGGAGTGCAGAAACAAATCCTTTACCCAAACCCGTATTAGGCCCATTTCTCAGCAAGTACCGCCTTTATGTGTGACTTTAGGCATTTACTATTTATGTCTTCCTAAATTTTTATTTGGGCTTCCACTTCCTTATTTTAATTGTTATCATCAAAATTATTCATTTATTTAAAAGAATGTATACACACTCTTCAGTACCCTTTAATTTTTGAAGTAGGATAATTAAAGTTATATTTCAAAATTTGCTTTGTAAAGTACTTTTTGAAATGGTAAAAACACTAACATATATTTCAAATTTCTATGCACAGAATTAAGAATTTCGTATAAATATTTTATAATAGCTAAAATTAATAGAATTGTAATGAAACAAAATTAATGTAAAATCTGCGTACCATTGATAAAAAAAAAAGTTACAAGGAAAGGGTTAAGAGGCAACTAAAGTGTAAACGAATAGGGTTTATATATGTTTTTAGATAAAAGGGTCATCTCGGTAACAACAATAAAATGAAGGAAAGTGGCTGATAAAAATTTATGAGTGTAAAAAGTAAAAGCCATGACTCTAATGGGCCGTCTTAAGAAAGAACTCATATAATTTTTATTACCATTTTATTTTTGATGAGTTCTTCATGCACCTAATAAAAAAATTTAATACCACAATTGTCTTTATATGAAAACTGGATGATACTCCCATTCGATTGTTATTTAAAAAAAAATTAACAACAGGATGGGGGTGCTATCCGGTTCTCATTTCCAAATTCTAAATTAAAATGATAACCGGATGGGTTTCATCCGGTTATCATTTTGATTTGGAAATGAGAACCGGATGACACTCCCATCTAGTTGTCATTTGAAAAAAAATTAACAACTGGATGAGCAGGCCATCCTGTTGTAATTAAAAAAAAAATGACCACTAGATGGGAGTATCATCTGGTTGTCAATTTTTTTTAAATGACAACCGGATGAGGTGTCACCTGATTCTTATATAAGAAGAATTATAGTATTAAAATTTTTTATTAGGATACATAAAAAAAACTTATTAGGACTCAAGAAGAACTCGTCTTTACCTTTTTATAAAGTTGACTTCCAGATCACTAGTTTTAGAAATCTTTCCAAGATATACTTTCCGGAAACCCTAGAATTTTAAGAACATGGTTTCTGAAATAGGATTTTGGAAACGAACACAAATACACTTTCATTCACTCAATTCTAGTTGCAGAAATGAGCTTTTGACATCAGTCCTCCTAAACTAATATCTACCTTACAACTGTTTTTCATAATAAAATATTATATTATAAGAAAATAATAATTTATTTAAATATCAAGCGGACGTATAATACTGTTTACGATGTGAAGAGATGAGCTTCTAATTGTAGCATATGAATGTGATACTCCTCACCTAATCTAATTAACAAATGTCAAACGATATTTAGCATAACTTTTCTAGTCATTGTCTTATTATTTTAATAATAATAATAATAATAAATGTTTGTTGAAAATTATGTTTTAGATGTGAATTAATTACACTGAATGATAGATTTTGCAATAAAGAATTTAATAAATAGTAAATGCACTAATATAAAAGTTGTTTAACTATGTCATATCATTGAATTTTATAATGACAATACTAAAAAGTATATACATAACAATTTCTTGAAACATTCCAAAAGAATAACTGAAAATTGATTTTAGAAATTGGAAAACGATAAAAACCCTAACATTTTCCTGCGTCTCACTTATCTCCTTGTTTTCTCTGCCACTCGAATCACCTTTTCACTTGAGTCCTCGATTTAACTCCCAATCCTTATCATAAACCACACACTTCTTCCTTTTTTGCTACTTTGGTAAGTCATTATTTCATCCTTTTGATTTAGGGTTTTGTCCTTTTCTAAAAGAAAAATCTCTAATAGAAAAAAAAAAAAGGTTTTTTTCACTACCACCGATAGGACATATAACGGGGTTCTCTTCCTTCCCGGATTGAAGGTTCTTTCACTTAAGTTTTGCTTCTAACACAGACTTTTTTGGTTAAGAATTTGTCTTATTTGATGAATATGTGTGTTTAATTTTTTGACAGTGTTTAATTGTTCTATACTTAAAATCGTGTGGGTATTTTTTACATGCTTCTATAAACTGCTTTTGAGAAATCTCCCTTTTTGTTCGCTTACTTCTATTAATTAATTGGATCTTCAAATCTCAAGTAATTCTAGATATTAGTATTGTGTTTCCTTATTTAAAATTGGAGTTGCAGTTGTGGCCTTAGTTGTGCTTTGATTTACTAAGTATAAGATTATATAATTTGTTTACAGATAAAGTTAAAATTATAAATATAACAACGATCATAATTTTTTTACAACATATCTCTCTATTTAATATTTTTTATTATAAATTCTAACAATTTTTATATTAAAAAATGTTTTGCAATCATTTTGTAAATGTTTAATAAATTTCTAATGATAAAAAACATAAAACTTAATCCAAACTGGACTATTTTAATTTAGTTTGAATTCTATGTTAAATTTAAATAAAATTGGACTTTAAGTTTTATGTATGATTCACATAACTTTTAATAAAAAAAAAAAATCAAACTAAACGGAGATCCCTAACATCTATTCATTTGGTTTGGTTATCATATTGTGAGAAGCACACATGTTCCTGTTATTAAATCTCAAGGAACAATGTCAAAGCACAAGTTTGCTCTAATTAAGATGAAATGAAACTTATCTTCCAGCTAAATACAATGATATTCCACATAATGATGCAACAACTCTTATATGAGAGAGAGTGTGTGATATAGATAGATTTTAAGACAAAGTAAATAACTCATTGACAGCTACATAAACATTTTTTTCTTTTTTACATTTTGTTTTCTTATGTCCCTATCAATGAATAATTAAAAACTACTTGAGTGTGAAACTCTCATTTATTTTTTATGAAGAGATGAAATAGCATTGAACTTGAAAAGCAACACTCTAAGAATAAAGAATTGGAATTCAAAGAGGAGACAATACCATTGAAATAAGTTTCACATGGCAAGTGGCATGCAGCTATGTTATTGACTTATGAGTATCGAAGAAGGTGCAAGCCAATTAAGGTAGTAAAGCAAATGCAATTATAAACCTCAAAACACAGCACAAATTTGACTATAAAGTAAATCCTCTGAGTGATTGTGCCACGTGAAAGATGCATGTGTGTGAAAGAGAGACTGAGATATTGTTACTGTACATTTTAATATTTTTATATAATTAATATAATAAACTATCTTTATAGATATTTTGTTATCTAAAAGTTGAAATAATTTATAATATTATCTACCTCAATTTCAATTTATTAAGACGCACTTTAAAGTAAAATTCGAGCGAGTTAAAATAGTGTTTGATCTTAAATCTTGGATTATATATACACACCAATGTAATAGAATTAGTGTAATTTAAGAAATATTTTAGATTAAATTTGATTGTATGTTATTTCAATCCTCTATATGTTATTTGAAATAGAAATAAATAATTACACTGTTTGATTACTTTTAAGATTTTTTCTAGTGAAAATGTTCTTTATATTATGATAAGTTTTATATAAATAATCACGACGGTAATTTAATATATGTTGACTTTTTTGGTAAGTGTACCGAGTTAAAAGTAATACAGATTTATAAAGTAAGGATGTTCATCCCACAGAGAACATCAAATTCACAACTCACTAAGCAATTAAAGGGTTCAAGATGAATTGGGAACAATTTAAATTACTAAACAATAAAGACAATCAAAAAATAAATAACAATTAAAAAGAGAGTTTTCAAGATCTAGAACGACGAGAATTGAATTTCATCTATCTACCTCGTTCATATTTTGGATTTGATAATAAAATACAATATTAATAACTACTAACTATTGATGCACATATAATAATCATAATCATTCACACATCAATTTCTCTGATATAAGATCCATAAGGTAATTTTCTAAAGACTAATCCTTCAGCTATTTAATAAATTACCCAGCATTAAGAACAAATGCTATAGCAATCAATACACTGAAACTTATCCCCTAGTAATATATTGAGTATTTTCATCTATGTCAGAAACTCGAAAGTACTTCCCACTTAAATTCAATAATCAAAATAAATACTCTATTTATCAAATAAAATCTAGCATTAAATACAAGATGAAAATACCAATGGAGTAGAAACTCAATATTATATTTTAAATCACCAAAATACAAATGAGTTCAAAAGATTATATTCAATCCCAAAGATGAAGAATTTAGCTACTCATGGTAGCCATTACACTCCAAGGAAGAAAGATTGCAAAGAAGACAAAGAATCCTCAATAGTTCTTGTTCTTGACAGCTCTTACATTCCTCCCAATCCATATCAACTTTCCAAAACCCTAAAATCCTCTTTTAAACACATTTTCGGGCTTAGGTTAAGTGACTTTTCACTGGGCGAAAACACCTCGCTTAGTCAAATATTTGATGTACTCTCTGGACTGATCTCGCCCGGGCGAAACCATCCTCGCCCGTGCGAGATACCCTTCAGTTGCCTCGCTCCAACGTCGCCCGGACGAATACTCCTTGCAGCTTATGTACATTCTGAACTATTTTTGTCTAGGCGAACTTTCTTCGCTTGAGCAACTCTTCTTTTCAAATCTTTTTCCTTTCTTTTTTTTATGCAACTTTCAAGCTCTAAATTCCTTCATTTTTTATATCTGAAATTTACAATAATTAAGATCAAATGCCTTTTTTTGACTCATGACTCAAATTAACAAATTAAATATAAAAACTCTTAATTTGAAAATAATTATTATCTTAAAGATCACTTAAATAATCCACAATTACTTAAATTTATAATTTGTAATGTATAAAAATAGATACTTATCAATGATTCAATTGTTGGTAAAACTTAATTTTGATGAAAAGTTATTAAAATATAATTTTATTGTGCTTGACTATTGATCACACACATGCCGACATGGGTGTGTGCTGAGAGAAGGGACGTATGTTTTCAATATAAAAATAAGAGCTTTAGATAAACAGTTAACATTTTCCTTAAAAGTAAAATAAAAAAATATAAAAGACAAGTTTAATTAAAATCATTCTATACAATAGTGTTATATACTAAAAGAACCTACCATTAAAAATAATTGTGTTAAAATATCTTCGCAGGAACAGATTATTGCTTAAATTATTTTGTTAAAACATTTGTATATAATACTTAAAATTACTTTTACAAGTAACTATTTCTTAATAATAAAAATAATCTTTGTCTAAATTCGTAAAAACAACAATAAATATTATAATGTAATAAATTTTGAAAAACGCTATAATTTTTTTTTCATTCAATACAATTTATATATATATATATATATATATATATATATATATATGTATTTTTTTTTTATATACTATCAGTATTTTTTTTACATATTAATATCTAATTATAAAAATTTATAAAAAATAGATTAATCAAATTTCATTGCATATATTTTATTCAATATGAATTAACTTTTTATTTTCATTTTCAGCACCTAGATTTCAATATATTTTTAGAAGTGTGGTTGAAGTAATTAATTAGTTACATAAATAAGAGTAAATAAACGATACACGTTTTCTTAGCTACAAATTATTAAATTTATTTATGATCTCTCACTATATACAAATTAGAATAATTATAACGAACAAGAATATTTTTTGTTATTACTTTTAAATGAAAGTATTTAAAAAAATCTTTCACAAGAGTATTTTTTAAAAAAAAGTATTAGCATCTCATCCTTTTCAATTTACAATTTTCAATATTTTCAGTTATAACTTCAATTTTAATATATTTTTTAAAAAATACCAATGACATTTTACTTTTATAAATTTGAAACGTGTTTTACATATTAATAAAAGCTATTTCTTATAAATTAACTTATAAGTTTCACATATTTATTTATTATATGAAATGCACATGCTATAATATTAGTTAATTGTATGTGATTAGATGGTTAAATTAATGTTTTTAGATGAAACAGTTAAATAATCTAATTAGATTTAGAAGAAGAAAAAGAGTGGTGATTGAGACAAATACCAAACATGTGTCAGACACATACATATTATAATATAGGCACATAGTTAGACCTGCATTTACTAAATCCATATTTCTCTGTCAATGCTTTTGTACATTCAATCTTCCAAATGTCTTACCTATTAATTCTCCACATTAGATGCCTTTAGGTTTGTCAAAATTTACAAGCACAGAGTTTAAAGCGTGTCTTATCTCATTATTGTCACTTTCCTTCAAATTAATTTTGATTATCCAGGTTTTTAAAAACACAGATTTGATGGGTTTTAATAAAGTTTTGACTTATTTTTTCATATCTTTCAATTTTAATTAAAATTTATAATCTTTTTAAATTGATATTTTAATTATGATTGTAAATCCAATGCATATAAAATAAATATTTACTATATAAAATAAAATTAATAATGAATATTTATTTTTAATATATAAATTATATTTAAAATTTATGATAAATAATTCATACTTTGATACAGGACTATGAAAACAAATTAAATTTAAAAATACAAATAAAAAGGTAAACTAAAAGAAATAAATAAAATTAACAGAGATTTCAATCTCGTTAAAGAAAAGTTATTCTAATTAAAAAAATTAAAATACTTTTTTATGTATAATATTGGTATAAATTAATCATAACCAACTCTTTCATTTAATATAATTATTATTTTTTAATCTACATCAATATTTAAGTTTGCGTAATACTTATTTATTCAACTAAAAAAGAATGTAATATATATATATATATGTCAACACTCAATTTTGTCCGGGTAAAATAAAATAAAAAAATGTATATAAATAATATAGATATGTGTTTCCTATTAAGAGAATAAAAATAGATAAAATAAAAAAGAGTTTTTTTTTAAATAAGAAAATAATAATAAAAGATTAATTAGTTTGACATTCATAGAAACAACAAAAATAATAAAATAACTAAAAAAAAAATCAATCAAAAAAATAAATAATAATAATAAACAAATAATGTATGTTATTAAAATCATTAATCTGCATGTTTTTGTTTTAAAAAAAAATAATAATAATAATAAAATAAATAAAATAGGAGAAGGAGTTAAATTGGTTGTTGGAACTGCTTTCTTAAAAATAAAAATAAAAATAAAACAACTACCCCACTATCCCTAATTTTTCTCCAACATAAGCTTAATGGGACTAGACTAAGTCAGCAAAAGAAGACGGTTGAGTAAGATTTTAAAAAATATTATCTATCCTAAAAAAGGGGGGTCACGAAGGGAAGAAAAGATCGGGGGGGCAGGAGAAAAGCAATCAAAAGAGAGACTTGAAAAAGAAGGAGAAGGGAAAGAGCATAGAGATATAAGAAAACAAAGGGAATAAACAACACCGATTGCCAGCACCAACACCAGCACCAGCACCAGGTATGTTTTTATTTTATTCTTGAGTTTCACTATGCATTCATGGCATGGCATAGTATAAAAAAAATGCATCCACAAAGGAAAATGCCAGCCAAACCTTAATACCACACGACGCCCCTTGCACCTCTCTCCTCACAATAGCAACCACACCTCCGTTATTGCAACCCTCCACTAAGACCGACGAGACACCTACCAAGCCACCATACGTCTTCACCATGCCTCCATGACAGCTTTTTCCACCTCCTTCCATTCGCTCCAAACAACCATAGCCCTTTTCAACACTCGCTAGTTCAGAATTGCACCCCCAAGAACGCCAAAACCTTGCCACCGTGCCACAAACAGCACCACCGCGCCAAGCAACGCCATCAACCCTTGCCAGGCTCATGTCGACCACCATGCGAGCGCAACCATACCCATTTCTCATCTTCCACGTACTTCCATGGCACCCTGCAATAAAGAAACGCTACCTCCTCGCTCCACCATGAACCTCCAATGCCCCAACCAACGCATCAAACCTGCACCACCTTCATCAAGCTTTTGCCCCCACCAAGCGCCCCTTTCATGCTCGCTGCGCCAACCAAAAAAAAACTTCCTTCGCTGTCATGCAAACCTTGCCATGCAACCACCATAAACTCTCGTCCAATGCCCCAGCCAACGCATCAAAACTGCACCACCTTCATCAAGCTTTTGCCTCCGCCTCCTACTCCATCCAAAGCCACCACCATCAACTCTTCGTCACCTTTACCATGCACCTGTTCACTTCCGCCAAGCCCCACAGAACACACACTAACTCCCCACAACCCTCCACACACCTGCGCCACTTTATATATAGAATATTGCCTTAACTCACTACCTCCATGCCACCTTTCTCATTCCCTTTCTCTCACGCTACCCTTCCTTAGGCCGCCGCCGGCGTAACTGCGGCCGTGAGACACCTCCGACACCTCCAGCCTTGCCAAGCTCTCTTCGCCACACTTCACCTTCGTATCACAATCCCACCATAATACCTTCAGCTCCCAACCACTGCGCGATCGCCATATCTCCCATGTGCCTTCAGATTCACGTAGTAGCTAACCCATGGGAGTCTCGTGCTCCTCCAGCACCGTCGACGCCGCCATGAACAACCTAAATGCACCTTCACATGAGGCGCCTCCGTCGCTCTCACTCCAAAACCACCGAACACACCCTCTCCCCTCCTTTTGGCGCCGCCGTCGCCGTCAATGGCCGCCGTCGTCGTCGTCGTTGGCCCCATCGCCTCCAGCCGCCGCCTGCACCAGCCAAGCCCTCCCCTGCTTCGAAGGAAGGCTCCCACAGCCTCCCAAGGCGCCACGTGTACGTCACTAACCCTAATGGGTTAGTGGGGTGGCTGCCTGCACCCCCCATGTTTTTGACCTGCATTTCCATCCCTCCTAAATTCCTAAACCGCCCTCGCCACTAACTGGGTTGTGCTTGCTTCCTGCACTCCCTTGTTTTTGACCTGCACCTTCCACCCTCCTAAATTCCTAAAACACCCTCGCCACTAGTCGAGTTGGGCTTGCTGGCTGCACCTTCACTAATTAGAATTTGCACTCACATATGCTTAGATTCCAAAACTGCCCTTGGCTTGTTTTTTTTATTAAAAATCTTTTTACTAAATAATAACAATGTTTTTTTTAAAGTTTAAATTTTAGGCTATGTCTTTTAAAAAGGTTTTTTTTTCTCATGTAAAAAATGACATTTTGATAAAAAACCCTTTGATTAATTTCCTAATTGACCGCACGCGTCATATGGGAATTAATTCGGAAAATTTTAATCTCATTTGGAATATCAAAGGGCCACACGCGTCAAGCGATATCCAAAATGAGATTTAATTTCAAAAAAATAATAATAATAAATACAAACTTTTCTAAAAAAAATATCAAAACTAAAATCAACAACAGATAAATTGTTTTCAACCCCAAAGAACTACGTAGCCCTGATTTTCTATCACGTATAGAAATACGTAGGAGCAAGGTCAAACCCTTGTCGGGTCCCCCAAAATAAAAATATTTTTGTTTTATCTGCATTTTGTCTCTTTTGGAAAATAAATATTTTGAAAATCACACTCATTTTACATATTTAATTAAAGGTACCGTCTTAGGATGGGCGTTGTGGGGGTGCTAACACCTTCCCCACACGTAACCGACTCCCGGACCCTAAATCCAGTTTTCGCAAGCTAGCCTTATCCGTTTTCGGTTTTTCCATAGTTTTGCGTAATAAACTATGGTGGCGACTCCTCTGTTTTTTTTTTTTTTTTTTTTTTTTTTTTTTTTTTATAAAATTTTTTTTTTTTTTTTTTTTTTTTTTTTTTTGAAAATGAAAATTATTTTTTGTTCGCCGTCCCCGTCGTGACCCCGGTTGTGACAACATTTAAAGATTTGTTTGAAACATATCCTAACGAAAATGCCAAAGGGTTTCAAGATCACTAGCAGAAAAATTGACAATATTGGTGATATGTGAACATTTGACAAGTTTGATTTGAAGGTTTTTGATAAGAAGGGATCCTGAGTATATAAAGTCTACCTTGCATCTTGGCTGATCCAATCACTTTTAAAGAGTTTTTGTCCTTAATGTGACAACCATTAGAATAAAAAATAATCACATAAGACAAATTATCAATTAACTTTGCTACTGAAAGAAGATTAGAAGTGAAGTTAGGAATATACAAAACATTATCTAGGACATGATCTTGATTGATAAAAACACTTTCAGAATAATTTGCAATGGCTTGATTTTCATTTGGTAATTTGATAGAGATATGATTCATTTGATGATATGAAGTGAAATGAGTCAAGGGTGAACAAATATGATGAGTAGCACCACTATCAAGAATCCAAGAACTAAAGGAAGAGAGAATTTTGCTACCAGTGTGTGTTATTGTGTTGAAAAGAATGACAGAGATTTGATTAGAGACATTGTCACTGGATTTAGACTATTGTAGAAGGGCTAACAAAGTTTGATACTGCTCAGGAGTAAAACCAATTTGTTGAGAATGTACCTTTAACCTTGAACCTTCATGATTCTGCTGATTATTATTACATTTTGCTTTACGATTTTTAAACTTTAACTGAGGTGGAAAACCATGTTTTCTATAACTTGTATCAACCACATGTCTCATCTTTTCATAATGACTACAGACTTTAGAAGTATATTGTCTTCTATAACTACTTATGTTAATAATCATTGCCTTTGACCTGATCACCAAAATTTGTCTCTCTTGTCATATACCGAGAGAACAAATCATATGTTGCTGGGAACTAACATGATAAGGTGAACTAAAATCTTGTGAGAGATCAACAATTTTGGCCATGATAAATGTAGCAACCAGAGCTCTCAAATTAGAACTTTTGATACCATCTTATGAAAAACAAAGAGCTGAATATGTACCAATAATGTACCCATCGTAGGTATAGCTAAAGAAAGAAAATAAAGAAAATTATTACAACATGATATTGTCATAAAACAAAAAAATAAACAGAATTGATGATAATTTGATTATTGTCATAAAGACAATATCAAATAATTAATATTTATTTCCTTCTAACAATTTGATCCTATCATAAAGACAAAATCACATAATTGATATTAACTTCTTTCTATAAGTCTTCTATCCTTATCCTCTAAAATAACTAGTAAGAGCAAAGAAATCAACAATACACTAAAATGTATATTGATTGATTTACTCAAACTTTGGTGTCTAGTTTGATTAAGTCAAGTGTTGGTTATATTATACTATTGAAGACACTTTTATTACATAAATACATAAATCTCTCAAAGTTATCATAACACAAATATCTCAAAACTATTTTTTTTAGTCTCGTGTCAATACTGAAAACTCTAAAAAAAAAAACTCAAATAAAAACACAAATAAAATTCACAACGATATAATTTACAATGATTTTCACATAATTCGATAAATAAATACTCTAACAACTAATTAATAAAACTTTATAACATTCTTATACATAAAACATAATTTTACAATTTTATATAAAACATAATTTTATAATGGTCTTAATTTTTGTGATTTTGTCATTTTGCATACTATTATAATTTTTATTTAATGTATGCAAAACAAAGTCATTATAATTATTTAAAATTTACATCAAACATCACTTAAGTCCGTTGTAAATTTATATTAAATATTTTATTTAATGTAAATTTATGTTTATTTTAAACTTTAAACAAACATAAATGATCTAAAATTACGTAAAAAAGTTTCTTTTGTATTGTATTAGTGCATGTGTTACTTTTACATAAAAATATTGTTGTACTATTAATCAATAAATATCATTTGGCTGAATAAAGGAAACAACATATTCAAATTTTGAAGGCATGGATTGTAATTTTTTTTTTTTCAACAACCATGACATCTCCAAAAGTCTAGTAGTTGTTTTACCGATCCATGGGTTGTTAATAGTGAATGACGAATTGTGATTTTGGGAATATACATGGTGCTTATTTTTTAATGTTTAATTTGAGAAAAGCGAAAAAAATTAAACCATTAATAACTCAGTTAGTTTAACTTAACATTAATTTAACTCTTTACTTTCTTCTTGGAAAGTACTACAGAATTAGGTTTTCAGACAAACCCTGAAAAAACGAAAAAATGTGCATAGATTTAGGTAAAAGTAAATTGGGAAATTATGTTGGTGCGTGTCGAAAATTGGAGTTAAATTAGAAATGAGAAGAGTGGAGAGACGATACGAGATCATGGCTCGCAGTATATCGTACATTACCGGAACACAGCTTCTCTCTCTCAGACGCCATCCAAACATCGCCATCGTCGATGTCAGGTATCCTTATCACTGCTTCACTCTCTGCTAATTGCTTCGTCCTTTCTGCAATTGACTCTGTTCAAAGCTGATTACTTACTTGTCTTTGTTAAGGGACGATGAGAGGGGTTACGACGGACACATATCAGGGTCTCTTCATTACGCAAGCGATACTTTCTCCGATAACTTGTCAAACCTCGTTCAGGCTGTTAAAGGCAAAGACACCCTCGTCTTCCACTGCGCTCTAAGCCAGGTTTTTTTTTTTTTTTTAAAAAAAATATTTATAATACATGTTTTTTTGCTTCTTCGATTTGTGTTATTCCAATTCCTCTCACCCGATTCCGATCCTTATGTCCATTGGGTGTATTGGTGTGATGATGTGACTATGAAATTTTTAGCAATCTGGATTTTTTTTTTTTCTTTTTGATTTAGCATAGAAGGGGATTTTGCGCAAGATGGGTAGGGCAATTAACTGTACATACGTCAAACCCAAAGGGTTTCTTGTGCGAGGAGTGTGTAAAACTTCTGGGAAAGTTGGTTTTGTGAGACCTTTTATTGCATTGATCATGTGCTGAACATTGTCATCTGTCATAATTTAACCCAAACCTGCGAGATACCAAATAAACCAAGATGTTTTGGCAGTCATGATGTGAGGGAAATTTTTTGTCAGTGGGAAGTCGGAGGTGGTGGAATATGGGTGTCATTATCTCATGGCAGTGTTTTACTCTGCTTTTCACTGGTTCTCTCTAGGCACAAATCATGACGATATGAATTTCTGTTGTGAGCATGTCCGTTTAGAGAGAGGCATTGTTCTTCATTTTGGAGTTTGTTTTGTCAGGTTTGTAGCTGCTTTGTCCTTAAATGTCAACTTGTATTTTAGTTGGCTTTGCAATCTTTAGTTTGTAAGTGAATGTTCTTATTTGTTATAGTCAAATAAAGGCGGACTTGCACAGAGTTAGGGACCAAGGTCCGTGCATGGATCAGTTAATAGATGACATGAGGGATTTGGTCGAGAGTATGGAAAGTGTATTCCAAGAAAAAGAAGAAAGATTAGAAATTTAGTTAGTTAGTCATTTATGATGAGCTGGCAGTTGTTAGTAGTTAGTGGAAATTGTCGAGGAATCTCTAACCAAATAAAAATAGCTGTAAACGGAAGAGGGGGAGAAAAACTTTTGTAAGGCAGAGAGAAGATCTCCAAAGGACCTCTTGGCTCTGGTTCTTTGTAACAGTTGTTGATAGTGAATGATACTCCTCTCTTCTTTCAATTCTTTTTGGGTTTGTGTTACGGTGATAAAAGAAAAGGGATAAAAGGATGCAAATTCAAATATTTCTCTTTTGCCATTCTTGTTACAAGAATAGGTCTTATAGGAGTCTTGGATTATTTTTGAGCCAATCCCTAAGGGATAATTGTTTTCCTCTAACAGAAAATATTGATTGACAGCAAATATTCTAGATGAAATCCTTAAACCATTTAGGTCTTGATATTTTTTGGGTGGGCCTTGATGATCCTGGCCTGCTATCAGTTTGTGTAAATAAGTGTTTCAAAATAGGAAAGGGAGTTGGCTAAAAGAAATCCAATATCTAGTAAAGGCAACAATTTGAGATGAAAGATCTGCAGCGATTTGAGGGGATAAAATCCCCTTTCTTAAAAGGAAGAAGTAAGGGATCGAATTTGGCAGTATTGTCTTTTGACTGTTTTTACCATCTTCCATTGGCAATGCCAAAGTGACATTGAATATTCTGTAACTGAATCATTTTCTTAGGATGATCTTTTCATTTAGAATTCCAATCCACATGATTGATTGATCAGCTTCTTATATGCATATGCTGACAGTATTGTCTTTTGAGTGTTTTTACCATCTTCCATTGGCAATGCCAAAGTGTGACATTGAATATTGTGCAACTGAATCATTTTCTTAGGATGATCTTTTCATTTAGAATTGCAATCCACATGATTGATTGATCAGCTTCTTATATGTATATGCTGATTTGCTCAGATTGTTCTTTACCTTCCCATTGGCCGTGCCTTTTCAGAATTTAATACCTGACCCAGTTGATATTTAACTTTTGTTTCAAAGCAAATACTTCATTTCAGTTGGTTCCGAGTTACAATAGATAATCCAGACATTGCCTTCTTTGTATACATAACTTTGTAGTTACATTGTAAAAACTAAAAATGAAACTGGACATATCAGAAACAAGTTTCTTCTGATCATGGAATTTGACAATTTTTGTTGTAATGGGACGTGTCTTCCTATACCCTTTTTATATAATATTAGAATGTTTCTCTCTAGACTGAAAGTGTCGTAAGCTATTTTGCAGGTTCGTGGCCCAACTTGTGCTAGGAGGCTTGTCAATTATCTTGAGGAGAAAAAGGAAGATACTGGGATAAAGAACATTATGGTGTTGGAACGTGGCTTCAATGGGTGGGAAACTTCTGGTAGACCTGTTTGCCGCTGCACTAATATTCCTTGCAAAGGAGAGTGAGAGCCTTAATCAAAGACGCTTTTGCGGTTGGATGGAATCGAGGAGGCATATGATATTTCTTGTGATATGTGCACGCATTTGTATACAAAAAAAATGTCAAAAATAGTAGGATGACCACTATGATTACATCATTATATTTTTGTAAAACCCTATATATCATTGGTAAACTGAATACCGTGTTTCTGTTTTGTCCACCACTTAATATGTAACAAAATCCTTCGATGGAAATTGTTAAGAATAACAAAGGTACTCCTTTTCTTTCTGAACTTCCCTAGTGTGTTGCATAACATAATTTGATCAATGACTGAGAGGATTCTGCTTTGGCAACTTTCATGGACTAGTTGTAGGGAAGACTCGTGGGTTCCGTGAAATTCAAGTTGTCCGTAACAACTTTGCTAAAATGAAAATGGATGTGCTTAACAGCCATATCGGTGAATCCCAAGGTTGTGGCATCATGGCACAACAAATTTAACCTTTGACATGTTACAAAATTTTGCTTGTGTTCCGCGTGACTGAAGAAAAAGAAATTCTCAGAACTACGTATAATCCTTAGCTACTTAAGTTTGCAGAACGATCTCAGTAGTTACTTATGCTATAAATTGCTTTGGAACAAATCAGATAATTTTTTTTGGAATGAACGCCATCAAATTTAAAATGGGGATACAAACATGTGCTTTATCTTTGGCCATCAAAATCCTTAACATCCTCCTTTGATGGTCCCTTGTCCCATGCTATCTTGGAGGTGCTAAAGAAATGCTTGGAAGCCTCGGGGTCTGTAATGCTGATACACAACGAAAATCCAAGCGACCTAAACAAGCTGTAAAGCATATTCCAAGAGTCATTATAGTCATATATGTCATATATGATTTAGCATAGTTTATGTCTGATCTTTATCGTGATTGAAATAATTTTTAATAGATGTTGCAGCGGCAGAAATAACAAGTTGAACGTGTTTGCTGTTGGAGTGCATAAAAGCCGTAATATGTATGAACAATCAAAACTTGTTTTTACACTGGAAGCTCGAATCTGGACCCTTTTCTTCATCTTCTTGCCAGTATTTTACTCAATGATTTAATGCAATTGTTTCCTCCTTAATTTTTTTTACTGAACTTATTTTTAGAATGAGATATGCTATAGAAATGTTTGCTATGCAACACTTACTCTGGATTAGCATGACATTTAATCTCAAAGTTTTTCCATCAGAAAATGTCCAGGAACATCTTGCAGTATCCCTTATGTTATGGCTGAGGATACGTGTCTTGCTTTTGAAACCAAGTTAATTTATTAATGGGGGATATGTTAATGTTTTGGTTCTGTACTTTGGTGTTCGACTGAGTTTTGTATGCCGTAAATATGTTTGTACTTTGTACTGACGGCTACCTTAATCTCCATGAATTTGCTGAGATTAAATATGATTAAAAAGAACGAACTTCTTCGAACATCAAATGGCCTATTAGCTCAGTTGGTTAGAGCGTCGTGCTAATAACGCGAAGGTCGCAGGTTCGAGACCTGCATGGGCCAAAATTTTTTAATTTTCGTTTTTCTCACTGTTAATTATAGGTATAATTTACTCAAATTTTCATCATCAACTATTGAAGAAAAATAATTCCCTTTCCTAAGACCTATGATAGAATATAAATTCAAAAGCAAAACTATTTTCCTTTTAGGAAATGAAATGAAAGTGAGGTTGGGTCTTCCTACTCACTTCTTAACAAATAAATAGACTAATATAAGGTCAAATGATGAGGTTACTATACTCACCACAAACACTATGTGTGCACTGCATAACTTGTAAATTAAGATTAGATTATGTTTTTCTTCTTCATTGCTTTACTTGGCTGCCAAGGAATACTGAGATTCTAGAAACATTTAAGTTAGGAACTGGGCAAATTATCAGATGTCATATTTGTTTGTTTATTTAGTATCAGACATATGTCTGCACTAAGTCAATATTAGATACAATTATTTATTCTGTATCATACACCCTATCTGCACCAACTCAGGGTTTGTTTAATACATGTTTAATTATTTATTTACAACTATTCATTATCTCCACCGGCTTCAAGATTTATACAGTGACTATTGTTATTACAAGTCAAACAACAATTGTTGAATGTATCTCATACATGTGCTCCAAACACGGATAACAATGCTGTAAATTAATTATTTGTTTATTTTACTTTAATAAAATAATAAATAATTACATGTATTGATTACATAAGAATCTATTAAAATATTATTGAATTATAAACTGTTATACATAGTAAATTTATTAAAATTAATATCAAAGAAGAATTTTAACTAATTAACGTTATACAATCTTTTACGTTTACAATGTATACAAATTTAAATTTAAAATAAAAATGATCCATTTTTATATTGTTTTTAAGGTTCCACACTTGAATAGTAGATTCAACCTTTTGATTATATGTTTTTCACTTTCCAGAAAGGTTTTGAAAATTGTCAAAGTTCAGTGCTCGTGCATATGTTTGTCCAAGTTTGAATATGAAAATATCATAATAATATATGGTGCAAGAAACAATTGGTTTTTGCCAAAAAAGAATTGACTCACACTGAACAATTTGACTGAAACAGGTTGAAAGAAGAGGCAACCAACCGTAAAGATCACGTTACATTAGATACTGTCTGTCTGTGACTGAATTGGGCAACAAAAGGAAATGAAGAAAAATAAAATATGGTACAATAATAGCAAAGTTCAGGCATATACAATAGAACGTGTATTAGAGAGCTACAGTCACCATCGGGACGGAGTATACTTAAAAAAAAATTCAGTTTTTCAAATAATATAAAAATTCAGTATATAATTGGGGATAATTTTGATGTTAAGAGTTTTATATTATATATGTTTTTATCCCATATATAATTTGTATATCTTTAAATATTTGTATCTTAGGTTCATGACTAATACCATAACATCTTATATATAAAAATGTCTAATTTATTATAATACACACACACACATATATATATATATATATATATATATAAACATTAACATAATACTTCGAATTATAAAATTATATTATCAATTTATTTTAATAATCAATGCAGACGGTAAGGAGTTTAAACATATTCATATCTTTTTAATTTAAGGTTCAGTTTAAAAATAAAACTAACATTTACAAATATATACAAGTTAGTATTTTTGATAAAAATTTTGGCCAATTCATATATAGCTTCAAATTAAAAATTACAAAAATAATCTAACCTATAATTTAGAGTTCAACGATTAGACTATATTATTAAAATATTAAATTAACATAAATTCACTTAATATTACATATATAAGTAAAATTAAAAAAAATAATAATAAATTATGACTAAAAAAATAAATAAAAAATAAACGTATTCAATTCAAAATTTTGATTATTTTCGATCTTACTTTTAAGTATCGTTACAAATTTGATGATAGAATAATAGATCTGATGACGAAAGAAAGAAATTAGAAAAAAAAATACTAAAGAAAAACTATTTAGAGGCACGGTGATTTAATTAAAATAAAATCTAAATAATTAGATTTTCTATTTATTCAAACCTTACAATGAAATAATACAATGTTTAAGTATTTTTTTTTACTATACCACTTTCATTTTCTACGTACTTACGCACATAATTAAAAAATCCGTACTTAGCTTTATTTTATTTCGCTCATAGGTGTAGTGTAGGGATGTTACTTTTCCTTTGAAGAGGACATTTGTTTCGTTTCACTTTTTCTTTTATTTATATTAGTTATATATTTGTTGTCATATAAATATAATTTCGCTCTACATTATAATATTATAATACAATCAATATGGATAAAGTTTGGAGTTAAAATTATTTATTGTAAGTGGCCTAGAATGGGAGCATGAAGACGACAAAGCATGTTATTTCTGGCAAGCTTCCTCTGAAAGGGGAAGTGGACACATAGTTTGTGCACTTATCCACAATAGATACACGCGACATTGATCACACACAGAGGAATCAACTTTTTTTTTTTTTTTTTTTTGTACGTAATAGAATCTAATATTAATAATTTTTTAATTGATTGTATACTTTTCCACTGCAATAATATCATAATTTATTATTCATATGGTACACTAGTTAATAGTGATTCAAATAGTTGGATTTATATGTTAAATTTTATTTAAAGTTGACGTTGATTGAACGGTAGTGAAATAATTTTATAGCATAAAATTGTCTACATACATTGGTGGAATTAAAAAAAATGTTTGGAGGGACTAAAGCTATAGAAAAAGGTTAAATACAATATTTTTTAAAGTACTATTTTTGTAAGTCATTCTAGTAATACTATTTAAATATTAAACATTATTGAGTGATTCCTTCTAATTTATTTATTTCTTTCCTATTTTGATTGCGACGGTAAAAATCAAATATAAGGTGTTTATCATTCACCACTTTTTCTATATTTTAACCCCATTATCTCTCTTGCTATGGTATATATAAAAAAAATTAAGCGCATTAAATTATACGAACATTTTTTAGGATAGTGATGAAAAAATTGATAATTCTATTACAAATCCTATTTATCTTAAAATTTTGTAAATGATATTGTTGTTTGAGAGAAAGAATTAGATAATTGTTTATTGATTTTATTGTAATAGGATTAAAATACCTTTTAAATATTTTTATTTATTATATTTATGGCGGTTAAAGAAAAAAAATACGAACATTTTTTTAATATTTTATCTTATAAAACAAAAAAAATACTTGGAAGTTAAAATGACCTCCAAAACATTACTATTGTCTGAAAAAGGGTGCATATTTTTGTATAAATAAGTATATATAAATTAATAACCATGTATAAAAATATGCACCCACTTATAACAAGATTGAACTCTAACCCCATTAACTCCATATTATATACTATAATTGAACTTTGTTGCTTTTCTCCAATTATTTTTCCACTAAGCAGCCGCTTGGGTGAGAATTTTATATTTTTTAATGCTTTTCCTTCTATCATTGTCATTTATTTTTGAATTAACAGTCTCAAGTGGAGTTAGTTTATTTTGGTAATTTCAACCCACAGTGGATCAATTCAAATTGTAACTGGTGTTTTATCACCTCTAATTCTAAAATAAAATGCAACCTTTTAAAAAAATAAAACCATGGTATAAATAGTAATTTATATAATTTTAATAAGTTCCAGAGTTTGATAGGAAGCAATAACCTCTATGATGAAAAATATCTTAAAATTATCATTTAAACTATAAGAAGAGAAAAATAAATATTAAAATTTCTTAAAAAGTAAGAAGTATAACGGTCAACATAAATGGAAGGTTTCAAGGAGATCGCTAAACACTTTAGATAAAGTAAAAAATTTGTGATATAAATTAAATTCAACTTGTTTTTCCCATAAGTCGAACCGACTTATAAGGTTATAAACAGCTTTTTAACATAAAAATATTAAAAAATAACTATTTTATTAAAACATATATATTATAACTTATATATCAAAGCATATATCTAAAATTGAATTTTTTTTATTCGTATAAATTACTATTTTTTAAATATTTTCTTTTGAAAGTTTCTTATTTTTTAAAACTTTTTTTTACCTTTTTAATAAATCCAATAAAACACGGATGTCAGAGAACTGGTACCATGTTGGAATATTCATTTTCACACCTTAACTAAAAAGGTATATATATATATATATGTGTGTGTCTGTAACCTAAAAAACACCATTTCCTAATAATGATCTTACAAATATTATGATATTATTTAAAAAATTAAACTATAAACTATATATTATAAATATTATTCTAATATTTTTTTATTATATCCTCTAAAATCCTTTTTAGCTACTTAATCTTCATTCTTTTGTACGAGGCATTAAAATAAAAGAATAAAGTTGAAATTCTGGAGTCACTAATCAGATGCACCAACGTCATAGCGACGTTAAGGCATGACGTCTTTTTCTTTTGTTTAATTAGGTGGGTAATGGCATGGCATCACGTTTTCACGTTTTCGAAATATTTCCACAATAGTTCCTTAACTTTTTACCCTACTTATTATTTTTATACTTTTTGTTTTTTCTGTTTACTTTCACTTTCTAGATTTTGAATAAAGTTTATTATTTATCAAACTTTTTCTTTTGCAGTCTATTTTATTTATTAATATTTATCGAGCAGGCTGCCAGTGGAGACAACTTGCTGCATGGGGGGCTTTCACTTTCTAATTAAGTGGAATCAAAAGAAATATGACAAAACAATTATGTCCTTTAAATTATTAAATAAAACTTAGATAATGACTCTTTTTATTTAAAATATAAAAGGGTGATCTAAGAAAATTTCGAAGTTAGTTTGTACAAAACAATAACAGTTTTAATTATCTGATTATGATTACAAAAAAATTATTTAAAAATCATAATTTATATTTCTGAAATCATTTAAATTATTTTCCAAAAATTAAAAAAATTAATTTTCAGTTCTATTTGATTTCTTAAATAACCAAAGTCACTAAAATTATTGTATAAAAAAGTACAAAAATAAGTTCAACTAAATACGCTCCCTTGTTGACTTGGTTGGATGTGGTGGGAGACGGAGTGTGACATCCCATAGATAAATACTATTTATTTCATGGATTATTATTATTATTATTATTATTATTATTAACTTTATTTTCTTGTTTTGGGTCTTTACATTTCCAAATTCTCACGTTTTGTTTTTCCACAAAAAGAGGGACACAGTCACGAGGTTATATTTTCTATGCCCTTTCTAAAAGAATATGTTCTTTTCTTTCTTCTTCCCTTCAACCAAAATCATACAATTTTTTTCAAGATATACAAAATATACAACTTTAAATGTAAAATCACTCAATTTCATTGTTATCTTGGTAATTTTAACATCATAAAAGTTATTTGTATATCAATAACTTAAAAGTTAGTTTTGGTTAACGAAATTTTTTAGTGTTAGAAAAAGTAGATGAGTTAAAATATAAAATCGACAAAAAAAGAAAAATTGATTAACGAACATTGTTATAACATATTACTTAAACATCTCTTCATAAACTTGTAGTAGTATTAGTTAGTACCGTAAATTTATCTTTAAAATTATAAAACGTAAAATCGAAAACATATTTAGTTTAGTTTAAATTTATAAAAAGGAAAATCGAAAACATATTTAATTAGAATATCAAAAATTTGAAAGTGTATTAGAAGATAAATGGGGTGAGTTAGTTTTTGTTGGACGCGATCACGAATCGTACGTCAAATTCAAAGTGTTTTTATTTTAAATACATAATCAGATTTGTTGCAAGAAGAACAATATTAAGATTATCAAAATAATTTTTTAGTATGTCAAAATGGGTAGTTCAATGAGAAAGAAGATGATCCAAGTAATATTAACAAGCACAAAAATAATACTTCTCTACTTGACTTTAGTATAATTAAGGAAGACAATTTTTTGTTTTTCTGTGTGATGAACATAAAATAATAATTGAGCCAATATTCAATCCTTAATTTTCTATCATCAAAATTAGAATTTTAATATGTATCATTGAAAAAATAACAGAGGATTGCAATGCGAAAAAAAAAACAGGGTACAAGATGTCAATAAGATATTCAAGAATTCTTTTCTTAACTTTTTAATGATAATAATGTGATTGACATATATATCGATAAAACTTTGTTGACATAATATGTTAGTTAAAGTTCAGTACTTCTAACAAATTGTAATTATAAGACACTAATTATATATTCGTGAGTTGGATCATGAAAAATAGTTGACTCATCTTGTGTAAGACAAAAAAAAAATGATATAATAAAAATTAATTATGACTTCATATCATGCCAGACAACTTTATATAGAAGTTCTTCAATATGTAAAAGATCCATAAAAAAACTAGAATATAAAGTGAAAAGGAAAAAATAGTTAAGCAACATTGTTATGGTAAAAACTAAATTATGGTCTTTTACAGCTTGGGAGGTAATATTTTGACGGAAAAAGAATTACTTAATAACTCAAGAAATTATTATTTTAATTATATTTTTTTCATTTTTTTAACTTAAACTACTAAATATATTATTGTATTATTAGAATGGGATGTGAAATAAAAAAAATGATCTTTTTAAATTTATTTTAGAGGGTGTTGCCGTATCATTTTTGTTCCAACTTATTTTAAGGAACATTTTAGACCCGCTTGCATTTTAAAAGTCACGTTTCTGAACTTTGTTCGTTGGAAAAGACACGTGATGTGGCTTCTTTTGTTTAATGTTAAAAAATATTTATATATTCTAACGCTTTCTGCGCGTGCACGAGATGGCTCCTTCCAACTCCGCACCAGATATTGCCTCCAACTTCGCACAAGTTTATGAAACTACGAGGAAGCCACGTCTTCTCTCTTTCTATTACTCAATTATTTTTTAACACAAAATTTCAAGAAGATTATAAAATTTTTAATAAGCAAAACCTAAAAGTATCATATAAGGCTCAAGAAGTACTATTATTCTCAAGAAATATCAAAGACTTAGAAGTTGATTAATATGTTAAAACATTTGTTAAAGCCTCACTTTAATAATTTTAAGTGAGATGAAATATTATAATTAGGAATAATAATAAAGATATTTCTGAAAATAATAGTATAAATAAATCTGTTTAAGAGTAGTAGTATCGAATAACACAAAACAGTAGCAAAGGTTGCGTAGTGAATAAACACGTCCTTGTCTCCTAAGGTGCGTGCAAAAAGTATTCTTAAACATGTTTAGTAGGCACTTACTCTCTGTGAACGAAGTGTGCGTAATTTGAGAGAGTGCGAGGCCATGAGCGTAATTTCATTTTCTTTTTCCATCCAATTCATTAGTCAAAATCCACTACCTCTCTCAACAAGGAGAAAGAGAGGCATTCACAATCCAATTTCCGTGTCTCACTCTCTTTCTCTGTAGAGTAGTAGTAGTGGTAGAACTGAAGTAGAGAAAGAAGTTGTGTGAAGAAGACGAACCGTTGTGAAGCATAAGAAGAAGAAGTATATTATGGGGATTCTGCACGACGACGTAGTGATTATCCGGGAGGCTGAGAAAGAAGGTGAAACCACCGTCATAACCGTCAACTGCCCCGACAAGACCGGTCTGGGTTGTGATTTGTGTCGCATAATTCTCTTCTTCGGTCTTAGCATTGTACGAGGAGGTAATCCACTTATCTTCAATTTCTGTTCACTGTGTGGTGTCTGTTAAACGCTGAGACTGATTCCCTTGTTTGTTTGTTTGTTTGTTTGTAATGAAGATGTGTCCACTGATGGAAAATGGTGCTACATAGTTTTCTGGGTGGCGGGAAAGCAAAGGACCAGGTGGAGTTTGTTGAAGAAGAGGCTAATTGAGGCGTGTCCTTCTTGTTCCTCAGCTTCTGGGATTTCATATTACCGTTCAGAATTGCAGCCTCCTAAACCTTCTGATGTGTTCCTCTTGAAATTTTGTTGTCATGATCGAAAAGGCCTTTTACATGGTAATTTCGGAATCCTACAGCTCGTACTTGTTTGTTGTCTTGAATTTGCTGTCTGAGATTTGGGGTTTCTAGTTTTCTGATGTGCTGTTTTTTGCTTTTATAGATTTGCATCTTGGTGTTATTTTTCTACACCCTTATGTTCTCACTTGTTGGTTGGAGAGTAGTAAACGGTCTTATGGTTCTGTTTTCTGCTTAAGAAAATCATGCCACTAGTAAAATGAGCCGATAGTTTTGCTGTGTGAAATACTTTCAAACTCTAAAGTTTTAATTTTGTATTATTTGGATTCTTTGCCCGCCTTGGATTTTGCTATGTTTTCTAGATATTTTACTGATTGTTAATTTGTTACAATGGTTGACGCCTTGTTGTGTATTATTTATGAGTTGAGAAAATTACTTAATGCTTTTATTATTGGAATTTGGGACAGATGTTACAGAGGTTCTTAGTGAGCTAGAGCTCATCATACACAAAGTGAAGATTTCTACTACACCTGATGGCAGAGTGGTGGATCTGTTTTTCATCACGGATACCAGGTTGAACATTTCTATACATTCAGTTTTTGGAGCGTACTTGTGTTGTAATTTTGTACTGTTTTATTGCTATTCCATTTCAATCGAACTGTATTTTTCTATTTACGAAGGCAGTGGATTTGTTGAGCTGTTCTTTTAAAAATAATTAAAAAAGGAACTTGAAAGGAACTAATAATAAGTTGGGTATATCGTATTCGGTTGTAGTAAAATATTTTTTTGTTTAGCTGAATGATATGTTACCAATGTTCCTAACTTTTTTCTGAAAGTACTCTTTTGCCAGAGAATGTTGAACTTCATTTTATGAGAGTGGAGATTAATTTGCTGTGTATAATGCGCATTTGATTACAATTCCTTATATTTTCACTAAACTAACTTACTGCTTAATCTTATATACATACAATCAGGGAACTTCTACATACAAAGAAGAGAAGAGACGACACAATTGAACAGTTGTCAGTTATTTTGGGGGATGCCTCAATTACCATTGACATTGAATTGGTTGGCCCGGAAATTACTGGTTGTTCTCAATCATCTTCGTTCCTTCCAAGTGCAATCACAGAAGATATCTATGATTTGGAGTTATCTGGTTCATTACAAAGCGAGACTTCCACATCTGATTCTGTTTCTATAGCAATGGACAATTCGTTGAGTCCTGCTCATACGCTTGTCCAAATTATATGTCAAGATCACAAAGGTCTTCTTTATGACATCATGAGAACTCTGAAGGACTTCAATATTCAGGTATAGTAATTAAAGAGCTAGCTAATACAATATTTTGTAGTCATACTTTTATGCTGCTATGAATTGGATAGTGTTGTTGGCAGAGAAAATTGATAAGCCTATACACTTCTATTCATATTATATGTGAAGTTTTTTGTATGTGAACACTGCTATGAAATTTCATATTCTTTCCACATGAGCAGTTCTCTTTGTAATCACATTCCTTTCCACTTTTATTGGTCATCTTATCAAATCTCTTGAAACTAGACCTAAATCTGTGATTTGAACAGATTTCTTACGGGAGATTCTCAACAAAACCCAGAGGAAAATGTGAGCTTGACTTGTTCATAGTGCAAGCAGACGGGAAAAAAATAGTTGACCCCAGCAAGCAGAAGTCTTTGTCATCACGCCTTAGGGTTGAACTACTTCGTCCCTTCAGAGTAACTGTTGTAAGCAGAGGCCCTGATACGGAGCTGCTGGTTGCAAACCCTGTGGAGTTATCTGGCAAAGGACGACCCCTTGTTTTTTATGATGTTACTCTTGCTCTCAAAATGCTTGGCCCCTGCATCTTTTCGGTACTTACTCATCTAATCACTATGTTACTTCCTACTCTTCATTTTCATGTCTACTTAATTTTGGGTGAAGTCATACTCAACTTCTAAAATTATGTTCACAAAATTAGAATGAAGCAGAGAGGTTGACTGAGAATGATCATTTACAGCATGTGAATTTTTCCTTTCTTGTTTCAACAGGCTGAAGTTGGAAGACACGTGATTGGAGACCGGGAGTGGGAAGTTTATAGAATCTTGCTTGCTGAGGGGGACGGTTTATCTGTTCCGAGGAACAAGATTGAGAAAGGAGTTTGGAAGATGTTGATGGGTTGGGTGTGATTCTTGGTTGGTGGCATTGTTTATCAAGGATGAACCTGTTCCTGTGTACAGACAACGTGGTTATCTTGTAGTTATGATATGTAACTTGTTGTAACGAAGAAATGTATATTGTGCAAATAGTGGTCGTGTTCACGCTGTATTTTTGGAGCTTTTGTAATTTTAACTCAGGGTAGAAAGAAGGGCAGTAGCAACTAGCAAGTATAGGGGGAAAAGGAGAAAGACAGGGGGATTCTTTATAGAGTATTTTATAACTAAAAGTGAATTATTGTAAAGTGGTTATACTCAGTTCTATCACACTATATGCCTATATGTATATATAAAGTTTTAATTGGCTGTATTCTACAAAAATGAAAAGCATCCTTACAAACTTTTTTGGAACTGTTTTCTGCATTATTTTTTGATTATAAAATAGTATCATTTTTTAATGTTTTTGAAGACGTGTCTAGAAAACACTGAAATATTTTTGTTGTTGCTTTTATAGATATTTGAAATTAGGGATAAATTGAAAATACAATGACATTTTATGATTAAAAAGTCAAAATATGAAGCAAAACCAGAAATTAGAACACAAGTAAATGCTGAAAAGCCGGGACCCTGATGTGCTGATTAATGATTTTTTCAAAGAAGCAATGGCACGTTTAAAGGAATTCAAATAGGTTGACAAAAGTTTGTCTGTGATTTATGGACTTGTGTGCTTTGCAGTCATCTTTACTCTGTATATATGATGCAACCCTGAATTGGTAGTTGGTTTCCTCACCTAACTGCTGGTTGTTCCATATGCTTGTTCATTTTTTATCAGGTCATTTTCCTAGGATACAGCTTCTATTCTAGGAGCTAGTTGTCCCCTATTGTGATATTTTATCTTATATTCTAACTTTATAGGTTTGTTAAACAAGGACTTCACCAGATGTCACCTACATGAATATCACCTACATGAATATCATAGGGAGCATCATGTCACATCCACATATGGCAAACCCTGATTCTGTCCATTGATTCATGAGTAAGCACATGTGCAGCGGTCTTGGCCATTGTTTGCCGCTGAATTTTTATAAGGACACGTTCCAGTCATTGACATAGACATAGCTTGATCACTGATATTGTGAAATATGGGGATTCCATGATCATTGCAAATGGAGAAGCACTAGCACAGGTTTTTTGCTCTAAATAAAATATCTATGGATCTCATTTTTCTAATATTGTTTTCACTTAACATGTTAACGTCAAGAAAAGACCCCATTTGTTGCTATGCCGTAAAAATTCTTCCCATACATGTCACAAATCGATATTTTAAGATTTTGATTGGTGTTATTCCCATTTGTCGGCATCTTACAAGGACTCCGTGAGGAACAAGAATCTTGATATACTTCACAAAAAAAAAAAAGTTGTTATATTTTATCTAGTGCCACTTACACTAAATAAATGGTTTTTTTTTTTTTTTTTGTTTCATTTTCAGTAAGATAGAATTTGGTTGCCTTTCACTTGTCCTTCTCTGTGTCGTTTTTGAAATTGTGGCGAGGGAAAAATATATAGAAAGCTTCCTTTGGGGACTCAGTATGAAACTTTTATTTATTCACAAACATTCAAATGTTTTGGACATTTTATGGTATCTGTTCTTACCTTACCAAAAATGAACTATCAATAAAGAGAAAAATATATACTGATTACAAATTTATATAATTATATAAATAGTATAAATAAGAAAAATAATTATAGTTCTCAGTTATATACTATTAATATCAAAATTATTGAAAAAATGGAAGGAGTAAATTATATTTTGTTGAAACTGATAATAGTTCACTATAGTTTTATCAGAAAACAACAAGTACTAAGAGGTGGTTTCGTTTAAATTTATTAATTAAAGAAGCAATATCTTGTCATATGTTACAAATCCATCAATTTTGCTTGCTGCTCAGGCTTAATTAAATTTTACATATATCATAAATTTAAAATTTTTTAATTGAGTTCTGTTTAAAACTTTTTGTTTAATGGAGTGTTTAAAATATTTTTTATTTGTATTCAGGTATTTTTTTTTTCATTTAATTTTATCATAAATAGGGTGATATAAGTTATTTTCTTTTTATAACTAAGATATTATTTCTTTAATTATCTGATTCTTTGTGAAGTATATGATGTAGCTTAAATTCCAATGCAATGATGTGTTGGGCAATACTACTTTGAAATGTCAATGCTATGCACCTTTTCTTCCCTCACGGGTTTCATAGTGGCTTTGCACCATGTACTGTCAAGTATGTGTGTTAAAGTGATTACAAAAAGAAGAATATAATTAATAGATGAAGAACAATTGCAGGTTACCATTAAAGCGGGTGATGGATTGTTACACATAGTTTACTAATTATAGTTTCCAATATATTCCTAATTTGTGCAAGACGCCAGCAACCACACTCCAGAATGTGATTTCTGCAAAGATGACATATAAGATGGTTCCCACCCTCTCTGAGTGCCAAACATTAACAAACACATGCTTCTTGATCCAGTGTACCTGGTTTATTATTATTTCACATGCAACAATATTGGTTAGAACCTTCTTCTAGATATTTGATGCAAAACAAAGTATCAAATAAGAATGCATGACATATACAAATAAATGATAAAGGTTGGTTCTTACTAGGGAGTTACGTGGATCTTCATAATACCATCCATTTACAAAAGCTGCAAAGATGCCCTCAGCTGCCATCACAAACACTAGCATAGCATTCATTCCTATCCATTCCAAGAACAGAAATGGAGTCCGGAGCCCCCAAACATCAATCTGTTTAATTTTCAACATATTTAAATAAGAATCACAATTATTAGAAAAAATTAGTGTACTTGAGTTAAAGCATTCTACACTTGTACCTACCAGTATGTAGAACCCAGAGAAAACAATTCCAGCTGCCCCACCTGAGAAACAAACATAGCTGAAGCTGTAGAGTTGCTTGTTAATTGGGATAGCTGCAATTAATATACCACAAAACATTGTTAACATTTATCTTACTAATTTGATGGATTTTATTTGACTAGCTTAATTACCATCTGTGAAGTGAAGGATGATGGCTATTATGAGCAACCCAAACCCCATTGAGACCCATTGTTTTAGCCTCTCCGAATGACCCTGTCAAATTTCATCATACATTTATAATCAATTTTAGATTATAATAGATGTTTGCATAACAGGGTGAAGTTTTCTAACCTTGAAGTGAATCAAGACGTGTCCATAGTGGATCCCGATCGTGCCAGAGAGAATAGCTGATATAGAACTAATCAAACAAAAACTATTTGTCAAATATTTCTGATTGATAAATTGAGATTAATTTTTTATAAAGTAACCCAGATTTATAGCTAGAAACAAAGAATACAACTCAGTTAATGAAGTTCTTAACAAGTATGAATTCATTCATGCAAATCAACTTTTGCCTTACTATAACCTCTAAAAAAAATTAAACACTGCAATTTGATTGATTTTATCTTTTATTTATTCTCTTACAAGTATTTATTTAAACAAAGGGAGATAATTAAACCTCAACAAGCCTTCAGGTTCAAAAGGAGCACGACACCAACTTGGAGCATCTTCACGAAAAGGACCATCTCCAGGAGAACTGAGTGTACACGCCTATAAACGTCATAGAAAAATTAGAAAAACAATAGCAGAATGAATATCTTTAGAATAATAGCAAAATCATGTGACAATTTTAGCAGCAAAATCATGTGACACAGTGCTGAATAGTCAACACTCACCTTCAATCGTCTCCACACAGGTTGAGAATAAAGGTGGTTGACCCCCCAAACCTGTCGGTCCACGTGTCCAACAGCGTTGCATGCAGGCCCTAGGTGTCCTCTCATCCCACAAATGACCTAATAAAAGGAAAAAAAACAAAACAAAACAAATGAATAGGTTTAAGATATTTGAAGATAGAACAAAGATTTGCACCACTCATTTGATTATGTACCGTGTATCTCTTGGGTTCATCGCCGTTAAAACGATCCACGAAACTCCAATCAGGAACGTAGAGGGCGAAGGTTGTGATCATATAAATGAGAAATGCGACAAAACCTCCAAACCTAAGCCACACGTGTATAGAATATATAATGTTTATCAAAGCTAGTTTACAAGTTTCAATAATCAATTTCAGTTGAATTAAGTTTGAAGTTGTTGTATTTTCTCACCATTGCCATTTATAAGCAGTAAAAATGGATAGGTATCCAGAACTCAACGTTGTGGGTCTAAGCTTGGTAGTAAATGTCTCTATTAGAGCTACAACACAGTATACAAGAGCTATTCTCTGCTAACAAAAATTCAGAAACGGGGTTATTTTGCATCATAACCTATATGCATTTACTTTAATCTGAACAATATATACCTGGAGAATGCCACACCATCGGATAAATTTCATGTTAACTCCATATTCGAGATCATTAGGAGCATGAGAGTAACCCCCTGTAAGATGTTATATATAATCAAATTTATCACAGCATCAGGATTTATATACATACACACACACACACACATATATA
>Ga0209489_100252_pt1 | contig 91147 bp, 33 predicted proteins | sample SiratrowhiteBW_FD_187527 | JGI IMG/M metagenome (GOLD analysis project Ga0209489, IMG submission 187527) | Root nodule microbial communities of legume samples collected from California, USA - Siratro white BW (SPAdes) (version 2) | ecosystem: Host-associated > Plants > Roots > Nodule | place...
CCGTGGTTTTTACCTTATTAAGAAGGTTTTCCACGCTAAAATTTTCTGGCGTTGTTTTTATATTTACGCTTCCGCAAAGTGCCTATTTTGAGTTCACGGAGGAGGGAAGAAAGAGCGATTCCCAACACAAACAACAATAATTTTTATGGGAAAAACTAAAAGTTGTACATGTATTATCCAACTGAAACTTTCAATCTTAATCAAAACTATAAGAAACAGTTAAAGAAACTATATATCTAAAGCCTTCCGTTACAATAATACATACAAAAACATCGAACAAAGCTAACCTTTGTGGCGCTTATAGCGAGTGTTGCATTGAGGACAGCTCTGGTTCCCTTCACTCCTCTCATACTCATAACATGGTCGACACACAGGAAATCCACACACATGACAAGCCACAAACACTTCTCCATTTTCCTTATATCCAATCTCATCACCACAAACACGACATGTTTTTGATGAAGGTTGACGAGTAGGGGCCTGATGCTGCAAAAAACAAAATCTCACGTGTCAGCAACCACCAACATGGAACATGTTAATGAAACATGAAGATGAGCACATACCTCATCGGAGTCACGTGAGTGATGAGCATGAGAGCCAGTGATGAAGCCAGCCATGGAGTTTGAGGCCATGGCAAGGCAAGGAAGTTACGGATTGGTGGGGAAGAGTGGTATAGGAGAAGGTGGTATATAAGAAATGGTAGGTTAAGAGTGAAACATCAGGGTCGTGGTTGGAGATGTAAGAGAGTGTACCAAACCTTGCGTTGGAGGGTCGTGAGTTTGAGTCTAAGAGACGTCATGGAAGGAGCGATAGGTGTGAAGGACTTTTCCTATATTCATTGCTTGCTTCCACTCCAAGGAGAAACCCTCTTTTCTAGTTAGGTGCATGTTTTGTTTCTCACACCAGATGGTTATGATGTCACGTCCAAGCTCATACTAACCTTAAACCCAATGTAAGACCTGAAATGGAGGTGTTTTCTAGTTCTAACTTGTTCATCCACATGCTACACATTGCACCAGTTGCAATGTCACATTAAATTTCGAAGCTATAACAACAAAAAGCAAAATGATGGTTCTTTTAAGAGGAAGCGAAAGACTGGTGCAATATTCAAATCCATGATCTCCTAACTTCTACAAAGGAACATAGATCATGTGTTGGACTTTGAGTCAATCCAATGTTTTATATGTGTCACTTTGTGAGTCATTTGGAATTGTGTTATATGTACTATTTTAGCTTTTTTGGAAAATTATACTTTGGAAAATTATACTTTGACCATTTGACACTCGTTTTTGAGACTCTTTCCTCCTCTAACCTTATGATTTCTTCATGTACATTTGAAACTTTTAAATTATGCATGGGGAAAAAGATTTTCAAATTATACGATTTAACTTTAGTATTCTTTGCAGTACCCACTTTCTTTTTATATTTTATAAAATTATTTTTTGCAAAAACTAGTTTCGATGATGTATATATACTGTGGAAAAAATATTTTCGTTTTTCAAAATCTTACACTATAAATATTAATTTCTATACTATAAAAATTAGATTATAGAAACTAGTTTTTGTAACGTAATTTTTTTATGCACTGCAAAAACTAGTCTTTATCGACAAATAATAATAACTTCTATCACGTATTTGAATCAAATACACAATAAAAACTAGTTTTTACCCTATAATTAATTATGTATAATATAAATTAATTTTGGTAAAGAAGTAATTTGTTAAGAAAAAGTTACAAAAAGTGTAGACAGTGCAAATAGCAACTCCCATCCACCTTGTACAACTGGAAGCAGATTGGTACATACAGTCACTAATCTTCTTGCATTGTATCATGAGAGAGACACGAGTTCTTCCTGCACCCTAATACATTCTTCTTGCACCCTAATAAAAGATTTTAATATTGTCTTTATATGAAAACTGGATAGCAATCCCATCCGGTTGTCATTTGAAAAAAAAAATTAACAACCGGATGGGGAGTATCATCCGGTTCTTATTTCCAAATCAAAATGATAACCGGATGAAACTCATCCAGTTATCATAGTCCAAATCGAAAACAGATTAATTTTTCGATTTGGACTATGAGAGCCGCATGGGTTTCATCCGATTATCATTTTGATTTAGAAATGAGAACCGGATGACACTCCCATCCGATTGTCATTTGAAAAAAAATTAACAACCGGATGAGCAAGCCATCTGGCTATCGTTTGAAAAAAAATGACAACCGGATGACAAATGATAACCGAATGGAGTGTCATCCGATTTTCATATAAGGGTAATTGTGGTATTAAATTTTTTTATTAGGATGCAAGAAGAACGTATTAAGATGCAGTAAGAACTTGTCGTATAGATGAGACTTGTTTTTTTTGTTCCAAAACAAATTATGGGATTGAGATCATGCAACTTGCACGAACCATTGGGGCAATTGCTACCTGCACCACCACAATTTTTCAAAATGAATATTTTTTTTTTTTTTTCACATTATCTGTTTTAGAAACTTTTCCAAAACATGCTTATGAAAATTTGAGATACATTTCGGAAGTTTTCCACGGTTGGATAACATTTTTGGAATACATAAATTACATTTCAAGTTTTCTAGAATAGGATTTCTAGAACAAACTTTTCATAACATATATAATACTTTCCGAAATGTGTTTTTTGGAATAACTTTTCTCGATCAAACTTTCTAAAACACATGAAATATATTTTGAAAAGAGCTTTCCAGAAAGAATTTTTTCTACAGCGTTATCCTTCTCTTCGTTTGCAACGATGATGATGTGGCGGCAGCAATAGTGGCGGCGAAAGCAGTGATGTGATACAGAACAATTCAGTCATTTCATCCAATTGCTTGGATGCAGGTTAAAAATGAGAGGTGCAAGAAAGAAGTAATTGCCAACCATTGGTTAGTAGGTAGCCATCATAGACTTTCTTTGAACTTTTTGAAGTGTTTCTTAACATTTTATAGATTGAATATGGTTGTTTTTAAATAGAAAAAATAGTTAAAATTTTATCCAAAGAACATTTTTATAATTACTTTTCTAAACGTACTTAGCGATTAAGATTTTTAGATTCTACCCTCATTACACACCATAAAACTTTTGTTGGAATTGTTAATGAGTTCAATCAAAATACACTGTAGATGTGTTTTCTTTTGCTACTTTAGACTTTTTTTTATACTTTTCTCCAATTATGAATTGTCGTATAATAAAAAATTGTCCAGATTTGTAAGTATTACTTCAAAAGTTATATGTGAAGTAATTTCTTATTCACTTTATAAAGCTTTTTATATCAAAATTAAGTTCTTGCTGAACTCGCCCTTCTCTTTTCTGTTGAACTTGTGAAGAAAATTAGAAAATGGCTTCCATTTCTTCTTAAATTTGTTACCATAAAGTCTTATAATTAGTATTTTACTTCAAATATTTCAAACTAAAAATAATTTATTACTAGTGTGGGGATCAATCTCATGTACTAACCAACTACTACATAGTTAATGTGAAAAGGATGGTGATACTGATTCAACCTAAGCCTAGTTTTACAAAAACAAAGTGTTGAAAAGGTATATCTTCTGTTGAATGCTTTTTCATTCAATTACAAGATAATAACGTGTGCCCGAGTCAATTTAGATCTTCTAAACCTATAGCAGTGTTCAGTGTATGGTACTACTACTTTAAATTGATCCAAAGAAAGAAAGAGTTCACAGCTAAGGTATGCACAATTCCCTTTGAGTCAAGAAACTTGACCAAAATTTTTGGTCACCAGCTTCCAACCTTCTTCAACTTGCCTCACTTTGATCCACCGTAACAAAAACACTGGCAGGCACTGCTTTATCTGTTTCAATCACAACACGATTCTCAGACACATTCCTCAGAATATGATTTGGGAAGGTGCTGCCAGGGGTGCTTAGAGAGTACTGAACATGTTTTATGAGGTTAGGAAAAAGCAAAACATTGTTAAAATCCACAGTCAATGAGGTTCCATTCCCTTGCATGGACCCTTTTGCAACTGTGGCCTTTAACTTCATCCCTCTTGCATTGTTTCTGTCAACAATAACATGTTCAATTTGATGGAAAGGATTATTGGATTGGTCCAGCTGAACAATTTCAACCGCGTGATCTGAACCTGAGAACATGTTATCAACAATATCAACACCATTCATAACCCCATTCTTAGACTTTAGGACAATGTTGGCATCACCAAGGAAGAAAGAACTAGAGACATGGAATTGAACCGGGTCTTCAGCCACAATACTAGTGTAATCCATATAAGAATTCACAATCCTTGTTTGTGTCAAACCTGGTAGTTTCAAGTAAATCCCTGTGCCTCCAAAGCCAGTGGCCTTGTTGTAACAATGTACACCAGAAAAAGCATTGGCTTGACCAGTAACCATTATTCCTATAGCAGCAGAGTAGATTACAACATCTGTGACGGCATTGTCATTACCCTGGAGGTTTATTCCTGTGCCTGAGAAGTTTCTTTCATTTTTGTCCCCACCAGCAGTTATATGCTGACCAAGGAAAGTGTTCCTGACGTAGGTTTCATGGCCACTTTGGACTAAAATTCCATTGGTGGTGAAATGTGTGATGTAACAATTGTCTATGCTAATCCGAAGTGAGTTTATGACTGAAATGCCTCCTCCCCTGAAGTTTGAGTCCAACAAGAGGTCTTTGAAAGTTATGTACTCAAAATTGTAGGATTTTGAAGAACTCCCTATGTTTCCTTCATTGGAAAAGGGTGACAAATCAATGATATAGCTTTCTGCTGGAAAACCATCTGAGGCTCTTATCGTCCCGCCATGTATCTGTTTTTTTTTTCATCAAAATACAAACTTGTCAAAAATTTTGAGCTCTTTATGGATGCCTTACTAAATAAACAAATAGAAAAAAGTGCAGTTTTCCTTGACTTTTCTGCAATCTAAAGTAATACATATTGGTTGAAATTAAAGAGAAAAAACAGTTCAGAAAAAAACAGAAAGTAGTGACAATAAAGGAACGTTTGAAGGAAGTTATTTTCAAAAATCTTAATAGCAATAGTCTTGTTTCTTGGTCAAATTAGACCAACTGCTTCACCATCATGACCAAAATATGGACCACCAGCCTCAAAAATTAAATTTGGTCCAGCCATAAAGTATTACAATACACTAAACAAAGTGCCAATTGGCAAAAAATAACGAGCATTCAAACTTTGGAACATACTTTTCATATTTTACACTAACGAGTAACTTATTGGTTGTTATATTTGTCATAGAAAAAGTTGTTCATGAATGAAGTTAACAACTAGAACAGTTTCTGCGGTCATACCATAAGGTTCCCTACTCCGGCCACCGGCAACCGCAGTGGTTGGCTGATCAAGTAATTTCCACCCTCGAGATTAATCTGGGCACCTCCAAGGTTTTTGATGCCTTGCATCAAATATCCTTCACTAGCACCCTTGGCTGCATCTGCTATGGCTGCAAGGAGTGCTTCAGTGCTATCTGAACTACCCGTTGGATCTGCACCATAAGATGTGACATGGTACACACGTGGATAGTTCACTCCCTGCATGACACAAAATATCAAACATTTGATATTTTACCACAAAAGGAAAATGGACTAAAGACTAAAAGGGTGTGTGCATAGTTGAGTTACCTGAAGTGAGAGAGGAGAAGGAGCAGGAGCAGGAGCAGGAGGGCTTGAGAAGGGTGGTAAGGAAGGTGGTGCTGAAGCAATGGAATCACGTGTAGTTAGAGAGGCCTTAAATGACTGCAACCGTTGTATTGCCTCATGATAGTTGCCACTAGAAATTGTCCTAGGATACAAGCTCTCTTCATATGCACCAATTACTATGGAACAAGCCATCCCCAATAGCAAGGAGCAGGCTAAAGATTTTCTTGTCATTGTTGTTGTTCTTGCCATTGTTGTTGTTGCTGCAGTTTAAGAGAGGTTTGAGGTACTCAGGTTAAATTTAACATGTTGGAGAAAAGCATTCCTGTTGTGTGGAGATTTAAATAAGAGAGAGGAAAAGGTTGATGAGGGAGATAAAGAAGGGTGGTAATTAATAGGAAGAGAAGGGAAAAAGTGGGGTAGCTAAGTCCTGATGAGAAAATGTGTAGGAACATTTACTTATTGGATCATACACATGACACCTTCATCATTTGGACTATTATGATATTAGAGCAGATTGCTGTGTAACCTTTGCATGAAACTTTTTCATTTTGCCTGACCTGGCAGAAAAGTAAGCACTTACCAACTTCTTACTTTTGGAACCTTCACTAATTTGACATGGTGAAAAAGGTATTTTGGACTAGGAAGAAAGCACACCTGTGGTGATCTTAAATTATGCATGGTGGAATTATTGGTTTGAGGGGGTCCACAGTTCAAATCTTGTGCAACAAGGTACATCAGCTCTCATTGATTCATGATGGTAACATCAGGGAAATTGTAAATTATTAGGTATGTATTTATTGCTGGGATAAAACTATTAGCAGCTATTTAAACCTGAGTTGTAGTTTCCAAAAAATTATGTCAGTGGTAGAAATGAAAATGGGTTACCCAAGAAAGCAGGGAAAAAACCTTAGAAATTCAGCATTGTACTTGCTAGATCAATGTCAAGTGTGTATATACTTACAATAAGCAGTTTTATCCAAATATTGTATCTGAGTAAAGATATTTATGTGTGTGGTTTAACATGTATATTTCTATCCAAAATCATTTTCTAGAACAACTTCTATCGATACACACACCAAAAGTTTCTTTTGTATTGTAGTAATATTTCACATCTATGATACCAGTTAACATTTCTTGACTTATAAAGTATCATTATTAGTTTAAACAATACTTAGAAAAGAAACAATCACAGTGCAACTAATAACAGCAACACAACCCGTTTGAATAAGAACAATTGCATTAAGCAAAAATCACATGCAAGCTGGTACGTGTTAAACCCAGAGTGCCACTAAAAACTTTCAATTTAGTGAGACTAATTAATGAATTATTTTTCCATCTTAAAAGCCATGGCGAATGACTTCCCTGTCATTCACGCTATTTTCATCAATTCCATTAAGTTGGTAACTTCTTAGAAAGTTTCTAGAAAAAAAATAAAAATTAACTTATACAGTAATTGATAATTGAGAAGTTAACTTCTATAAAATAAGATGATTTTTATTTAATAACTTGAGTGTCATAATTAAAATAAATAATTAGTTATTAGTTTATTTTACTAGTTTATATATATTATTTTCATGAGTACTTTCGTATTTGGTAAAATATTTTTAGTAATTTATTTTATAAATTTCTAGTTTATACATTATAAGTTATTTCACTTAGTTTGTAATTTTTATTATTTAATTTTTTCATTACAATTATTTATATTTTATTATATTTATTTATCTTTAATTTTTATCTATTATTTCAGTTTTATATAAGCAAATTATTATTGCATTACTTTTTAATATTTGTTGAGTTAATTTTAAATGCTTTATGTAATTCAAATAAAAAAATTAATATTACAATTAAAGTAACTAATGTTTCATTTTACAATATTATATGAAAATTAAACCTAATGAACATTGTAAAAAATAATTGAATTTAAAAATAGTCTCAATTAAGATATCAAAAAGTTTAAATTTTTGAAAATAAATAAAAATTAAATTTGATTAATACTCATTTGATCAAATCATAAATTTAGTTTTAGTATAAAGGGTTGTGAATATTTAGAATTGAATATTATTTTGAACGAAAATATTGGTAGGAATCAACAAAGTATTAATTTAGAAGGACTAATAAAATACTAATTATTAATGGTATACCAAACACTGTACTGGTGGTTGAAAATAGAGTATCACACTGAACCACAATTTGGACCTCTAAACACATCTATACTTTAATGAATGGTGAAAATTAATTACCTATATATAATTATCATCACGGCATCAACATTCACCAAAACCGAAGTTGTGGTTATTAATTAGAATTTATTAAGAGCTTAATCAGATTAAATGATGCTTACATGCATTTGGTGGCATAAAAAATGCAATCTATGTAGATAATCGGCTTTTTTTCCTCCATTTTGGTGTAGTTTTTAATTTTAATTCTCAAAATGGGTAGAAAAAAATTTATTTACCAAAATGGGTAAATTCTGTCAGCTAGATAGGCATAATTTCAAACTGGTCAAAATAAAAGTGACATGCTGACAATTTCAATTAATGACATTAACTAAAATTATTTCTCTCTCTCTCCAATCATTTTTTAATTATTTGATACTATGATCCTTAAGTTTAACAATTAATAAAATAAATAATAATAATTATTATATAATAATAATTAACAAAACTATAACATGAATATTAAGAGATACAAATTTGTTTTAAATTAAAATAAAATAGCATAATGATAATAATAAGAAGAATAATTTTAATTAAATTCATATGAATTTATTTTAAATAATAATAATAAGAATAATTTCATACAAATTTAATTTAAAAAATAATTATTATTATTGAATTCACTTATTATTAATTATTATTATTATGATGTTATTTTATTTTAATTTAAAAATAATTATTATTATTATTAAATTCATATGAATTATTATTATTACTATCATTATGTTATTTTGTTTTAATTTACAATAAATTTGTATGTCTTAATTTTTTTTATTACAGTTTTGTTAATAACTATTATTAATTTTTTTGTTAATTGTTAAAGTAATAAGCATAATCCTAAATAATTAACAAAATTATTTGTTAATTATTATTATATAATGATTATTATTTTTTTTAGTAATTGTTAAACCTAACAATCATAATATCAAATAATTAAAAAATATTGGAAAGAGAGAAATGATTTTAATTAATATCATTAATTGAAATCGTCAGCATTTCATTTTTATTTTCACTTGAAATTATGTCTATCTAGTTGGTAGAATTTGTCTATTTTAATAAATAATTTTTTTTCTCTCTATTTTATAAATTAAAATTGAAAAGTACACCAAAATGGAAAATAATCTAAAAATAGTTATCGTGATTAGCTTCATCTGAAATTATGGTATAATTTTGTTGGTTAAAGAAAAGAAAATATAACATGTAAAGAGAGAGAGAAGAAGCATGACAAGATTGGACTCCTTAAAGTGAGAGAACCGTTGCAAACAATTGGATCATGCTTTTGGATACTTTCCTTCTAATTTTACGCAACAAGGTATATTGGAAGAGGCGTGAGACAAACCTTGTACTTGTTCTTAGTATGTTTCATCCAACAAAGAATATTAACCACTTTTTTTTTCCTTTTTGAGTTGAAATCCATTTGTAGAAGTTGTTTATGTTTACATGATACAATAAAACGAGTTTTATATGATAAACATTGTATAGAGAGGATATAAATATACTTTTAGTTTTTCAAACAATCATTATTACGTCATTTTAATTTTTAAAGTTTAACTTCTTACAAAAATATTGAAAGATAGATTCAAAAGTTTTAAATTCTTTTCCAAACTAGTCTAATTTTACATTATAATGTTCAAAGTGAATAAATTTGTTTTATTACGTAAATGAATAAGTCAAGACATAACTTCATTATAAAAAGTTGTTTAGATCATATTAAAATTATGTCACCTCAATAATATAAAAAAAAATTACATTTTATAAAATTTTAACGATCCAATTTGTTTTGTGTAATAAATAAAAAAAATTACTCATTTTGAATATTAAGGTGTAAAATTGCTATTAAAAAAACGAGATTTTAGCTCTAAACTCTAAAGCATAACAATTAAATTATGGGTTTATTTGTAATGAAAGTTGTGAGATGTATATTTTAAATAAGAACTGTTACAGTTAATTATCAGAAATAAATCAGTCCTTTCTCATTGGTCTATATTTATATAAGAACTCTTAACTCTTCTTAGTAGCCCAAAAATGCAAAATTATGGAAAAAATTACTAATGTAACTTTTTAAATTTAAACATGTAACCAATGACAACTTCATTTAACTCATCAATAATTAATTTACGTAACTAATTATACAACTGTATTATAATAATATAAATGAATTGATGATTTGATAAGTTAAATAAAAATGTTATTTGATTATATTTAAATAGGATTGTCAATATTTTTTTTTCTGAATTAAGATCCAACGCTAAAAAAGTATTTCTTTTTGGATCATTACTTTTCTTGAAACTTTTGTTTTCATCTTACTAATAAAAGTCTTCAACAATAAAGGTCTCATTCAAAGAGAAAATAAAATAGTAGGAGTGTCCAATTTTTCATTCTCAATCTTCACAACCACATATTTAAGTTTTCAAAATAAAATAAAAAGAGCGTTGATATATTAATTTTAATATATTATTTTGAATGAATTTGTAAATTTATTATTTAACCAAAACAAAATGTTACATTTATAAGTTGAAGTTGTAAAAAAGGCGAGAAAGTGGAATTGGTGAATTGATTTCACTTGTAAATTTTAGTTCAGAATACTAATTATTCTAACAATTATTATTGTGAACAGGCCTTCCATCTTCACTTTTTGGAGTTTAATGGAAATAGAACAGTTATCTAATTAAAATTTAATATTTTAACACCATTTTAATTTTATTATTAATACTATCAATTCTTTAAATTTAATTAAACTGATAAAAGTAATTTAATAATTTAAATTAAATATAATAATACAGATTTTTAAATAAATTAAATTAATTTATTTTCATACTTTAAATTAATATTTCAAAAAATAGACAAAAAAAAAGGTGAAAAATCGACTACGAGAAAACAAAATTCTGACCTTTTTTCGACCAGTCCTGCATTATACATGCAGTTGGGTAAATATTTTGGGAGTAAATTTGGTTGGATAATTTTTCTTCTAAAATAGCATTTTGGGATTTATTTTTTTTCAGCAAATTCATTATAGGAAAAAAAGAGTTTCACTTTCTAAACAAATCAATAAAGCAGCTATATCAAGAAATAAATTAAGTTAAATATACGTGTGTGTTGAAGTCGAACTAAAAATATTTTAATTGAGACTGGATTAAATAATGTCATGATTAAAATTAAATTTAAGATATCTTAGTCAAGAGTTAAATACGTTTAATGATGTTAAAATATTTTGATTAAGTTGAAAATTTCTTGATAGAAGTTGAGTTGAAAATATCTTGATAAAGGTTAAATTGAAAATATTTTGGTCGATCGATTGAGCCAAATATATAATAAATTTAAATAAACTAGCTATGTTTGGTGTGAATTAAGTTAAAGATGCTTTATTTCGAAACAAAATAAGATATTTTAACCAAAACTATGAGTTAGAAGATTATATGTTTCTTAATAAACAATTTCAGAATCTATGAAGAATACATAGTCCAATTTTTCCGATACATTTAGTAAGAAATGATATTTTGATTTAAATAATAGATAAAAATATTTTTAGCAAAAACATTATAGTGATAGGTGAGAGAAGAAAGTATAAAGGTGAAGAAAGTAAATGTTATAGGTGGGTTGAGAAATACGGATGGGCCCATGGGCCTGATCCTAACAAAACCACCTTGTTTTAATACAAAAAAAACCTCTCATTGAGTTGACACTTTCACGCCTAAGAAAAGAAAGAAATTATTATGTCATCTCCAAATGGAAATGTGATTTATTATTTCACAATGTTCTTATAAAAAAATGTCTAAAATTAGTAACTTTATATAGTATGTACATTTAATTTTTATTTTTTTAATTAAAAAAGGATAAAAGTAAGGTGAAAGGCAGAGAAAATTTTATGAGAAGACGTGCGATTGCTTTTAACTTAAAAAGTGGAGGGCGACTCGTAATTTTTTTTGTTTTCTGCTGCAGCCATGCTTTTTGACTTGAATCGGTGCACTTTAAGAGATTTTCTTAAAATATTCTAATAAATTTGAAGTGACAATTGATTAAATTATGTTTTCAATTTATTTTTATTAAACATTGTTTTATTAAATACTTAAGATATTATTTTATACTTTTAAAATACTTTATCATTTGAGTATTGTTTTATAACATAATTATAGTATTTTCCAACCTTAACGGGGTTGTGTTTTTTTTAACAATAACATATTCAATTTGGGCTAAGATAAGAAGTAGTTGTGTGGTTTTATGTTAGGTTTAACTGGAATGGAATTATGTGTTTTTTAAGAACTCTTATTCAATGGAAATGTTTCTTATACCTTCTCAAATTAATATAAATTATATTCACATTCTCTTTAATTTTTAAATATACATTTATTTTCTTTATGTTTTAACAGAATATTATTTTAATTTTTTCTTACTTTTAAATAAATATTTAGATTATTATGTTTTTAATAGATGGTATTAATCTTTTTTATATTTTCATAAAACAATATTTACTTATCTTATTTTATCTAAAAACATTATATTCCCTAAAACTTAAATAAAAAACTATAAAAATTAAAAGAAAAAAGGTTTTAAAACCCAAAAAATATACTTTCGATGAAAAAAAAAAAAAAACTTCCCCTCTACACTGGATCAGAGATTAATCTAACCTATATTGTGAGAATCGTTGATCTAATGAGTTTTCGTACATAGTGAAAGATCAAACATGGAGATCTCTAAGTTGTCTCTTCTATTTCAGAATCAAAAACTAAAAACTGAGCTAAAGTTTTTCACATAAAATTGTGTTAGAACGGTGGGATTAGAGTTGATGACAACAATTTACAAAATTTACAATTTATAAACATTTCTACACAAACTACTAAATTTAGAAAGAAAGATACATGATAATAATTTTGGCGCTAATTTACCACAATCGCACCAAAAAACTTGAAGATGACTTAATGTAATTAATTTGTTTACTTGACAAGCATATTAAGGTGTCATATGTAATTTTTAAATTAGTGAGTAAAAAAGTCGTATATTCATAGGAAATTTGTGGTCAATTTTTATTAATTTGATTTGATAAGTGTGTGTGTTTTCACGTGTTTAACGACAATGTGAAGCAAGTAAAACTAAATATAATTAACAAATGGTTTTCTTTAGTATATTTTTTAATTGATATTCTTGTAACATTATTTTAAAATTTCCTTATAATAATTTGTTGCTTGTAAGTTTCAAGAATATTTATCAAATATTTTCATATATTTAACAAACATTATAACATTAAGTATTCATGTTAAATCAATGTATTAAGATTTTTATCAAAAAATAAATATTTTCATTTGTCATATATAAATATATTGAGTAACTGAAAATATCAATCACTAATATCAATTGTTCAACCAAGCAAAGTGAATCAATTTTTCATCAAAATTCGCCATTGAATGAGTTTCTAATTATTGATCACCAAGTCAATCGTCGACTGTATTGGCTGATATCAGTAATTATAGATTATTGACCAAGATTATCGCAACTAAGCATGATCAGTGTCATTGATATAAATAGTTACTGATTTTCCTACAATAGTGACTGAAGTGGTTTTATGGTAATGCTATCTGTTTTGACATTTATTAATGATATCCTTACTTATTGCATTCGTTGAATAATTAGCAATAAGTCAGACTTGTCAGGAAAAAACTATCCCTGGAACTAAGCGTGGTGTTATTAAATATGATTATCACTAAATAATTTATTTTAATGATTATTTTTTTGACATAAAAATTTAAATTCATGACATTGCTGTACTCATTATTTTCATAGTAGAGATTTCATGGATTATAAGTTTCATTATTTTTTAATTTTCGCTTCCTCTCATGCAAAGAGTTTCGTGTTAAATTTTTTTAGTTTTTCAGTAGTTAATTATCTATTTATTTGTTTATTGATAAGAAAAAAAAGTGCTAAGCACTCTTGTTCATGTATATGTTTTTATGGTTAAGGTCACAAAATTTGTAAGTTTAACGTGTTATTTAATGATTTCTTATAATTTGGAATAAATTCTAACTAGAAATAAAAACTGTCTAAAAAAGTGTATATAAAATATTATTTTATTGCTTCAATATTTTATTGTCCTTTTTTATGGTAGTCTCTTAATCAAAGCAAGAAAATCAATTCTCTCGTTTTATATTGTGTGTCTACGTTCCTCTTTCTCAACAAAAGATTCTTACTCCCTAAATTTAAAAATAAAAAAAGTGCAGAAGGAGAAAAACAAAATGACTTGAAGATTCTTTGTGGTTGATTTTCATCTTGTATGAGACAGACACATGTCAATATATTTTTGAAGGTGACAGATACCAATATATTTGAATGACTGTGATTGTGTTTATTATATAATAGTTCTTAAAATCTCTTGCCTCTTCGTTGATTCCAAACATTAGTAGTGAAAGGTGTTAATTAAGCTGTTGTTAATTTACGCCTAACTTCTAATTAAATATTCCTTCCTACCTTTAGGATCCAGATTTCAATCAGATCTGAAATTATGCAAGTCAAATATTACGTCTTATCTTTTAACTTTTACTTGGTAAAAGTTTTACTCATAATCTGTCATTTTCATAAAAATGATCAATTCTGTGTTTTTCACTCTGATTCCATTGGATTCTATAAACTCGAGGATGGATTGTGCTGTATGATGGTAGTGTAGCATCACCAGGTATGATTCCTTCCATACTTAATTCCCTCCAAAAGCAGAAATTTGTCTTTCATATACCTGGTTTCTGCACAATGAATATTTTGTTCTTGGAAATGTTAAGGAGTTTGTTGGGGGAAGGACTTTGTTCACCTTTTTCACAGATGTTTTGCTTGAACGGTTGAGAGTTGTAGAAAGACCAAGATGGTAACAAGAGGGAAGATTCAAAATGGATGCATAATGGTCATGTTTCTCTTTTCCTGATTCATGACTTTCTTCAGTCGTGGAGATTTATATTTCATCGTTGTTTTTACAAAACCCTGAAGGCTAAAAACAGTAAATATTCTTGTGAAGTTTTAAAGTTGAGAACAAGATTTCAAGATGTCAATTATGCTGAACTCTCCATAGATTCCTAGTATCTGGTAGTCGAGGTGAAGGGAAAATTCTTGTCCAAATTACTCAGCTCTCTCGTTGGTATTTTGATTATCAAAAATATATAATATGAGTTGAGATTGATCCTCTAAAAATCCTTTTGCTTTACTCATTGTTCATTATTTATACTGTTATGCATGGTCACACTCCTTTTTGTCTTGTGCTATGAGGAAAATGTTTAGCCTCTTTTACCAAAAATATTATGACTGTTCTACACTGTGTTAGAGGGAAGACATGTAATCTCCTTTGTATAAGATTATCGTTCTGCATTATGTGTCAAAAAGACAAGCAGTCTCTTCTGCACATGATATGATTGTTGTTCTGCACTATGTCTCAGAGTGAAGGTATGCAGTCTCTTCTGTGCAGGATATGATTATTGTTCTGCACTATGTGAGAGGGAAGACGTATGGTTTCTTCTTTGTCAGATGATGAGAGTGCCATTTATTGGAATTTGTTTCTTTGTCAGATGTAAGATGCTCCTTTCCAATGCAAGGAGAGTGGGAATGTTGGTTTGTTGGCAGTGGCTAAGTACCTGTCGGCCTAGGTTCTTGTGAATTTAGGTATTCGTTAGTTTAATCATTTGTCGGTCTGGACACTCACTGTTTGGGTACTTGTCTATATGACTACTTGTTTGTCTAATTACTTGTCAACCTAAGTTCTTGTGGTCTAGAGACACTCGCTTGATTGGATACTTGTCAACCATACCTTGGCCATACCACTTCATGGCCATATAGTACAATGGCCAAAGGGAATGCTTTTGAGAAGTGATTGTGACTCTCATGCATTATGTTCTTGTTCGAGTAGAATATGGTTCATGTAACATGCCATAGTTTGCTTTGTTCCAAGCATTGCATTCAGAAATTGCTAGTAACCCTATTTGCTTCACCTTACCTGGTAGCTAGATGGTGAAGATAATTTCAACACTGCCTTTCAGCATTTGCCCTAAGCATCAGTATCTTATAAGGTAATGAACTAAAGCTCAAATTCATATTAACTAATAATATATATTTTAAATATGTTATAAGATAATATTATTAACATTTATTAAATATTATCCATTTTGAATTTGATAATTTTGTTACAGTTTTACTTTTAAATTACGTCTTCATAAATTTATATATATTATTTCTAACTTTTCTAACTTTTCTAACTTTTCTAACTTTTCTTCCAGATGATATGAAATATTTGGATGTATTCAAGTAATAAATTAATCCACTTTTCACAATAATGAATGGTACACCTACAACAACTCAGCCAACAATTCCCGCATGTTTTATTTTTTCAGCAAGTGGGCACCTCCACTTTTACGTGTTGGTGAAATTCTAAAGAATAAATATAATAGTATTATCACCTTTAATAAAGAACGGTCTTAGAATGACAAAATAGAGCTAGTAAAATCTCACCACCTGTATTTTAAAAATGAAATTTAATATTTATGGATAATTCAATGACCATCTATAGATCTAAAAATATCTTTAAAATATTCTTTTGAAATACTAAGATATGAATTTAAATTTAACTCAATATATAAAATAAAATTTATATCCATTTAAATATTGAATACCGATAATACTTTCTTATTTTTTATGTCACATCATTTATTAAAATTCTCACTTTTGTTAATTTATTTTCCACCTCATACATCAAGATATAATATATACATTATCACCCAAATATAAGCGTAGTGCATACACTTGACATTATCTTTTACATTTTTATATGAAAACAAACTATATTATGATCCATGCATGACAAGCTGTTTACAAATTAGGTTTGATTGTTTTAGAACAGTGTTAAAAAAAATTATATAAAGACCAAGATGAAAATATATATGCTCAGGTACATACTAAGATTGGAATTGATGCCAGCATCTATAATGAACAGTTGACAATCTAATATACCAACCTTTGATTATTTTCTAATGAAAGAGAGGAAAAATAATTATTTTATTTATTGTCCTGTTGCTTTTCAGTCGGCAGATATTTATTTTCAATGGGCACCATTTAGAAGAATGCAGTGGACCCATTGTGTTAAAAAAAGATAGAGAAAAATAATATTTTACACAGCACACATGTGAAATTTATCATTATTTTTTGTTTTGTGCTTTTTGTGGGGTCAATGATGTTTTGTAATAAAAAAAAAGTTTTGTAATAGAAGAGATGGGAAAGTCCGTGATGATGCACTAAGCATTCAAGTTGGATTTGGACTACTTGCACAGTTAGCTCACAGTGACAAAAAGAAAATGCAATATAAATTTATTCACAAATTGACCAATCAAAATGGTCCTAATTGTATCTTCTAATGTTTAAAATTATTAGTCCATGAACTAAAGGGCATGCTGCATTTGACTATGGTCTTATATAGGTCCAATGCCATCTGCTTGGACCTTTTAAATATTCTCTTCTTGCATAATCAATGATACAATGGAAAAAAAATGAAGAAATAAAATAATTATTTTGAAAAGATAGTCCACTATCTCTCATTTTCATTCATCAATGATTATTTTATACTAGAAAAAAAAAACATGAGTTTAGGATGTATATTTACCTTAAGGATTAATGTTACACGTTTATGTTATAAGTGCTTTTATGTCTTAAGCTTTGCCTTTTTCTTCTACTAAATTTTACCTATATATAACATGAGTTGTCTAAATTAATTTGTACAAGGCATAACTAATATAGTTTAATTAAAGTAATGTTTTGTTGTAATATTTTTAATAAAAATGTTCTTATTTAGTCCTTTTAAGTTTATTTTTTATACACTATATCATATTGGTGAAGCAATGAGAAGTCATATAATATATGACTTTAAAAAATATTATTAAATTATTCTAATATTTCTTTATTCTATCTGTTACATTTAAAAAGACATTGATACATTTAAATTAAAATCCATTAATGATTGAATCACTAAGAAAAAGGAGAATCCACTCTCCCCCTTTTGGGGAGAACTTATTTAATAAAATCATGGTGTAGCAGCACAATCTAATCCTAGGTGACCCTGTCCCTTTTCAATAATATACTCTAATCTTTGACCATAAAAAGCTATTATACGCTAATCAAATTATTTGTCTTATTATTTGACAAAAGGATTGTCTAATAATCTCAAAATTATAAGCAAAGAAATAAGATTGATAACATTTTTTATTTCACATATATTTTCATCAATAATGAAAACAGATAAATTTTACTTTTAGGATTCACTCGGAGTCTTTTAAAATTTGGATTAATTTAGGGGTCAATGAAACAGTGATCATTTTCAATTTTAGAATATATTAATTGATTCATGCTGTGATAGTTCTTTATTTTTCTCCAACATTATTTAGAGTTTATAATTTTTATAAAGATAATACAATGACGCTAGTTTCTCATCTTGAATCAGAAAAAAAAAATATTATAATTATGTTCCGGAATGATCTAAATAAAATTATAATTATAATTTGAGAGAAAGAAAAATGGACCTAAACTTAAAAGGATAAAATTGTTAATAAATTTTTAAACAAAAAATAAACTAAAAGATTAAAGCTACAGTTTTGTTAGAAAATAAAATTAGATCACACTATCCTTAACTATGAATAGATAAAAAAAATTATGTAGGTAGCATAAATTAGTGATCAATAATAAAAATTAAGTGAGTTTAATATTTGAGTTATTGAGTGAGAAATTATTGTAAATAATATTAATCTTCAAATAATAAAAATTAGATAGATGAAATTATTAAGTATCCAAGTATGAGTCTAAGTCCCACATTGGGTAAGAATGAGAAAGTTGAGCAATATATAAAAGAAGATTCACAAACCCAAATCCAAACTCAATGTGGACTCTCACTTGAGAGGAAAATTGTTAGATATCAAAATGTGAGTCTAAGTCCTTATATATTTGACGTTATTCTTATTTTGTAAAATCTCCTCAAATTTATTATAATTGAATTATTATAGTGATATCTACCAAGACTAAAATTTAAAAATATAAAATAAACTTAAAAGTAAAATATATTTTAAATATTAGTATTTTTGATATAAGTGATAAATAAAGACCTAAAAGAGTAATTTGTGGGTAGAAAAATGAAAGGATGATAAAAGGTGACGAGGATAGGAATATGTGGAGGCAGTGGCACATGAATAAACAAGGTGTGGCATTGGGCACTGTGTAGGTCCTTTGGTATCTCTAAGAATATGACAACTGACCGATGTGGTCGTGGAAAACGCGTCATCATGCATCTTCACTCCAAACATCAAGATGCTAAGAATCTTTTGCACAAGTCATACATTAACAAAATTATTTTTTTATTATACACCAATTTTTATATCACTTTTTTTATTTAATTACAAAAACAATACACTGTGCACCAGATTATGTCCTTTTTTTCAAACCTATTCTTATTTCTTTCATAGAAAAATATTCATAACATGAATTATTACCGTTTAAGACTGCGTTCCCATATGAAAAAAAAAAATAAACCCCGCAAATTTACTATTTAAGTATAAAGACAAAAAAAGTAAAAAATAATTTTCCCTTAATTTAAATAATTTTATCTTTTATTTTTCCACTCATTTCTTATCTATCCCCGTTCCAAACAATTCCTATGTCATTATTTGAGAAGACATACCTTCTATGATATCTAATTCATTAATGGAAAAAAAAAAAACATTAACTACCAAAATGAAAGGACAGGGCCACTTTTATCTTATATACATAATGGTGTATTTATTATAGCGTAACATAAAACTCATTTATTTAATGTTAAGAGTATTGAAATATTTAGAATTCGTTGCACCCGTTTATGGTCTTTTATATAAACAATTTTGTTTTATATGAGTCATTTTCATTCTCTAAGTGCCTAAAACCATATTTGCAAGGAAATATACTTATACAATATTTTTGTTTATTTAAATTATTTTAACATTAACAGTATACAATATCTTAAAATATTTCCAATAAATTTTAAAATTAAATAAGCTAACTCGTTTTCTAACCATACTGTAAGAAAGATTATTCATCAGTTTTATCAGGACTAATTACCGGAAACAACAATTTATTGATTTAAAATATACCTTACTTAAAAATGTAATGCAAAAACTAAAAGTACTACAAAGACAAAAAGTAGATCTTTATATTTTACAACTTTTTGTCAAATAATGTAAAAATATTTATTCTTCAATTTTTTTATCTCACCAACAAAATAATTGTACTTATGTTATTTTTTATTTTATTTTATTTCTATTTTAACTTTGTTTTATTCATAAAACTGGAAGAATTGCAATTTTGTTTTATTCATCACGTTTAAAAGGTAGGGATTAGTTTTGTGAGAGTTTAAAATAGACACAATAAATAAATATTTTAATGTTTTATATATAATATTATAAATTAATTTCTTCTATATTTATCTAAAAGTTTCATCTTTCGGAAATTCATTCTTTTGTCATTTTTTCTTTAAGATTGTGATTCCTTTTTTATATCTAACTTAAAACATAATAGGTCCAGATTGATTCGTCATAAAAAGTGTTCAAAACTAAATGATCATATTTTTAATTAAAGTAAATTTTTTTCTCCTAAATATATGAGATCTTCATCTTGTTTTGCATGCATGATATTGGATTTGTGTGTGCATGCACAATCTCGTTAAAAAAATGAATATGAGTTAGTCAAGGTCAACAATGATATATTTGCTTTTGAATCAAGTTTTTTAGAATAATTTAGAATTTTCTAAATTCTTTTCTATTGGCGTGAATGCTTTGAAGAATAACTTTTAGAATGTTCAATTTTTTTTTCTTCTAAATATTTTGTTAATTATAATATTGTTTCAAATATGGGTTTAGACTCATTTTTCATATATTTGTGCTGATTTTTATGTTCTTGTATGATTGTAATTCTAAGACAATTTATTGAGATAGATTAAATTTTGTTTGGTTGGTATTTATTTATATTCACAGTTTAATCAATTCTATTTTATATAAATTCACATTTGGGTCTATATCACACCACTACTAAGTTAAATTAATTTAAAAGAATATTTTGAAAAAATTATAGGTTAAGTGACAAGTTGAACAAATATTTAAAAAATTAATTAAATCTGAATATTTTCAATGTATGAGTTTAGAGAAAATAATCTCTACTTAATAAGATAAGACTGATTATTTTGTATTACATATTTTTTTTCTTCTTTAAACTACTATTCCTTTAAAATAAAACTTTAAACTATTTATATCTTTTAAGAGTCTCTTGGTATTTTTAAGATTATGTAGCAATTCAACATCAACATGATTCGTGTGTTTTTATCTGGATAAAAGATAAAAAAAAATAAGAACATATGTGTAACAAGTTAAACATTAAATCTCCGTCATAAAGGTTTAAAAGGATTGTCATGGATATTACTAAAAAAACATTTTAACAAAGATTGTAATAACCTTTTATTAACAATGACAGAGTCGTTGTTAATACAATTGTTATTAAAAAAAATAGGTTTTGACAAAGGTTAAATCAACATCATATAATGACAAGAGGATATTATATTATATCAAAATGGTTATTGTATGTCATACACAAAATACACATAATGAAATATGATAGAGAACATTTATTAATTAAATCATCCTTATAAACAATATAATAACAATTGTGATTAAAACAAATGTGTGTTTTTTCTTTTTCGTTTTTAATGTTATTTTTGTCAATTATAAATAAAAGTCAATATTAAGTGAGAAAAAAAGAACAAAAAGAAAATCAATACAAAAAAGAAAGCGACACCTAAAATGGAAAGTCATACTATTAATTCTCATCATATTGTTACTCAAATTCACAAAAATATTACTGCATATCGATCAACAGAATTGTCGAAAAATCGTCATATATTTTCTAATTACTAATGACTTATTCTCTACTAATGTTAGCATCACACTCGTCCAAATTATCACATATATCTTCTTTTAAAGTATCCTTTTACATTATCACTATAAGATAAATTATCCAATTATTTTAGAAATAGTATATTCATATTAAAAGTTAGAGTTATAATATTTGACACTACATATCGTAAAATACATGTATTATTTAACACTAAAATTAATAATTATTTTATTATTATAAAATATTTTACTAAGAAACTAGTATTAACTAAAAATAACTGATAAACAGTTATATCAAACTATATTTTTAGAAAAAATTAAAAGTTAATATGTACCCGCAGGAAATAAATATTTTTAAATAAGAACGAGAGTTAAAGTTTTTACCTAATGTAAAGTTTGTTTTTGGCTGGTAAAAAAAGATATAAAGTTTATTTAGAAAAATATATGAACCTTAGTTCCAAATTTCTCTCTAATTCAAAAGTCGGCATCTTGATTCTTGTTATCGTTTCCTCATTTTACTCGTGCAACCTTCTCCTCCTTTGCTACGGTCACTATAATTTATAACCAATGTATTATTTTTATGAAAATATTATCGTGTTTTTTTTTCTTTTTATTTATATTCATTTATTGCCGACAAAAAAAATTATGGTGTTTCTTCTAACATCAAATACCCTAGCACCAGAGTAAATTACGTGGGTCATATAGAAGACATATTTTGTAGTATTACACGTAACTTCTTTCCCTTAAACCCACACAATTCACCTCCATAACCCTTCACATGCCTATCTTACACCCAATAAAAGTGAAATTTCACATACTTATCTAAGTCCCATATTATGTGACATTTATTTTCACCAATTCAAACTTTTCATAAAAACCATAATTCACAATATAAAAAAATAAATTATTTAAACAGACTTTACAATATAAATTTTGTAAAATGAAAAAAAAAAATAATATAAAACTGTAAACTTAGCCTAACAACCACTAACGGACAAATTTTTGCCCCAAATAACTAGAAAGACGCGACCAGAAACATTGTTTTCAACAGCGGTGATTGATAAATAATACAAAGACAATACAAATCGGTATTTTCTTTCTAAACATAATTACCACTTTATTAAAGCGTGTGAGAAAATAGTTAATTAATACAGGAATTTATATCATATGAGTAATAAGTTAAGAAAAAAATATGTATTAATTACATTCTTTATAAAAATGCTTTCTAAAACTAGAAGTTTATAAAAGAGAGTTATTATCAATGTATTTATTGAGGTCGCTAAATCTTATTAGTAATAATTAGAAAGTATTAAATTTTATGCACAATGAGTTTATATTTTTACAATTTTATTCAATTATAAATTATTTTAAACTTGAGGTTTAAATTTTTTAATATAAAATTCAATAATCTTACCAATTGAAAAATGAAAGCTTGGAATTCACTTAAATTTAATTTAATAACAAAGTGTATAAGAGTGTTAAATAATAATAAAAATAAATATTGTCATCCATATTATTTAATATACTCTTTATTGTTGTCTTAAATTTGTTTAAAAATGTAAGATTTGTTAAATCCTTTTCTTCCCACTCCTTGTTTTAAGTATCTATAAAACTAAACAATATTGTTTAATTTTACAATTTATTTCTGTAACTTTCCCCATTATTCTTTTCCTTTTTAAGGAAAAGTTAGGTCACACACTTCATTAAAAAAAAAAAAAAAACTCTTTAAAAATAACTTATTTTCATAAAAAATTAATATATTACAAAAATATATTAAAAATATTTACATATTCTATATATATATATATATATATATATTTATGTAGATTTATTCTAAAATAGGAAATGTTTTTTTAAGGAAAATAAAAATGTGTTAGAATGTAGAAACTTATATTAAGTAGAAAATGCGTTAGCATATATGTATGATTCCATAGAATTAAAAACCTTTTCCAACATAGAAAAATTCTTTAAAAAATTTAAGTAGTCTTATTAGTTCAAGTCAGACTAATCAATTCAAGAATATAAACAGAAAAAAAAAAATTAACCGTGTTTAGATTTTATGTCCCATAGAATTTACTAGAAACAAGTAATCAAATCCCACTTTTCATGTTTCTTACATTATCAAGCCAAATGTAATAAAATACATTATTCACTTATTTTAACGAGAAGTTATTTATATACAATATATACAATACTAGAAAAGCACACGTGTCCACATCTAGAAAAGCGTGTACAAATAATTTAATTTATCATTAAATATTGCAATTTAAAAATTTATACAAAAATATATTTTAAATTTAACGTTGGTTGAAGTAATAAAAATGGGAGGAGTTACGTGAATGATAATTGCAGCTGCAATGCAAAACATGGAAATGAAAAAGCAATACACTTGCAGAGAGAGAAGAGGGTGGGGCCCACCACAATGCAACATCGCTCGTGCATGTCACGGGCGCTCTCGTTCATGAGCCGCCATCACTTCCACCACAAATTCATATTATTCCCTGTGCTTCATTCGGTCCTTGAGATTGGGAAGCATTGGTGCCTAGCTAAGCTAAAGCTAAACCCTTCAGTTTTAGCTTAGCTTCTTCTGCTTTTGCTTTCTCCACCGATAAACACCCACCACCACCACCCACCACCATGTCTTACACCACTTTTCTTCACTCTTGCTTCCTTCTCTTATCCCTCCTCTCAGCTCTTTCCTGTGTTTCCATGTTCTCTGGTAATTCTTTTCTTCTCTTTTACAGTTGTCTCAGAAAAAAAAAACAAAAAAAAAACATAAAATAAGGTTGTTGTGTTGTGTTTTGTTGTTGTTGTGGTGGAGTCTTTGCATGAAGTGCAGAGACATAAGTCACCCTTTTAAGGATTCAGATTCCGTTTCCATGATGTTAGCACAAGATCTCTTTTTTCTTTCTCTCTCTCAGATTTCGATGCAACAGAGCCCAGAAAAGGCACACTCAGCGTGGTGACGGTTGAGATTCTCCCGTTTCTGGCGTCACCTTGAATCTCTCTCAGCCAGCTTACGCAAAAAGGGGTCTTTTTTTGATAAAATATTCATGTGGGTCCTTGTATGGTGATTCTCCCTTTGACCATTTCTCTGGGTGTGCCTTTCTGGGTTTGTGTTGGGCCTGTGGATGAGTTGACACCTGATTCACATGGAGATGGCGTTTGTGTGAGGATTGAGTAGAGTGAAATCAGAAATTTTGTGTTTTGTTTGGTTGCTATATGTTGCGTGGTGCTGATGGGTCAATTCATGACTCTTGTTTGTTCACTGGAGATGCTTGTGTTGACAAGATGATTTATAATAACTTATTATTCTGATTGGGACATCTGAGTTCAAGTTGTGTCTGAATGAGTAGGGTGTTGGTAGGAGGGGTATGCTACTCTTATGGGTCAGATTTTGACATTAAAATTAGTCAGTATATAAGAGAAAGAGGACGATGTGAGTATCTTGTTTTTTATGGCAATTGAAAATTTTTTTTCTTCATATTTATAGTGAGAAATTTTGTGTAACTGGCTCAATTTAATTTAGAAAAAGGAGTAAAGAAAAGGGGAAGCACAGGGTAGCTTTGTTTGTTCTTGTTGATGGATGTGATTGATTGCGTGAACTTGCTAAGTACCTATTTGAAATGATTAGGTATTGAGACAGGAGATTTAGAAAAAAGAGATGATTTGTTTCCACAGATTCTAAGAGACGAGGCAGTGGCGAGGCTTTATGAGCTTGGGAAGGTAACTTATCTGAACTCAGCTTTACCCTGATAAGTTTTCATTTATATTTCTACTCATGCATGTATGAGTTACTGTTCTTGACCTCAATGATCCAGATCCATACAGGAAAATGCAGATAACTTCAATGTCTGTCAGTTTTAAAGCATAGCATTGAAACAAATGCGCAACATTATGTTATCTAAATTGCTTATTTCATTACTTACACTTCACTGTAGATTTTTTATTCTTGGAAGTTAATGTTGTTGTTGGATATACAGGTGAGTGATGGTAAAGGCTATTTGGAGAGGACATTCTTGAGCCCTGCATCCATGAGGGCAATTGATCTTATTCGTAAATGGATGGAGGATGCTGGTTTGAGAACGTTAGCCTTCTAACTTCTTCAACTCTGAACAGTTTTTCTGAAGACATGACTGATGCTTTTGTTCTTTGCAGTTGGGTGGACCAAATGGGAAATGTACATGGTCGAGTCGAGGGTGCAAACGCAAATGCTGAAGCTTTATTGATTGGTTCTCACATGGTGAGGCTTTTGTTCCCTCAATTTGTTTAAAATAAAATTGAACCTTTCCTTGACAATAGTGACAATCCATTTTAATGATGGATATTAGGACACTGTTGTTGATGCTGGGATGTTTGATGGATCCCTAGGAATAGTCTCTGCGATATCTGCCTTGAAGGCCATGCATGTCAATGGAAAACTGGAAAAGCTAAAGCGTCCCGTTGAGGTTAGTCAAGTAACTGATATAAGTTTGCAATAAAAGAGTACGTTGAGGTTAGTCAAGTAACTGATATAAGTTTGCAATAAAAGAGTACAGGTTTGTGCTCACTGCTCCTTAATTTATTGCTTAGTTTGGTAATAATGACATGCACTGAGAAAAATGTACATGGAAATGTTGGAACAATGCTACTGTTTTATTGATGCCATCTTATCTTTGCAATGCTTCAGGTTATTGCATTTAGTGATGAAGAGGGTGTAAGATTTCAAACTACTTTCTTGGGGAGTGGTGCTATAGCTGGTATTTTGCCTGCTACAACATTGGAGATATCTGATAAGAGGTTTCACCTTGCAACTTTCTAGTTACATTTATGATAAATTTTGTATCATCATTATATTTATTCATATACCTCTTTCAGGGATGTAATGATAAAAGATTTTCTTAAGGAGAACTCAATAGACATCACAGAGGAAAGTCTTTTAAAGCTCAAGTATGACCCAAAATCTGTTTGGGGTTATGTTGAGGTGTGATAAACATTTTCATTGTTCTTCTCTTGAGGTATTTTTCTCAATAATTTCACCTCTAAGCTCATAAAAATTTGCTTGCATGTTTATTACATTTTGCAGGTTCACATTGAGCAGGGTCCTGTGCTAGAACAAGTTGGTTTCCCACTTGGTGTGGTTAAAGGCATAGCTGGACAGACACGATTGAAGGTATGTTACAAATAAACTTTTTTGTATAGTTGCTTGGATCAGTTGTGGTTGTTCCTTCTGTGTGAACCCAACAAGATATAACTGATTATCTAAGTTGTGTATGTATAGCAACCGATATATCTACACACTGATCTTGTTAGATACTCTTGCCTTTGTATATGTTGGTTTATAATTCATACATAAACAAACCATGCAGGTTACAGTTAGAGGATCACAAGGTCATGCTGGAACAGTCCCAATGTCCATGCGCCAGGATCCAATGGCGGCTGCTGCGGAACAAATTGTAGTCTTGGAAAGCCTCTGTAAACATCCTGAAGAATACCTTTCTTATGATGCTCATTGCAGTGATTCAACAGTGAAATCACTGTCAAGCTCACTTGTCTGTACTGTTGGAGAGATATCAACATGGCCAAGTGCCAGTAATGTCATTCCAGGCCAGGCAAGCGATGAGTTTCTAAAATGCGCTGACCCTGGAATGTCAAAGTGGCGTGTGTCATCATTTCATATTTTTGTAGTTGAGGCTCATGATGACAGTGAATTTTTCACTTGCTGTAGGTTACATATACCGTGGACATAAGAGCAATTGATGACCTTGGACGTGAGGCTGTTATCTTTGATTTGTCAAAACAAATTTACCAAATATGTGACAAGCGTTCAGTTTCGTGCATTATTGAACACAAGGTTTGGTTGACCTTCTGTTGTTTTCCTCAGTTGTTTTCTGAATTGTACTAACAAAACAATCAGTAACTTTGTTGTGTTCACTTCAGCATGATGCAGGTGCTGTGATTTGTGATTCTGATCTGAGTTCTCAGCTCAAGTCTGCAACTTATTCTGCACTCAAAAAGATGGAGGGTGACATTCAGGATGAAGTGCCAACATTAATGAGTGGAGCAGGCCATGATGCAATGGCAATATCTCACTTAACAAAGGTGACACATTTTTGTCCTTGTGTGTAGGTTTTGAGATGTAATTTACTCTGCAGAATCTGACGATGAATGAGGATTTTGAACAGGTGGGAATGCTGTTTGTGCGATGTCGTGGAGGCATCAGTCACTCTCCACAAGAGCATGTGCTAGATAATGATGTCTGGGCAGCTGGTTTAGCAACCTTGTCATTTCTGGAAAATCTATCATAAGTGATATGATAACTGTGTAAAGCAATAAATAGATGTTATAGCTTGTAATTATAGGTTAATTTATTGAGTTAATTCATGAGTTAACTCTTTTTCTTTAGTTGTTTGTGTCTTCTTATAGTTGTGTAATTGAATTTTTGGTTTTAGTTATCCTGTTATCAGGAAACGGCTCCAAGTTGTTCTGCATTTTTTCTTTGCCACTGTGGGATAAAGTTTATGACTGATTTTATTTTTTACTTCAATAGGTATATAATGTTAGTGTAAATGTCATCTAATCATATTATACAATGTTTATCATACTTGGTGTGGCTTGGAAAGTAGTTTTCATGAAAGTAAAAACAAAGTTATCATCATACACAAGGAGTTGATGTTAGATGATAATATGAAATGATGGTGAATGTATGGATTATTTGTTCCCACACAAATGCTTGGCCCTCAACCCTGCTTTATGGAATCAAATTTGTGGCAAATATATTTTGAATGGTTCTTTAAATGGAGGAGATTGAAAGAGATAAGGCAAACCATATTTGATTCCTAAATTACAGAAACATATGGTAGAATTGGGAAGAAAAGTTGATGTGGAAGTGCAACTCTTGGCCATTAATTGTCTTGGTACAAAATAATTTGTGGGAATGATGGAGTTATGTCCAATCAGACGTGAATAATTGAGCATAAAAGGAATGTGAATGAACATTTGTGGTCAAAGTTCAAAGGTAACTGTCACAATAAAGAAAGGAACACGAACCTTCTAATTCGTTTTAGATCATCGCATAAACTTTGGATATCCTCTCACGTTGTTTAATGTTTATTAGGTACACAAGGACACTCATACTTTAATGTTTATTAGGTACACAAGGACACTCATACCATAGTCTTAACTTTAACATTTAACATTTGTATGTTATAAAAGACATTCATTAAAAATAATTTTTATGTTTAACCGTGTGAATTTTATAAAATTATTGTATTAGACCAAAACTTCTAATATGTGAAATGATAAAATTCATTTTAAAATAAGATCTCAGTGAAATCTTATATAGAAATAATCTAATACAATCATAATCCAATTATTTAACGGTTTAAGTAACACATAGTTGAATGATTAAGTAAACATTATTAGAGTATTATTAAACTTAAAATTTAAGATAAAATTCATGTGAATGACAGAGAAAAGTACGCCATAAATTAGTAGTTAATGATTTATAATATAATGGAATGTCTTCATGTTAGATGGTGGATTTTGGAATGAGATGGCTAATTTTACATTTTAAATTTTGGTAGGTTCCATAATAAAAAATAACAATCAAATAAAATAACTATATTATAACAGAAAGTTATACCCATATAAAATATTTAAGTGTTCAATATCTATTAAATACACATATAATTCTCTTTATAGAACTAAGGTAACAGAATAACAAAAAAGAAAATAACAATCACTAAAACACTTAAGACAAAATATAATCTAATATAGCTAGAAGATGGTAACCACAATTTTTGTAATCTTCACCAAATGATCATGATTTGATTTAAAGCTAATAAATTTGGTTTTTGTATTGATTATGTGTTAAGGTTTGGTAGCTGGCTTATAATATTGCAATTTTATACAGCAGTTGCACAATGGAAGTCTTTGTAGGGTGCATTTTACACTATGCCAATACTTTTCTTTAGTCCTATAAGCCCACTGTATCTTGAAGGAAATTCTTGGGTATACCTTATTGCATCTAAATTATATAGAGATTTACAAAGAGGAATAAAATCTAAAGTTAAAAGTTTTACACATATTGAAGCTTATCATCATCAATGATTTCTTTTCTTTAGTATTTTCTTCATTTTTATGGAGTCATCACTTTGGATTTTAATTAGAGAAAGTGGTTCAGATAAATAATTATTATTAATAAATTTTCTGATATTTGCATTAATTATTATAGATAATCTTGTTAATAATTCAATAGAAACATCTAATGTAATTACTTAAAAAATTAATATAGTTGAGCATGTTAGATGTTTGCATACTCACAAATAACTTAGAAAAAAAAACACTTAGTAATATAAACATACACTCACTGTTCTTTCTTCATTAAATGTTTTTCATGTTCATATTGTAATACAAAAATAATAAGAAAAGTATATCCAATCATCTAATATTAAAATCGCCTTCAAATCCTAAATTTTAAATTTAGAAAAAAAAAATCATTGAAATGGAATTTCCTATATATCCTTCCTAAATTTATTAGAAAACCTGATTTAAAACTAGGGTATTAAAGATGGATTTTACAAAACTTAAGCTCAATTTTATTTTTACCTTAATACAATTTTTAAAGGTTAGAGTTTGTATGGGCTGGTTAACATATTCATCCAAATTTTTATTTATATTTATTTGAATTCATATTTAGCAAACAAATATCAACTACCTATTTTATGAGAGAGAGAAATGAATGTTATTAATGATTATAATATTCTAAATCATATTCACAAGTTGTACACATTGGTGGGATAATATAGATCATTCTTTAATGAACTTAATAGTAATATTTGGATCTTGTCTCAATGAAGTTAGACAATTATTTGATTATGGTCAAATTAATCTTAATATGTAAAGCTCATACCTAAATATGTTTAATCAAATAGATACCAATACTGATATAAAAGACATTTGATCATTGAAAACTTCATGATAAGTTACATTCTCATATATTGAGACAACTACATCATAATTCAACTTCCCACAATTTGGAGAAGGAGACTCCCAAAAGAGAGACCTGTAATGTTGAGAATTGATGAAAAAGTTGAGAATGAGTTTCAGAAATAAGGCAATTGATTCCAGTCCATAACTTCTCTATCTTGATAATATACAAAACAAAGAGGTTCTAGAGATATTGGTATCAGAGAGGATAAATTCATTTCTTTTTTTCCTACAGAATGGGAACTGTTATTGTAAAAATGGTTTCTCATCTAAAATCATTCAATATTTTTTAAGGTTTTAAACCAATTGGGGAGATGGAACTGTAAAAAGTTAAGATGAGGAGTAAAGAGTTAAAACAAATAAAATTTGGTATGTAAGGAGTTAGAATAAATAAGGAGTTAAATATATTATACACATAATCCATCAAACAATGGAAAAATTGAAAGATATCATATATCTCAAAAAAAAAAAATGATATATATAAATTGAAAAAGCTTATCTCAAAAAAGTATATTAAAGAAATTTTAACCAATCTCTTTTAAAGAAAATTTTTAAATTGAAGTAAAACTAATTGTAAACTCATTATTTTAAAATATTAATCACCATATAAATAAGAATAAGACATAGTACGTGCTTTAAAATTCAAGAGTGAATTTTAAAACACTCATTTATGTAAAACATCTCGACATTATAACTATAAATAGAATTATTTTTGTCAGAATGTGTTTTTTTCAACCTTCTTTCCTCTGCTCTTTCTACTTAAGGTTGTCTTTTTTCTTTAATTTATTTAATTTCAACTACTTCTTTTTTATTAATTATGTTGTGTGAAGTTTTAACAGCAAAAGTTTAATATGATACATAATTAAGAAATTAAGATAATAAAATGTATTTATTATTTATATTGTGAATGGGAGAGCAAGTTGTTTATGTTAAAATAAACATAGTAGTTATTTGTTTAACTCCAAATATTTACACAGTTTTAGAAATAATTATTTTTAAAAAATATTTAAACATGAAATCATAAGTTAAAAGTTAAATTTGATAACCACTTATTAATAATCTGTTTTTCACATAAAATAAATGTCATTAATTAAAAAATATTAGTGGTAAACTCATCAAAAAAACTTTAATGGTAAAATATAAAAAAATGGGAAAGTGTAGTGGTATAATATACAATATGTGTTGTTTCTTTGTTTTCTTTTTCTTCATTGATTGTTCCAGATCCCATGAATTGGTTATTTAGGGATTATTTTATAATTTTTTATGAATAAAAAATTGAATTAGGTAATAATTTAAGTTATTTAAAAATGTATGAATGTCATAATTTTAAAATATTCAAATACCTCAAAGTTAAATTGATTTTATTTTAAATTTTTTAGTTTTTAAATGTTTTTTAAGTAAGGCAAGTCAAATATATTGAATTTTAACTTTCTTATTTGGATAAGTATTTTAGGGTGTAAGGTTTATTATTTAATTGATTGATAATATTTTTCAATTGATTAATGTTCAGTCAGAAAATTTTAGTTAATATTGACAATTTTTTCTCAATTGATATTGGTCAAAATTGTTTTCAATTAATATTAACTATAATTACTTAAATCGAAATCGATCAAGCTTATTTTCACGATGTTATTGATTAGGGGTTATTTTTACCAATTTTTTTTATTAATATCAACGGAATATCTTTCTAATTAACATTGGAAAAAAATCATAGTTAATATTGATTGAAAGTTTTCTTAATTAATATTAAAAAATAACAATAAACTATTGATAAAGAATAATATTGATATCTTTGATAAAAAAAAAATCATTATAGACATCGAAAAAATAATGATGACGTTGACAAAATCTAAATCATATTTACTAAGAAGTAATCTCTCCACATTGATTAATATCAAACAATAAATAATAGTGATGTAAAACAATAACAAAAATAATTCGAATCATGTAAATAAAAAATAATTTCTACTAACATGAAATAAAAAAAAAAAAAAAACCTTTAACAAAAAAAAAAAAATTTTCTAAAAAAAAAAAAAAAAAAAAAAAAAAAACCCTTAGCGACATAAGCTGAAAAGTAATGCATCCGACATTAGATACGTTGTCTGAAATTAAATCTAATTAATATGTGTGGACCAAAAATCATATCTATGTCCCAGTGAAAATTAAGTTTAGAATAAAATACAAATAAAAGTGATATGAATTTGAAAATATAATGAATTTCAAACTTTTAAGTTTTCTATAAAATTAAAAATGTTTTAATTTTAATATAAAAAAATTACTCTGGTTAAATTATAAAATTTTAATTTCTTTTAAAATTTTCTACCTAAACATCATATTTTATAAAAAAAATATTTTAAATTTTTTATAAAAATAAATTATCATTTTTAAATTACCTCTTCAAAACGCATTATTAAAGACAAAGATAACTGAATATGAGATTTGAAGACTTCTCAAACATGATATTTATCTTTAAAAAAATTATAAGAAATTAGGGTCTCTAATAATGACAACAAAATATATGGTATTAAATTTTAACGACTTTAATCTTTAATTATCTTGTAAAATAAAGATAAAAATAAATTTTATAGTTATTTTATAGCGTCTTTGAATTATTGTTTAAAATCCTTAAATCTCCACGTTTGAACGGGAACACTAAATAAACCAAAATAAACCAACACGTTCTTAGTGACATAAACTTAGGGACAAAATTAAACAGGGAAAATAGTACTTTGACTCTACTATTTCTAAATAAATATTCATTTGACACTGTTTTATATTAATAAAATATTATATATTAATAAAATAATAATATTTTTCGGTGTTAGAATATGTATAAAAAAACTCTGTAGTTCGAATATTGGATCCCTCTTTTATGTGATAGTTTTTTAATGCGAAAGTTAATTACCATTTTAAATAATTTTGGATTAAATATTAATGCTCGAAATCGACAACTAAGTTTAACTTTCGCTTATATAATATATATATATATATATATATATATATATATATATTATTTATTATATTTTTTTTTTTTTTTTTATCATAGTGAATATACTCTTTTTGCCTTTTTTAAATACACCTCCCCAATTTAGAAGGATAAAAACCTAATTTCTAACTGCAAGTAACTATTTTTATGAAAAAGAGAAAGTTAAAATTTTATGATTAAGGAGAATTATGTTTTTAAGTTAAATTTTGAAAACAATAAACAGAAAATTAAATAAATTTATTTTGTATGACTCTTAAATTTATTATCTCTAATAAATAATCCAATTTTTCTCAAAAGAATTTAGATAATCCATTTAACTAGAAAAGTTTTCATCAATAAGTTTCTTTTCTCTTTGCATTTCAAATCTCTCATCTTTTTATTTTAGGTATGATACTCGATTTATTGTATGTGTGATTAGTTGAAAAAAAATTAATTCTAACTATTTTGTCATTGTTATTTGTTAGATTTGACTTCTTGTGAATTATTAAAGAAGTTTTTTTGAATATTTTTTATTTTTTTTTCTATAGTTAGATATTTTAGATAATAAGATCATTTTTAAGTAAGATAAATTAACTTATATTTTGAATTAAACTAAGTAATAAGATGAGATTTAAGGAAATCAATTATGTTTAAAATTTATTTATTGACAATATATTTGAATAATTAATTGGATTGTAAAATTGAATGACAAATAGTAGGTTGACTTCTCAAGTAACATAGAGATATAAAATATTTGATGTGGATATAGTATTTCTTTGCTCAAAAGATCCAAATGATACTAAAGTGACGATGTTAGTGGCTTGTATCAGAAGTAGACTATGAAACCTATATGTAAGCGTAATCCAACTCGGTAACGGATGACTCGATATGCCCAACAATCTTGCTAGGATAGGCTCTAATACTACATTAGGAGTGGACTTCTAAGCCTAACACAATCCTACAAAACCGGTTTGTAAGGTGATGTTTGCACCTACTTATAAACTATTGAAAAGCCTTATCTCTAGTCAATGTGAAATCTCCAACAGCTTTAGTGATCACCTCTAGTGATATGTTGTTTAGAAACTTAGGAAATATATAAACATATGAATGCATAATAATAAAAAGTTAAATCTTCTCAATTCTTTAAATTATTAAATAGTTTCATGATCAACTTAAGTTAAGTTAAGGATTCCAATCAAGATATCAAATTTTGAATACAGAAATTAATATCAGAACAATTATTACTCGTACATGTACAAAAAAAATAAAGAAAATAAAAGAAGTGGTGAGCCACTTGAAGAAGAATAAACTGATTGTATACTACTTCAGGATAATCTTGAATGTTGAATCACTACTTGACTTTTAGGAATGAAGATAAGCCTTTAGAAAAATCTTCACATAGTAAAAGTATACAAATTTTACTTTAATTCATGTCTCAAAAGCATTCTTACGAAGGAAAGACATGGTTATTTATAGGACAAGTCATCTTCATACATAAAACCAATTGCAAGTAAATAAAATGTAAATCCTAATACCCTATATGTTAACCAAATTCATAACCAACAAAAGATGAGGAAAATTCAAATTTTTAAAATTCAAATGGCTTGATACTTGGCTTGAATGGAGGAAGGTTCAAACCATGTCATTGGTTTGAATTGAAGAAGGTTCAAATTATGTCATGGTCACACTTTTCTTTCCTTGTCACACATGTGTCTTAGCCAAATTTGAATGAGATCTATCACTGAATTTGCTTTCTTGTTTCTTTCTTTCTTCTCTAATAAAAAAACTAAAATATTACATTCATTTGGACATCTAATGAAACCTAATTACAATCTAATTAAAACTCTACTTGCAACTAAAAATTACAAGAGAATAACTTATCATTTTTACAAGTCCAAGGAATACACAACAAAGAATTTAAAAAATTATTTTGGTGAACAAGAACATATGTTCTTGTCATGCTTCTAATCAGTAAAGAATTGTATGCTTCCACTTTTCTTTATTTTCTTTTTCTTTTTTGTCATTCATGCTATCGTGTAGTTTTTTTGAGACAAAATTCTTTTGGTGAAGAATTGCAATTCAAGTTTTTAAGTGTCACTTGAGTAGAATACTTGTTGTTCAAAGAGTATTGTTTGAGTGAAAGAAATATCATATCAATTTTCTTTTAATAAACAATATTATTTAAACAATAATACCTGTTCAAGTGATGTATCTACGTAATTTTTATTTTGTTTATTTAACTTATAATAAAAAAATTACCAAAAAATATGTAAGAAGTTATTAATACTCGATATAGGTGTAAAAAATATTAGTAACGTGATACAGAGATATAAAAAAATCACCAATACTCATTATATATGAAATTACTCTATTGTGTGAAAATTATTAGATAAAATTAAAATTATAACAATACAATTATTTGATAAACTAAATAGATATAAAAATATTTACAAATAAAACTTAATATCAACTTCCTATCATTTAATATTTTATATATATATATATATATATATATATATATATATATATATTTTATATTTAATTTTTTTTTATATTTGATACCATTAATATAAAATACTTTTTAATTTTCCCTATTTGCATTTATTTTATAAGTATAATGATTATGTTAACATCTAGTCTAACCAAAATATTAATAAGAAGTTACCTCTATATATATATATATATATTAAAAAATGTATTAATAGAGTCTATACACAAATAAAAAAAAATATACAGCCAATCATTTAAATTTAACTTCAATATAATATTTTATCGAAAATATCCATTTATTTAATTAAAAACTTTTTAGGTACTAACAACCTTTTAATTTAGATGAATCATTTGTCCCTAAAAAATGATATGAGCACGAATTTGGTTAAACATTTGGAAATTGGAAAGCAAATCACATTTCGAGAATTGGAGAAACAAGAATCTAAAGTTATGAAAATGTCAGAGACTTTTAAAGCAATCACAACAAAAACAAAAAACAAAAGTGATTTCCATTTCTAAGCATCGGGTTTATCCCACTTAACACGTGTAATGACAGTTACGACCATGGTTTTGGCTCTTAGCAAACGGTATTCTTTCATTAACTTAATCGCTTTTTCACTCAATACCGCGGCAAAACCACGATCATGGTCCACGGTTTTTTTTCCCTCAGTATTCAGGTTTTACTTTCCAGTCCTTCAACTTTTACCTATTTACACTAATAAACCCTCTTTAACATTCTCATTTAGAATGAAATTGTTTATAGTTTAATAATTAATAACACTCAGTATAATAGTATATCACAGTTAATTTACTCTACAAAAATATTTTAAATGATTAAATACTACAAATTTCAGAAAAAAATGAAAGTAATTTATTTTTTTGGTATAGTACTGGTACCATTTGTACCATTCAGTTTAAGATGGAAATAATAAAAGATAATAAATCTAAAATAAATTGTAATTTTATATACATAGAATAGCATGAATTATTTACCTTTTTATAGTGGTGTAAGAAAATATTTTTATGATAACAATTAATAAAATTAAATCACAATAATGATTAATAATAAAAGAATAAATAAATTAAATATTTATTTATCACTTAATTCTTAAAATTAATGTTATCCTATCTTAATAATTTCTTTGATCAGAGTGATTCTTTCAACCACGTAGGCATGCGATTATTTTTCTTTCCTTGACACGTGCATACATTTAAAATATATATATATTTTGATGTTTTCGGTGATCTTTATTTAAACTAAATTATAATTTTTTATATATGAATTTCGTTTTTTTTTTAATTCATAATTTGATCTAGTATTCAATTTTATATATTTTGATTGATTCAACGACACTAAATCAAAAAATATGTAAATTAGAAATTTAATTAAAATTGTAGATTTTTCTTTCAGACTGAAAGACGAAAATGGGATAAATGAGAAGAAAATTTATGGATGATATATGAGAAATAATATTTTTTAAGAAAATAAATAATAAAATATGATTTTAAAATAAGTTAATCAAAATAATAACATCAATACACATAAAAAGAAATTGTTGAAAAGATAAACTCTCATTAAATATAGAAGTATACCAATATTTATTATAACATAAATATGCATATTATATGTTTAATATGAAGAAGATAAAATTGTTAATACAAGAGTTATATCAATTTGTCTTAAATTTAATGCTTTATTAATATTTTCTAATATAATGTTTTATAACACTTAAATTTAGTTTATGATCTGATTATAATGCACTATATTTTTACTTAAAACAAATTGTAACATAAAGCACCCTAAGGAAAGTAAACATTCTAAGCTAAATTTGTTACACTAGGAATATTATCAGTATACCCTCATGAATATATTAATGCATTATCAGTGATTAATTAAGTATTGTAAAGTAAACAAGAAGTCATAAATCTATAGTAAGGCAGCAGTTTTGAAAGTTTTTTTTTTTTTAAAATGCAGTCTTAAAAGTAAAAAATAACATTAACTATTTCTATCATTCATATTCACACATTTCCTTAATTTATAGTTAATCTACAAACATATATTTACTATAATATAAAATATAAACAATAACATAAAAAGTATTATCAAAGAAGAAAAATTAGTGCATTAAACAACACTTAGTTGCTTACACTTCACATAATTTTGCAACATCAAAAGTAGTCATGTTTAAAAGAAGTAAAAGAAAAGAAATTGAAGAGAATTTTTATTGAATAATAAATATGGGATTTGACGATTTTCACCATCTTCTGGTTTGCAAAGCAGGAAACAGCATCACCGCCCAGAGCTTCTCTCTCCTTTGTTTCCCACCAATAAAAACCATATGAAAAAATGTGCAAAATGTTTCTCATGACAGTGTAGTTCGGTGATCTTCTGCAGCATTTATGATCTAGACACAAAGTTCCCAACTTTTCAGTTTTCTGAGTATCTGGTAAGAATTTTACTGTTTGGTGTATGATAGTCAGAATTTGAATTTTATCTTTTGTGTGTGGTGATTGTAAAGATACAATCTTTTATGTGATATGTTTCGGTGGGTGTTAACCTAAGACACTCTGGGTGTACTTGTGTATGGAATCTTTTCCTTTCAATGGTGGGTATCTGTTGATTGGATCTTGCTTTCTTAATTGTTCTGTAGAGCTCTGTTATAATAGTTGTGAGTTCTCTTTTCTTATTCCTTATTCTAACCTTTGAGCTGGTTTGACCTCATTGTTTACCCCATTTTCAATTTGACACATTCACACTCTTGCAAGGCTCGCCTAGAAATAAAGATTTGGGTTTTATTGTATCCATTGGTTTAGATTCTGCAGTGAACATCTTTTTTATGTGTATTTTAGCCAGCAATCAGAGGGTGGGTTAGTTCAAATGTAAGGTTGTGTTGATTTCAAGATTGTACTTTTGTTTAGTAATTGGTAACTGCTGTGGCAATCTTGTACATGCATTGATACAATCTTGACTTTTTCTTGTGGATCTTGGGTAACTGAACAGTCTAGGGAGGAATCTGGGCTGGTCTTGTGAGATATTCTTCATGTGCTTAAGATAAATAATGATTATTTTTTGACTTGGGTTGGATGATTGTAGATTGTAACAAGAGATTTTAAGTTTACAATATGGTTTTCGGAAGCTGTGTAAATATTATCTTCATCATGGGAGTTGTATGTCAAATTAAGACTGTACTTAGATGGCCAACCATAAAATAAGTTTATGAATGAAAGTGTCTGATAATTTTTTGAAATGATCATCAAAATGAACCATAAAATAAGTTTATGAATGAAAGCTGGGTTTGACTACCATTTTTCACGAATCTAATTTATTACTATCATTATTTTGTGAAATTATGACCAAATATACGTCACTGCTAGGAGTGTTTGATCTGAAGATCCTGTTTGGGTTGGTACCTGTGGTGGTTGCTTGAATCGAACGTTGAAGTAATGTGGTGTTTTACTATCTAAGTTCTTTGTTATTGTTTTACCACATTGGCAAATAAGTGAATGTCCTAAACCATTTCCAGCTGCAAAAAGGCTTCAATTCTAGTTCTTTTTAATATCCCTGAATCTGTGTGTTCCTCTTTCATTCTAATTTATGTTACAGTTCTGCTTGAGTGGTTTCCTTATATTTTCTTTGTATGTATAGTAGATTTTGTAACAGATATATGGAATAATTTCATTTGCCTTCATAAACACAGTGTCTTTCAAGGACAGCATGGTGTAACTTTGCTACTTTCATATTTATTTAAAATACTCATTAATTTAAATTTCTTTTCCCTTCCTGAGAAAATGCTTGCTTGCTGGTATGTATGCTTTATATTCACTTGTAGCCTATTGAACGCATTTCTTTATGTTTTCTGGCTGCTGTTTATGTATCCCTGACTTTGTTCATATTTTATATCAGAACAGGTTTTATCTAGTAGATCACAAGTTTAATAGTTATTTGAAAATTTCTTTTTGCGCTATAATATCATTTATGGTACCAAATTTTCCCCTTGCTCTTGTCTCCTCCCTTTTATAAACAACCATACAACTTACAAAGTCTTATTATCATGTAAGCTCTTTCATTACTTATTTTTCTTTTAAATTTAACAAGGTAATTTTGGAATCACATATGCAGGCTTGTCAATTTTGAAGGAGTTCTCTACTTTACGGAATTAGGTTCAGTGTAATTTGTATTGGTATTGTTGTATTGGAAATTCTTCTAAACAATCCCGCCACAAACCATGTCATTGTTGGCTAAGCTACGCTGTGTCACTATAGATGTTACCGGTACCCTGATGGCTTACAAAGGGGAGCTTGGTGACTATTATTGCATGGCAGCCAAAGCTGCAGGCCAACCTTGCCCAGACTACAAACGTATGCACGAGGGCTTTAAGCTTGCATACAAGGAAATGGCAAGGAACTATCCCTGTTTCGGGTATGCAGCCAAAATGCCAAACATTGTGTGGTGGAAAACGTGTGTGCGAGATTCTTTTGTCAAGGTAAGACATCGGTAAAGTCATTACTTTGGTTGTATGAGTATGATGTATTGAATGTCATAATAGCTAAGTTTTTGGGATTTAGATTAGTTTGGTTCTAAATTTGTCTTCTGCAACAATTAATGTACTGAACTAAGAAAGGTTGAACTCCAATCTTTATTGATGTGTTCAGCTGCATTTGAGCTACCAAAATTGAGCATTGAGTTACAAGTTCAAAATATTTGCAATCCCACCTGTGAAAATTCATGGAGAAAGTTTGTTTTTTGGCAGGCTGGATATGTTTATGATGAGGAGACATTTGAGAAAATCTTCAGACGCATATATGCATCCTTTGGTTCATCTGCCCCATATACTGTCTTTCCAGACTCTCAACCATTTCTTAGATGGCTACGTAAGCAGGGTCTCAAAGTTGGTATTGTGAGCAATGCTGAGTATCGATATCAAGATGTGATTCTTCCAGCTTTGGGATTAAACGAGGTAAATTTCCATTGTTTTTCTAAAGCTTGTTATCTCAGACTTGTAAATGACATTGAAAGATAAATTAACATTTATAATTGCTTCAAAATACTTAACCAGAAGTAGCATAATTTCACATTCTTAAATTTCTGTGAGTGCACTTGTTGGAAATGATAGTAGAGAATGGTACACTTCCATTTTGCTGTTATTGTTTCATGATGTTTGTCAAGGCTGCCAGAAGCACCTCAATTTTAGCCTTAAGAGGAGAAGAGAGAGAGCAAGAAAGACATGGTGGAAATTGTTAAGAGGGATCTCATGATGAATAATATCTTTCAAGAAATAATATTTTTTGTTGTTGTCATCATCCTCATCTTTTCAGAACTAAGACTTACTAATCACTACAGGTCTTTTGGTTGTCCTGTACAATTACCCCAAAGACAAGAATGTCTGATTGCTATGTATGATGTTTAATGATGCAGGGATCTGAGTGGGACTTTGGAGTGTTTTCTGGTCTTGAAGGGGTGGAGAAACCAAACCCAAAAATTTATGAGATTGCACTTGAGAGGGCTGGGAACATTGCAGCTGAACAAACTTTGCATATTGGAGACAGCAAACGCAAAGACTATGAGCCAGCTAAGAGCATAGGGATGCATGCACTGTTGTTAGACAGATTTAAGACTCCAGAAGCTGTGGAATGGAGGAAATCTGGGGCAGTTGTTCTTCCTGATCTGGTTGCAGTACAAAAATGGCTTTCTTCAACTGAGTCAGATTGCTAGAAGCTCTAACATTCCTGAACTAGTACTTCTGTTATCACCCCCTCCCTGATGATATTACTGTTTACTTTGGCTTGTGACATTCAACCAAATGCATGTGGCTCAATATTTGTCTCTAGAGCCATGCTTGAGAATCTAAAGGCTAAGAGTTAGATGTAGCTCAAACTCAAACGGAACTTTGCTATACAATATATTCATATTTTACATTCTCTTGGGTAGGGCTATGTGGTTTTTCCCGGTTACAAGTATGTTAACTTTGTAGCGAGAACGGTATATTTGGTCCTTAAAAGGACATATCAGATTCAAGGTAGTATCTGAGAATGTTAGTATCCCACAAAATAGTTTCTGTATTTCATATTCTACATTTATTTATGTATAAAAAAAAAGTATGCTACACTATTTCAACAAAATGCAATCTAGTTTTAAGGGATTTTAATGGTAACACATAATGATTAAATTCATCATGTCAAAGTTTCTGTTTATCTTTCTTTGTATCCGTTATTTTGAAGAAATAATGATCAGGGAGATGAATCTTTGCAGCAGTATCCAATGGATTGTAGTAAGGATAAATATTCTTTGACAGTTTAAAAAATATATTTACCTTACATCTGTTTTTTTTAATAAAATATTATATTTTAATAAAATAAATATTTTTTTAGTTGTAGGATGAATATAAAAAAGGGAGAGGAGTGTCAATGTATAATAACAATTTTTTTTTCAAACAAACCTTTTTCAATTTTTTTTTTGAAATTACCCAGGTAAACTCAATGACAATTTATTTATGGCAGTAGACTTATTTATCAATGCCAGAATTTGATTTCTGAGAGGTCAAATTTTAGTATTTATCCGTTACTGTTGGGAGTGAGAATCGGCTAAAATTCAATCATCGAGAAACTATTATATTATAGTTTTCCCCTTTAAAAAACAGAAAAAAAGAAATTATTTAAATAATTGATCAAATTAAAAATAACTAATAAAAAAGTATGCTTTTAATTTCTTTTTTCGTTTTTTAAACAATGAATAAAATTAAAAATAATTGAAATTATAAAATTAAACAATGTAATATCAATTAATATCAGATGGTGTTAATATAAATTGTTATTAATAAATATTGATGTAAAATTGAATTAAACAGAAAAATAAGGAAAAGAATATTACATTATAATTACTCGTGATACATTGTTTAAAATCAAATAATTTAATTATATTGAGTATTAAATGACAAATGTTTATAATTTTTTTCTCCAACGTGTTTTAGTTAGACACACTTTTATAACGAAAATTTCTATAGATTAAAACTATGTAAACAAGATTTTCCTTGGCAAAATCTCATTATTTTCATAAAGCAAACACCACATATATCCAATGTAAACAAATAGATGGCACAATTTATCCAAGAATGCACATGGAAAAGAAAAGGAAGGGATAGGTTTATCTTTTAATGGTGTTGACTTAAGCAAGCTTACAAGAAGTAAGCTACATGCTGCAATGGACAGTGATTGATAATTCAGTGACAAGAAAAGAATCAGTAGAATTTTCATATCAGTTAATGCATGTGGCACACTAATTAGTCTATGTTAATGCTCTCTGAATTTGGAGATAAACAACAGTTACTTCTAAATCAGGATGAAAGTTGTAATAAATGATGGAATCTTCAACTTAGACGGCATAATTTGACAACTTCATTGTTTTTTCCAAAGACATGGTGCCTTAATTTCTAATTTGATAACGACGTGGCGAGAATTCCAACACAGTAAGTTCTGTTCCAAAATTACCTGATGTATCAAAGAGTATAATTTTGGGACTCGAAGAAGAAAAAAATTTATACTATTAAACCCTTGGAAAGTCTTACATGGTCTATTTCCATTATTGGTGTTTTATCTGATAAAAAAGTCTCACATGTTTGTGTCAATTACATAAAGGTAAAAAAATCTTTACACTTTCAAGCTATTTCTGAAACAACTTCAGTTTTTTGAATTTTCTGATAAGATTGACTCTTTAAAATATGTAAGTTAAGTTTTCAAATGTTATATGGAAAATTCAGCATCATAATGTCTTCTAATATATCATGTGATGTGGCCCTTCTTCTATTGAATGTACACCACAGACAGTTAAAGGAGAGTGAAGTTTCCTCACCAACTGGCAAGAATTTAAGACAGTTGGAAGGACATATCTGCTTATGCTTGGTTTCCTCCTCAGTCTTCCACTCAAAAAATCTACTCAATAGCTTCAGAAAAGAAGCAATATTTTGAATGGCTACTAGCACAAGAGACAATGATGAGGCCAAACCTCAAAGAGGGTATTGGAGATGGAGCAAACAAGATTTCTTGCCAGAGGAGTCCTTCCAAAGCTGGAACAACTACGTTTCTGCCCTTTCACAAACATGGCTAAGGTTCAAGGATCGTCTCTTCAGTAGATCAGATGATGCCACTGAGACAGAAGAACTCAAGAAACAAAGTGAGCATGACATGAAACGTTGCCTCAACTGGTGGGACCTCATATGGTTCGGTTTTGGTGCAGTGATTGGAGCAGGAATCTTTGTGCTCACTGGTCAAGAGGCTCATGACCATGCTGGATCAGCTATTGTTTTATCCTATGTTGCCTCAGGCTTCTCAGCAATGCTTTCTGTTTTCTGCTACACTGAGTTTGCTGTAGAAGTTCCATCAGCAGGAGGGTCATTTGCTTATCTGAGAGTTGAATTAGGAGACTTTGTTGCCTTCATAACAGCTGGAAACATTCTTCTTGAAAGTGTCATTGGAAGTGCAGCAGTGGCCAGATCATGGACTTCTTACTTCACAAACCTTTTGAACCGTCCAAAGAATTCATTGCGCATTAAAACAAATCTCAAAGAGGGGTACAACTTGTTGGACCCTATAGCTTCTGGGGTTCTGGTGCTTGCTTCAGTGATCACAATAATCAGCACAAGAAAAACTTCATTTCTCAATTGGATAGCTTCTGCTATTAACACTGCTGTTATTATATTTGTGATTGTTGCAGGGTTTGTTCATGCAGACACATCAAATTTGTCACCCTTTTTACCTTATGGTGCTAAAGGGGTATTTCAGGCTGCAGCAATTATTTATTTTGCATATGGAGGGTTTGACAGTATAGCAACCATGGCTGAAGAAACTAAGAAACCATCAAGGGACATTCCAATAGGTTTGGTTGGGTCAATGTCCTTGATCACAGTGATTTATTGCTTGATGGCACTGTCACTGAGCATGATGCAGAAGTACACAGAGATAGACACTGGTGCTGCTTTCTCAATTGCATTTCAGAGTGTGGGAATGAAGTGGGCAAAATATGTGGTAGCTTTTGGTGCATTGAAGGGGATGACCACAGTGCTTCTGGTGGCTAGATTCTCACAAGCACGTTATATTACTCATATTGCACGTTGCCACATGATCCCACCATGGTTTGCTCGTGCACCCTAAGACAGGAACCCCTATAAATGCTACCCTCTTGATCACCATTGCAAGTGCCATCATAGCCTTTTTCACAGGCTTGGATGTGTTGTCAAGCTTGATATCTGTGAGCACACTCTTTGTGTTCATGATGATCTCTGCTGCCCTTTTGGTGAGGAGGTACTATGTGAGAGGGGTCACACCAAGAGAGAACCTTGTAAAGTTGGTTATCTTCTTGGTGCTCATTATTGGTTCCTCAATAGGAATTTCAGCCTTTTGGGGGCTGAAGCCTAATGGCTGGTTAGGATACACTCTGACTGTTCCTGTTTGGTTCTTGGCAACTCTAGGTATGTCACTGTTTTTGACTCAGCAAAGGGTGCCAAGAGTTTGGGGTGTTCCACTTGTACCATGGTTGCCATCTTTGTCAATTGCAACAAATGTGTTCCTCATGGGGTCTTTGGAGTATGAAGCCTTCATAAGATTTGGAGTCTGCACAGTGGTAATGCTGATCTACTATTTTCTCTTTGGCCTGCATGCAACTTATGATATGGCTCATCAGCAACAAAAGCTGCAACCAAAAGTTGACCACACAGAAACCATCAAGAATGAAGGGCCTTAGATAAAGTGTATCCTCATCTGTTTCTATTCTGAATCAGATTTGGTGCTGGATTGAGACTATTGGAAACATAATAATTTGTATAGTTGTTTGATCAAACTTAAAATCTGCATTTTGTCTGTGACAGTCTTGTAATAAAACTTGAAATCCCAACAATTAACTAAACAAAATTTTAAAAAAGGTCCTTATTTATTCACAGTTGTTAAATGACTTGTTTATCTAAGAACAAGTGTAACATTTTTATTCCCAAAAAATATAATGTATCCAAAATAATTTATATAAATTTTTAATAAAGCTAATATAAAAATTAATTCTTGAAGTAGGATAAAATTGTAACTATATCTTTGATTTTTTTGTTAAAATAATTATATCTTCAATTGATTCTTAAATATGTATGCCTAAAAAAGTTGTGGACAATGCATGGAAATATGTAAGTGACACACCACCACATAACCTAATAAAACAAAATTAATCTCTCTTTACATAATTATTTTTTAATATTCAATTATTCATTTATATTTGTTTAACACTACACAAACAAACATAATAGTATTACATGTAACAATTATGTATGAATTAATCACCACCTTTTAAATTGAGAGATATCACATTCAGAAAATAAATATTAAAATAAAATGTAATTATATTGATAGTAGTTAATTTTTTCTTTTCTTTTTAAATTTTAATTAATCAATCAACTAAAATTGTACTTGAATTGAACTGGTTTACAAAAATCAACCCAAGTTAATTTAATTATATTCATTATTCAACTCAATATAATGAGTTTCTCTAATGATATCATTTTGATTTAAATTTTTTACAATTGAAAAAATAAATTTTATTACATAATGAAATATTTTTCATTTTTAAAATACAGGATATTATACATAATATATACTTTTACAATGGCAAATCAACATAGTTTAATGATATTTTTTATAATAGTTAGTTAGGTCTTAAGTTTAATATATGGTCTGCTCTTGCTACCCGACCAAAAATAGATAAGAGTGAACAGAAATTATACCTCGTCACTCACAGTCATCGTCCTCATGAAATTGTAACAACTTCTCCGTCTCCGACAAGACCACATTAACATTCTCAAAACTGTAAACTCAACTCGCTGACACTACCCATTACTTAAAAACCCCACCTTTCTGCAATGATCCATGCTATGCCCAAGTGCTCCACAACAAACCTTCTAAAACACTATCTTCCAACAACACTCCATCGCTGTTTCTCCCAAACCCTAACATTTCCCTCTCACTCTTCCTCTGCCCATGCCCCTCAACCTCATCCTTCGGCTAAAATCTTCAAATCCGGTACCAAAATGGGTTCTTACAAATTGGGTGATTTGTCTTTCTATTCGCTCATTCAGAACCACGCCTCTACCCTCGATTTTGGGTCCCTGGAAGAGGTCCTTAATCAAATGAAGCGTGAAAGAAGGGTTTTTGTAGAGAAGAATTTCATTGTTATGTTCAAAGCTTATGGGAAGGCCCATTTGCCTGAGAAAGCCGTGGACTTGTTCCTCAGAATGGGGGGTGAGTTTCAGTGTAAACAAACTGTGAAATCATTCAATTCGGTTCTCAATGTTGTTATTCAAGAGGGTCTTTTCAATCGTGCCTTGGAGTTTTACTCACATGTTGTTGCATCCAAGAGTTTTAACATACACCCAAATTCACTGACTTTTAACTTGGTCATTAAGGCCATGTGTAGGCTTGGTTTGGTTGATCAAGCAGTTGAGGTTTTCAGAGAGATTCCACTAAGGAATTGTGCTCCCGATGCTTACACGTATTCTACCTTGATGCATGGGTTGTGTCAGGAGGGTAGAATCGACGAGGCGGTTTCGTTGTTGGATGAAATGCAAGTTGAGGGCACCTTCCCTAACCCGGTTGCGTTTAATGTGTTGATCAGTGCATTGTGCAAGAATGGTGACTTGGCACGTGCAGCCAAGCTTGTTGATAATATGTTTCTGAAGGGTTGTGTCCCGAATGAAGTGACCTATAATGCACTTGTTCATGGCTTGTGCCTCAAGGGAAAGTTGGAGAAGGCGGTGAGTATGTTGAATAAGATGGTGTTGAATAAGTGTGTACCTAATGATGTCACTTTTGGAACACTTATTAATGGGTTTGTTAAGCAAGGTAGAGCCTCCGATGGGGCTCGAGTTTTGGTCTCCTTGGAAGAGAGAGGCCATTGCGGGAACGAGTATGTGTACTCGTCCCTTATCAGTGGCCTGTGCAAGGAGGGAAAATTCAATCATGCAATGCAGTTGTGGAAGGAAATGGTTGGAAAGGGATGTAAACCAAATACTGTTGTTTATAGTGCTCTTATTGATGGGCTTTGCAGAGAAGGGAAGTTAGATGAAGCACGGGAGGTCTTATCTGAAATGAAGAGTAAAGGTTACTTCCCCAATTCTTTCACTTACAGTTCCCTAATGAGGGGTTATTTTGAAGCAGGCATTAGCCATAAAGCTATTCTTGTTTGGAAAGAGATGGGAAACGATAATTGTAATCATAATGAGGTTTGTTACAGTATACTCATCAATGGCTTGTGCAAGGATGGGAAGCTTATGGAGGCTTTGATGGTGTGGAAGCAAATGCTGAGTAGAGGAATTAAATTAGATGTTGTGGCTTACAGTTCAATGATTCATGGCTTCTGTAATGCTAACTTAATAGAACAGGGCCTGAAACTTTTCAATCAGATGCTTTGTCAGGAGCCGGAGGTACAGCCGGATGTGATAACGTATAACATAATTTTAAATGCTTTGTGCATGCACAATAGCATCTCTCGAGCCATTGATATTCTAAATATTATGCTAGATCAAGGTTGTGATCCTGATTTTATTACGTGCGACTTGTTCTTGAAAACTTTAAGAGAAAATGTGAATCCACCTCAAGATGGTAGGGAGTTTCTAGATGAGCTTGTAGTAAGGTTAGTTAAGCGAGAGAGAACAATAGGTGCTTCCAAAATTATCGAAGTGATGCTGCATAAGTTTTTGCTGCCAAAAGCTTCTACTTGGGCAATGATTGTTCAACAGGTCTGCAAACCTAAAAATGTTCGAAAAGTCATCAGTGAATGTTGGAGCAAGCTAAGTTGCTGATATCTGGTAAGATGTTATTCAATTACAATTTTCCTTGGTTCTTAGGAACTTTGGATACAGGGAGCTTGATTGAGGTCCTCGAGCCAAAGGCCTTGAACTTTCATAAAGGCAGATGCTGTGATACTCTTCAAATACCGATTTTTTCTTCTATCCTATTTTCATTTTGCCTGCTTGGAGATTTTGGTGTGAGCCAAACAGGTGACAAGTGAGTATACACTTTAGATGTTTAAACCTCTTGCTTTTGCCCATCCAAAATATTAATATTTTATAACTTACAATGGGGATCATTGTCCTAAAAACTTAAAATGTTCCACTATCCAATTGGCTATGATGTATTTTGTAAATGCACCATATTTTGACGGATGCATTTGTTTGTACAGGGCTCTGTTTAAGTTATTGGCTGTATAACCATGTCACAGCATCTTAAAATGCTATCAGTAAATTTAGCCAGTAAATAATTGTATTCAATATGCAACTATATTGCAGATTGCATTTGTACAGGGTAAATGAAAGTCAATGATACGTTTAACTAGTGAACTAATTTGCTGCTGAATGCCAACACACAGAAGTGAAATTTTCTTTTGTGGGCATGTGCAGAATGCAGAGTCCGTATTTTATTTTGTCTCAAGTGCAAAGGAACAGAGTGAAAGACTCAATTTTTGGTAAATGCTTGTCTATAGGACCCAGAATTATCTTTCTATGTAAGCTACTTGTTTTCCTGCTCTTTTCTCTTTAAATTGGTCTAGGACGCTAGGTCTATAAAAATACGATGGTCCCGTAGTTAACCATCACAGTTGTAGATGATTGAGTGAGAAAATTTGTGGGGCTGTGATGAATGAAACCAATAGTCAAAGTATCAACAATTGTTGTTTATCCAGTCATTTCATGTGTATGTTAAGTTTCTTGAACATGCTCTATTCTTTTTGTATAATGAGTAATAAGCAACTTTTGTTTTGGTAATTCATTCTTGATTTCTAAAAGCTTTGTTACTAGATTATAGCTTTTGTTTTTTTCCATAGTACAATGTACTCCGTCAAAAATATGCTCTGATACATGGTATGATGAATTTGATAATGGTATGCAAACCTTTTAAGAGAATTATGTATGTTATTGAAGCATTCTTTCTGAGTTTTCTACAGTAATTTATTCAGAGTGCTACCATTAGAGGGCTGTGATATATATGCGGTATCAAATGTTGGCAATTTGTTTATGATGCAGTAAAAACATTTCTTAGTAATGTTAACCGTGTGTCGGCTGAAATGTTGAATATTGATATAGTAAACATTTTTATTAAAAAACCTTATCCTTTTTCAGTTATTTCAGTAGTATTGTTCATTGCCCATGTAGCACCTTCGTTGGATAATCTTTAGAGAAAATACACTGCAAGTACAAATGAATTTAAATTTCATTCTGCTATATTAATTGAATTCTTCTATTTTTGTTCAGTAATATGACCTGCATTTTTTGATTCAACTATTCAAGGACTACTAGCATGAATAATTTCATGTAAATTGTGCAACTGGTTTGCGGAAGGGAAATCTGATTCAAAATACTCAAACAAATATGCAAGATCTATGGCCCTTCATTCTTGATGGTTTCTCTGTGATCAACTTTTGATTGCAGCTTTTCTTGTTGGTGAGCCATATCATAAGTTGCATGAAGTCCAAAGAGAAAATAGTAGATCAGCATTACCACGGTGCACACTCCAAATCTTATGAAGGCTTCATACTCCAAAGACCCCATGAGAAAGATATTTGTTGCAATTGACAAAGATGGCAACCACGGGACAAGTGGAACACCCCAAATTATTGGTGCCCTTTGCTGAGTCAAAAACAATGACATCCCTAGAGTTGCCAAGAACCAAACAGGAACAGTCACAGTGTATCCTAACCAACCATTCGGCCTCAGCCCCCAGTAGGCTGAAATTCCCACTGAAGAAGCAATTATGAGCACCAAGAAGATAACTAGCTTTAACAGGTTCTCCCTTGGTGTGACCCCTCTGACGTAGTACCTCCTCACCAGAAGGGCAACAGATATCATCATGAAGACGAAGAGTGTGCTCACAGATATCAAGCTTGACAGCACCTTCAAGCCTGTGAAAAAGGCTATGATGGCACTTGCAATGGTGATCAACAACGTAGCATTTATTGGGGTTCCGGTCTTAGGGTGCACAAGAGCAAACCATGGTGGGATCATGTGGCATCGTGCAATGTGAGTAATATAACGTGCCTGTGCCAATCTCGCCACCAGAAGCACTGTAGTCATGCCCTTTAGGGCTCCAAAAGCTACCACATACTTTGCCCACTTCATCCCCACTCGCTGAAATGCAACTGAGAAAGCAGCACCAGTGTCTATTGCTGTGTATTTCTGCATCATACTCAGCGAGAGTGCCATCAAGCAATAAATCACTGTGATCATGGACATTGACCCGACCAAACCTATAGGAATGTCCCTTGATGGCTTCTTGGTTTCTTCTGCCATGGTTGCAATATGATCAAATCCTCCGTAAGCAAAATAAATAATTGCTGCAGCTTGAAACACCCCCTTAGCCCCATAAGGTAAAAAGGGTGTCAAATTTGATGTGTCAGCGTGAGCAAACCCTGCAATAATCACAAATATAATAACAGCTGTATTGATTGCAGATGCTATCCAATTGAGATATGAAGTTTTTTTGGTGCTGATCATTGTAATTACTGCAGCAATTACCAGAACCCCAGAAGCTATAGGGTCCAATAAGTTGTACCCCTCTTGGAGATTTGTTTTAATGCGCAGTGAATCCTTGGGACGGTTTAAAAGGCTTTCAAAGTACGAAGTCCATGATCTAGCCACTGCTGCACTTCCAATGACACTTTCAAGAAGAATGTTTCCAGCTGTTATGAAAGCAACAAAGTCTCCTAATTCAACTCTCAGATAAGCAAATGACCCTCCTGCTGATGGAACTTCTACAGCAAATTCTGTGTAGCAGAAAACAGAAAGCATTGCTGAGAAGCCTGAGGCAACATAGGATAAGACAATAGCTGATCCAGCATGGTCATGCGCCTCTTGACCAGTGAGCACAAAGATTCCTGCACCAATCACTGCACCAAAACCGAACCATATGAGGTCCCACCAGTTGAGGCAACGTTTCATGTCATGCTCACTGCGTTTCCTGAGTTCTTCTGTCTCAGTGGCATCATCTGATCTGCTGAGGAGACGGTCCTTGAACCTTAGCCATGATTGTGAAAGGGCAGAAACGTAGTTGTTCCAGCTTTGGAAGGACTCCTCTGGCAAGAAATCTTGTTTGCTCCATCTCCAATACCCTTTTTGAGGTTCGGCCTCATCATTGTCTCTTGCGGTAGTAGCCATTCAAAATATTGTTTCTTTTCTGTAGCTATTGAGTAGATTTTTGTCGAGGACTGAGGAGGAAAACAAGCATAAGCAGATATTTAGAAGTCGTGAATAGAATCCTTCCAACTGTTCAAATTCTTGTCAGTTTGTGTGGAAATTTCATTCCTCATCCTTGTCTCTTGTGGATGCCATTCAAAATATAGCTTCTTTTCTTGAGCTCATCGAGAGTGGAGGACTTCAAAACAAGCATAAGTAGATATATTTGAAGTATAGACTCGAGTCCTTCCACGTGTCATCATTTTGTCAGTCGGTGTGGAAATTTCACTCTTCAACTGTCCTTTAGCGTGCATTCAATAGAAGGGCATCATTACATGATGTACAAGAGGGTGTTACATATTTATAAAATTTAAAATATTAGTTTTTGTGATAACTATTATTTTAAATGTAGTAGTAGGTGTAATTTTTAACTGATTTGTAATATACAAATCTTATCAAAGTCAAGCTTTGCTATCCAGTATATCTAATAATTGGATCTTGGAATGAGTATTTGGCACTGGAACTGTATACAAATTCTCTTTTATGCGGTATATCTAATATCTAATAATTGGATCTTGGAATGAGTATTTGATACTGGATCGGTACATAACTTTTGGATAGATAAACTTCTTGTTAATGATAAAAAAATTCATAGATTGAAATTAGTTTGTGTGTTTAACTTTTATCAAAAGATTTTATTCAATATTTTTTAAATTTCAGATGAATGTTAACTTAAAGCAAAACGAGTTTACTCTATTTTTTTTTCTCTTATAAGGATTTTTGAAAACGCTTATCCACATATGGTTGCAATAATTTTGAAAGCCTCAGCATGCCAAAGCTAAGTTGGCATTTTCATTACTTTATCAAATCAGTGGTCAAGGCATGCATGCCTCTGGAAAAACAATGGAAGTTTTCACATTATGCCTGCTAAGGTGAAGATTCCATGAATTGTCACAATTTTGGTCCAAATTAAGAACTAACCATTGTTTATCTTCAGATTAACAGTGCATGAACATAGACAAATTGGTTTGCCTGATGCACAGCCTGATGTCAATGAGAGTACTATAGATGCTGCCAATGAAAGTCATGCCTATTTGGGCCATATGATTTGAAAATTCTTATCATTCTTCAATTATTGTAAGATTACTAGTCAACACCATCACAGCATTGACGGATATATCCTTACATGGTTAGATAGTTGAACACGTTTCACCCTGGTAACTTCCAAAATATTACTATTTTGGACAGACAAAAGCAAGAGGTTTAAACAACTAAGTGTTGCTGTACTACATCTTCAAAACAAATAAGTGCTTGTTTCATGTATTAACATTGGCACGCCTCCAAACAACATTTCACATTCACTGCTAGGGAAAAAACTTCAACCGATAATGCATGGGAAATTACACTTGTTTCTTTTGTAGCCTTTCACAATTAATACCAAATGTAGCCTATAGTATAGAAAAAAAAAAAAACCTACAATCAAAATCAAACAAAATTAAACATTTCTATATTATTTTGTTGGATGAGTTAAACGATAGAATCCACTCATTCATCAACGAAGCAACACTTCTGCCAATTCATTCTTTGGATATTTTTGGAGACAATTTTAGCAGTGTTTTACTTAACCACATTGCTTTTTGACAGAATACACGGCTGGATTCATGAAACTAATGAGTAACCAATCACATTTCGACCAGTTTGTGCGTGCAACTATCTTTGGCACCACTTACCATTAATTGAAATAGAAAAATAAAACCTCTTTATTCACTGCACAAGCCTTATCACAGGCCCCAACTTGTTATTATTTGTATATCCAGTTACAGCTACGCAAACAAACTTCATAGGAGTTGGTACTATGTTTGATCATTTTATATCATTGTAGCCCTTTTATTTCTCATCTAGCATGGATATAGATTCCACACACACAGTTCAAGCAGCTGCTTCAGCAGAAGAAGAGACTTTCCGAAGAACATAAACAGGATCCCCCACTTCAATGATTTTACCACTCCTTTCAGCTGAAAATTCCGTCCAGTTCCAGGTCATATTCTGACCAAAGTAGACCTGCAAAAGCAGTTCACATGTCATTTTCCATAATCACACCAAAGTACTTTTATTGAAAGCTTGACGACTCAATGTCTCACCCTTTTTTTATTTTTATCATTTGGTCTTATGATTTCTCCAGACCTAGTTTTCATGAGAATTTCATTTGTTTCAGGCCCAGCAATTCCGGTCTCTTGATTGATTGTAGGTATCTGTTCACACAAACAGAATCAATCAAGCCAGTTGGATAAACAAGAAAACTAAGAAATTACAGGAAAAAGTAGATTGGCATGTGCATTTTGGAATCTAGCTCCTCTAAAGTGAACAAGGCACTTCAATTCAAATCAACAGGACAAGCTCCCCCCACTTTAAATGCTTGCTCAGTTTAGAAGAGTCAAATCCATGTGATAGATATCTAAGTTAGAAAGGCATTACAGAGCAGTGAGTAGATGAGTCATGGATGGACAATGTCAGGATAAGTCATGTGCTTCATGTTCTTGAGGCGCATAATGATGAGTGGGACATTATAAAGTACCTTACAACGGTAGCAGAGTTTGACACCAAAAAATGAAAACTTGCTTATCTTGATGTCTGTCCATAAGTCCTCAGAAAATGGTTCACAACCTTCAACGAGGATACTGCACAATAAAACGCCCAAAAACTCAATAGTATGAGTTAATAATCTGCATAGGTCAATTCAGCACCTTCCTGGTCTATGTAAATAACAAATGAAACAATACAATTTCAGGAGTAAACAAAACACATTGAAAAATCAATACTTGGGTCTAAAACGATTAATAGAAATGGGCTCCTTCAGATGCTCGTTTAGTGCATTCAATGATTCCTGAAAGTCATAAATGACAAATACTGAGTAAAAGATTCTGCAAATAAGTAAAATACAGACTTCATTCTCAGCAAGAATGACCTGAGATGCGACTAAGAATGGATAACCATCAGTAAATAAGGTATCATGTTGTCCCTTGACATAATCAGGATCCACTCGTCTAACTTCAGAAGCTGCATTTGGAAACATCAAATAAATTTGTTAATGTCAAAGTAAACACCTCGAACTCTGTAACTGGAAGTAATTTGGCTCTCAAGCCAACTTTGCTACGCAAGATAATTCAGGCCTAGTGAATTTAATGTGTACTCATCTTAATAAATCACTGCATGTTGCTATAAAGTGCTCCAGGTTAATCCAATCGATGTTCATGTGTTCTGAGAAAAGCCTTAGTACTTTAACAGTTAATTACGTGCCTAAAGTAACACCATTCTAAACATTTTTTTTGTTCTCCTTATCCTATTCTCAAAGGTTTCATAATTTCAAAGACCTACCAGTATTGAAGCGGACCAATTGACAGGGTTTTCCTAAATAATCTGAGAACCACTGAGATGCTTCAGCTCCCTCATCCAAGGCAGATCCAGTCCATTCCCATACTGTGACAGCATCTGCTAAATCCTGCCCTTGTTTGCTCAAACAAACTCTGAGAGCTTGCATCCCTGGTGCTTTCACCACTGTAATATCAGGGACCACTTAACATTAAACTAAGGAAGAAAACAACCATGATCATGAAACATGTGAAATTTCCCATCTTTTCTCACCAACACAAATACAAGCTAAGTAAAAATTGATCAAGACCATAAGCTGATGATGTTACTATTTATCATGGTATGGTTTTGGAAAATGCAATCTACCCATATAAGAGTCTTGAGTTGGTTCCCAGTTTTCAAGAAAGGCCTCAGGTGGCAGTTCAACCTCAACCAAAGCAAGCTTTGGTTCAACTCTTTGAGTGTACATCCTACCTTGAGGATTCACCAACATCCATTGTCTATCCCATCGAAATCCTGTCACATAACTCAAAACTATCAGTAAACCTGTACACACTGCACTATAAACAAATAAAGAAGCAAAATTCTTGTGGAAAAAAGAAAAATTTCTTACCAGTATGAATGAGTGGAGCATGAGAAACAGAAATTCCACGGCATGATTTAATTGGGTATATGAAGATGGCTGATACTTTGGCCGAAGGTCTTGGTGGTGTTGATGCTCCACCACCCATTCTTCCTCTTCTAAGTAACTCACCGCTCTCAACAGGTTACTCTTATTATAGCAGCACTAACCATCGAACAGAATCCAAAATCATTACGTTTGGATATAATTAGTAGGTGAAAGTTTTTCAATATGATTGGCTTAAAGTAACATCACTGAAAATCAAACTCAAATAATTTATTTGAGAAACAAGTGTAAACATAATAAAAAAAAAAAGTTACTGACAAAGTTACATTTTTATTTATGATTGAATGAGACAGTACTAAACTCTGTTGCATGATTGAATATGAGATATTGTGTGGCATGAAATTGATCTATAAATAAATTAAAAACCCCTGATTTCATTACTTAAATTAAAAATCCAATCCTAAACTTTCATTAAAGACTTTAAATATTGAATTACTTTTACTAACTACTAACATACTATTTGATTCCTTTCTATTTAAAGAAATTGTTCTTATATGTTATTTTTTGAATTTTAGGATAATATTTTTCTAAATTATACCCCTGATATATTTAACATACATGAGAAGAGTTACTTATGATAACACCAAACAAAATATAATAACACATAAATATACATTGAAATAATAAAATTGAAAGAAGCATAATAAGTAATTCACTTAAAATAAAAAAATTGTGTTTTCTTGATTTATTATAAAGGAGGAAAGGAAATATTAATTAATTTTACTGTTTGCCTAATGCTATGCAATCTCGTAATTCTTTTTTCAAGTTTTATTTTTTAATTTATAAAATATCGCAAATTTTATGAGATAATAAAACTAATTTAATTAAAAAATAATAAATCTATAATGAAAGTACATATTTGAGTTTAAAATAACAAAATATATTAAAATGAATTTCTTATATATCTTTGAAGAGCTGAATTGTATTTTAAAATTTTTTAAAATCTTTTCATAAAATATGTATGATAGATGATATGTAAATAAAACACAAAAATGTCTGAAACATGAGTTGGAAGAACATTTTTATGGATTCTCTCTAAAAATATAACATAGAATTATACCAGGAGTACCTTGTAGTTGTTTTTTATTTTGTATTCTTTTAACAAATTCATACAAACATAAATTAAACTGAATTTCTTTAAACCAAATCCTATTTAAGTGGAGTTTTCAAATTTATATAATTTATTCTATATATTTTGTGTAGCTGCCTGCGCATGTCTGTGATGAGGCAGAATAGACAATATGTACCTCCAGATGAATTAAAAAGACAACATTTGTGTAAAACACATTCCAGGATATTTTTATCCATAGCTTCAAATTTTAATTTTAAAGATTAATTTGATTTTCCAGAACATGGAAACAAACACGTGGAATCAAATTAGACACACAAAGCTAAAGTGTATATTATTATTTTATAAGAACAGTGAAAATTTAAAAGTCTAGATACTCTGCAAAATTAATAGACTAATATTTGATAAAGTTTGTAATTGCAGCACTTTAATTGCTGGAATTAGAATCCAGCAGATTTTACTACATACACAGTTCAGGCAGCTGCTTCCACTGCAGAAGAGACCTTTCTAATAACATAAACAGAATCTCCAACTTTAATGATTTTTTCACTCCCTTCAGCAGAAGAATCCATCCAGTTCCATACCATATTCTGACCAAAGTATACCTGCATAATCAATAAACATGTCAATAAAACATAAGGAATGCTCAACTAAAGCTTGGTGACTAAGGCATTGTTTGGATTAGATTGGGGTGGAATGGAAAAGAGAAGAAAAAAAAAAGTGAAAAGAGAGTGAAAAAGGTTCTATGGACAAGAGAAAAGTGATATAATATGTAATAGATTTGATTGGTTTGAAAGAACAAAATTTGATTGTATATTAATATATTTCAGAATAAATATATATTAAAAGTTAATTGATTAAATTATTGTTATTTAATTATTCAATATAAAATAATTTATTTTATAAAATATTAAAATTTAAATTATTCTATTATTATGTATTATATTATAATATAAAAAATATAAATATTTTATTACATTTATCTATATATAATCGATTTATGTTAAAATTTATCAACTTTCTTCACATGTCTTCAAAGAAAGTCAAATATGAAAAATTATCTTATTTTGTGTGATTTAATACATTAAAATTTGAATTTTTGTGGTTGGAATCAGAGGTTAGGCTAAGTGTCTGACCTTGTTTTTATTTTTGGCATCTGGTCTAATGACTTTGCCAGACCTAGTTTTCATAAGAGTCTGAGTTGGCTCAGATCCAGCTATCCCAGTCTCTTGATTTATTGTGGGTACCTGACCATAAAATCACTCCTTGGAATAAAAAAAAGGTAAAATGAATTGAGCTTCACTTCTGAACTAGAATCAACCTATGCACTTAATTTTTATTGAAGTTCTTTTCATCTAACAACTGCACTTAATTAAATTCATTTTTTTTATGGAGAAAATCACTGCATATTTTTTCCTCTTCTTCCTTAGAAAAACTTATAAAAAAGGTCTAAACCAAAGGCCTGATAGTGAAGTGGGTGTACAACCAATGATAAATGTAAAAAATCAGGGTAAGAAAAGAAAATGTGCTAGAAGCAAGCTCATTAAATACTGGGCCAGGGAGAGGAGAGATGCCATCATTTGCTCCCATTAAACTCATAACATCCTTGTTTCTCATCCTAAAATTATAAAAGATATACTCAAGTCTTATCAATTAGTGATATGTAAATGATCCTGGGTACTAATCTAAGCTACAAGAGTAATTACATACATATTCAAAAAATATGAAGTAGCCCTAATTGAAAGTGATATTCATTCCTTGCTTCTTTATCTAATGAAAGGCTCACAACACCATCCAAGCTCTGCTCATCACACACAGGTTAATCTATGCTTATTATACTGGTACATGTTAGAAACTAAAGTTGTTAACACAAGTCACCAGGTAAATGTTCCAATGAGCATAAGATAGGTGGGAAATTGTAAAAGAACTCTTCACCTTACAACGGGAGCACAGCTTGACACCTTGAAATGAAAACCCACTTATCTTTATCTCAGTCCACAAGTCCTCAGAATATGGGCCACAACCTTCAACAAGGATACTGCATCATGAAGCAGCAAAAAAAAGGTCAATTACGTGATTTAATAACCCATTTAGATAAAACAGTACTTTCAGGTATAAATTAGTAACAGATATTATGAAACAATGCAATTGCAGGACTAAAACAACAGAAATTTGAAAAATCAATACTTGGGTCTGAAACGATTAATAGGTATGGGTTCCTCTAGAAGCTCATTTAGTGCATCTAATGATTCCTGAAAACCATAAATGTCACATACTGAGTAGAAAATCAGAGTTTAAGTAAATAAACCTTCATTTCTATACTGGACTGACCTGAGATAAAAGTAAGAATGGATAACCATCAGAGAAATAGGTCCGATGTTGTCCCTCAACATAGTTAGGATCCACTTGTCTAACTTCCGAAGCTTCATTTGGAAACATTAAACTTCATAATAATGGGTTTTTCTTTCTTTCTGTGAGGTTATGCTTGACAAAAAGAGCTCTAGAAAATGTAATATGTATGCATCTTATTGAGTCAATGCAATGCAAGTTAATAGATCTTTCGAGTAATGTTGGTATATTCCTAAAACAGTTATAGTTCTCGTCCAATTCATTACATGTCTAAGGTAACATTACCTTCTTGACAATTTTGTTCTCATTATCTTAATATTTAAGGTTTCATAGTTTCAATGACCTACCAGCATTGAAGCGGACCAGTTGACAGGGTTTTCCTAAAAGTTTTGAAAACCATCGTGAGGCTTCTATTCCTTCATCCCAGGCAGATCCAGTCCATTCCCAGACTGTGATAGGTTCTGTTACTTCATGCTGTTTACTCAAACAAATTTTGAGAGATTCCATCCCAGGTGCTTTCAACACTGTTGTAATATGAAGGTCTTAATATTTATATACTAAAATATGTTAAAACAATCATAATAATGAATGAATGTGAAAAAGCAAAGTACATCACCACTTCAACTACTGCAATTTTATTTTTCAAAATAAAGAACACAGGGGAAGCATTTGTCAAATGAGGAATCAACAAAAAGTGAATTTATAAACAAAGTATAGGAGGTTTGATATCATGGAATGCTTGCTGTCTCACAACCATTTCAGAATGCTACAATTTGTCCAACAGGTACAACTAAAAAAGTGTCTGTTGAAAAATGCTACAGTTTCAGATGGTCACGAGACAGCAATCCAAGAAATTGGTGCCAAGAGTCATACAGGAAGAAGAGACAGATACCAAAGCAAAGGATAAGAAATTATGAAGTCTCAAAGATAATAGCATAAAGACTAAAAAGGAAAAGAAGGCCAAAAAGGTAAAGCTTAAGAACCAAGCAATAAAGCATGATGATCTTAGGAAGATCAAACACATGAGGGGGGAAGCGATCATCAACCAAAGACATATCCCAAAAAATGGGTCAAGAATATGAACAAAGTACATCTTTCTTACAATGATTGGAGCAAAGTCCACCCTTGAGATGTAAGCTTTTGCTGGTTGAATTAATCCTAATATGTTCTGAATTCTATTATGATTAAAACATAAACCTATATATTTCTTTGACCAACACCCCTAACTAACCAATCACTAACAACTTACTATAGGGTATGTCTTTTAATGATTCAATTCTGTCCATTCTATTTATCCTTACCAGCATCCAAACCACAGAGACCAGCACTGCCAGCTAACTATTGGGTATGTATCAGTATCAAAGTATAGTCAAAATCTATTTCCATAGGCATTTATAAGATAAGAAAACATGAAGATAAAATGCATTGAGCATCTCCATAATAAAAAATCAACTTATCCACCTTAACTTTTGGAGAAGTTAAATGAAAAGAATTTCTATAAAAGACAAATTCAGTAGATAGCCTAACTTCCTATCTTTTAAAGGAGACATGCCACGGGCATGCCAATCCATGCAATTTGAAACAAATAAAGAACAAGAAAATCATTATATGGAGTGTGAAGAGGTTACCCATGTAGGAATTGTTCGTAGGTTGAAAGTCTTCAAGAAGTGCATCCGGTGGCAGTTGAACCTCAACCAAAGCAAGCTTTGGGTCAACTCTTTGCGTGCATGCCCTCCCTTGGGAATTCACCACCACCCATTGCCGATCCCATCTGAGCCCTGTCACAAAACATAAGAATGTAATATGAATAATATTAGTAAAGTTGTGTACATAGTGATTGAGGCAGAAAGAAGAGTTACCAGTGGGAGTAAGGGGAGCATGGGAAACAGAAATTCCACGGCATGACTTGATTGGGTATATGAAAAGGCCTGAAACTTTGGCTGCTGCCAACAATCCAGACTCCATTCTCGCTAATTCTCTCTCTCACTCACCATCACAAAGGAACTACCTTTATACAACTCTCGCCGGACACAACAACCATTTTGGAGCACACACGTTTTCCTTGCAAAACAACATCAAAGTGTGAAACTTATTTCAAATGGGTAAAAATGCAGTCAATGAACGAAGGCAGAAGCATTACCATTCTGAGGTAACGAATACGTAATTAGTAAGAAGTAATGGTCATATTATCTTTTAAGGAAAAATTGAAAGAAATATTTTATCTTTTTTTTATAAATTTAAAATCATTACTCTTCCCTCAAGATTAATAATATATTCAGATTAATTTTTTTCCTTAAGGCACAATTGACCATTTCTAAAAACTAAATACATCCTTAATTATATTAACAATTATGAAATTAATAAAATTAAAATTATTATCACAAGAATGTAATTTTTTTTTATACTAAAAATACATGTGAATATTTCTTGAACACACTATTTACCCTTTAGAGTTTAATAGTTTATTTTGATCAAATTGAAAACATTAGATCAAATCCAAAAAATTCATAACATGAACAAAAAGAGTTATTAAGCCCTAATTTAATTAACAAGGAATAGATGTGATATTTATATCTATTCTTTTAGAATTAATTCACTCTCAATCATATACCTTAGACGTACTTATTGTTTTTCCATAGTTAGTAAATTATCTGATTTTGTTTTTATCCTTTTGAATTTTTAATTAAAAATGGATAATTTTTTAAATTATGAAATTAAGTTGTTCAAATAGCGTTTCTAGAATAAAAGCAAAATTCATTATTTTATAAAAGATAAAAGAAATATATTTAACTTACTATTATTTAAATTTAGATAGAATTTATTACCTTTCTCTTTACATATGAGACCAACTTGGAAACTTAGCTTATCTTTTTTATAAAATCCTTTTCAATTTATCTCTTACATTAATTATTTTGACTAGAATGTTTAATTTTTTTTATAACTCTATAATCAATAAACCAAAAATCATAAGAAAAATCGTTTATATAACTCTAGTTTCATATTATTTTTATAGGAATATCTTAGGCATTATAACATTTGGTTATCCTAATATTAGAAATTAATACGATTATTTTAACTTAGTATTATTTAATTTTAGATATTTAATTTAACATTTTAGTGATGAAATTTGAGATACTTTCATAGAGGGTGACATAGAAAAATATAAATAGCAGAAAAAATTTCCATAAAAGAGGCAACTTGAAAATGCATTCCTATCTTACCCTTACCCAACCGTCACTCCCTTATCCTTTTTCCCTCCAAACCCATCACCACACTCTCACTATCCCCACTCCCAAACACCCTCCTCCACCCACCGCCGCCGTAGAACGCCGTTCTCCGTCGCAATGGATAGACCTCCTCCGCTCCCAAACCCAATCCTCTTCCTTCCGCGACGCCATCGCCACCTACGCCGACATGCTCGCAGCTGCCGCACCCCCGGACAACTTCGCCTTCCCCGCCGTTCTCAAGGCTGCAACCGCCGTCCACGACCTCAGCCTCGGGAAGCAACTCCACGCGCACGTCTTCAAGTTTGGCCACGCGCCCTCGGTTGCCGTGGCTAACACCCTCGTCAACATGTACGGCAAATGCGGCGACCTCGCTGCCGCGCGCCGCGTGTTCGACGAAATCCCCGAGCGAGATGACGTGTCGTGGAACTCCATGATCGCGATGCTGTGTCGGTTCGAGGAGTGGGAGCTGTCCCTGCACTTGTTTCGGTTAATGCTGTCGGAAAACGTGGAGGCCACGTCGTTCACGCTGGTCAGCGTGGCACACGCGTGCTCGCACGTGCGCGGTGGCACGCGGCTCGGGAAGCAAGTGCACGCTTATACTCTGAGAAACGATGATTTGAGAACTTATACGAACAATGCGTTGGTGACTATGTATGCGAGACTGGGGAGAGTTAACGATGCTAAGGCATTGTTTGACGTGTTTGATGGTAAAGACATTGTGTCTTGGAACACTATCATTAGTTCTCTTTCTCAGAATGATAGGTTTGAGGAAGCGTTGATGTATATGTATCTTATGATCGTTGATGGGGTTAGGCCAGATGGGGTTACACTGGCCAGTGTTTTGCCTGCTTGTTCTCAATTGGAGAGGTTGACGATTGGGAGGGAAATTCATTGCTATGTGTTGAGGAATGGGGATTTGCTTGAGAATTCGTTTGTTGGGACTGCGTTGGTTGACATGTATTGTAATTGCAAGCAGCCTGCTAAGGGTAGGTTGGTTTTTGATAGGGTGTCGAGGAGGACGGTGGCGGTTTGGAATGCCATGCTTGCTGGTTATGCTCGTAATGAGTTTGATGATGAAGCGTTGAGACTGTTTATTGAGATGGTTTCGGAGTCTGAGTTATGTCCCAATGCCACTACTTTGTCGAGTGTTTTGCCTGCTTGTGTGCGTTGCGAGACGTTTTTGGACAAAGAAGGGATCCATGGTTACATTGTGAAGAGGGGATTTGGGAAGGATAAGTATGTGCTGAATGCGTTGATGGACATGTATTCCAGGATGGGAAGGATTCAAATTTCGAAGATGATATTTGGTGGGTTGCGTAGAAGGGATATAGTGTCTTGGAATACGATGATGACTGGTTGTGTTGTTTGTGGGCAGTACGAGGATGCGCTTAATCTTTTGCATGAAATGCAGAGAGGTCAAAGTGACACATTTGTTGATTGTGAGGATGAGGAAAGCCTTCCCCTCAAGCCGAATTCGGTAACTCTAATGACGGTGCTTCCGGGTTGTGCTGCCTTGGCAGCGTTAGGTAAAGGAAAGGAGATTCATGCTTATGCTGTTAAAGAAATGCTGGCAATGGATGTTGCTGTTGGAAGTGCATTAGTCGACATGTATGCAAAATGTGGTTGCCTGAACTTGGCTAGGATAGTCTTCGATCAAATGCCTGTAAGAAATGTTATCACTTGGAATGTTATTATCATGGCTTATGGGATGCATGGGAAAGGGGAAGAAGCTTTGAAGCTTTTTAGAAGAATGACAGCAGGAGGAAGCAATAGGGAAGTAATAAGGCCCAATGAAGTGACCTATATTGCTATTTTTGCTGCTTGCAGTCATTCTGGGATGGTGGATGAAGGCCTTCATTTATTTCATACAATGAAAGCTAGCCATGGAATTGAAGCCAGAGCTGACCATTATGCTTGTCTTGTGGACTTGCTTGGCCGATCCGGTCGGATCAAAGAGGCTTGTGAATTGATCCACACAATGCCATCCAGTTTGAACAAAATAGATGCATGGAGTAGTTTGCTTGGTGCCTGTAGGATTCACCAGTGTGTCGAAATTGGTGAAATTGCAGCAAAGAACCTGCTTGTCTTGGAGCCAAATGTAGCCAGCCATTATGTTCTACTGTCTAACATATACTCCTCAGCGGGGCTCTGGGAACAGGCAATAGAGGTACGGAAGAAAATGAAGGAAATGGGAGTAAGAAAAGAACCTGGTTGTAGTTGGATTGAGCATGGTGATGAGGTTCACAAGTTTTTGGCAGGGGATGGTTCACACCCACAGAGTAAAGAACTCCATGAGTATCTCGAAACTCTATCCCAAAGAATGAGAAAGGAGGGGTATGTGCCTGATACTTCATGTGTCCTTCACAATGTCGATGATGAAGAGAAAGAAACTATGCTCTGTGGGCACAGTGAGAGACTGGCAATAGTTTTTGGCCTTTTAAATACCCTCCCTGGGACTACCATCAGAGTTGCCAAAAACCTTCGGGTTTGCAATGACTGCCATGTTGCCACTAAAATCATATCAAAAATTGTGGACAGGGAAATCATTCTTAGAGATGTTAGAAGGTTCCATCATTTCAGAAATGGAACTTGCTCTTGTGGGGATTATTGGTAAAACATGGTGAATAGTAAAATATTAATTCTTTCTAATTTTTTCATCTCAGCCTCCTCCCTGTCTCTGTTAGAAATAACTCAACTCCACGCACACACCGCTTTCTCTCTTCTTCTCTCCTCAACAACACCCACTCCCTCCGGAGAACTATTACGATCTCCCTCTATTTTTCTTCCTCTCATCTACCTTTTTCCACCAAAGTTGAGAGAACGGATCATATTTATAAGTGCAAGGTGACGCAATTTCGGTAACTAAGACCATCTATAGGAATTTTATCTACAATTATAAGTAAAAAAGTATGGGTTTTATAACATCCTCTCGTTAAAATATGCTTACATGATAGTACATTTAAAATTTGGATCTTAAATAAACCCTAAAATTATAGAAAAATAAAAGAATATTATTATATTAAAATAACTTTTGTCAAAAATATATCACAAAAATAAATAAAAATTCATTTACAGTGACCAATAATAATATTAAATATAATAATTAAATATTTTTATATCAAGTCTATATAAACATCTTGCTGGAACCTGTAGATATCATTCTTCAGCAATTGAGAATGTTCTGGGTGTATTGATCTAATATACATTTTTGGAGATACTAATTTCACGCATGTTTGAATTTATATTTGCATTTGGTTTTAGAGCTTACCTTGTATGAATGTATGACTTAACTGGATAAATCTATGGGACAACTTGATTCTTTATTTATTGTCGTTTCATCACAGTTAGCAACCTATATAATTCGTAAAGGTAACACTTGAACAAACTTTTCAGTATTTTTAGAACATGATTCTCAGAATAGATTTTTTTTTTGAAACAGAATTTGCATAATAAAACTTCTGAAATAAGATTTCTGAAACAAATATGAAATACATTCTACAACCAATTTTTTGGAACAAATTTTGTGAAACTTAGAGATGTTTTTAAAGATGAACTTTTTAGAATAAACTCTCTACAACAAAACAAGATTTCCAACATATATAAGAACATTCAACAAAAAGGTTTTTCAAAATAAACCTCCCACCAAACTCATTGTGTTAATCTCTCTCTTCTTCCTCCCAAAAAGTGTGGCAACGATGGACAAAGGATGCGTAGTTGAAGGTTTGGCAGCAGCGACAACGATGGCAACGATCACGTGATGCAGCAAAAGAAGATATTTTAGTTTTTGTACTTTCAGTATGGAGGTGCAGGTTTTGGGTTGGCGTGTTTGCTTTCTCACGATATTAAGTTTTGCATATTGTCGTGTATGTGTCTTTAAACACTTGCCAAGCAGTGATTTGCTTTGGTATGAAATTTTTGGATTTACATTTTTCGTGAAAGGGAAACGAGTTTATGTTGTTTTTTTTCCAGTTGAAGGGTCCGATACATGGTGAAGCAAGTGAATTGATAACTCAGTCTTCTGACCGGTTTGATTTCATCCATTCTGGTTTATATGACTATGCTTTCACTCTTTTTATATTCCTTTGCTTAGAACATGACCAAGGTACAGCACAAAAAATGGTAAGGTACAACAGAATGAAGAACCTGCAATTAATGGATACCAAGCATTGTTTGGATACAGGGATCACAGGAATATGCCGCCGTGTTAAAAAAATTTCCTCACTATTCTCCTGTTAGTAGATTGGGGATCAGAACAGTAATTTCTCTTGGTACATCTCTAATGCTTTGATAACTTTCTCCATCAACAATTTTCTGTGCAATCTATACCTGCATATTTGGCATTCACAGAGAAACTATAATTAGAGGGTTAAGGGATTAAGATGTCTCTAAAAAAATTTTAAAAACCTTTGAAACTGCTAGATGATGTAAATATGGCATACTTAATTGCAGCTTCAAGTGTCCTCGTAGCATCTGTCATGGAATCTGCAATGATGAAGAGTAAGCTAAGAATTAGCTTTTCTCATGAAGCTTTGGGTAAATTGAGTTAGTCAAAAATAGTCACACAGTCCTGGAACTTTTGATAGCCTTTGATCTTACAATTTAACAAGGCTGAACCCATCCTTGGTGAACACATGACTGTTTTATAAACCTAATGATAATTTTGAGAGCTCCATTACACGTGGTTGAGTCTTTTCCCATTGGATTTATGCAACTGACTCAAGATGCATGTCTGATGCAACTAAAATTCTAGACAAAAGTACTACATAGTGAATTTGCAGGGTTAATGAATGTTCGATTGATCAAGATGTCCATAGACCTGATGAAGTTTATGTAGAAGATATAATTGTAACCATGTAGAGTTGTAACTTGTTTTGGCAATATTTATAGACTGACTCCAGGTTAACCAGAATACACTCCAAAACATTTTCAAGCCCGCATGCATTACTGATATAGAAGAAAACTTAACAGGCTTCTGTACACCAATTTCAGGATGATATATACTTATATATATTCTCAAAAAGCAATCATATTGCATAACACAAATTATGACAATCAGTTCTGTGTATCTACTTTCTAGAACAAGGCTACAAACGTCATATTTACCCAGCAATTTCTGGTCTTGCTTAGAGGTTGTAACAAATCCTGCGAGCATCTTTTGGCATTCATTTTGCAACTCCTTCACAGCCTCTCTTTCCACACTAGGGATTGGAGGCACATCCCCATCGGACCAACTAGGCAATGTTCGTGCCGCAGCTATGACTGCTCCATCAACAAAAGTATCGCCAGCCTTTGATAGACCATCTGCCAAAAAATGTCATATGTATAATCTAAATAATGCCAATTTGAATAGACACAAGTCTAACATGGCAGATTCTAGAAAGAAAATTCATATTGCCCATACTGTTATGGTAATACTCTTCACGAAGGCCAGATATATTGAAGATTGACAAGAAGGAATCCAAATGAATACGTGCATTGCCTGAGAATTGTACCTCATCCCATGGATTCTGCAATTGTAAGCAACTCTGAGAACTTCGTTTCAAAAATTCAGTAGATCTATAAACCGAACAAGTAGAAGTCTACATGAATTGTTCATTACAAGAAAAATTAATTAACGAAATCATAATATAAATAATTCAAAGAAGCACTTGCATGTGTCATACTTTAAAGTGACCATTCGGAAGTCTTACGACATGAATGAATTAGGTTGAGTTTATGGTGGATATGTGATTAACTTCAGCGTAGTTTGTGGGAAGAATTTGAGTGTATTTGGTTTGCTTTTCAGTTTATATGCTTTTACCTGATCAAGACTACCAAGAATTTTTTACTGCTATATCATTGTTATGCTTGAGTATTGTTTGACGATATAAACAGAGAAAAAAAATTCATGTTAAAGGTGCTGAATTTAGAATCACGCAAAGTAGCATGTTGCAAATGGAAGTACATATCAAAATGGTTAAAAACTTATATCAAAGTAAAATTATTTAACTGGATTTTCCTAGAGTCATATGGAAAACTAACTCTTTTAACATTGAGACTAAGGTTAAAGTTAGAGTGAAAGATGTGGTTGAGAGTACTGAATGAATAAAGTGTGGCAGCATAACCATGGTGGAAAGAGTTAGAAAGACAATGAAGGAGAAGCTAGATTCATTAAAGGTAGAGTAGAGGAAAGCTGACATGGGGTTCAACAACCAACACTCTAGCATGGTTGACAATGAGCTCTGTAGTGGGCTCTACTTAATGTATATTTTCATGGTGGGTCGCTACCCACAAATATACAAGATATAGAACAAAAAGATATAGAAATTCCATCCAACAAAGATTTAACTTAAAAGAAAATTACCACAGGTGATGAAAATCCATATCTTTGCATGTACATGTCGTTCTTCTGCGAGCTCATGTAATTAATTGTCATCTGTTACAATTTTTGACAGTATAATCAGGATGTCCATGTCTTGATGAATAATACATATGATAAAATAAACATGGAAGCAAATATTTTAGTTACACCAACAAAAAGGCATTTATGCTCTAAAAGTATCCAATCTAACAAATAAAATAACTAATTAATATTTCAAGCTTATGAACAATAATACTCCAATGTCTAGACTACAATATAAAGATAAGTACAAAACATAAAGTCACGATTATATGCTAGCCATCAATATGAATTTGTGACGTAAGATGTTTAACTTTCTAGGGCAACATGGATTTAATTTCTTACTTCAATTTAATTATTTTCCCTCTTCCCCATCAGTTAGTGCTTCTGGCCATAGCAAGATCCTAAAATTTGGACTTTGGACTTGATTCAACCTCACAAACTGGCTTGTAACTTGTAATTAAATCATATCTTTACTTGATGCATTGTTTCCAACGGAAGAAATTGTGGACCTTTGCTCTCTTTTTTGGTTTTAGATGCATGTATATATAGCATAACATGAGAATTTTCATTTATCAACTATCCTCTTTAGATGAGTTGTTCGTCTAGCTTTTTATGAGCATTTTGGCTGACAAGTTGTTATGGGGGTTTCTTAAACAAATATGCAAAGGGATTGCAGAGCCTTCTTGAGCTAATAATGATGATTACCTTTCATGTGTTTTTTCTGTTAATTTTGTGTCTGTTTGAGTGTCTTGATTTGTAACTTTAGGAGGCTTAGTCATCCTATTCTTCTTCTGTTCTTTCTTCTTTTTTTTCTTTTCTTTTTTCTAGATGAAGTTAATTGTTACAGGACTACACCTTGGAGAACATTTTACATCACTATGAATGGTTAGAGTCCAATAACATTCTAAACCACAATACGTGTGTCTTGGTTCTCAAGGAACCTTTAGAAGGTTCCAAGGATATGCCCTGGATAATTAAAGTAACGAGTAGTAAAGGTTGAAGAGCTGTCCCCAAGTACAATGCATTGATATAATCACCACTTCATTATGGAGGTATCCCCAAGTACCATGAACAGAATTGGAAGATTATGATGAATAAAATGTTATTCCTTAACAATCAAATGATAAAAAATAGATTGTAAATACATGTAGGAGATAAACGACACCTGTATAAAGTAAACAATTAGGATAACTTACATGCAATACTAATTACGGTTGTTTCCTAAGAAAAGTTCCAATATACTTTAAATACATTGAACATATTTATCACAGAAGAATCAAATAGTTTACCTCATCTCCCTTTCTAACACGATGTCCAGCATTTATGAGAACCTCAAGCATCCTGTCCTTAAAACGCCAATGGAAAAAACAATTTGGCTCAAATGAATGGTTCAGCATATCTGAAAAGCAAGACCATGTTACTCAATGAGCTTAGTTCTAAGTTGGAAAAAGGAACACTGTCACTACATGCAATATATACAAATAAACTTTTACAAACTTTTGCCCACTTCTTTACCTCTACAATATTGTTTTGTTTTCCTTTTTTTTTCTGATGAAAAAAGTGATATAAAAAGAAAAAGACACTTTCCAGGACTCTCTAGTAGTGTTTGTTCACTTGTATAATTTGTTGCATAAAAATGTGACAGTTGTTCTAATTTGAAACAATACGAAGAAAAAATTAAATAATGACAAGGAATGGATAAAGATTTCTTTAGAACTAGAAATAAAATCATATTTAATATAAAAGAAAGCTAATGAGAAAATGAAAGGGTCACAGCTAACTCACAATCCATAATATTAGTTCCAATCACTCAACAAACTTCATTTCTATTGATATCTAAAATTCACAATATTAAAAAAGAAAAGAAATAAATTCCCCCAAGACAATGTTACTAAACATGTTATACATTTTTTTCTTCTTCTCAAAGAGTTTGATCCTTTGTTATGCCACAAAGAGAAAAAAATCTATTCCATGAGAAATTTTCTAAGTCCTCCTTCGTAATATATAATCCTATTATAAATAATGACAGATGCCTTTGTATGGTTATTTTTCCAGTTTTATATTTTTCTAATTTCTACACTTTCTCCTGAAACAGGCAAATGACATCAAAATAAACAAACTCCTTAAGAAAATAGATCTTTAGCAAAATTCAAAGATATAAAATCCTTTTGACTATATGACTGCATCAATATATAGTCAGACTAAGGTGAACTGAGCTTACCAGCATAAGGAATCAGCATGTTTGCTTCTTGAGTTAGAGCACCAATTCTGATTTGCATGTCAATACATCGTGACTGTGCAATACTTACTGCCCAAATGAACCTTTGAGGATCCCGAGCAAGACGCTTTATTTTAAGAGGTGCATCACTGTGCTAAACAAGATTAACACAATTTGTTAAGAATAATTCATAAGTTTTGCAAAATGAAAGACTAACTAATCAAGAAAGAATTTCCTCCTTACCCAATTATTTTGCCAGAATTCTAAGGCTCGCTGTTGCTGTTTTCTAATAGTGGAAGCAAGATTGGGATCCTGTAGCTCCAAAAGTTCTTCCTAGTGATGCAGATCAATATATGAGATGACATAAAACTATTACTAAAACTTTATTGTAAGTTCCAAACTAAAGCAATTCAAATTCTTGTCAATGCAAACAATAAAATTTTAAAATTGCAAGGATTGATCCAAGCTAACTAAGACTTGATAATGTATCTTGTGGCTCAACCAAAATTTACGTTATCTTCGAGGTTGCCATAAATAAAGGCAACATATAGAAACCTATAATTCCCTGAGTTACAAATTACAAATATTTGCAAATGGAGGCTACTAAATTTATTTAAGTGCAATCTGTGGTAAAATTAGTTGGTAGACTATGCTGCTCCAACCTAATTTTTGTGTAGACCAATCAAATATCTTAATATTACAACCATGTTAAAGGTCCCTCAAATCTACCCAGAACACCAAAAAGAAAATAGGCAAGTAACACATGATAGAACTAGTACTATCAAGAATAATTACATTTCCTAGTCTTACAACATGGTCCAACTTCAACACAGAAACTGCTCATCAAAATACTTTAAAGGAGAAAACTTTGAAATAGCCCTTTAAATGGGAATCAAAACATCTACTGCATACATGACCTCCCTTTGATATCAAGAATTATCAGTAATAATTTCAGAAATGGAATTCCCCAATCTAACAATGGTTTAATGACTTTTAATGACGTAATACACATACCTCTGAAGCCAGAAGTAGGCTAGTGCACTCATCTGCACTCGGTAAGAAGTCGCCATACAATTGCCAGAAGTTGCCTTCACAGTCAAATGAGAATAAGAGAAGGCATGCTAACCTTAGGTCCCAATCTGTCTGCCATAAAGATTTGCACAAATTACATTAGGCAGATGACTAGAACATGTTTTACTTTTGTAGCAGGTACAACAATTATAACAAAGGGTGACACATTTGTAACATTGTATTTATCATGAAAAGCAAAAACAACCAAGCAAATTTGGTTATATCTTATTATGAACCAATGAACTTAGAGGAGAATTGCAAATACCTCTGGATTTGTCGAGTTAATAATATCAAATATTGGATGATCCAAGGGAATTATATTCGGGAAAAACATCCACGGGAGTTTCTTGCTTATCGTTATCATCAATTCAAGAGGAATTTCCATTATAACCTGCCCAACTTCATCATTAGGAAATCATCCATGGACAGCTACTAAAAATATAATCCTAAAGGACATTATACTAAAAATTATAGATGTTGACATTAAGTGCAATCATTTTCACTTGTTTGACCACCAGCGGTTGGAAAAGGCTATATATCTGGAAGAACTTAAGTGATGTACCAGCCCTTGTGGCAATGAGAAATATCAAATGAAGTCACTCACCCTTGCCCGTTTAAGAGGCTCTACATCTTTGGAAGCATATACACCAAAACCATCTGGCCCTTCTTTAAAGTGAACTCCATAAGCCCGCATACTTCGGACATACCCAATCTTGTAGAAGTCAGGATCCACGGGCTCCAACTAGAGGAACAAATAAATTAACAAAAAACAAAAGAAAGAAACATTTCATCAAACAGAAGCCCCATTGAAGAATTATTTCAAAGACTGACCGTTCAAGAAAGAAGATATTGAATCTCTGTATGCATAAAAGCAGATCAAATTAGAAACAACCCTTACTCTACAACATTAAGAGTTGTACACATCAAAAAGCATCAAATTATACGAACAACTTTCACTGTAACGCATTAAGTGTTGTGACATAAAAGTATCAAATCTATTTTACTATATATTAAAACCTAGTTGCAATATAAATTAAAACGATGTTCTAACAAGAAATGTCGCAGCTCCCTACCAACTTTGTTTCCTGCCCATTCCCCCTATTTTGTTGTCTTTGTTAATATCATTATTAATCAAGATTTCCGATGGTCATAGCCATCTGTAGTTCTCCATTTCAAACTTCTCTCCCTTAAGTTTCATCTTTTCCCAGCATCTTTTTTTCAGGTTCTCCGGCTTCTGGCCTTGTTTTCCCTCATTTTTTTCTGCTTCTCAGTGCAATCCCTCTTTTCTTGCCACATTTTTTCTCTTCTTACTTTAAACCCTATCTTGTTCCCACATTTTCTTCTACTTTTCTTAATCCCAATATGCACATGTATCTATATCAACTTCTTAATAACAGTCATGAACTATATGGATGGAGTTGGAAACATAGACTATAGCAGTATTTAAATCTATTTTGTCACAAGCATACAGACAAAACACAATCTAACTAGTCATAGAAAAAGCATTACATAGGTCTTATCTCGATAAGCTTTTCTATAATCACTTCTACAAGAAAAAAAAAAAGTTAAAATGAATTCGTATAAGTTAAGTCAACTTATGCACCTCAGCGCTCTAAAAAGATGGACTAAGGTATATTTATTTTGACAACCTTCTCAATAAGTCCTTATATGAGAGAAAAATGAGAAAAAATGCTTGTGAAATGAGATTCTTTATGAAAGTTAAAATTAGATTATCTCATTTATAAAAAACTACTTTTCTTAATTTTTACATAAGACTACAAAACGGTACTTGTATCAAAGCATGCTCAAGTGTTGTGGACATTAAAGCACATCAAATTAAGGAAACAACATACACAAACTGCTCATAGGTGTCAGTCAGTGGCAAACCATGAAAACAACAACCAACTGCAAACAAGAAAAAAAATGGGATTTACCTCAGACGGTGACTCTTCTTCAACTTGGGGAGGCTGAAACAGGGGAAATGAGGATTTAGCAACCGAAGCTTTGATGGGTCGAGCTCTTTTTTCAGCAAGAGTCCCAAAGGAGTAAGTGGGTCGCCAGAAAAAGCCAGCGCGCAAGCCCTTGACCTGTTGAGAAGGAAAACAAGGTTGGAAAGAGGTTCAGAATGAAGAGACAGAAAATGGATGGAAAAAGGAAAGAAATTGGAACCTGGGTGTTGGAGAAAATGGAGTGCGTTGGCTGGTAAAGGGGAAAAGAAGCCATTGGATAATGAAAATGGAAAGAAGCACAAAGTTAAAGCATGTGAGCTCAGTGACTGCAACACAGCAGAGTGTAGGCAGAAGAGTATGAATAGAGACAACGTTATCCAGTACCAGCTTATGTAAACTACCTTTTAATCGTAATGATATATATTAAATTGCATTTTAATAATAATATACAGAATTCATTTTAAATGAAAAATGAATATAAATATAAAATAATATATTTTTAAATTTTTATTATTTTATTGTTATTTAGGAATTAAATTGAAACTTAGATATATTTTCAAGCACCATTAAATTGGAACTTTGCTATATTTTCAAGCACCATAATTATTAGGTGTAGGTAAAGCTCCAAGAACATGAATGCTATGAAATGTTGGAAAATGTCGTTTTTTTTTTTTTTTTTATATTACAATCCTATAAAGTTTGAATATTGAGTGATAGACTTAAAAGTTTCCATCGGCATTACTCGTATATAAAAGCTCTCGATGCATCATTCACTTAAATCTTACTTATGTATTTTTCTCACGACTAGTGATTATAATCAAAAGACAATTTCTTAAATAAATTATTCGTCACTTCATCAATGAAGGTAATTAAAGATGTTAAGGCTTGCGGGTTTGGTTTGAGTAAGGTAGTCTCATACCCAAATACTGAGGCCACAAGAAACAATGCCAATTAATGTTATTCTATTGGATTCCATCAATTAAAAATCTGATAGAGTGAGATCTCGAATACATCGCCTCATCTTGAAGATATTGTATATTTATGCTGAGAGATTAAATTTAAAAAGAAAAAAAAATAACATTGCCTATAAAAAAAAAAGAAGGCCAACTATTAATTGTTTATGTAGTATTGTTTGTGTTGAAGAATGTTTAGAACTAAGGATATATTTAGTAGGTTATAAAATGTAACTGAGAACATTGTAATTTCGATTAGTTATATTTGTTATGGTCAATTACAACTTTGGAAAGGAAGTACAAGTTTGGTTCCAACTGGTAGCATATCGAGATTGCTATTAGATGAGAAGTACTTAGCTTAAAAAAATTATATAAAATATAATTGAATTCAAAACATGAATAATAATTAAGCTTAAAGATATGAATATATATATATATATATATATATATATATATATATATATATATATATATATATATTATACTGAATATGGCGGAGATATGTTTAGTCAAGATTATGGATAAATCGAAGTTTTATCGAAATACTGTGAATTTCTTATCTAGCATATAGAGTGATAACTAAAGATTAATTAGATTAATATTAATTAAATATTTTAATTCAATTCATAGTGTGAGAATTACCTTTAAAAGTTGAGACAATCCGGAATCACATAAATAGTACAAAAATATAAATAACATGACACCGGTGATGAAATGTATATTTTAGTGTTTATATATATATATATATATATATATATATATATATATATGTGTGTGATATTTTCCTGATAAAAAATGCATTTGAAAACTCATCTAAAAGAATGGATAATTTCAAAAATGGGTAGTGGATGATTATGTAAATAATTTTTTTCAACTGTCATAATAGTGTACCATTAGATTCTTATCACTGAAACAATTTGTAACAAAAACAGTTATATAAAATTTAATTGATAAAATAATTGCATTTAAAATTCATCATAAGAATAGATAACTTCAAGAACAAGTAGCAGTGAATGATTATGTAAATAGTTTTTTCAACTCTTCATAATAGTTTAGTAGTGGATTCTTAATATTGAAACAATTTTTAACGAACAAAATTTACAACTTATATTTAATTTTGCAGATAATAAATCGTATTTGAAAATTCATCTTAAAGTGGGTAGTAGATGATTATGTAAGCTTCTTTTTTTCTTTCCAACTCTTATAATAGTTTAGTAGCGCTCTAAACTATTCTTTTAGTATTTTACTCTTTTATAAATTGAATTAAAAGAATAATTTTATTTAGTTTTAATACGAATGATTCAGTTTTTTTTATAGTTTATTTCAGTTCAATTAAGTATTTTTTTTTAATTTTAGTTTTTTCAGCACCTATTTAGAATTAATCAATAAATTATTAGTTGGTATTAATATTAGTTAACGTCGTGTGTTGCATATCAACTTGATAATCCAAAAAGATGCTACCAAATATATATTTTATAAATAAAAATTTACGTATAGTACGCATGATATTGCTGGTATTATTCCCTTAATTATATTTAGAGTTTCACCTTCATAATATGTAATATATAACACACTAAGAAATCGAAAAGCACGTGATAGATTCAAGATAACTTTGAGCAGATTTGATTAACCACCCTTACGAACTTAATAGGCAAAATGGTCGATGGAATATTCGATTGGTGAACAAAAAATTGTATTTAGGCCACAAAGAAGAACCAGAGTGATGTCCTTGTATTGACAACTTGGTATCGATGTCGTCATAACTTGTTCACTAACATCACATGGATCCTTATTCTCTATCTATGGTATACATGTACATCTCAAAAGTTTCTATTTACAAACTGTGGAAATTGGAAATTGGAAATTATTCTATGCAGAAATTTTCTCTATGCATTCCAATGATTCGCATAATTATCCTACAGGCTACAGTAAAGTACTGGTCTCCCCTTGCTGTGAAATGGATTCAAATCCACATAGCCAGACCTGTTTATAATCATCTCTGAAATGGATTCTATAGTGCAACGACTTCTTCCTTTGACTACTTTTAGCTTATTATGTACGTCTGCAGGCTGAATATAGATAATGGCTAAATAAGAAGATTGTTCCCCATAAAAGCTATCTCGAATGCAGTAAATTAGTTGAAGGACAAAATGTGAATGCAGTTCCTTACATGTTTTCACCTGGATAACTTATGTGGATCATTTATGCAAACCTTTTATAACATAAATTACTAAGTAAAACATCAAATTCTAATCAAAGAACAGTATCACATAAACTTGAACTGCATCTGAGTTTTGTCTTTGGTTAAAGGTGAAGAGATATGAATATTTAATATACCTTACACGGTGCCTTCTTGTCGTAAGGGCTGAGCTTCAGCATGAACTACATTATTTTGCTGGTCAAGTGGCATGTATTGTGACATGATAGCCATGATCTCGGAGTCCATGTAAGACTACAAAAATGAGACATGTAAATTAATATGGTGATAGGTGATAATTTGGATTTCCAATTTAATATGAATGATGTGTAACGTTATCTCTAGTTGAGAATGAATTAGGCTTACCCGGAGCCTATATTTGTAGAACACGTAACCAGCTAGACCAGCGCCCACAACAACTGCTATGACCACAAAGGCAAGGAACCGGCCAAATCTTGATCCACTTCTTTCTGCGTGAGAGAAAAAACAAAATTTTAATCATAAACAAACTGAGTTTTCTTTAGAAAACTTTAGTTATGGTGGTGTGATCACGAATTTACAGTAGTAATAATAGCAGAGCAACAGATGGACTTTAATATATTACCAATACAGACGTCTTGTTCCTTTATGTATAGAAGATTTCCCTTGCATTTACATTCGTAACTACCCCAAGTGTCCTTGCAACTGCAGCCATCACACTGACAAGCACTTCGTTCCTTACATTCGTCAACATCTGAATATGATCAAAACATGTTTTTAGATAGATTTATATTTTTACAAAATAGATCATACAAAGAAAACATGTGTTTAATTGCTTGCCACAGTAAAATCAAATGTTACCTTCGCATTTATTACCATCTCCACGAAACCCAACCGGGCATTGACAGCCACTTGCCTTGGAGTCCTTCATTTATACAGAAGGGAATTCAGTTAGCCAAAAGGGATATCAAGGAAATCGGTAGAATAAATCTTTTTCAATAATCAGAAGAAAAAGTGAAGGTCAGGTTATGCAGTACTGAACTGAGCAAGCTGAGAAAGTTACTCCATTTTTAGTTTCTGACCAACAACCACCATTGTTAATAGAACACCTTGCAGGTCCAAAAGCTGTCAAATAAGGAAAATAATATAAACCTCAGAAACATCATGAAAAGAAAAACATATAACTGTTGAATACAGAAGCAAAACAATTGCCTCTTATTATGGACCGTGCAACGACTTTTTTAATAGTTTGGTTCTTCTAAATATACATTAACCCATCCACAGGTATTTGAATGTTATATCAATATATTCCCGAGCAGCCATAGGTAACGCTGACATACAAGGCTCTTCAAAGAGAAACGGAGAAGACTGGCTTCAAAAAATCAATTCTAGCAATACTGAAATAGGGCTTTTATATCTTTCAAAAGTTATCTGTATGAGTTATCCCACAGCAACCTAACACCGAATTGTCGTTATTCACAAAAAATTAACTTAATAACGGATCTTTTTTATTATGAATGCAGTGCTTATTAAATGAAAATTGACCAATAATGATTAACAAATAAATAGAAATAGTAATTCTCATACAGTGTTCAACATGAATTCATATTCCCTTGCATTTTTTTTCCATAAGTCAATCTAGACCACGAATAAGAATGTTTAGGGGGAGAGGATCTACTGATCTTCATCCAAATTTATGAGTAAACATCCATTTGAATTTGGATTTCGATTACAATATAAAATAAATTTTCTCAATGATGAAAGTTGCATATGGATGACTTCCAAATCATAGAGGAAATGTTTTAATCTGTGGCTCCCATAGCCATCTTGTTGTATGAGAAAAGAGAAAATGATATTTTGATATTAAAGTAACTTTTTAGATTGGAAAATGCATACCTTCACATGTAGTATAACCATCACCCTTATACTGAACACCGTTCACAACAGGGCACTCGCAAACTCTTCCCCTGAATGTATCCTGAACAGATGTATAAAGGCTTAGTTTGTAGTCAATCATAAGCAGACACACATGGACGGCAATACATGTCCAGTTTTGGGGAGGGGAATGGTAAAAAAATTCCTTATCTTATACCTTGCAAGCAGTTATGTTAGCTTTTTTGTCTTCCCAGCATCCTCCATTTCTTTCAAGACACTCATTAGTCTCAACATCTGATAAACTCAAACCAGGATGTATAGTTTAGAATATTAAACAGTAGATTTTTAGAACTAGAAGAGTCAATCATCACTGAAATTCATGCAATACGTTATTAAGCATACTAACCTCCGCTTAAACAAACAGAAGGTTCAGTAGTCTCCTTAAATCCAGAACATATAGCCTTCAGTACAGCAGTTCTCTCCAATTTTCCTTTAGACAAGATAAATAAAATATTCAGAAATCTGATACACGATACATTAGATATTGTCATATAAAGGATACTTGAATTTGACATGTAACACATACATCCACTACATTACACCAATAACAAATTTTGAAATTCAATTAACCAATCAACTAAAATAAAAAATAAAGCCCATAATAGACCGGCAAGAGATTAAGGAATAGAAGAAGATCTCACAGAAGAACAGAAGTACATTAGAGATAACTAAAGAAGTTCTAAACTTCACTAATCGTCCTCGAGTGTGAAAGAAAACCCTGTTTTTCAATAACGTAAAGGCAGAGTGAAAACCCTAAATTCATAAGTAAGAATTAGGTTACTGCCCGAAAATCAAATTAAAATCTTCCGTGAGTCTAAACTAGTTTTCGGACAACCAGACATGTCTTTTTACATTAACAGAAAAATGTTCACCATTTACGTCTCGGGAAGATCATCAAGATGGTTGATGCTCTAGTTTTAGAAAGAAGCATTGCATAGTTGAAATTCACAGAGCTTTTTAGTGGCCAAGCCCGGGAAACATGTAGAACCAAAAGTCATAATAGGTATACAGTAAGAGCACTTTTTCTTGACCCTTAAAACTGGATTTTGATGGCCAAATTCAATAATAGAATGCACTGGTCACTCATACATTATTGAAGATCAGTAAAAGCATTTACTAGATTTCATGTAGGAATTTAAGTAACTAACCTCTATACTGGACATTGTTCAAAACCAATGTTGGCAAGATGGTGATATCACCGCGAGATCCTCTACCGATCTGAATATCACAAATGAAACACAAGTATACCAATTATTGAATAATGTAATCGCCTGGATTTGGTACTTCATTTTATACGGTAGCCCTTATGATTAGAGTTATAACATTTTATTCTTGAATTTTTCTAAAGACATGGCAATAAATATTAAATGTAACCTGGACTTGTTGCTCATTCTTTAGCACTTCATTCTCCACATCCGCTTCAGGATCACCCATGCATTTCTTAATTTTCTCCATCGGCAGATCTGTAAGATTAATATTTAACTTTCACAATAAAAGAGAAAACAACTTACTTGATTCACAACAGCATAAGAAAGTAGTATTTACCCAATGATTTCATCACTTCCTCAGCACAATCTTTGCTGTATCTTTTCTCCTTCATAGAACATCTGACATGGAAATCTGTCACATAATCCCACCAGACCCATGAACGGTTGCTCTCATTGGCAACCCTATGGACACACAGCTGCCTCAAATTTTCATACACCACATCCTTTCCTTCATAGCCCTCTCCAAAATCCTTCTCTGGATCCGGAGCACAATATCTCCCACGGTTTATACACTGCGATTTACACTGACTGCTAAGAATGAAGGGCGGTGGACAAAACCAAGTTATATAGTGTGGAGTGAACAAGGTGTAACCACCCCTCTCAAGAATTTGAGCATGACCCTTAAAATTCTTCACGAAATTCATCTGTTCGTCGCAACGAGCTCCACATTCATCATTGCTGTTGGTCCAAAACTCATACTCAACTCTGTTATCAGGGTGAGGTACTGACTCTCTCCAGTCAATTCTCAGCAAAACTTCCTCTTTGTTATTCAAAGCGTCCTTCAACAAATCACCAAATGATTTCTCTATCAGAGCTGATGGAATCACAATCTTCTCTATGTATCCATCAGCATCAGAGCTCTCCTCCGGAGAATCCATGGTTATAAGAGATTCATCAACGCTGTCAGTCACCAAAACTGCCGCAGCACCAGCTAGTTGTGCATGCCAAACCTTCAAGGCAAAGTAACACTCTACAAGTGCAAATAACTTTTCCAGTAAGCATCACAAAATATGGGTATGAAGAATAATAATAGAAAAGGATTATTGAAGCTCCATGAAATGCTTCTGAGCCAAGTTCTTTCGTTGCCTTTAGGATTCATTAAAATTAACATCCAAGAACCTGTTTAGAAGAGCTTATTTATAGTTTATACGGACTTATCATAAGACAAACAATTGTGTAAACATTTGGAATAAGATTACATAAGTTAAAAATCAATTTTATGAGAAATTAATATTAAAGACTCTTTCTAAATTAGTTTCTTATTTTATATAAATTAATTGTAACTTATATAATGAATTTATTTTATTTTTCTTTCATATTTTATTATATTAATAAGTATTTTCGAAGAAATTCATCCAAACATGAACAAATTCTCTAGGATAACTCCCGAATTTTTTTTCCTCCAGTATATAAACAGGTTATACAAATTGAACTTACGTATAAGCACTTAATTAAGCTAATTATAAACGGGAAAGGAAGCTAAATTAAGAAGAAACAATGACCAACAGTCGAAAAAGGAAAGAGCAGGACTTCATTTCTCTTCATATTTCACTAAAGATAAGAAATCCAATAAAAAAGGAAAATATAACCAGAAAAAAAAAAAAAAAAAAAAAAAAAAACCAAAAAAAAAAAAAAAAAAAAAAAAACAGGTTCAATTAACTGATAAACCTATTCCATACTAGAATCAACGTATAAACTATCAACCAACATAACTAGTTTCAGAACACACCAAAAAAAAAAATGATCATGTAACAGTAAATTAGCACGACGTGAATGAAACATGAAGCACGCACGACGAACGAATCAAAGTCAACGAAGACAAAACCGAATAAACAGATACATACATAGATACACAGATAAATACCTCCGCGATCAAGGAGAACAATAGTAGGACGATAGGACTGAAGTTTGAAGGGCTTATCACCGTCGAAGACCTGACAACCGTGGGAGCCTTTGGCGGGATACACAACAGAGCCAACGATGAATCCTCCGTAGTCAGGAAGGCCGAAGTTACCGATAGCGCCGTCGCGTTTAGTCCGCATCTTGTGCGGCGAAAGAACGGTTATGCTGCTCTTCTCCACCACAAAGCGCGCGTCGACTAGAATCAGCCACGCCGCAAACAGCGCGACGGCCGCAGCCGCAGCAACGCACACTTTCATGGTGATTTGCAGTGTTGATGCTAGTGAAGAAATGAAGGAATAAGAAGAAGAAGAAGGAAGAGAAGGAGAAAGCGTATGGTTGAAGATTTGTAACTGTCTGTAGTGGTACCGGTGGAAAGCTTTGCTTAGAGAGAGAGAGAGAGAGTGTGTGTGTGTCGTTTAATGGTGCGGAGGTTTGCGTTTCGCAATCAAAGGGTGACGTAAAGGAAGGGTAAACGACAGGTGAAAGGAAGAGGAGGTGGTGGACGGAGTCAGGGCAGCTACCTCTACACAAACACAACAACACACACTTCCTTTCTTCTTAATTTAATCAGTAATTTTCAATTTTATTTATTTCAGTTTTGTGTCAAAATATTATCTTATCTAACTTCTCAGCAGCTTTTTTATTTACAAAAAAGAAATAGGAAGTCTTGATTTTTATGTATTTTTTGTTTTCTGTTGACTTAACAACTAGCGAATTATTATTATTTTTATGATTCTATAGTATGAATACAAAAATTATCAACAATTTCGTTTGAGGGTGAGACAAAAGTTAGTTATTGACAAGCTCAATAAATATTTAAAAATACGATATAGGAAAAAAAGATACAAAACACTTAACAAGGTAATAGAAATGGAAATAAACATTTTCTTAAGGAATTATTTCATATAAATAAAAAGTTTCACCAGTCGCAAAAACTAAGAAATATATTATTCAAGGTAAGTCAAAATTGACAAATTGAATTATTTTAAAATTAAATTGAATTTTAAAAGCGTCTAAATATAACCTAACTGAATATATAATGGTTTATATAAATCAAATTCATCTGTATCATAATATTAGTCTAAGTTGGTTTTGCTTTTAAACTATCTTAATTTAATTATAGTTGAATCTAATGGAATATTAAAAGGGATATCTTGACATCTAAGAGAGAGAAACAAAAATACCCATTTAATAACTTAAAAAAATACCCATTTAATAACTTAAAACAATCATATTTATTTATTTTTGAATTTAAAATTGTAATACATATATTATATTATTAAAGTGGGTTTTCAAGTGGATTTTTTTTAAAGAAGTATCAAACTATATTAAATTTGAATGGACTGAGTCTAGGGTGACAATGAAGCATCATGGGTATTTTTATCTAGTTCAATGAAGACACTAATCACAATTCCCATTAAGTTTCCTTTCATTGTCTTTCCAATTTTATGGAATCACTTAAAACGACTTGAGGGGATATATTTTCTGACTGAAAAACTGTCAACAAAAAAATAAAGAAGCTTAGTTATTTTTATTTCAACATATATATAATATATTATGTATCAAAAATATAATAATATTCTTATGTGATAAAATTGTTAATGGTACCTTTTTCTTGTAATAAAGAAAGTTATAAAACTAGAACAATTTACTTTGTCCCTTATGAAATTGCAAGGAACAAGAGACTATTAGGGTTTATTGGGTCAAGTCAATGAAAAAAATAAAATAAAATAGAAACATAGAAAAGTTTATTTGGATTTTAGGGTTCCATTTGTAAGTCATCTAGAAAAAAGAGAGTCAATGTGGAAGACAATGATGTTGAAAAGCCCACCTTAGAAGGCACGTTAAGTGCTCAAGGGCTAATGATATTGTTCATAAACTAAGACTTGCAATCTTCAAAATTATTTATAACTTTTTTTTTTTGCATGACGTTACATCTACTTTATATTTATGTAAAATATAAAAAAGTGTTGATTAACAACTTTTAAAAATGAATAAAATTATAAAAGAACTGTGCGATTTCATTTAGGAAAATATAATTTAAAAACAATACGTGATTAATTTAAAAGAATTTAAAGTTTACAAACAATTGAAAATGACAAGTTTGAGAAAAAGTATATTTAATCAGCGGTTGTTAGGAAAATAAACTATAATTTAATATGTAATGTTGGAGTAGCAAATGACATGTTAAAAGTATACTTAATTTACTGTTAAGTGGGTTTAAGAAAATTAAAGAAAATATATGTGCAGAAGACCATTATACAAGTCAACTGCATATGTTTTTTTTTTTTCTTCAAAATTTGCAATACTATTACACAATGGGCATATTAATAATCCCCATTTCCACGTTTGGAAAAATATATTTTTTTAATAAATAACATAATTTTTGTGAAAAATAATATTAATAGAAATTACAAACTTTTTTGTTCTAAATATTTAATACACAACCTTTACATATATAAACTTAAATATTACTCAACAAAAATTAAGTTGAAATTAATCATATAATCTGAACTAAAACAAATTTTTACAAATTTGATAGATATTATATATGATTCGAATAAAATTAAATCAAACTTTTACAATTTGGGTTGATTTATTTTATATAGTTTCAAAATAATTTTGTGATGTATTATATTCAACAATCATTCTAACTTGAAAACATTATGACTAAACGAATTTAAAATTCTTGTAAGACATTATATAATTATAGAAAAAAAAATTCTTGGAGACTAAAGACGTTGTGGGCTTGACATCATGACTAAGTATTTATTTTTTTAAATCATAACCAGAAGCATTTCTTATTTGAAAGTATTTTTGACTTTTCATTAATTAAATTTTTAATATCAAATTAAGCTTTTCGAACTGTATAATCTGAAATATTTTTTTATACTTTAGAATGTATAATTTGAAAAGCTTTTAGATTAGACAATGTCTGCAAAGAAAGATAAAATAGGCATTTTGAAATTTATGGGAGTACAGAAGAAACTTATGGGGTGCGAAAAGAAATACCGACAATGCTAAGCCTTCTACTAAATCCAAAAGCAATAAACTTGTGAACTCCTTTTCGAAATCTGTGGGGCTTAAAATTCCAACGTATACTTATTGCACCTCCATATTTTCTTTTTGTACCTTCACGGACTTGAAAAAATAATCATTATATTTTTTTATGAGAAAAATTTAATAAATCTTACATTTTTTTTATTTTGGATTGTAGAATTTAGAATTGAAAAATTATATCTAAATTATATAATTTAAAATATAAGAAATTATATTTTAAATTGTACAGTTTAATATAATTCAAAATATAAAAAATTATATTTTAAATTGTATAATCTACAAATTTTGAATTGTAAAATTAAAAAAAAATATTTTCGGTATTTTAAAAAATACGTGGATGCAGAAGAATGCATCTAAAATTAGTGGGGTCTTTTTGAATGAGCCATGCATTATAGTCTCCTGGAATATGGAACCCTCTAATTGCGCAATAATTGTTGGAAGTTCTTCTTCATAATTTCATTCTGTATTTCATTCTTTGCCTTCTTTGGCACTTCAGGTATTACCTACTCTATGGTCACTCGTGTATCATGTTCCGTTTACTTTTATATTAGTTTCTCTTCCAAAATTTCATAATATTTTTAAAGTAGGAAAGAACTAATTAACATAAATTCATCTGAAAAAAATAGAGTTTGATTAGTGGAAGAGAATTACTAGCAACTCTCTTAGACAATCTCTTTTAAGTATTTTCATTGATTTAAATTTATTATGATTCACTAGACCCATCAAATAGTCACATATGTTGTTACAAATGAATAACATAAATTTATAATACTTTTATAATTTTTAAGTTATTAAAAATAATTTTTAATTATTTGCTTCATTCGATTAAGCCTACACTAATTGCGTCTAATCTTGATCAATGTTCTTCTTTGGAAGCTCATTCTTTCTTTTGTTATCTTGGTGGTAGGTAAACTATGCTATTATAATGACGCGTTTGGAAGATTAATACCCTTATCATAATTACCGAATTGGAAATGAAGATAATAAAATCTCAAATTTTTCTATACTTGCAACATTTAATTCGCATAATTACTATAAAATTCAAGAAACTGTAATTTCCCGAGGATAAGTGTAGTTAAGTCTAACTTTATTTTTATTAGTTATATAAAATACAATTGAGATTTTAGCAACTTTTTATACATAATATATCAAAACTAAATTAAATTATTTTCTCTTTCAAGTATCATAAAAGACATAGTTAGATTCAATTTATTTATCTTAGTAAATATTTATCATCACTAAGTTGAACGATTTAAATAATAAATGAAAAATAGTAATTTAATGATTTTTAAATAAAATATATTCCACTCCAACGGAATGAAATGGTTTTTGCTTATTTATACACAACAAGAAAGTAAAATGATTAATTTAAAAATAAAAAACTTTTCCAATTTTATTTGTAAATAAATAGTCTTCTATGTTTCAAAAATAACCAGCCATTACATACCGTGACGAAGTGGATCAATAGAATAAAAAATTGTGCAGAGAATAAAAAATTGTAATGCAAAAAAATATGCTAATTCTAATTGTACAAAGGATGCAACAAAAATCTGCCGCATTTACTGGTATTTTGTTTTTATGATTATTAAATCATTTTTGAATTCTTCAATTAGAGTGTATGATGAAAAGGTTAGATAGTAATATGTAGATAAATTTACTAATTACTGTAATTTTCCCTTATTAAAAAATTAAACAACAATGAATTTATTAATTAGTGTAAAGGATGCAACAAAAATCTGCAGTATTCTAGTATTTTGTTTTCATGGTTATTAACGCATTTTCGAAAGGTTTAATTAGAGTGTATGATGAAAAGGTTAGATATAGGAACATGTAGATAAATTTACTAATTAGTGTAATTTTTCCCTTATTAAAAAGTTAAACAACAATGAATTATTAATTAGTGTACAAAGGATGCAACAAAAATCTGCAGTTTTTACTAGTATTTTGTTTTTATGGTTATTAAAGCATTTTTTAATGCTTTAATTAGAGTGTATGAAGAAAAGGTTATATACAGTAACATGTAGATAAATTTACTAATTAGTGCAATTTTCCCTTATTAAAAAATTAAACAACAATGAATTCTTAATTAGTGTACAAAGGATGCAACAAAAATCTTCAATATTTACTAGTATTTTGTTTTTATTGTATTAAAGCATTGAATGCTTTAATTAGAGTCTATGATGATAAGGGTTAGACAGTAACATGTAGATAAATTTATTAATTAGTTCAATTTCCCCCTTATTAAAAAATTAAACAACATTATCATCAATAGCCAAACAAAAGACGTTTATCAACAACGGCTGAAATTAGAAGTCAGACGAGTTAATATATACAAAACATAATAAAACTGAATATTTAATGAAAATAGAATATTAACTGAAAAATGTTTATTTTTATCTAACTTATTTTTCAAAATTCAAACTAATATTAATTATTCTTTTATTATTTATATTCTAATTTTTTATTAATATATATTATTGTGATGAAGAAATAGAAAAATAAAATTGAAAGTTTTCATTAAATAAAAAAGTTATTATACTTTTAAATTTCGAAAAATAACTTTGAACCACAGTTTAAAAAGAATTTATCGTAATTCATTCTCCTTAAAATGGAAGAATTAATGTCAAATCTGATTACGATTTTCAGATAAATGCATCTTTAAAAAATTATAGTTGTTTGCACGTAGACAAGTTTTTTCATACTAATTATGAAAAAAATCTGGATATATACATTAATACTCATAAAACATTTATATATAAATAGATAAAATCTTCAAATATCTACCCAAAGTTTAATGAAAACCTTTTAACCAATTTTTGTATATTTAATTATCCGTATTCCCAAAATACAACTTTTTGGTAACTGGTGTATGATTACTAGAAAATAAAATATGCAATTAAATTAGGGTGCACATTCATTTAACATTTATATATATTATTATTTTATTAAAAAAATCAATGTGAAATGCAATTTAACAGTTATATATATATATATATATATATATTATTATCTTATTAATATATAATATTTTTTAAAAAAAATCAATGTGAAACGCAAGTATCCTGAGAATAGTGGTGTTAAAAAATATTCCGAAACACTAAACGGTGAAAAGTGGTGGGGCCCATCGCATTGCGTGAACACTATAAATTCACAACCATTGGTACACAGTTACCTCAAACTCACACAACATGGCTCCATCACCAGCGTTAACCCTCTCCCAAGTGTCTGTGTCTCTTTTTCTGCTTTTTGTCGCGTCACTTTCTTCTTCCTATGCAACTTCTCGCCTCACCCATGACCCTAACTCACAACTATCACCAGCACAAAAGCTCATAAGAAGCTTCAACCTCTCCCCAAAGCACCCAGTAAACATTGTCAAAGGTGGTGATGAAGTTTTTGTTTCAGGAAATATCGTGGAGAAAAAGTTTTCGTTTCTTGGTGATTCTGGACCTTCTATTCAAGACCTTGGTCACCATGCAGGTTACTATTCACTTCCCAGTACCAAAGCTGCAAGGTAAATATATATGCATCCTTCTCATGTAACACACTCACTTGTATCATTTCCTCATCATTCCAATGAGAAAAAGTCTTTCAGATGTGATGTGAGAGTGATGATTCATGGATCTTTCTTTGCAAGTTGCAACATAAAAGAACTCTTTGTGATATAATGATTGACTAAAAAGGTCAACAATTGCTGCCTCGCTTTATTCTTTTCCAACTAGCTGCTACTATCAGTGTATTATTTTGTGATATATTCAATTAATGTATAGATCTTAAGGAATAATGAATTGTTCTGCAAGTAATATGCTTGTTATTAAATTTTATTATCGTCATATACACGAAATTGTATCATTATTATATATCAGACGCGTTTTACAAGTTTCTTTCAATATTTGGATTTATCCTTGATTTTGGATACTTCTAACTTCTAAGTTCAATACCGACCACACATCTTTATTGATTTGAAAGATGACATAATGATCTTGTTATTGTGTTTATCGTGAGTTTGGACACTTCCAAGTTTATTTCTGATCACACATACTGGTTTGAAATTGGTTGATGATAATTCAAGTGTATTTTATTTAATTGTTTAAACTGAATCTCATCCTTTTAAATGTTCATGTATATGTTTGATCATGATTTTTTTTTTCCTATATCAAATGCAGAATGTTCTACTTTTTCTTTGAGTCAAGGAACAACAAGGCTGATCCAGTTGTCATATGGTTGACTGGAGGACCAGGATGTGGCAGTGAATTGGCTTTGTTTTATGAGAATGGCCCTTTCCATATTGCCAATAATTTGTCTCTTATATGGAATGATTATGGTTGGGACAAGGTAATGATCAATTTCTAAGGTTTCTTTCTTTTACTGAAAGTGTTCCTTCCATGAATAGTTCAACAATAAAGTACATAGTCAAAAAATTGGTGAAATTGGTTAGATTATAGAACCAGTTGTTACACCAATTTTTTTCTTATTACTGGCAGTAACCATAGTTTTCTCATTTTGCAGGCATCAAATATTTTATTTGTTGACCAACCTACAGGAACAGGTTTTAGTTACACTTCTGATGATAGTGACATTCGTCATGACGAAACTGGTGTTAGCAATGATTTATATAACTTTTTGCAGGTAAAAATATTAATATACAGTTCCTTTTTTATCCCATTTATCAACCTGGCTGCAGTTTTATACGGACTTGTAACTTTTGATCTTTATAACAATATTAATTTTTAACTAAATATCAATACATTTTGTTTGCATGAATCTGATTAAAAAATAACATTGGGAACATACATGGCAACTGTATATTTTGCAATTCTGAATATAAGATATTCTTGCTGTGTATGAATAGATCTGCTAAATCAATTTTATTATAATGACAGGAGTTTTTCAAGGCACATCCTGCGTTCACTAAGAATGACTTTTATATCACTGGAGAATCATATGCTGGGCACTACGTTCCTGCTCTTGCATCCCGGGTTAACCAAGGAAACAAACAAAAACAAGGAATTCATATAAACCTTAAGGTCTTACATTTTATATTATGACTGGTCCAGAAAGGTTTATTAATTGATAATTTTTTTATCAGCTATTAGTTAATAATTATCTTGTCTTGTTTTTTTTTTTTTTTTTTTTTTTTTTGTTTTTTTT